>Ga0138256_10006013_pt1 | contig 12851 bp, 10 predicted proteins | sample KNB2016incub_MG_FD_105486 | JGI IMG/M metagenome (GOLD analysis project Ga0138256, IMG submission 105486) | Active sludge microbial communities from wastewater in Klosterneuburg, Austria - KNB2014incub_MG | ecosystem: Engineered > WWTP > Activated sludge > Unclassified | place: Austria... | reverse complement strand
GAAAGCCATAAGCCATGCTGTGGATGCGACAACTCCTCACTCGTTTTTCCGCCGATATCCAGATCCATGGTAACCGGTTTGGTTGTTGCCGCACCCGTAGCTTTCAAATCATAGAACACCACATCAAAATATTTGCCTATTTTGATGTGGTCACCTGTTTTAAGCGCAACACGTTTATCTTTAAACCATTTGCCATTTACCCAACTTCCATTTCTACTGTGATCTTCAATAGACCATCGCCCGCTGGAATATTTCAATGTCGCATGTTCACGTGATGAAAGCTGATCATCTTCTGACAAAAAGACTTGATTGGCAGAGTGAGAGCGCCCAATGCGAATTTCTGTTCCAGTAAATTGAACGGCTTCGCCAACGCCGTTTGCTGGCGCAAAACTTACAGTGGCTGATTTATTTTCAATAGACATTGTTTTTATACTCTGGAGAATCTCCACGGGATATCACACGGAGCAAGTAAAAGACAAATCTGTCAATTAGAGTAACGCGTCTTTCAAAATTCTTTACAAATTTTTCTCTGTGTTTGGTTTTTCGGCTCGATCATTGAGCCAAGCAGCTATGTCTTCACGTCTAAAGCGCACTGTTTGTCTTTTTCCACCCCATCTAACCACCGGTATCTCTCCTCGCCCCACCATTCGATAAACCGTGTTTGGCGTTACATGTAAATATGATGCCAACTCGCGCAAGGTCATCAACCCACCAACGATATAATTGGGGTTATTATTTTGTGTCTCCATAGCACTTAGCACTTCAACTTGCCAATAACTTCACGTGACAACATAAAGCTTTTAGGCTTCATTAGCATGCGGGGGTTTATGTGCTTTTTTCCCGATTATTGGAGCAATTTCATCTTTTTCTTGCCTCTTTACTGCATTAAACGTTTTGTAAAAGTGGTAAAAGAGGATGTAGGAGCTTATTTCCGGTGGTGGCGCAGTTCGCCGAGGTCTTGCGCCAGTCTCCGTATGCCAGTCGCGCCAGCCTGGGCGATCTCTCCGAGCGAGCCAGCGCTCTGGCCGGCCAACTGAGTGATGACAACGATGTGCGCGAGTTCGCCCAACTGGCCACCCAAGCCGCGCGGGTAAGGTGATGCGCGAGAAAAGAGCCTAAAGGCCTCGTCCCGATTGCCATCGGGCAGGGCCTTTAGGCTCTTTTCGGTTTGACGTTTTCCATCGGGTTGGGCTATCATTTGTCTCATTCAACTGATGTCTCATTCAACTGAACCTACGCAAAGTCAAGTTGATTTCGTGAAAATGATGAAATAAACCGAAGGTTTAGGCGTAGGGGCGAGGTATGCCTCGCCCCCACCGCGCATTCCCCGCGTTCAGGGGATTTTTTGTGTAAGTCCAGATTCAAGTTTTTGCGAATTGTCTAAAAGATTGACTCCCAACCATGTCCACCTTCACCCCCCTCGAAAACCAAGTCCTCGCGGCCATTGACCGCGATGCAGACGAGCTAATCCGCATCAGTCGGAACATTCACGCCAACCCAGAGCTGGGATACCAAGAGTTCAAGTCATCAGCCTTGCTCAAGGCGGCGCTCAAAAAACGCGGGTTTGCGGTAGAAGATGCCGCCGCCGATATTGAGACCGCGTTTGTAGCCAGCGCGGGCCAAAACGCCGGGCCAACCATTGGCATTTTGGCCGAATACGACGCCCTGCCCGGACTGGGGCACGCCTGCGGCCACAACCTCATCGGCACGGCGGCCATTGGCGCGGGCTTGGCTCTGCGCGAGGTGATTGACGCCCTGCCCGGCAAAATCCAGGTGATTGGCACACCCGCCGAGGAGGGCGGCGGCGGCAAGGTGCTCATGACCCAGCGCGGCGTGTTTGAGCGCGTGGACGCGGCCATGATGTTTCACCCCGGCGATGAGACCGCCATCCGCACGGCCAGCCTGGCCGCCACCACCTGCGAGGTGCATTTTTACGGCAAGTCTGCCCACGCCGCCGCCGCGCCAGAAGAAGGCATCAACGCGCTGGATGCGGTGATTCAAACCTTCAACGGCATCAACGCCCTGCGCCAGCATTTGCGCAGCGACACGCGCATCCACGGCATCATCACGCACGGCGGGCAGGCCCCCAACATCGTGCCAGATTACGCCGCCGCCAAATTTCGCATCCGCGCGGCGGACCGCAAATATGCGGATGAAGCTCTGGAAAAATTCAAGCGTTGCGCAGAGGGCGCGGCGCTGGCCACCGGCGCTCGGCTGGAGTTCAAGATCATCGAAAGCTCGCGTTACGACAACATGATCTCGAACAACGCGATGGAAAGTCTGTTCGCAGACAATTTGGCGCGGTTGGGGATCCCATCCCAAATAAACCTGAGCGGCGGCGGGCTGGGCAGCACCGATATGGGCAACGTTTCGCAAGTCACGCCCGCCATCCACCCCTTTCTAAAAATTGCATCGCGGGGCACTGCGCCGCACACCGATGGCTTTCGCGAGGCGGCCAACTCCGATGAAGGCCAGCTCGCCATGCTCAACGCGGCCAAAGCGATGGCCCTCACCGCTCTGGCGCTCATCCAAAAACCAGAGCTGCTGGCGGCGGCCAAGCAGGAATTTGGCAACCGATGACCGAAGACGGGAGACGGAAGACGGGGCTAAATTGCCGTCTTCCGTCCTCCGTCCTCCGTCTCGCGCCAAGTTAAATACGCCATGCTGATGGCTCTCGGCCTCATCCAACTCCTGGCCGCCCTTTTTCGCGTGCGCGGGCTGAGCGCGGCGGGCGGAAAATTTTGGCTGTCTGCGCTCATTGGGCTGGCGCTTTTGGGGATGGGAACCGCGCTGGCATGGGGCCAGCCGTTTGGGGCGTTGGCGTTGGGCTGGCTGATGGCGCTCGCGCCAGCCATTGTGATTTCGGTCATCGCGGGTTCCATCGCCGGTTGGAAAGACCTTTTGGGGTTGGCCTCCAACTCCCGGCCCCAATTCCCTAACCCCCAACCCCTAACTCCCAGCCACTCCGATTTTTTCGTGCCGCCCAACTGGTCCGGCGATTGCGTCATCCTCATTTGCGGCGCGGGCGACACGCGCACGGCGTTTAAGTGGGTGTTGTTCCGCGCGTTGATGGATAACGGGCTGGCCGTGTTCACCTACGACCCGCCGGGGCACGGCCAGAACAGCGGTTTGCCCATGACCGTGCCAAACGCGCAGGCCGCCGCGCAAGCCGCGCTCAATTGGGCCTGCGCCCAGCCCGGCGTGCGGAATATCGGCGTGGTGGGCATAAGCTTTGGCGGGTCGCAGGCGGCGTGGCTGGCCGCGCATGATGCCCGCGCCCGTGCGCTGGCGCTCATCTGCGCGCCCACGCGCCTGCCCCCGGTCACGCGCAAGATCATCCTCAAAGAAGCGCTGGGGCTGCTTTTGCCGCGCAATCTGGTTTTGCTCAAGGAGCATTCGCTGCTGGCATATTGGCGCGAATGGCAAAGTATGCCGCCCGCGTGGTATGGCCGCAGCTTATACGAGATGATTGACGAGTTCGACATCACCACCAGCGCAAAAGCCATCGGCCAAACGCCCCTGCTGGTGGTGCATGGCGAGAAAGATTTTGCCGTGCCGCCCAGCTGCGCCCGCGAGATTTACGCCAGCGCCGAGCCAGAGCGCGAGCTGGTTTGGTCGCCTCAAGCCACCCACATGAGCCTGATTTTGCGCCAGCGCGAGATGCGCCATTTGGCAAGTTGGATGGCGCAGGCATTGAAGAAAAATTAAGAGGTCAGACTGCTTCTGAGCGTGTTCGGCACAGCGGTCTGACCTCTTAACCTAACCGTTTACTTCAACACGATATTTGCCCCGCTGCTGTTGGGGTAAATCAAACTGAGCGATGTGCCCTTGGGGCGCGGGAAGATCACCGCGCCTTCCTGCTCATCGCCCGTGTTGGCCAAATAGTCATCGGCAAACAAGCCTTCAAACTTGACTGGGGCCAGCTTGGTTGCGCCATCCATGACAAAGACGTTGGGCATTTCCACCGACTTCTTGATCATGCTGGCATCGTGCAAGAAGCGGGCTTTCATCACCACACGCATCTGGGTGGCGCTCAGCTCCACGCGCTCAATGGTCAGTTGCACCACGTCAATCTTTGGCTCGTCAATGGTTTTGCCAATAAAGCTGGTGTTGAGCGTATACACATTTGTGGCGGCAAAGCTGCCAATGGGCGCAATGATGGGAACTGCGGTCTTGAGCGGCTCCACTGCGGCCAGGTCAATATCGGTGCTCACTTTGTCAATTTCACCCGGCCACACATCACGCGCGTTGATCTTGATGCCCTTGACCCATGGCTTCACCAGCGCATCGGTGGCGAACACGGCGGTGAATGCGGCGGGCTGCTGGGCAATCAACTCATCGTTGGCCTGTGTGAAGAGGTCAACCCGTTTGGCGGCGTCGATTTCCTTCTCGGCCTGGGCCACAAGCTCATCAAACCTGGCGCTGACAAAACCGGTGCGCTGGCTGGCAGTTGAGCCTTTGCTCCAATACGCCGCCCACTCGCTAATATCGCCCACATCCGAGCAATTGTTTGTCTGGTACATCCCCACGCCGCTCTTGGGGTCAGAAAGTTTTGCGCCCACTTCCTCAAACGGCAAGCCCTTGTGAGAAATTTTGAGGCCGGGGAAGGTCTCTTTGTACAGCCTCACGATCACATCAAACAGGGCGTTGTTGTCGCCGTAATTACTGTGCATCATTTCGATGGCGGGCAGACCGGCCACGCTCTTGTAGCTGCTTTCGGCAATCAGTGCGCGGGCTTTCTCGGCATCGTAGGCAAAGCGGTTTTCGTTGGGGTTGCCGCCGGGCAGCGCGGGCGGGATCCATCCCGAATACACTTTGCTAAAGTCGCCAAAGCCCTCGTTCACCAGCTGGTTGCGGTCAAGGCCGTAGCTAAAGGCCTGGCGCACCTTGGGGTCATCAAACGGTTTTTGCATCTGCCGATACCCCAGGAAGTAGCTGCATGTGCCGGGGTAGCTTTGCAGTTCCTTCATCAGGTCGGGCATATTTTTGAGGGTGTGGTATTCATCTTTTGAGCCAAAGAAGCTGAGCATGTCCACGCGGTTGGCGCGGTAGGCGCTCATGCCCTTGAACATGTCCTTGTAGCCATAAATTTCAATGCGCGTTATTTTTGGTTTGGCGCCGGTGTAGTTCGGGTTCGCATCAAAAAAACTTTTGCCCTGCGAATCAAGACCCTTGATGACATACGGCCCGTTGCCTGCCAGCGCGGTCTCATCGCGGTACCACGTTTTGCCTTTGGCGATGCTCTCTTCTTTGGCGGGGTAGGTGGTGTAATACGTCATCAGGGCAGGGAAGTTGGGCGTCTCGCCCGCCAGCTTGATGCGCAGGGTGAGGCAATCTTCCTGCTTGTAATCGGCGCAGGGTTTGCCACTGGCATCCTGCGCTTGTATCGCCTCGCGCACCGCATCGCCCGCAGCTTTGGCGGCATCATCTGCAGCCTTCTTCTTGGCCGTGTCTTTCTCGTTGGCGGCGGCATCGGCGGCTTCCAGCCATTTGTCCTCGCCAAAGAAGGTTGCCCCAAAAGCGCCGGTGGCTGGTGATTGCACCGCCGGATCCAACATGCGCTCAATCGAATACTCAAAGCGTTTGGCATTCAAGACCGCGCCATCACTGTATTTGAGGCCCTTTTTGAGGGTAAAGAACCACTCGGCGGTATTTGCGCCGCTCTTCCAGCTCTCGGCGGCGGCGGGCACAATCTGGTTGTTTGCATCGCGCCTGAGCAGCCCTTCGTAGATGAGCGAAAGGATTGAAATTTCGTTGCTGAAATACGTCATTTGCGGGTCAAGCGCAAGGCCGCCGGTTTCAAAATCGCTGGGCGGGGCGGGCCAGCCAATGCGCAACACCTTTGGCGCGCTGGGCGGGGCGGTTGGCGAGATGGCGGTTGGGGCCGCCGTGTTTGTGGGTGCGGCAGCCACTGGGGCGGGCGTCGCGGTGGCGGGCTTTGCCGCCTCGGTCGCTGGGGGCGATGTGGGCTGGGCGGGCTTTGCCGTTGGCTGCGGCGCAGGTGTGGGCGAGCTGCACGCGGCCAGCATAATCAGGCCAGCGGCGGCCAGCAATATAAATTTCCCTTTCATGTTTCTTTCTCCTGTAAAGTTCTTTTGCCCGCAACGGCGCGGGCGGGTTTACTGACAAGAGCAAACAAAAACGCAAAAATTACGCTGGCGTTGCGAAAGGCGGAACACACCCAACCCTCCGCCTGCTTTTTTTGATCTTGCGCAAACAAGGGAATTGCGGTAACGTTCAACCAGTTTTCAAGGGTTTGCCAGCGTCACACAACATTTACGAAAACAAAGCAGCGAGTTTGTAACAAATTCTTGGGTTTGCGCTCTTTTGTATTAGGCTTTCTTATTTAGAGAGTGTTTTTCAAACACATAAGACTACAACTTTGGATGAAATTTAGGGGCTAAAAGCCGATTTTTCGGTATGTTTGTTTTGAGAAGCCCGCGCATTTGCCAAAATTTGAGTCTTAACTTAAATTAAAAAACAATCTCTTGCAGCAAGAAGAAGCCGACAAAACCTATGAACAACTTGCCGGTGAGGGGGGAACAATTACTTGCTGGCGGCCTCAGCGAAGCTGCCATGCCAGATACACGCGCGTGGCTGCGCCTTGCGGATGAGTTGTGCGCGCAATACAACTGGCAATTGACCAATGCCGACCGGCTTGTAATTGCATTACGCAGAAAACTAGACGGCCCCATCGCCGACCCGCACCGGGCGTTGATACGCGAATATTACAGCCAGGTCTATGCCGCGTGCCGCGACGCAGACAACCCCGCGCGGCGCGAGCAAGCCTTCGTCGAGTTGGGCCAAATGCTCTACCGAGTGGCCTTCAACAAGCTGCCACCAGATGCGGCGGCTGAGGTGACGAACAACGCGCTGGCGATGATCTGGGAAAAAATGGGCGCGTGCCGCTCGCCAGAGACATTTTTGGATTTCGCGCTCTACAAACTTAAGGCGGCCATCACCGACCAGCGCCGGTTTGAGCGGCACAACACCACCCGCTTTTTGGTGCAAACCCAAACCGCCCTTTTGGCCGATGACAACGAGAACGGCGAGGATTCGCCGCTGGACGAAGGCGAAAGCAATGGCGAGGATGTGGCCGAGATCGCCCAAAAGCACGAGTGCGCTCACGCTGTGTTGATGGCGATAGATGCTCTCGCAAACAAAAATCAGCGTGAGGTGCTCACGCTGGATTTAACCGAAGATATTGATGACGCGGAAATTGCCGCGCGGCTGGAGCTAAGTTCCACCAACGTGCGCAAGCTTCGTTTTGACGGGCTTCGCAAACTGCGCCAAAACCCGCTTCTAAAAGATTATGATGAATGACATACAAAGCTCTTTTCCGCTGGGACCGCCCGGCATAGGCGATGAAGCCTCGGACATGGACGATCTGCGCCGCATCGCGTTTGGCGAATCGGGCGCGCTTCCATCCACCTACCCCGCCTTCAAGCTGGGATTTTTGGACGGCCAGCCCAACAAAGTGAGCGTGACCGAGAAGGTGACGATCTGGCTCAACGAGGCGGGACACGTGATTGTGGAGTGGCTGGATGCGCTGGTGCCCCCACGCGTGAACAAACTAGCCATGGCCACCCGCGCCAGCCACGACCCAGACGCGAGGGCGCGGCGGGTGATTGTGCAAAGCAAGGGGTCGCACCAGCCCACCATTGAGCTGGTGATGAAAGATGGCCCGCCGCGCGCGCTTACCGTGCGCGTGGGCGAGTGGCCGCTCTACGCGCCTGGCGTGCGCGTGCGCGTGCGCGCGGGCGAGTGGGTGCGCGAAGGCGCAACCAATGACGAAGGCGAAGTTGCATTTACCCATTTGCCAGATGTAGGTGTAGATGCTGTGCAAGTGGAGCTGATGCTGGCGAAGAATTAATTTTAAACAGGTTTTTAGACATATAAGGAGGATATATGAACGGTCCCGAGCATCTCGATCAATCAGTTAACCCAACCCTATTTCCAGAACCTTTGATTGTTTATAGACAAGGGCCTGTTACATCCGTGCCTCCCCATCGGTGTAATTTTGCAAACGGCAACAATCCAAAATACAATTTCAGATATTGTTGGAGAATAGATTTTGGATTCAATGCCGGCGCACCTCATGACGCGGTTTTGCGATTAGATGTAGGCGATGTGCTTGCAAGTGGTCTTAATAGAGATCCCGCTCTTGAAATTGATAGTGTTCAAAGTTCACCTAATGGCAACTATCAACAATTCGTGTTTGATGGAGTTGACTCCCTTTCCGTGAAGATTTCAGCGCGGACAAGTTACCCATCGCTTTTACAGGTTATAAACAATGGTGGAAAAGTAATTCGCACCTCTAATCTGATCATCTTTGGAAGATTGCATGGATGCGTTGAAAATCTCGGTTTGGAATATTTCGCTGATACTTTTAAAGAAAATCCTTCGGCGATAGAATTTCTTAAAAAGACATTTCCTCTGACAGACAATATAGAGATGAACATTGGCGGAACAGCAAACTATGTTGTAAAGCCTTTTCACATGATGACACCCCTCGTTCAAATGCGCTCCGCTTTAAGTGTGGTGGAGGGTCAGGATGGCGATACCTATCCACCAAGTAAAACAATGCTTTGGTATTACGAATGGCGCGCAGCCCTTTCTCCAACAGTTGTTAATGGCAAACGTGATATAGATTTATTTTTCACCTATGTTTGGCCCAAATTGACTCGGCCGACTTCTTCTGGGGATGTCGCTGATCCCAATTTGAAAGACATTGAGGATGACATTGGACAAATTGTCTTGAAAGTTCCGAATAGTTGGATTAAAGGAAAAACCGATGAGTGTCAATATGAATTGATTGAATTGGTGGTTGATCCGCCTGGAACAGATAATTGCAGCTGAGGAAATTAAGGTTTTGACAAAGCGTGTTCTCAAGCATTAGCAAAAGTATCGTTGGGTTTCTTAATCGAGAGGGGTTTTCTGACCTAAAAAACTATCTCCTCTCGTTGGACAATGCCGCGTTAAGCGCAGAAGAACTCGCCTGGCGCGATTACGGTTTTGGTTTTTCCGCTTGGGGTTTGGGTCAGCCAGTAACTCCTCACATCGCCATTCTCAAACAAAAACTTGAAGATGGCGATGCGTTTTCAGGCGAAATCCGCGCCAGAATAAAAATGCTTTTGGGCGTGTTGCATGATGAATTGCAAGAATCTGACCGCACAATTGCCTATTATCAAAGCGCGCTAAGCGACTTCATCCGCGATGGCAACGTGCCTCGTACGGTTGCCGTTCTGGTCAATCTTGCCAACATTAATATTCGGATTAACGACCAGCTTACAGCAATAAGCTATGCCAGGCAAGCCATACAGCTAGCCGAAAAATCCGGCTTGACCAAAACTCATCCATACGCTTATGCTTGGAATGCCACAGGAATTGCCGCGAGTAATTTACAAAATTTCGACACTGCTGTACAAGCTTACGAAAAGATGACAGAGGTAGGCAAAACAATTGGCAACGAGCGCGTGATTGCCATTGCCAGCCACAATTTGGCGGAATTGCATTTAGAACGCAACAATGTTGACCACGCCAGACAGTGTTACGAGCAAGCCTACGAGCCGCTCCTAAAACACAATCCGGCTTTGGCAGCCGACTCCCTGAGCGGTCTGGGCAAAATAGCCATGCTGGAGGGCGACCTGCCCGCCGCGCAAGCCTATTTTGACCACGCCCAGAGCCAAATGCAGGCCACTCACAATGTTTACATCACCACCGACCTGCATCTGGCCCGCGCGGCGCTGGCCGAGAAGATGGGCGACCCGGCCGCCGCGCTGCGCGAGACCCGCGCCGCCACCGAAAGCGTGGAGACCCTGCGCGCCAACATCTCCCTGCCCGATGACCGCGCCCGGTTTAGCGCCACCCGCGCCAGCGCGTATGACCATCTCATCAGCCGGCTCATCGCCGCCAGCCAACTGGATGAAGCGTTTTACGCCGCAGAGCAGGCAAAATCGCGCACCCTTCTGGAGCTTTTGCAGCAGCGCGGCGCGGGCCAAAAACCCATCCGCCCCCCGCGCCATGTGCCCCCAGCCTGGCTGGATGAAGAAACCGCCCTGCGCGCCCAACTGGCCCAGGCGTATGGCTCTAGCGCGGCCAACGTGCCCGCGTTAGAGCGCGACTTGCACGCGGTGCGTGAGCGCATCCGCATTGCCGATGCCGAGTTCGGCTCATTTCAGGCCGCGAATCCCATCCACCTGGAAGAAGCCCGCGCCCGCCTGCCAAATGGCGCCTGCCTGATTGAGTATTTTGTGGCCGAGCCGATGGACAGCGGGAGCGTGGTCACTTCAACCTACTCGGATTTGCGCGAGGTGTGGGCATTTGTGCTCACCCGCCAAAACGCGCGGGCGGTCAAGCTGGCGCTCAGCCCGGCGCAGTTGCGCGGGGCGTTCCGCGCGGCGGGGGATGGGGCCGTGCGCCGCCTGCCGCACCTCCTCCCCGATGGCTCTGGGCGGCTCAACCCGCCGGTGATTTTGCCGCAGCTGAAAAAGTTTTTGCTGGAGCCGCTGGGCGATGAAGTTGCCCGCGCCGACCTGGTTTGCATTGTGCCGCATGGCGTTTTGCACTATGTGCCGTTTCATGCGCTGCTGCCAGACCAGCCCGTGCTGTATGCGCCCGGCGCAACCGTGCTGCTGGATCTGATCGCCCGCAAGCCCGCGACAAGCTCAACCGGCGCGGTGGCGCTGGGGGTGAACTTTGCCGACCCCGCCCGCCCGCTGGCCTACGCAGAGACCGAGGCCGCGCTGGTGGCAAACCTGCTGGGCGGTCATGCGCTGGTGGGCAGCCGCGCCGCCCGCGCAAATTTCATCACACAAGCGCGTGGAAAAAAATATGTGCATTTGGCTTGCCACGCCAATTTTCGCCCGGAACACCCCATGCAATCGTATTTGCAGTTTTCGGATGGCGCTCTGGACGCGCAAGACGTGCTGCACAGTCTTGAGCTGGATGCCGAGCTGGTCACCTTGAGCGGGTGCGACACCGGGCTGAGCCAGATCATGCGCGGCGATGAGTTGATTGGCTTTACCCGCGCCTTTTTGTATGCGGGCGCGCCCTCGGCGCTGATGAGCCAGTGGGTGGTGAATGACCTCTCCACCTGCATTTTGATGAAACAGTTTTACGCCAGGCTGGGCGCTTTTGGCGATGGCGCTCTGCCGCCCGCCGCAAAAGCCATCGCTTTGCAAAAAGCCTGCCGCGCTTTGGCCAACCTCACCGCCCGCGAGATTCATGATGAGCTGCTGGGGTTTGGGCTGGGCGCGGGCGAGGTCGATTCGCACCTGCGGGCGCTGGCGGGCGCGCTGGGCGCGCGGCTCACCCCGCAAACGCGGCTGTTTGACCACCCGTTTTATCACGCGCCATTTTTTTTGGTGGGAGACCGGCTGCCCGCGTGAGTACAAATCTAACGCGAGACGTATACTCTATGAGGAGCTAACGCAAGGAGCATACAAAATGGCAGATACAAACAATAAACCTCAAGACGAGATTGTCTCTGAGTTGAGCAAGCTGGGCGAGAATTTTGGCAAGATGTTTCAAAATTTGTGGGATTCAGAAGAGGTCAAGAGCATTCAGCGCGAGATGAAGGCCGGGCTGGAGCAAATGAACCGCAACGTGAACCGCGCCACCGAAAATCTTAACCGCGCCACGGATCACCTCAACAAAACGGTGGACGCCAACAAAGTGGACGAGAAAGTGAAGAAGGCTGGCGACACGATGAAAGAAGCCTGGCAGACCGCGCACGGCCCGCAGATTGTGACCGAAATGCGCCAGGGTTTTGTAGATAGCCTGCGCCTGCTCAACCAGCAGGTAGAGAAAATGGCAACCCCTAAAAAGGCCGAGGAAGTGAAGCCAGAGCCGCCGCCCGCCGAGCCTGTCAAACCGTCTCAGGATGTGATTGACCCCGGCGAAGGGATTTAACCCCCGCACATAAACCAGATGAACACAAGAGAGGCCGTTGCCGGCCTCTCTTTTTATTTTTCGGGCATGGTAAATTGCGGGGCACATGAACTTGCAATATCTGCGCGCCAAACTGGACCGGCTAAATGAGCAGATCGTCTCGCGCCTCAAAGACCGCTCGCGTTTTGTCATCAACGAGGCGGTGTATCGCCCCGGCGCAATACCCATCCGCAACCAAAACAACATTTCTTTGATGGAATGGGCGCTGGAAGGGATGGAGCGCTACCACGCCACGCTGGGCCGCTACGAGTTGCCCGACCAGTTGCCCCTGCGCAACGATGTGGTCACGGCCTCGCCGGTGCAGCGGCGGGTGGATATGCCGCTTTTGCCGGTCATCACCCCGCCCCCGCGCGATGAGCTTTTTCGGTTTTACACCGCCTTGCTGCCAGAATTTTGCAAACTTGGCGACGACCCGCAAAATTACGGAGAGACCGCCTACGCCGACGCCGATGTGCTGGTGCGCATCAACGAGCGGATTTATTTGGGCGCGTTTGTGGCGCGGTCAAAGGTAGAGCGCGTGCCAGAGATCATCCGCCTGTCCGATGACCCGTCGGCCATCCGCGAGAAGTTCCGTGACCGTGAGCGTGAGGCAATTGTGATTGAACGCGCCCAGCAAGCGGCGTGGCGGTATATGATCAACCCGGATGTGATTGAAAAAGTGTTCCGCTGGATGATTGAGCAGACGATTGATCTTGAAGTGCGCTATGTGCAAAAAATGGCGCTTTTGTAAATTGAATTACTAATTAACGTGAGTTTTGGATAAGCAAAACGAGGTGAAAATGTCATTCTGAGCGACCGGAGGGAGCGAAGAATCTCTGGCTAATTCTTTCTTAGCCAGGATTTCGCAGAGATTCAGCCTGCCCTGAGCTTGCCGAAGGGTCGCGCAGCTTTGCTTCGCG
>Ga0138256_10006012_pt1 | contig 12853 bp, 14 predicted proteins | sample KNB2016incub_MG_FD_105486 | JGI IMG/M metagenome (GOLD analysis project Ga0138256, IMG submission 105486) | Active sludge microbial communities from wastewater in Klosterneuburg, Austria - KNB2014incub_MG | ecosystem: Engineered > WWTP > Activated sludge > Unclassified | place: Austria... | reverse complement strand
GGTGACGAGTACAGCTCGGTCATCAAGATCGGCTTCATCGAGATCGGGGAGAACGCCGGCTTCGTCGTCACCGAGTACAGCGACGGCAGCGTGACGATGATGGCGACCAACGGGGCGGAGATCGGGGCCACCGGCGGGTTCGGGGCCGACGCGGCCTGGGGAGAGCTCGAGGCCGGGGCCAAGGTCGACTTCGGCGCGAACGTCGAGTTCGACTACGGCAGCACGTGGCACTTCGAGGACATGGCGCAGGCCGAGAGCTTCCGGGAACAGCTCGACGACTACCTGTACGACCAGTGGGCCATGACCCACCCCGTCTGCGGCATGGGCGTGTGCATGCCACGGCCCACGACAGGAGCCCAGCCGCCGCCGGTTCCGACCACGAAGTTCTCCGGGGTCGCGCTGAACGTCGACGTCAACGCGGCGTTGGGCATCAGCCGGACCACCGGCACCGCCCCGCTGACCCAGGCCAGTCTGACCGAGCAGGGTATCGCGAGCACGTTGTCGGGGAGTGCCCACTGGACGACGACCACCGACACGGGCGGCACCCCTGACGACCCCAGCGACGACACCCGCACGTACGTCACCGACCTCTCGCTGAACTCCGAGGTGACCGGCCAGGTGGCGCTGGCAACGGGTGGGTTCGGGTCGATGGTGGGGATGTCCTATGCGGTCAAGAAGGACGGCGAGGGCAACATCATCGAGATCCAGATCGTCTCGACCAGTGAGGTCACCGGCGGCCCCGGGGGCAACGTCGACGGCGGGGTCACCCAGGGCCAGGGCCAGAACCAGACCGGCGGCGGGGGCTCGGTGAGCGGCGGCACCACGCAAGGCGACGTCGTCGTCACCGAGACCACCCTGGCGATCGACCCCGACGACGCTGCCAGCCAGCAGACGGTGCGGGACTGGATGGGCGGGAACGGTGACTTCGAGTGGCCTGGACTCATCTCCTTGAACATGGTCGACCCGTCCACCGCGGACCCCGACAACGCCTTCGCCATGCTCCTGCACAACAACGCGACGAGCAGCACGATCGCCTACGACAAGGTCACCGACGTCGCCGGGTTCGCCCTCAACGTCAAGTTCGGCCTGGCGTTCGGTGTCGACTTCTCCGCCGAGAACTCCGAGACCACGGCATCCGAGGCCACCTACCTGGGAGCGCCCCGCCCTGACGGGACGAGGCCGATCCTCGACTACACCGAGTGCGTGTCATGATCGGCAGCCCTCGACCCACCCCAACCGCGACGAAAGGTCCTGCCGTGCCCCTCCTGCGACGAACCGTGCTGGCCGCGACCCTGGCGCTCACCGTCGCTGCGGGCGCCGGCTGCTCCGGTGGCAGCGAGTCGTCCTCCGGTGATGCCCCGGCAGGCTGGACCTCGGTCACCGACGAGCGCATCACCGTCCAGCACCCCAGCGACTGGGCGTCCGAGCCGCCGTCCGGGGAGACGTGGACCCACCGCTTCGTCGGCGACGGCATGGAGATGCAGGTCGCCGGGTCGTTCAGTGACGACGAGACGGCATCCTTCGCCCTGTCCAGGCTCGACCTGCCCGCCATGGTCGAGCTGGACGCGTACGACGGTGGGGGAGCCACCGCGATCGAGGTCGAGGGTGCCGACAGCGCGCTGCGCAGTGACTTCACCTACGAGGTCGACGGCACCCCGATGAAGGGGGTGTGGCTCATCGCCGGCCAGTGGCCCAACCCGGGGACGGCCGTCGTGACCATCACCGGCGAGCGGCTCGACGACGCGGTCATCGAGCACGTCGTCGACACGATGACCTTCAACCGGCGCACCTCGTGACCCGACCGCCAGCCGTCTCGTCTGCGGTGGTCGCCGTGGTGGTTGCCGTGGTGGTCACCGTCGGCATGCAGGCGACCCTCCTCGTGTTCGCGCAGGTGTCCGTGGCCGTGGCTGCCGCCGTCGCCGGGCTGGTCCTGGGGTGGCTCGATCGGTCGGATGTCGTGCGCGACGTCGCGCTCCCGGCCGCGGTCATCGGGGTGGCCAGCACCGTGGCGGCCATGGTCGTGATGGCGTCTCGCGGCACCACGGTTCTGGAGGGGCGATTCCTCCTGGGGTGGATCGTCACCGCCGTCATCGGGACGGTCATCGCCGCCGGCGTCTCGTGGGGCGTGGGCCGGGTCACGGCGCTCGCACGGTGATGGTCGACGGCATCCGGCGGAGGTGGTGGCGGTGACCGGCCCCGAGGCGTTTGCGATCACCGCCACGCTCGCCACGGCATCCGCGGTCGTGGGGTGGTTGATCGCGCGATGGCTGCGCACCCACGCCCACCGGTACGCCGACGAGGCCGGTCTCGAGCGTCGGACCCACGCCTGGGTGCCCGTGGTCAGCGCACTCGTGCTGCCGCTGCTCGCCCTCGGCGGGTGGCGCACGCACGGATGGTCGCTCGCGCTCGTGACGTGGACGCTCGGGGCGGTGCTGCTGACGATGGCGGCGATCGACATCGACGTGCGGCGGCTGCCCGACCGGTTCACCAAGCCGCTGGTCCCGGCCAGTGTGCTCGGCACGGGGCTGGTCGCCCTGGTCACCGGCTCCGGGGGTGACTGGGTGCGGGGGGTGCTCGGTGGCGTGGTGCTCGGCGTGGTCTACCTGGTGCTCGCGCTGCTCGGTCGGGGGACCGGGTTGGGGCTCGGCGACGTCAAGCTCGCCCCCAGCCTGGGGGTGCTGCTCGCCTTCCACAGCTGGGCTGCGGTGGTGCTCGCCTCGGTGCTCGCGTTCGTGTCGGCGGGGGTGTTCGGGCTGGTCCTGATCGGCCTTCGCCGGGCCGACCGGCGCTCGACCCTGGCCTTCGGGCCGCACATGATCGGCAGCGCGGTGCTCGTGCTGGCCGCCCCGGGCCTCGGGTGGGTGCTCGGGCTCAGCTCGACGGGGTGAAGGTCGACAGCACCTCGGCCAACCCGAGCTCGGCGAAGTCGGCCTCCGGGGCGATGGCCACCGCGTTGAGGATCAGCCCGGAGTTGACCTGGACCATGAGCTGCCACGTCGTGGTGCCGTCGGTACCTCCCTGCTGCGGCGCCGTCCACTGCAGGAGGATGGCGCGCTGGGCTCCCGGCCACTCCAGCTCGGAGCGGGTGACCTTGACCTTGGGGTCGACCTCGGTCGCGATCTCGAGGGTCTTGGACTGTTCGATGGCATCGGCACGGGGCTTGGCGTCGGTGACGACCGCGACGAGCGGTGGCTGGGCTCCCGCTGCCGGGGCGATCCACCGGTAGGTCGTCGTGCCCTCGGCGCCGGGGGCGGTCTGCTCCTCGAACCTGGCCGGCACCTGGATGCTCCAGCCGTCGCCGGACACCGTCCGGGCATCGATCTGGGCCTTGGCGCTGTGGGCGAAGACCGGGCTGGGGGTCTCCGACGGGCGGATGGACTCCAGTCGTGGCGGGAGGTCCGCGTCGCTCGCGGACCCGCTGCAGCCCGTCAGCAGGGCACCGACGGCGATCAGGCTGAGGGCGGTGGCGCGACGGGTGCGGCGGCTGGAACCAAGCATGCGTCGGAGTCTAGGAGCGCACGTGGTGATGACCTCATCGCTGTTGCGCGGACCTTGACATTTGGGACCACGGGCCCAAGACCCGTCGCTGCCTCCTGTGAAACGCTGAAACCGGTTCTCGACGGCAGCTGCCACCCGACCCGGGCGTGGCGGGGCGATGTCGAGGGACCGCACCTGAGGGGACGACGATGAGAACGCTTGACCGCGCGCGGGAGCGAGGCGCCACCTCGCTCGAGTACGCGGGCTTCGTGGCGGTCGCTGCCCTCGTCGTGGCTGCCGTCTTCCTCGGCGTGGCAGGCGGTTCGATGCCGGTGGCACGCGGGGTCACTGCTGCCATCTGCAAGCTCTTCACCCTCGGTCAGGGCTCCTGCGAGGTGGCCGGCACGGCGAGTGACCGGATGCCGGTCGAGCCGTGCGTCGTGAGCGCCGACGGCCGGGAGAGCTCGGTGAAGGCGGGGGTTGCCATCACGGGCGGGGCCGGTGAGAACTGGTACGTCGAGTCGCTGTCCGACGGCACGTACCGGGTGACTCGAGGGACGTCCGGCTCGGTGGGCGTCGAGGGCGGGGCTGGATTCAGCCTCACGGGCGCGTGGGCCGACGAGACCTTCGGGCTCGAGGCCGGAGCGTGGGCGAGTGCCGACGGGATCTTCAACGGCGGTGAGGTCTACCTGCTGCCCACGCGCGACGCCGTCGACGACCTGGTGGCGGCCCATGCCTCCGACGTGGCCAAGGATCTCGTCGTGGGAGGCGAATCGGTGCCGATCCTGTGGTGGGAAGCACCGAACCCGGTGCGCTGGGCGGCCGACGGGCTGACCGACCTCGCCGGGGTCCCGAGCCTTCCGACCCCGAGCGAGACGTACTACGAGGGCGGCGTCTCGGCCGAGGCCAGCGCATCCGCCACGTTCATCGCCGCCAACGCGCAGGGCGGGGTCGGGGTGCAGGGCCTTCTCGGTTTTCGGGAGGGTGCCGACGGGACGAGCACCACGTACTACTCCGCCACCTTCGACGGCAGCGTCAGTGCCGGGGTCCGCGGGGGTGACGGCACGGGCGACATCGTGCAGGCCACGGCGGGCGCGTCCGGAGAGCTCGAAGGAGTCATCGAGATCGAGCGCGACAAGGATGGTGAGGTGACCGCCGTCGTCGTGAAGTACGCCGCCACCGGCACCGCCTACGCCGGTGAGGACCCCAGCGACGACGGGAAGCGGTGGGAGTACACGGCCGAGCTGCCGGTCGCCACCGCGGCCGACCGCCAGGTGGCCTCCGCGTTCCTCGGAGCCATGAACATGGAGTCGGTCCCCGGGTTGCCGCCCTACATCCCCAACCCGACCGCCGGCCCGCCCAACCTCAACGACCCCACCCGCATCGTCGACACCCTCTCCGTGGTCCCGGCCACGCTCGACTTCGCCGAGGCGATCGCCGACCGCGGCTACCAGTCCCGCCAGACCTTCACCGCGAACGAGGACCAGTACGGCGGAAGCTTCGATGCCGCCTGGATCGCCAAGGTCGGGGTCGGCGCCGAGGTCACCATCTCGTCCCTGGTGTCGGATCGGGCGGAGTACTTCAACGGTGACTCCTGGGTCGAGTGGGAAGGGTGCGCGGCGTGACCCGGGCCCTTCGAGCGACCGGTGAGGACTACACCCGCCTGTTCGCCATGGTCCGTTGGCCGGCGCTCCTCGGGGGTTTGATCCTGCTCGCACTGGCGGTCGGCATCGTCGTGCAGGGCCCCACCGAGCAGCGGACCGTCGGCCCCGTACCCGCGGGGAGCCCCGTCACCTCGGACCTCTCCGGGTCGGTGGCGTTCGACGTCTTCGTCAGCACGGATGCTGCGCAGGACGTCGTGTGTCGGGACGGCACCGGGAAGCAGGTGAGCACGCTGCAGTTCCCCATCCCGGACGACCGGGTCATCGACGGCGCGCCCTGGTTCGGGACCGGGGCCCGGGTCGAGCTGCGGGAGGGGGAGTCGACGACCTGCGCGGCCGAGGGGGCTGACGTCGGTGATGTCCTGCTCGTGCACCGCACCGGTCTCGTGCGCGTGCTCCAGGCTGCGCTCTTCGGCGGGGTCGGCCTGGTCGGCCTCGGCGTCTGGTGGGTCGGGACGCGAGCCGCCCGACGACTGCGGACGGCGGCGTCGTGAACGTGCAGCGCTGGGCGGCCGGCGTCGGTGCCTTCCTCGTCCTGGTGATCGGGACCGGCGTCTGCGTGGTCGCCGCGGGTGCCCTGGCGGGCGTGACGGGCAGTGCGCCCTTCGGGGTCGTCCTGAAGTCGGTGCTCGTGCTCGTGCTGCTCGTGAGCACCCTCGGATCATTCATCCGCTGGGGACACGGCGGGTCACTGGCCCTCTGGCTGGGCGTCGCCCTGCTCGCCTACGTCGCCACTCCCTCCAGCTGGGCCGCCAGCACCCTGTTCACCCGCGCGCTCGGGGCGCCGCCGATGCTCGCGTGGGTGGCCGACGCGGTGGTGTGGGTGCTCCTCGCGTGGCACACGGCTCGGCGAGTGCTCCCCGAGGCGGGCCGCGACGACGGCCTGCACCGCTTGCACTGAGCGGGTCAGTTCCCGACGTACATGTGCTTGAAGCCGTTCCCCCGGCACGTGATCGACACCTGCGGCTCGAGGTCCTCGACCTGGGCGAGGGCATAGAGGGCGGTGTCCCCGAGACGGCTGTTGCCCTGTTGCGGCTCGGTCAGCCGCGGTGAGCCGGGGCCGCTCACGGTGCACAGGCCGGGGTCCGGCCTTCCGCCCGGTCGTGGGTCCGACCCGTCCGGCGACGACACCCAGATCGTCGCCGTCCCCGGCGACTCCAGCACGGTGAGCGTCTGCCCGGCGATCGTGTCGGCCAGCAGCTCGGCGCCCTCGTCGTCGCTGCTGCTGCAGGCGGTCACCGCCAGCGCCACCAGCGCCGCGCTCCACCAGGTCCCCCGAGTGCGTGTCATCCCGCCATCATGGCAAGGAACGCGCCCTGCAGCGCCGCGAGAGGCGGGCGGTCAGGATCCGAAGCGCCGGATGCCGCGACCTCTCGGGTGGAGCAGCCCGGCGATGCCCAGCGCTGCGATGCCCCCGACGACGAAGGCCAGCGGCACGGCTCGGACGCCGACGTCGGTCGGCATCACCGCCAGCGCGACGGTGTCGGCCGTCGCCGGGTCGCACCGCAGCCGGTCGCCCTCGACAGTGGTGCCCACGGCGACCACCGGGACGTACGGCTCGCCCTCCAGCACGCGGCTGCCGACGGCATCAAAATCGGGCCTGACCTGCAAGGACACCTCTGTTCCGTCGCGCAGGAGCACACACCCCCAGCTCGCGGGATCGGCCGGGTCCTCGTCCTCCCCCTGGGCGAACACGGTGGACCCGGGGTCGAACAGCGGCGAGGGGGTGAGGCTCGCGGGGACGCCGGGCGAGAGCGGGACCACGTCGGTGCGGGGCTGGCTCCAGGCGAGCGCTCCGACCGCGATGCTCACGACGGCGATCGTGGCGAGCAGCACGCTGCCGAGCACGCCGAGCAGGTGCGTTCGGTCAGCATTTGTGCGCTTTCGTTGGGTCAATTTCACTGTTCGCACCTTCGGGCGGGGGGCTCGCGGCGTGTAGCGTACATCGCAGTGGAGCCGGGTCGAACTGGCCGCGAATGATCGCGGCGACCGGCGGGGAGATGATCGCCGAGGGGCGTGGGGGAGGTTCTCGCATGGAATCAAACGTCGCATTCATTGTGGTTGAAGGTTCAATCAATCACGGTGGAGTGATGCCGTGGATCGCCGACGACCCCCGCGTCGCGGTGGCGTCCGAGTCGGCCTTCGCGGACATCCCGGGCTGGGTCACTTCCCTCGGGGCCGACCACGTGGTCATCGCCTCCCGGCCCACGTCCGGGTCGGTGGCCAGGCTTGCCGCGACCACGCTCGCCGGCGCCCGACCCGAGGTCGCCGTCGCCCACCGGGTGGTTCCGACGACGTCCGTCGCCCTGGCAGCCAGCGGCCTCAACGCGCTCGAGTCCGGCTCGGATGCCGTCGCGGTCCTCGGCGCGTTCGACCACCTGACCACGGCGTCAGCGTCCGGCACCTGGCTGCGCTCGGTCACCAGGCTGGTCGACCCCAAGCCCGGACTGGGCATGCACGTGCGCTCGCTGTTCGGTCGAGGCTTCGTCGCGATGACCACACCCGCTGCGTCGGTGGGCCGCACCCTCGAGGCACCGCCCGTCGGGCACCCGTTGCTCGTCGGCGCGGATGCCGGGTCGGCCGAGTTCGCGGCCGTCGTCGCGCTGGCCGGCACCCACGCCGTGCAGTCCGTCCCCGTGCTGGCCGACGTCAAGAGCGCCCACGGTTCCCCTGGTGCGGAGTTCGTCGCCCTGGCCCCCGTCGCGCGGCCCGCCGAGGGCACGGCCACCTGCCCGGTGTGTGCCAGCCGTCAGAACGCCGTCACCTGTCCCTATTGCCACGTCCACTGTCGCGTCACGGAGCCTGCATGAATCCCCGTCAACGGCGAGGTCTGGTCTTCATGGCCATCTCGATCCTCGTCGCCCTCGCCACGTTCTTCGTCGTCACCGGGTACGTGGCGAACGTCAACAGCCAGGTCGGCTCACGCGTCACCGTCTACCGCGCGACGCAGCCGATCGAGCCGTACACGGCGCTGAGCACCGACAACCTCGAGCCGGTCGAGGTTCCTGAGCGGTGGGTGTCCAAGTCCTCCGTGCTGCGGATGGACGACCTCCTCGGCCGGCGGGTCGGATTCCGGCTCAACGCCGGGTCGACCGTGTCGTCGGACATGCTCATCCCGAGCTCGAGCCTGACCCAGGACGAGCGCGAGGTCGCGGTCAACGTCGACTCCGTGACGGGCGTGGCCGGTCGGGTCCGTCCCGGTGACCGAGTCGACCTGTACGCCGTGTTCGCCGACGTGCCCGGGTTGCCGAAGTCGGTCAAGGTGCTGGCGCGCGACATCCGGGTCGTCTCCATCGCCGGGGAGCAGCAGGTCACCCAGACCGGGGACGGCGGCATCCAGGAGCAGTCGGTCATCCCCGTGACGCTCGCTGTCGTGCCCAAGGTCGCGATGAGCCTGACCTACGCCGCGAACTTCGCCGCCGAGGTGCGACTGGTCGCGCTGCCCAACGACGTCGGCACCGACCGCCGAGGTGAGGTCGACGCCTTCGACGCCTCCGAACTCGGGGGTACCGCCGTTCCCGAAGGAGAAGCGCGATGAGCCAGGTCATCATCGGGATGGCGGACGAGAACCTCGTCGCCGACCTCATGTCCCTCCTCGAGGAGATGGACGGCTTCACCGTCCGGGCGGTCGCGAAGTCCCCGACCGAACTCGTCGACCTCGCCTCTCGGCTCGAGCCCGACGTGGTCTTCGTCCACGAGACCCTCGGCATCGAGCCGGTCTCACAGACGATCCGAGACCTCGCGAACCGGCGTCCGTCCACGGCCGTCATCCAGGTGTCGCAGATCCGAACCCCCGCGCTGGTCATCAAGGCCATGGAGGACGGCGCCCGAGGAGTGGTCGCCTACCCGTTCGCCTATGAGGACGTGTCCACCCGCGTCATCGCCGCGGCCGAGTGGAGCGAGCACATGAAGGCCGTGCTCGCCGGTGCCGCGGTCACCAACACCACCCGCGGTGAGGTCGTGGCCGTGGTGGGCGCCAAGGGCGGGGTCGGCACGACGACGGTCGCCGCCCACCTGGCCTTCGACCACGTGCGCGACCACCCGCAGGACAAGGTGTGCCTCGTCGACGTCGACATCGAGAAGGGCGACGTCGGGGCGATCTTCGAGGTGCGTCAGTCGGTGTCGATCGCCGACGTCGCGAAGGTCTCCGCCGACCTCTCCCCCCACGCCGTCCACGATGCCGTCATCCGGCACGAGTCCGGGCTGCACCTGCTCCTGGCCCCACTCGACGTCCGTGAGGGCGAGTTCGTCAGCCCCGAGGCGATCCGGGCCATCGTCTCCCTGCTGCGCCGCGAGTTCGACCTCGTGGTGCTCGACGGTGGCGGCCACGTCTCTCCCGCCCAGGCCTCGGTCGTCGAGCTGGCCGGTGAGTGCCTCGTCGTCACCACGCCTGACGTGCTGTCCGTGCGCGCGATGCGGCGACGGATGATCGCCTGGTCGGCTCTCGGCGTCCGCGAGGAGCCGGGGTTCAAGGTGCTCGTCAACAAGGTCGACCGCGCCAGCCTCTTCCCGGCCAACGCCGTCGCCAAGCTGACGACGGCCCACGTCGTCGAGACCCAGATCCCCTATTCACCGAGGGTCCTCGAGGCCTCGATCAACGACCGTGACCCGCGGGCTGTCACCGAGGTCGCCTGGTGGAGCCTGATCAGCAGCCTGCGTGTCGAGCTCGGCCTCGCGAAGGCGCCGGTCACGGCATCGAAGGGTCGCTCCAAGCGGGGCACGTCCGCGCAGACGCCCACGGCGAAGCCGAAGGGTCGGCAGAAGGCAGAGCGCACGCCACGGGGCAAGGCGTTGCCCCAGCCCTCCGAGGACCCCGCTGCCACCGCCGAAGCCGGGCCTGCACCCGAGCCGGTCACCGCGGGCCGGTCCAGGGAGTCGGGCGCCGTCGGCCTGGAGACGGTCGGCATCCTCCCCGCTGCCGTGCTGCTGTGCCTCATCGGGTGGCAGACGGCGGTGACGGGATTCTCCTTCATCTACGCGGGGCACGCCTCGTCGGTGGCCTCTCGTGAGTACTCGGTGACCGCAGATGCCGGTGACGCCGAGCGCGCCGCCCGGGCCGCGGTGCCGCGGAGCCTGCGCGGCGGACTCTCCGTCGCGGCATCCGGTGACCGGGTGTCGGTGACCGTTCCCGTGGTCAAGGGCTTCCCCGCAGGGCTGCCGACCTCGCTCACGAGCACGCGCACGGTGGTGAGGGAGCAATGAGCCGCCGAGGTCGTGGTGTGCGCGACGAACACGGCGCGGCCGCCCTCGAGGTGGCCGGTGTGGCCCCGCTGGTGATCTTCGGTGCCCTCGTGGCGCTGCAGTTCGGGGTGGCGGGGTGGACCATCGTGTCGACCCACGAGGCGGCGCGCGACGGCGCCCGCGCCTACTCCCTGGGCGGCGACCCGCGCGCGGCTGCCGAAGGTGCCCTGCCCGGCATCATGCAGGTTGCCGGAGACGGGGGAACGCTGAGTGCCGACGGCTACACCTACTCGGTGACCGTCAAGGTTCCGACTGTCGTCAAGCTCGACATCGGGTCAGTGACCCGCAGCGTCACGATGCCGGTGATCAAGTGAACGACTACAGCTCCTTCACCGGCGGGGCCGTCACCGCGGCGACCAAGGAGGACGACAGCCTCGTCGTCACCTTCCGGCGCATGCTCCTCGAGGAGGTCGACCTCCACGAGCTCAGCAAGATCGATGCCAACCAGCGACGGGCCAGGCTCGAGCGCGTCATCGCCCACCTCGTCTCCCGCGAGGGCGTCATCCTGTCGGCGAGCGAACGCAACCAGCTGGTGCGGCGCGTGGTCGACGAGGCGGTCGGGCTGGGTGTGCTCGAGCCGATCCTCAACGACCCCAGCGTCAGCGAGATCATGATCAACGGGCACGACACCATCTACGTCGAGCGGGCCGGCAAGCTCGAGCGCTGGCCGGCCCCGTTCAGCAGCGACGAGCAGCTGATGCAGACCATCGACCGCATCGTCTCGACGGTGAACCGCCGGGTCGACGAGTCCAGCCCGATGGTCGATGCGCGTCTGCCCGCCGACAGCCGGATGCCGCGTGGCGCGCGAGTCAACGTCGTGCTCCCACCGCTCAGCCTCAACGGGCCCACCGTCACCATCCGGCTCTTCCCGCACGCGCTGAGCCTGACCCAGCTCATCGAACGCGAGTCGATCGACCGACGCACCGCCCTGCTGCTCAAGGCGTGCGTCGAGGGGCGGCTCAACGTCGTGGTGTCGGGCGGCACCGGCTCGGGCAAGACGACGCTGCTCAACGCGTTGTCGTCCTTCATCAACCCCGACGAGCGGATCGTCACCATCGAGGACGCCGCCGAGCTCAGCCTGAACCAGCCACACACCATCCGCCTCGAGACCCGACCTGCCAACGTCGAGGGTCGCGGCCAGGTGTCGATCCGTGACCTCGTGCGCAACAGCCTGCGAATGCGTCCCGACCGCATCATCGTCGGCGAGTGCCGCGGCGGCGAGGCGCTCGACATGCTCCAGGCGATGAACACCGGTCACGAGGGGTCGCTCACGACGGTGCACGCGAACAACCCGGACGACGCCCTCTCCCGACTGGAGACGCTGGCCTCGATGAGCGACGTCGAAGTGCCCTTCCACGCCCTGCGCGACCAGGTGAACTCGGCGATCGACATCATCGTCCAGCTCAACCGACTCGCCGACGGGTCACGCCGGGTCGTCGACGTGTCGTGGGTGCGCAGCCGTCGCCAGGAGGACTTCGACCTCGTGCCCCTCATGCAGTACGTCATCGACCGCAGCGACCCGGCCACGCCGCAGGGTCGCTTCGACGTGTACGAACTGCCCGCGGCGCTACGGCAGCGACTCACCGAGGGTGGGGCCGACCTGTCGCTGGTCGAGGTGGCCTGATGGTCGTCCTCGCCATCATCGTCGGGTCCCTCACGGCCTCGATGATGTTCGTCCTGGCCCTGCGCCAGTTCCTCGGACTTCTCGCCAGTCGTCGTCGGGCCGTCGGCGCCGCTGAGTTCGCTCGCGGCGAGCGGGAGTTCTCCCTGCTGCGCGAGTTCGACGAGCGGCTGCAGCGCACGCGCCTCGGAGGGTGGTTGGTCCGCGAGCTCGATCTCGCCGGCCTGAGCCACCGCCCGATCCACGTGCTCGGGGTGGGGGTGGCTGCCGGGGCCGTCGGAACGTGGGTGCTGTGGCGATTCGTCTCCACCGTCTTCGCGGTTCTGGGCATCGCCCTCGCCGCCGTGCTCGTCCGGCGCTACCTGAGCCGGGCCAAGGCTCGACGCCGTGAGAAGTTCATCGCCCAGCTGCCCGAGCTCGCCCGAGTCCTGGCCAACGCGAGCCACGCCGGGCTCTCGCTGGCGACGGCTGTCGGGATCGCCGGCACCGAGCTGCCCGAGCCGGCGAGCAGCGAGCTCACCCGGGTCGCCACCCGGTTGAAGTTCGGGGCGCCACTGGCCACCGCCATCGAGGAGCTCAACGACCGGGTCGGGTCTCGAGAGACCAACGTGCTCATGTCCACCCTCATCGTGGCGTCACGCAGCGGCGGCTCGCTCGTGACGGCGTTGCGGGACATCGCCGAGACCCTCGACCAGCGCAAGGAGACCCGACGTGAGGTGACGACGACCCTGTCGCAGTCCGTCGCGTCGTCGAACCTCGTCATCCTCATGGGCTTTGCGATGCTCTTCATGCTCAACAGCATCAAGCCCGGCACGGTCGACCGCATGACGCGCGAGCCGATCGGGCAGGTGGC
>Ga0138256_10006011_pt1 | contig 12855 bp, 9 predicted proteins | sample KNB2016incub_MG_FD_105486 | JGI IMG/M metagenome (GOLD analysis project Ga0138256, IMG submission 105486) | Active sludge microbial communities from wastewater in Klosterneuburg, Austria - KNB2014incub_MG | ecosystem: Engineered > WWTP > Activated sludge > Unclassified | place: Austria... | reverse complement strand
GAGATCCTGGACGCCGACGGCAAGGTCATCGACAGCATCCCCGCGAGCAAGCGCCGCGGCATCAATCGCGTCACCTGGTCGATGCGCCTGAAGCCGCCACGGGTGCCCAAGGCGGCCCAGCTCGCCTTTGCCGGGACCCAGGGCCCGCGCGTGCTGCCAGGCACCTACACGGTGCGCCTGACCAAGAACAAACAGGTCTACGAGACCAAGATCGAGGTCGGCCTGGATCGGCGTGCGAGCTACACGGTGGCCGATCGCAAGGTGCAGTTCGACGCCAGCATGCGCGTGCACGGACTGTTCGGCCGCATGACCGAGCTGACCGACCGCATCCAGTTCCTGCAGATGATGGCTGGTGGCATTGGCGGAAACTTGCCGAAGGACGATGCGCTGGCCAAGGATCTGGCGAAGTTCGTTGCCGACGCCGAGACGATTCGCAAGGACATCGTCGCCACCAAGGAAGGCGGGGCGATCACCGGCGAGGAGCGCCTGCGCGAGCACACTGACACCCTGTACAGCGCCGTCCTCGGCTACGAGGGACTGCCGGCGGCGACGCTGATCACCCGTATCGGCGTGCTCGAAGCTGAACTGGACGCGGTGACCGCCAAGTTCGACGCGCTCAGCGCCAAGGCCCTGCCGGCGCTCAACGGCGAACTGCGCAAGCGCAAGATGCCCGAGCTCAGTTGGCCGCCGAAGGGTCCGATGCCGCCGACGGCCGAGGTGCGCAGTTCCGACGGCAATGTTGGTGGCATGTCGTCGCCGAAGAAGTACTACCGGCATCCGCTGGCGGGTTTGAAGATGTACTGATGCCTTGGGTGGAATCCCGGCCGGTGGCCGGGATTCCACCACATCCTGCGCGCCGCCTTTGAAGATTGGCTGAGTCGGCAGATCGGATCGATGGGGTACTGTGCCCCGACGGCCCTATACTCATCCATCCGACGCCGCCGCCTTGTCCTGATGCGAAGTCGACGTTTTGCCGAACAAATCCTGCGCGTCACGCTGGCGCTGGTGTGCGCCGCTTGCGCGCTCGCAGCGCAGGCGCAGACCTCGACGACCCTGGTGCTCGGGCGCGTCAGCGACGATCCCAAGGCGCACTACGAACGCCTCAAACCCTTGCTCGATTACGCCGTGGCGCACATGGCCGACCTCGGCATACGCGAAGGTCGCGTGCTGATGGCGCGCGATGCGCAGCAGATGGTCAGCTATCTGCGCCAGGGCAAGGTCGACTGGATCAGCGAGACCTCCGGCGCCGCCATCGGCTTCGAGGAGCGCGCGCACGCGCGCATCCTGCTGCGCGCCCGCCGCGGTGGCCTGTTCGACTACCGTACGGTGTTCTTTGCGCGCAAGGACAGCGGCATCCGCAGCATCGATCAACTCGCCGGGCGATCGCTCGGTTTCCAGCATCCGATGTCGACCAGCGCCTATCTGGTGCCGGCGGCGATTCTGCTCGATCGCGGCTTGTCCCTGGCAATCCAGTCTTCGCCGCTGGAACGCCCGCCGGCGCAGTTCGTCGGCTATGTGTTCTCGCGCTCCGAGGGCAATCTGGTGACCTGGGTACAGAAGGGACTGGTCGACGCGGCGGCCTTCAGCAACCAGGACTGGGACGAGTTGCAGGTCAACGAACCCGAGGTCGCGGCGGAGCTGATGGTGTTCCACCAGAGTCGTGAATACCCGCGGGCGGTGGAACTGGTGCGCGACGGCCTCGATCCGCGCATCGAGCAGCGCTTGCGGGAAGTGTTGCTGGCGGCGCACACCGATCCAGCCGCGCATGCGGCGCTGGAGGCGTACACGCGCACCGAACGCTTCGACGAAGTCGACGCCGCGACCTGGGCATCGCTGTCCGAGTTGCGCATCGGCGTGCGCCGCGTGCGCGCGGAAATCGAATGATGCGGATCGGCCTGCGCGCGAAATTCACCTTGAGCCTGCTGGCCACGACGCTGGTGTGGGTGGCGGTGCTGACTTTCGGCTGGATCAGCGCATCGCGGGCCATCGATGAAGTGCTGCAGCAAGGCGCCGATTCGCTGCGCGAACAAGGCCGCAGCGCACTCGCCGATCGCGGCGTGCAACTGGCCAGTTTCCTCGCCGACGCGCTGACCAATCCGGTCTATTACACCGATCTGCTGACCGTGCGCGAGGTTGCGCGCTCGGCGCTGGAGCAGCCGGATGTCGACTACGTGCTGGTGTATGACGGCCAGGGGCGCCTGATTCATGACGGCTCGCGCGACATTCCGCGCTTCGGCCAGGTGATGGACGATCCCTTCGCCCAGGCGGCAATCGCCGCGGGAACGCCGTTGATCCAGTGGAGCGAGGAGCGCATCGATGCCAGTGCGCCGATGGCGATCGGTGATCTGCGCCTCGGCGGAGTGCGCGTCGGCCTGTCTCTGGCGCGGACCGAGAGCATTCTTGCGACCGAAACGGCGGGCGCCAGAGAGCGTTTCCGGCGCGCCTTTTCCGGTCCGGCGCACGTACTTGGCCTCGGCTCGTTGATCCTGTTGCTGTGGATCGTGGTCGCTGGCTGGCTGGTTGCCCGCGGGCTGGTGCGACCGATCCGCGACCTGGCGGCGCGAGCGCGCGAGATCGAGCGCGGTCGCTTCGAGACCGTGGGTGCGAGTCGTCGCCGCGACGAACTGGGCGAACTGATGCGTGCATTCGGGCGCATGAGCGACGCGGTCGGGCGCCACCATCACGACATTCGCAAGCTCGCCTATCACGACAGTCTGACCGGCCTGCCGAACCGATTGATGTTTCGCGAGCTGCTTGACGAGGCGATTGCCGAGTTCCGCGGCAGCGGCCAGGGGCTGGCCCTGCTGTTCATCGATCTGGACGACTTCAAGCGCATCAATGACACCCTCGGGCACGACGCCGGCGACGATGTGCTGATCGAATTTGCGGCGCGCCTGAAACGAGCGCTGAGCGCGTCGGACGCTTCCAGCAAGCCCCTGTTCGCGCGCCTCGGTGGCGATGAGTTCGTCGCGCTGGTGTCGGGCGACGATGGCCGCAGCAAGGGCGAGCTTGCGGCGCTCAGCCTGCTGGAACAGCTCAAACAACCGTTCGTGATCGGCGACAAGTCGCTGCTGGTCGGCGCCAGCATCGGCATCACGGTGTTCCCCGACGACGCGCACACCTCGAAGTTGTTGCTCAAGCACGGCGACCTGGCCATGTACCAGGCCAAACAGCGTGGCAAGAGCTGCTACCGCTTCTTCGCCGGCCACCTGACGGAGGCGGCCGAGGAGCGCCTGGGACTCGAGCACGATCTGCGCGAGGCGCTGGAGCTGGGGCAACTGGCGGTTGCCTACCAGCCGATACACGACCTGCAGACCGGCCGACTGGTTGGCGCCGAAGCGCTGTTGCGCTGGCGCCATGCGCGCCGCGGCATGGTGCCGCCGTCGATTTTCGTACCGATCGCAGAAGCCAGCGGCCTGATCGATACGCTCGGAGAATGGGTGCTCGATCGTGCCTGCCGCGATACCGCCAGCTGGCAGCATGCACTGCCGGGACTGACGGTCGCGGTGAACCTGTCGGCGCGCCAGCTGCAGCGATCCGATCTTGGCGATCGGGTCCGCGCCACGCTGGAGCGACACCGGCTGAATCCGGAACTGCTGCACCTGGAGCTGACCGAGTCGAGCCTGTTGCATGACGAGCAAGTGGCCTTCGCCGCGCTCGGGCAGTTGCGCGCAACCGGGGTCCGTGTCTGGCTGGACGACTTCGGCACCGGTTTTTCCGGGCTCAGCCATCTGCGCCGTGCACGCGTGGACGGCGTCAAGATCGACCGCAGCTTCATCACCGACATCCTCACCGATTCGGAGGATCTGGCGCTCGCCAGCGCGATCATCGCGATGGCGCATTCGCTGGGCATGCAGGTGATTGCCGAAGGTGTGGAAACCGAGGCCCAGTTCGCCCTGTTGCGCACCCGCGGCTGCGATCAGGCACAGGGTTTCTGGATGAGCGCTGCGGTCACCCCGGAAGAATTGATCCAGCGACCGCGACGCGTGGAACTCAGCCCGGAACACTTGGTTTAGCGCCGATGCTCCCCAATTGGCCCACAGCCGCCTGGCTGCCGATCGTCCTGCTGATCGGCTCGAACGTGTTCATGACCTTTGCCTGGTATGGGCATCTCAAGTTCAAGACCACCACCTTGCTGACGGCGATCATGGTCAGCTGGATGATCGCCTTGCCCGAGTACATCCTGCAGGTGCCGGCCAATCGCATCGGGCATGGCTATTACAGCGCGGCGCAGCTGAAAACCATCCAGGAAATCATCACCCTGTCGGTGTTCTGCGTGTTTTCAGTGACTTACCTGGGCGAAACTCTGCGCTGGAACCATCTGCTGGCGTTCGGACTGATCGCTGCGGGTGGCTATTTCATGTTTTTGCCGGGGAAGTGAGTGGTGAGTAGTGAGTAGTGAGTAGTGAGTAGTGAGTAGTGAGTAAAACCCGGTGTTTTCGTGGGTCTGTGGTGTCGCCAAAGTAGCGTTTGTTTGCGAGACCAGCACCAATTCCCCGCCCAGTCGCGGTTGTGCCGGCTGTTACTCACTATTCACTACTCACTACTCACTGCTTCTGGTCACACTTCCTGCACGATGAAGCGCGTTTCGTACAGCAGCTGGTCAATCTCGTCGGGCTGGCCGGCGTCGAACTGGAAGGCGAGGTGGTTGTCGCCGGCACGCACCAGCGTCGCACGCACATCCACCACCGTGTCCTGGTCGAAAATGAAAAACAGCCGGAACGGAGGCACGCTGCTTTCCTTCCAGGTCAGCGGCAGCGCGACCCGGGCACCGCCGCCGGAAATGTCCATGGCATTGCTGAGGTAGCCGCCACGCGCGGTGGCCACGAGGACAGCGACTGCACTGATCTCGGTGCGCGGATGACGGCGCTTCTCGTAGCCCTGGACCATGGCACTCTCCGTGACGAAGTCAGACCATAAGCCCGGCCGCCGCTCCGGCACAAGCGAGCGACGGTGAAGATGTGAGCAATTCCACCAAGCGGAGGTGGTGGGAGAGCTATCGCGCGCAAGCGCGCTCCTACAAATGTGTCGACAGTCCACGCAGCAATTGTAGGAGCGCGCTTGCGCGCGATGCATTTCAACCAACAACCAACAACCAACAACCAACAACCAATCAGGCCGCTCCCGCGCGCAGCGCATCGGCCGGCGGCGCCGAGGTGACGCCGCGCAACACCAGCCAACCGGCCAGCAGCGACAGTCCAGCGCCGAGCGCAGCGCCAGCCAGCGCCAACCACCAGGGCGGGGCGTAATCGATCTGGAATACCCGCTCGGCCAGCGCCCAGCCGGTGGCCAGTGCGGCGAGTCCGCCGAATCCGCCGCCCATGGCGCCGACGCTGCCGAGTTCGATCCACTGCGTGCGTTGCAGCGTCTTGCGCGATGCGCCGAGGCTGCGCCACAGCGCGCTCTCGAAGCGACGGGCGCCAGCACTGACGGCCAGCGCCGCGACCAGCACGCACGCTGCCGCCGCCAGCGCGCACCAGAAAATGGCGGACAGGCTGCGGATCACCGCGTCGACGATGCCAAGGATGCGGGTCAACAAGGCATCAACGTCGATCAGCGTGACATTCGGGTAGGCCCGCAGCAGCGGGCCGAGCTGGCGTGCCTGTTCGGCACCCGTGCGCACGCTGGTGACCCAGGTGCTTTCCAGTCCGGCGACGGTTGCCGGCTTGTACAGCAGGAAGAAATTGACCCGGAACGAGTCCCAGTCGACGCTGCGCACGTTGGCGACGCGCGCCTCGATCTGGCGGTCACCGATGCTGATGGTGATGCGGTCGCCGACGCCGAGGTTGAAAATCGTCGCCCAATTCTCGGCAATCGAGACCTCGTCGCCCGCGCTCCACCACTGTCCGGACGTCAGGCGGTTGGCCTCAGGTAGCGCTTCGCTCCAGCTCAGATTGAGATTGCCGTCGAGGAAGCGCGCGGCGCGCGGGTCGGGGTAGCGTGCGGCACTGGCCGGCTGACCGTTGATCGCCACCAGTCGCCCGACGGCAAACGGAAAGAACTGCGGATCGACGATGCCCAGCTGGGCAAACTGCTGGCGCAGCGGCTCGACCTGTTCCGGCTGGATATTGAGCAGGAAGCGATTGGGCGTGTCCGTGCTCAATCCCAGTCGCCACTGGCGCACCAGGTCGCCGGCGACCACGCCGAGCAGCAGCACTGCGGCCAGCGCCAACGCCAGCGACACCGATGACAACAGCGTGGTACCCGGTCTCGATGCGAACTGGCGCAAGGCCTGGCGCAGCACAAAACTGCGGCCGGGAACGCGCTTGCGCAGCAACTTGAGCAGCACCCACATGACACCGCCCAGCGCCAGCGCCAGCGCGCTCATGCCAGCCAGTGCGATCAGTCCCAGCTGGCCCTCGCCGGTCAGCAGCCATACCGCGAGAGTCAGCACGCCGAGCGCCGCCGGGTACGCCAGCCACTCGCGGGCACCCATCTTGTCCTCACCCTGGCGCAGCAGGCTCGATGGTGGCGTGGCGGCCAGTCGCGACAGCGCCGGAAAAGTGAAGCTGAGGTAAGCGAGCACGCCGACCAGCGCGCCGAGCGCCGCCGCCTGCGGGCCCGGTTGCGGCAGCGTCTCGACCAGAATCGAGCCAACACCAAGTGCGATCACGGCTTGCAGGCCATAACCCAGTGCAATTCCGGCGAGGATCGCGGGAAGGCCAAACAGCCCCAGGGTCGCGCCCATCTGCAACAGGATGCGGCGCCGGGACAGACCGAAACAGCGCAATTGCGCGACCACTTCGCGGCGTGCCTCGGTGTAGCGGCGGGCAGTCAATGCGATTGCCAGGGCTGCCAGCCAGAGCACGGCAAGCGCCGAGAGGCCGAAGAAGGCGCGCGTCTGCCGGCCGACCTCGGCCAACTGTTGCTCGGCATCGCGCGCCAGCGTCAGTCGTTGCCCCTGCAGTTGCGGTCGTACCGCATCGGCCCACGCCTCGACAGCTCGCGTGTCGCCCGCCAGCAGCACGCGATGGAAAGCGCGGCTGGCCGGCCCGAGCAATCCCAGTTGCGCGACATCGACATCGCGCAGCAATGCCCGCGGCGCCAGCGTCAGGAAACTGCCGGCGCCTTCCGGATCTTCGGTCAGAATGCCGGCGATGCGCAGTTTGGCGTTGCCGATCTCGACTTCGCTGCCGACACGGGTTTCCAGCGCGGCCAATGCCCGCGCGTCCAGGTACAAGTTGCCCGGATCGGGTGCCCTGGCATTGCTCTGGGCGCCGTTGGCCTCGGTTGCGGTCTTCAGCCGGCCGCGCAACGGATAGTCGGCGGCAACCGCCTTGATCTCGACCAGCACGCTGGCGTCGCCGGCAAACAGCACGGTGGGAAAGGCGGTGACCGTGGTGGTCGCAATACCGGCGTCATGGGCGGACTGCACCAGTTCGGCGGGCAAGGGCTGGCGCGATGACAGCACCGCGTCGCCGCCGATCAACTCACCGCTGCGCGCGGCCAGCGTGCGTTCGATGCGGTCGCTGAAGGCAAGCACGCCGGTGGCGGCGGCCACGGCAACCAGCAGGGCGGCGAGCACCGGCTTGAGCTCGGCGCCACGCCACTCGCGGCGCGCGTGCCGCAACAGGGTCATCAGCGTGCTCATGCGATGCGGCGCCCGGCTTCGAGGCGGATCTGGTGCTGGCAGCGCGCCGCCAGCCGCGGATCATGGGTCACCAATATCAGGCTGGTACCGCTGTCGCGGTTGATTTCGAACAACAGATCGGCAACCCGCTGGCCGGTGTGCTGGTCGAGATTGCCGGTCGGCTCGTCGGCGAACAGCAAGCCTGGGCCAATGGCGAAGGCGCGCGCCAGCGCCACCCGTTGCTGTTCGCCGCCCGACAACTGACGCGGCAAGTGGTCCAGACGGTGGCCGAGTCCCACACGCTCGAGCGCGGCGCGCGCGCGCGACAGGGCGTTGTCGCTACCGGCCAGTTCCAGCGGCGCGGCGACGTTTTCCAGCGCGGTGAAGCTCGGCAGGAGGTGGAACGCCTGGAACACGAAGCCGACCCGGCCCAGTCGCAGCGCAGCGCGCCCGTCTTCATCGAGTCCGGTCAGTTCATTGCCGAACAGCGCGATGCGACCGCTGCTTGGCGCGTCCAGACCGGCCAGCAGCGACAGCAGCGTGGTCTTGCCGGATCCGGACTCGCCGACGATTGCCAGCGACTCGCCGGCTGCCAGATGAACGTCGATGGATTCGAGCACGCTGAGTTCACCGGCTGCAGTCATCACCTGTTTGCTAATGTCCGAGGCATCGATAACGGCTGCGGTGGCGACATTCATGTGGCGGATCCTGTGGGTAGTGCTTCTGGTCTGGTGCGGTGGGCTGCAGGCGGCTGAGCCGCGCACCATATTGGTGCTGGGCGACAGCCTGAGTGCGGCGCACAACATCCCGACCGAACAAGGTTGGGTGCAATTGCTGGATCGCAAGCTGGCCGAAAGTCACCCAGGCCAATGGCGCCTGGTCAACGCCAGCATCAGCGGCGAGACCACCGCTGGCGGCTTGACCCGGCTGCCGGCCGCGCTGGCGACGCATCGACCGGCGCTGGTCATTCTTGCGCTCGGTGCCAATGATGGCCTGCGCGGCCTGCAGATTTCGTCGATGCGCGCCAACCTGACACAGATGATCGAATTGGCGCGTGACGGCGGAGCGAAGGTGGCGCTGATTGGAGTCGAGCTGCCGGTGAACTACGGTGAGGCCTACCGCAGTCGCTTCCGCGCGGTCTACACACAACTCGCCGAGCAATACCAGTTGCTGCTGTTGCCGTTCCTGCTGGCCGGTCTGACCAATGACCTGAGCAATTTCCAGGAAGACCAGATCCACCCGACGGCAGCGGCCCAGCCGCAGATCCGCGACACCGTCTGGGCTTGGCTGGAGCCGCAACTGTAGCCCCGTGCCCGATCCCGTCCGCGGCAGCCTATGATCGGCCCCCTTGCCGGAACACCTGAGAGCGCATGGAACACCGCCTGACCCTGATCCGCGTGCTGACCGAGTGCGTCGATCGCGCCGAGCACGCGCCCATGAGCCTGGGCGACGCGCTCGACAGCCTGAAGACCTCGGCCTTCGGCCTGTCGACGGTGCTGCTGTGCCTGCCGTTCCTGCAGCCGCTGACCCTGGGCCCGTTGTCCAGCGCCGGTGGCCTGGTGCTGACCTCGCTCGGCTGGCAACTGATGCGTGGCCGTGAAGTGATGTGGCTGCCGCAGCGTATCTACCAGATCAAGCCGTCGACCAAACTGTGGGAGCGCTTGCTGGGCCTGTGCACCTGGTTGCTCAAGGTGCTGGCGAAGATCACCCGCGAACGGCTGACATCCTGGGTCGATGGTCGTTTCGGCGAGCGCCTCTGCGGCGGGTTGATCGCGCTGGGTGGCGCGTTGCTGGTGATTCCGGCGCCGATCCTGCCGTTCAACAACACGCTGCCGGCGTTGGCGATGCTGTTCGCCGCGATCGCGATACTCGAGCGTGATGGCTTGATGGTTCTGGTGAGCGTGTTCTTCATCCTGGCAACCATCGCCTATTTCGGCGCTTTTTTTTACGCTTTGTATTTTCTTGGCGCCGAAGCCACCGAATGGTTCCGAACGCTGCTGCCGAGCATGTTCGGCTGAACCACACGCCCGACCGGCGTGACGAGCGCGTGCAGTACAATCGGCGGCTTGCAGATCCGCCCGATCGAGGATTGCTGCCCGTGAATGGACCTTGGCGCCCGTTCCCCAGACCATGGGTCATCGCCCATCGGGGTGCCAGTGGTCTGCTGCCCGAGCACACGCTGCCGGGTTACGCCCTGGCGATCGAGCAGGGTGCCGACGTCATCGAGCCGGACCTGGTCGCCAGCGCCGACGGAGTCCTCTACGCGCGCCACGACCTCGGACTGGCGCGCAGCACGGATATCGCCAGTCGCGGCGAATTTTCCGGATACCGGCGCCCGGGCGTCGATGGCAGTGAAGATTGGTGGATCGAGGATCTGAGTTCCGCCCAGATCGACTCGCTGCGTGCGATCCAGCCCTGGCCGCAGCGCCCACATGAACGCGATGGCGCTTTTGGCGTGCCGCGATTCAGCGCGGTGCTGGCACTGCTGCTGATGGAGCGGCAACGCCGCGAGCGTCCACTTTTGGTCTATCCCGAACTCAAGCATCCGCAGCATTTCCGACGACTGGGCATCGATGTGGTCGAATTGCTGGCGCGTGAACTCGAAAGCGTCGGCCTCACCGGCCCGGATGCGCCGGTGCTCGTGCAGTGCTTTGAGCGCGATTGCCTGGACCGCGTGCGCTCGCGAATCGGTGTCCGCGTCGTGCAGTTGTCGATCGACCTGCCGACGCTCGACGGCACGACCGTTGACGGCTACGGGGTGTCCAAGCAGGCGCTGATGACGCCGGCCGGGGCCGGTTTCATCGCCGCGGCCCACCAGCTTGGCCGCGTGGTACATGCGTGGACCTTCCGCGACGACCAGCCGCATGTGGACTACGCGCCGGTCGATGAGTGTGCCCGCGCCTTCGAGCAGGGCTGCGACGGCTTGTTCAGTGACTTCCCGGCGACCGCCCTGGCGGCACGGGCGCGCCGGCAGCGGGCTGCCCAGGTGCGCGTGCTCAGTCTGGTCGGCGCACAGGTCGCGCCCTTCCTGCCGGCACTGGCGGCGCTGCGCATCCGCGTATTTCGCGAATGGCCGTATCTCTACGACGGCGATGCCGACTATGAGGCGCGTTATCTTCAGACCTACAGCCGCTCGGCGCGCAGCCTGTTCGTGCTTGCCCTGGATGGCGACGAGGTGGTCGGCTGCGCGACGGCGATTCCCTTGAGCGATGCCAGCGAGGACTGCCTGGCGCCGTTTGTTGGCGCGGGAATCGATCTCGATACGGTCTGCTACTTTGGCGAATCGGTGCTCGATCGACGCTATCGCGGGCGTGGGCTGGGTCATCGATTTTTCGACGCGCGCGAGGCACACGCGCAATCGCTGCCAAAGCTCCGCTACAGCGCATTCTGCGCGGTGCAACGCGCTGCCGACGATCCGCGACGGCCGCCGGACTACCGGCCGCTGGACCGTTTCTGGTCGGCGCGGGGTTATCTCCCGCGCCCCGATCTGCTGGCGCAGTTTGCCTGGAAAGAACTGGGCGGCGATCGGCCCGAGTCCAACACGATGATGTTCTGGCTGCGCGAGTGGCCGCCATGAATGCCGACGAGTCGTTGCGACTGGCTGCGCTGGAGGCCGAGCTGACGCACCTGCGCCGCGAGAATCAGGCGTGGCGCAGCGCACATCTGGCAGGGCCCGTCGCGCAACTGGATGTCGACCACGACGGCCGCGTGCTGATGGCGACCGCACGCGCGGCGCAGTTGCTCGGTTTCGACAGCGGCGACGCGCTGCGCGGACAATCGCTTTCCGACATTTTTGTCGGCGGACAATGTTCCGGCCTGCGTGAATGCATGCGGGAACTGGATGCCGACGCGCTGACCGAACGCCGCTGCATGGTTCGCGGGCCGGTTCGCCGAAACGGCGCTTCAATCTGGCTGCGCATCACGCTGATGCGCTCGGCAGGCGCGCAACCGGGATTCACGCTGGTCCTGACCGATGTCACCGATCTGGAGCTCAACCGCCGCGAACTGGCTGCCGACGTCGATCTTTTCGGAGCCCTGCTGCAGGTGGCCGGCGTCGAGTTCTTCGAACTGCAATCCGAGCGCGTGTTTCGCAGTTCGCCCGGGTTCCGCGAACTGGTCGGGGTCGGGCCGCAAGCGCCCTTGCCCGATTCGCTCGAAGCATGGCAGCAGCGCATCCATCCCGACGACCGCGCGCGCATGCGCAAGCGTTGGGAGCAGGCGCCGTCGGGCAATCTGCCGCCGGCGGAGTACCGGATGATCGGCGACGATGGCCGCGTGCGCTGGTTGCGCTCGGCGTCGATCGTGCATCGCGACGAGTCCGGCGCGCTGACCGGCCTCTCCGGCGTCATCCGCGATGTCTCGGCCGAACATGAGGCGCGCTCCGCGCTGCTGCGCTTGCAGACGCTGGTCGACACCGCGCGCGCCTCGATCCTGACCCTGGATGCGAATGGCTGCGTCGTGGTGGCCAACCGGGCGTTCTGCAATGCCGTCGGCGTGGCGCGCGAGCAGGTGGTCGGCAGCCGCATGGAGCGCTATTGCTGGCCCGAAGACATCGAACAGCGCCGCGAATCGGTGCGCAGTCTGCTGTCGACCGGCGCCACCAGCTTTGCCTGGCGCATGCGCTGCGACGATGGCGGCGAGCGCTGGTATCAGGTCGATGGCAGCACCTACGGCGAGGACGCTCAGGACCGCCGTCAGTTCGTGTTTGTCGCCACCGACATCGAAGCCTCGCGGCGCGAACGCATGACCATGATCGAGCGCGAGCGCTGGCTCGACCTGGTATTGCGCGATGCCGGAATCGGGGCGTTTCGCTTCGATCGCTCTCGCCATGAAGGCGAGGTGGTCGGCGCCTATGCCGAGCTCTACCATCTGCAGCACCCGCACGTGGTTTTGCCGGAGGAACTGCTGGCAATGGTCCCGGCGGGGCATCGTTCGCGAATCAGTGAGGAGTTGTCGCGTTTCCTCTCCGGCGAGGCCCGCGCGACGCTCGACTTTCCGCTCGCCTTGCCCGACGGCACGCTGCGCTGGCTGCGCGCCTTTCTGCGCAACGAGGGCGTCGATGGGCAGCATGGCGGCGCGCTCAGCAGTGTGGTGTTCGACATCACCCGCGACATGCACAGCGCGGCGGAACGCGAGGAACTGCAGCGCCAGGTCTACCAGGCGCAGAAGACCGAAAGTCTGGGCGTGATGGCTGGCGGTATCGCCCATGATCTGAACAACATGCTGATGGCTGCTCTCGGGCAGCTCAACCTGGCGGTGGCTGCGGTGCCGCACGACAGTTCGCT
>Ga0138256_10006010_pt1 | contig 12856 bp, 13 predicted proteins | sample KNB2016incub_MG_FD_105486 | JGI IMG/M metagenome (GOLD analysis project Ga0138256, IMG submission 105486) | Active sludge microbial communities from wastewater in Klosterneuburg, Austria - KNB2014incub_MG | ecosystem: Engineered > WWTP > Activated sludge > Unclassified | place: Austria... | reverse complement strand
GTGTCGAGGTCGCCCCCCTCGAAGCGGTCGCCCCGAACCATGCGGCATCAGAAGCCGTCGTTGAACAACTCCGGAGCGCGAAAGCGAAGGCGTTGCTCCAGGGTCCTGGTTGGCAACTGGCCGTGACAAACCTGGACAAAATCCTTTGGCCCGACGCCGCTGACGGCGGCCATTCGAAGCGCGACCTGCTCATCTACGCGGCGACCATCTGGCCGTGGGTCGAACGCCACGTGCGCGACCGGCCGATGACGCTGCTCCGTTTCCCGAACGGAATTCATGGCAAGAAGTTCTATCAGAAACATTGGGACGCAGGCCCTCCGCCGTTCGTCGAGACCATCGTCATGTACTCCGATGGCGAGGGCGGCGACCAGCGGTTCCTGCTGTGCAACAACCTGCCGACACTTCTCTGGCTCTGCCAGCTTGCCGACATCGAATGGCACGCCCACCTCGCGCGCGTTACGTCCGGCGCCGACGCTGGCGAACTCCCGCAGACGTTCACAGGCAGCACCGAGAACCTCGAACAGTCCGTCCTCAACTACCCCGATTTCATCCTCTTCGACCTCGATCCCTACATCTACGCCGGTCACGAAAAGAAGGGCGATGAGCCGCAGCCAAACGAACTCGCCTTCGCGCAAACTTCCGACGTAGCATGTTCGCTCAAGGAAATCCTCGATTCGTTGGGGCTGCAGTCGTTCGTGAAAACCTCGGGCGCGACCGGACTGCACATCTACGTCCCGATAGTCCGGAACCTGCAGTACAGCGTGGTCCGCGCTGCTGCGAACACCGTCTGCATGGAGATCCTTTCGCGCCGCGGCAAGGACGTCACGATGGAGTGGGACACGAAGAAGCGCACTGGCAAGGTCTTTCTCGATGCCAACCAGAACGCGCGCCACAAGAATCTCGCCGTCGCCTACTCGCCGCGCGCCAAACCCGGTGCGCCAGCTTCGATGCCCCTTCGGTGGGACCAGGTTGGCAAGGTGAAAGCCGCCGATTTCACGCTCGATTCGGTTCCACCACTGGTGGCCGAACATGGCGACCCCTGGGCAGGAATCTTCGAGGCAAAGCAGGATTTGCACGAAATCCTTGGACTCTGAGGAATCGCGACAAGATTTGTCGCGATCGGCTCCGAGAATAGCGGCAGAGAATCCAACAAGTGCTCCCCGGTAATTGCTAAGGGACTATATCAGGTGCTCGGATGGTGTAAGATGGCCGTGGCGAGGGTTGGGAATCGGTCAATGGACAGATCAACAAATGCGGCCGCCCGTGTAAGCACACTCGCTCGCATGCTGGCACGTGCCGATGGTGCGACCACCGCACAGCTCAGTTCGCTCGTCTGCGGCCTGCTCGATGCCGCGGGCCTCACCCCGGAACAGCGAATCGAAGTGCTTGGCGGCGCCTTCGTTTCCGACGCAGTTCGCCCCCATTGGTCAGACGAAGTCTCCGCCGCGGCCGCCCATGATGCGCTGCGCACGACCGATGCCGAACTCGCCGATGCGGTCGAAGCCGTGGCCGAGGTTCTGTTGGGCCGTGCCCAGACGCAAGACGAAGCCCGTGCCGCGTTGGCCGAACTGGATCGTCTCCTCTCAGGCAGCTAAATCACGGTCGGCGGCCGGTACTCACCAAAAACGTCTCGCATCGCGCCACAGATTTCGCCAAGGGTCGCGTATGCGCGCACCGCATCGAGGATCGGGGGCATGAGGTTGCCAGTACCGTTGCAGGTCGCCTTCAGCGCCTCGAGCGAAGCCGCCACCCTCGCCTGGTCGCGCTCCTTGCGATGGTGCGCGAGCCGCTTGATCTGGTGTTCGACCAGCCGCTTGTCGACCGAGAAGATCGACGGCCGCTGCTCCGCCCCCTCGTTGTACTCGTTCACGCCGACGACAATTTCACGCTTCTCGTCGACTTCCTGCTGGTACTTCCAGCTTGCCTCGGCGATCTGGTTCTGCATCCAGCCGGTCTCGATGGCCGCGACGGAGCCGCCCATGCCGTCGATCTGATCCATGTATTCCTGCGCCTGGCGTTCCAGTTCGTTTGTGAGGTGCTCCACAAAATAGCTGCCAGCCATCGGATCGATGGTGTCGGTTACGCCGGTTTCGTGCGCGATGACCTGCTGGGTGCGCAGGGCGATGCGCTGGGCGTCGTTTGTCGGCAGCGCCAGCGCTTCATCGAAGCAGCTCAGGGCGATGCTCTGGACTCCGCCCACCACCGCCGCGAGCGACTGGATCGCGGCCCGGACGATGTTGTTCTCCGGCTGCTGCGCCATCAATGTGCTGCCACCGGTCTGGGTGTGCGTTCGCAGCATCATCGAGCGCGCGCTCTTCGCGCCGTAGCGCTCCTTCAGCATCCGCGCCCAGAGGCGGCGCAGCGCGCGGTACTTGGCGATCTCTTCGAAAAAGTTGTTGTGTGTGTTGAAAATCCAGGAGATGCGTGGCGCGAACTCGTCGATGTCGAGGCCCCGTTCGAGGGCTGCTTCGATGTAGGCCCGTGCGTTCGCGAATGAAAAGCCTATCTCTTGAGCCGCCGTCGAACCGGCGTCGCGGATGTGGTAGCCGCTCACTGAAATCGTGTTCCACTGGGGCACGCTCTTCGCGCAGAACGCCATGATATCCGCCGCCAGGCGGACGCTCGGGCCGGGCGGGAAAATGTAGGTCCCCCTCGCCACGTACTCCTTGAGTACGTCGTTCTGGACGGTGCCGTTGAGTTTCTCCGGGCTCACACCCTGCTTCTCGCCTGCCGCGACATACATCGCGAGCATCACCGCCGCCGGGGCGTTGATGGTCATGCTCGTGGAGACCTTGTCCAGCGGAATGTCCGCAAAGAGCGTCTCCATGTCGTAGAGCGAATCGATCGCCACCCCGACCTGGCCGACTTCGGCGATGGCCATCGGGTCATCCGAGTCGTAGCCGAGCTGGCTCGGGAGGTCAAAAGCGACCGAGAGCCCGGTCTGGCCCTGGCCCAGCAGGTACCTGAATTTCTCGTTCGATTCCTCAGCCGTACCGAAGCCGGCGTACTGCCGCATTGTCCAGAAGCGCCCCCGGTACATGGTCGGTTGAACGCCCCTCGTGAAGGGATACTCGCCGGGGAAGCCGAGGTCACGCTCGTAATCGAGCTCCGCGATATCCAGCGGCGTGTAGAGCCGTTCCACCGGTTGGGAGCTGGTCCCGAAGGCATCGTCGCGCTCCGGCTGGCGCTGGAGCGTCTTCGCGAGTGGACCCTCCTCCCAGCCATGCAGGGAGCGAGAGAGCGCGGAGAGCGCTTCGGTGGAGAACAGCGAGGGCTGTCGTGGTTTCGTTTCGGGCATGGTGCCTCCGGCGCGAACGCGCGGCAGATGTGCGTTTCAGTATACGGAACCCGTGGACAGAGTCTTAGCCCCGGGTTCGCGCCGCCTCGATTGCGTCCGTTATCGCGAGCACCGTGGTTTCGCCACTTGCGCGGTTTCGCACCTCGACCCCGCCCTTTTCCAGCGAACGTGGCCCCAGGGTGAACCTCGTTGGCATGCCGAGCAGATCTGCGTCCTTGAACTTGATCCCTGCTGAGTCGGGCCTGTCATCGACCAGTGCGCTGATGCCCGCCTGGACGAGGCTCGTTTCGAGTTCGGCCAGGGCTGCAGCCACCGGCTCCTGGTCCAGGTTCAGCACGACCACGTGAACATCGAACGGCGCCACGCTTGCCGGCCAGATGATGCCATTGTCGTCGTGGTTGGCCTCGATGATCGCTGCCAGCATCCGCTCGACACCTATCCCGTAGCAGCCCATAACGCACGGGTGCCGCTCGCCGGATTCGTCCAGGTAGTTCACGCCGATCGTCTCGGAGTAGAGCGTGCCCAGCTTGAAGACGTGCCCCATCTCCATGCCGCGTTTCACTTCGAGCGGCGTCCCGCACGTGGCGCACGTATCGCCAGCCCGGGCGAGGGCGATGTTCGCGATGATGTCCGCTTTCCAATCGCGCCCATGGTTCGTGTTGAGGAGATGGAAGCCATCTTCGTTCGCGCCCGCCACGAGGTTGGTCGCCTCGACAGCAGTCACATCAGCGACCACTCGCATGCCGAGGAGCCCAACCGCCGAGGCGGACCCTGCAACCAGCCCCAGCTTTTTCACCATGGCTTCATCCATCGGCTCCAGGTCCTTGGCCTTGAGGGCGTTCTTCAGCTTCACTTCGTTGACATCGAGGTCACCCCGGATCGCCACGAACAACGGCTCACGGTCGGCCACGTAGAAGACGGCTTTCACGGTTTGACGTTCCTCGACACCGAGGAATTTCGCGAGCTCGGCGATGGTCTTCTGGCCGGGGGTGGCGATCTTCTGCGAAGGCAGCGGGTCGGCGGCGATGGCGGGAGATGGGGTGAATTCGGCCTTCTCCGCGTTTGCGGCATAGCCGCAGCCAGGGCAGAGCAGCACTTCATCCTCGCCATCTTCGGTGAGGAAGATGAACTCCTGGCTCTCCTTGCCACCGATGGCGCCGGAATCCGCAGCCACCGGGATCACAGGCACGCCCGCACGGGCGAAAATGCGTACGTAGGCGTCGTACGACGCGGCGTACGACGCATCGAGCGTGTCCCAGCCAGTATCGAAGCTGTAGGCGTCCTTCATGGTGAATTCGCGCAGACGTACGAGGCCCCCGCGCGGCCGCTGCTCATCCCGGAACTTGGTCTCGATCTGGTAGAGCGTCACCGGCATATCGCGGTAGCTCTGGATGTGGCGCGAGGCGAGGAAGCTCATACCCTCTTCATGCGTTGGGCCAAGGACGAACCCTCGCTCTTTGCGGTCGGCCAGCCGGAAGAGCGTCTGGCCCATGCTCTCGGCGCGGCCCGATTGTTCCCAGAGTTCGATCGGATTCAGCTCTGGCAGCCGCACTTCCTGAGCGCCGATGCCGTCCATCTCCTCGCGAATGATGCCCTCGAGGTTGCGGAGCACTTTCCAGCCGAGCGGAGTGAATGCATAGAGCCCCGCCGCCAGGCTCGTCACGAGCCCGGCCCGCAGGAGCAACTTATGGCTCGCGAGTTCGGCTTCCGACGGCGGCTCCCGCAGCGTCTTCAGCATCATTTTGCTCATGCGCATGGTTCTGGCTCCGAAAGCGATCTGTGTTGGGAACGTTGCGTTGCGTGGCGCGTTGCGGTCAAGCGTGACGCGGTCGATCGAGTTCATCTGTATCGAGGATCAGCGTCACTGGCCCATGGTTCACAAGCTCGACCTGCATGTCGGCTCCGAATCGACCCCGTTGGCAAATGACCCCGGACTTTTCGATCTCCGTGCAAAACCGTTCATAGAGCGGTTCAGCCTGGACCCCAGCTGCTGCACCATCGAACGATGGCCGGTTTCCCCTCCGCGCATCGCCATAGAGCGTGAACTGGCTGACGCAGAGGACTTCGCCGCCAATCGCCAAAATGTCCAGGTTCATCTTGCCTTCGCCGTCTTCGAAGATCCTCAATCCTGCAACCTTCTTCGCGAGCCGGGCTGCCGCGTCGACAGTGTCGCTGTGCGTGACGCCGAGGAGCACGAGCATCCCCGTCCCGATCTCGGCGATGCGTTCGTGGCCGACCGTAACCCGGGCCCGCGTAACCCGTTGGATGATCGCACGCACGCTCAGCCGGCCTGCTGTTCTTCCAGGCCTGCGAGGGCTCGCGCCCAGCTGCGAATGCGCTCGCGGTAGGCTGGCTGAGCGGCGATCCTCGGGAAGTCTGGACCGGCCGCCATCTGCGTCTTCATGTTGACCCCGGTCAGCAGTGCCAGGATTGCCTCCGTCCGAATGTCCGCTTCGTCCGCATCGAAAACCGTCAGGAAGCTCTCGTAGAGGGTGCGTCGGAGCACCGCGCGGTTTTGCTGGCGAAGCGCGAGGGCGGTCTGGTCGCCGCCCAGGATCTCCCGGCACATCAGCCGCAGAATGTGATCATTCGCAACCGAGAACGCCACCGCTGAATCGGTGATCGCATCCAGCTGGCTCGGAACAAATGGCCCCTCGCTGCGAAGCCGCCGGACGCCGCCTTCCACCGGGAGGTCCCAGATAGCACTCAGGATCTCGCGCTTGCTCTTGAAGTGGTAGTACAACGCCGCATCGGTCAGGCCAACCGCCTCGGCAATTTCACGCACGGATGTTGCATCGAAACCGGTCGTGCCGAACAGCTGCCGGGCGGTCTCGAGGATCTTCTGGCGTGTTTCATCGCCAATGCGCGAACGGACCGGTGGGTCACCAGCAGTCACGCGGCACCGCCAGGCGGTGCCGGGATCGCAAGCTCGACCATCGCACGCAGCCGCCGCTGGAAATACTCCTGGTGCACCGAGTCGCTGAAGTGGTCGCCATAGGAGAGGAGCGCGTCCCACAACACCCCTGCCAGCATGTCGAAGACCATGGCCGAGACATCGTCACCCGGGGAGCCAATCAGCTTCCGAAGCGGGAGCGTGATCTGGTCGTGCCAGGGCCCGTCACTGCTCGACATAAAGGCAACGCTCGTTTCTTCGCCCGCGAGCTGTTCGCGCAAGAGCATCTGGCCGAACTCGGGTCGAGCCGTCCACCAGCCGAAGAAATGCAAAACCTGGGCGACCATCGAATCGTGCGTCAGTGGCTGTTGCTCCAGCGGGGGCGAGCCGTACTCCGGGTCTTCGAGGAGCGCGGCATAGAGGTCGCGCTTGGAGGAGAAGTGGTAGTACACCGCAGGGTCGCTCAGGCCGAGCCGGCGGGCGATCTCGCGAACCGACGTCGCCGAATAGCCGTTCTCCGCGAAAAGGGAACGTGCTGATTCGAGAATGCGGCGGCGTGTGTCTCGTGAAGTTTGTGCCTGGGACGCGCGCGCCCCGCTTTTCGGCATGGCGGCGAGTATAGGCGGCGATGGTGTTCCCGAATAGGTTCGGGGCGACCGGGTGTTAGCTTGCAGCGCTGCTTTCAGACGAAGTCGAAGCGGCCGAATCGCTCTTCTTCGATGTTGACGCCGCAGGCTTACTCTCCGCAGGCTTCGAATCGCCACCCGTCTTGCTCTCCGATGTCTTCGAATCGCTGTCAGACTTGCTCTCCGGGTCGGTCATCGCGGACTTGGAGTTCCGGCTGTCTGTGGCGTACCAGCCTCCGCCCTTGAAGACGACAGGCGGCGCATGAAGCACGCGCTTCGCGATACCTTTTCCGCACTCTTCGCACGTGTGGGTCGTTTCGGCATCGAAGCCCTGGCGAAGCTCGTAGACAGCTTTGCAGGATTTGCACTGGTATTCGTATGTGGGCACTGGAACCTCGCCCGGCGCCGGAATTGCGCCATGAGTATCACTTGAATCGTGCGCGCATTAGCACTCAAGCGTCAACAGTGCTAACTACTCCAGACTCTCCGGACACGCTAAAATCGGCAGTGGAGAGGTGGCAGAGTGGTTTATTGTAGCCGTCTTGAAAACGGCCGTGGCGAAAGTCACCGGGAGTTCGAATCTCCCCCTCTCCGCCAATTTCGCTATCTGCTAAGCCCCGCCCGCGCTACAGTGCTCCGCGCATAACTCCCCCGGAGCAGCCCCATGAAACTTCACGAATACCAGGCACGAGACCTCCTCGCGCAGAACGGTGTGGCCACCACCGCCGGCCGCGTCGCTTCCACACCCGCCGAAGCGCGTGCCATCGCCCAGGAGCTCGGCGGCAAGGTTGTCGTCAAGGCCCAGATTCACGCGGGTGGCCGCGGCAAGGGCCGACTCGTCGCCGAATCCGAAACCGCCGACATGTTCACGAAGCTCACTACTGACGCCGAGAATTACTCTGGCAAGGTGAAGGGCGACCGCATCGGCGGGGTTCGCCTGGCCGACACCGTGGATGAAGCGGAAGCCGCCGCCGCCGCCATCCTGGGCAAGCACCTGGTCTCCATCCAGACCGGCCCCGAAGGCAAACTCGTGAAGAACGTGCTCGTCGCCGAGCAGACCGACATCGCGAAGGAGTACTACCTCGCCGCCATCATCGATGGCATGCAGGGCGCCCCCCTGATCATGGCGTCCGCCGAGGGTGGCCAGGAGATCGAAGTCGTTGCCCACACCAACCCCGAGGCCATCGTCCGGGTCGTCGTGAACCCTGCCTCCGGCTACCAGCCCTACGTCGGGCGCACGCTTGCTGCCCGGCTCGGCCTTTCCGGCGACCAGGCGGACCAGTTCGGGAAGGTCGTGGAGGGACTCTACCGGACGCTCATGGCCACCGACGCCAGCCTCGTGGAAATTAACCCGCTCGCCATTACCGATGACGGACGCGTGGTCGCGGTCGATGCGAAGTTGACCATCGATGACAGTGCCCTCTTCCGCCACAAAGACCTCGCCGCCCTTCGTGACAAGGACGAAGAGGACCCGCTCGAAATCAAGGCCCAGGAACTCGGAGTTGCGAACTTCATCAAGCTCGATGGCAATATCGGCTGCGTCGTGAACGGCGCTGGCCTCGCCATGGCCACGATGGACACGATTAAGCTCGCGGGCGGGGAGCCGGCGAACTTCCTCGACATCGGCACCGTGAACGATCCCCAGCGCGTCGTCAGCGCCCTCCAGGTCATCCTCGAAGACCCCTCGGTGAAGGCGATCCTCGTCAACATCTTCGGTGGCATGGCCCGCGTCGACATCATCGCCCAGGGCGTTATCAACGCTCACCAGCAGATGAAGATCGACGTCCCGGTGGTGATGCGCCTGATTGGTACGAACCTCGCCGAAGGCGAGAAACTCGTCGAAGAGAGCGGCCTCCCGCTCATCCGCGCCACCGAACTGTTCGAGGCTGCCCAGAAGGCCGTCGCAGCAGCCGGCGCCGCCTAGGACGAGCGTCGAACCCAACCCGCGTGCACGCCCAACAACAAAACAACAGGCGCGACTGAAGGAGCGCTGGCGATTGCATCGAACGCAGCGCAGCAGCCTGCCCGCTAAAACTACCCGCGAGAACGCCAGCATCATCGGCAGATACAACCGACGATTCGGCCCGACGTTCAACCATCACTCGCGACGCCCCTACCTCCCCTCGCCCGCGACGCAGGAGTCGGGAAAGGACCCGGGGGCGTGGGCCGTCGAACAACCCCAACGACAAAACAACAGGCGCGACTGCCAAGGAGCGCTGGCGATTGCATCGAACGCAGCGCAGCAGCCTGCCCTGTTGAAACCACCCGCCAGAACGCCAGCATCATCGGCAGACGCAACCGACGATTCGCCGAGGTTCAACCATCACTCGCCACGGCCCATCCTCCCCTCGCCCGCGACGCAGGAGTCGGGAGAGGGGTCGGGGGTGAGGGCCAACTCAGTCCATCTCGCCCTTTTTCACAAGCGCCTTGTACAACGCCCGTCCCTGGTCCGGCGTGGGATCCTTGATCAGGCCGTAAATTTCACGCCCTTCGTGATCCTCCGGCAGGTACTCCGTAATCGGGAGTCCATCTTCGTTCACGAAGAGCAGGCAGTGGCAGTACTTATAGATTTGCATTTCGTCGCACGCGCAGATCCAGTCGCGCCGCTTCACTTCTTCTTCGCGCGGCATGTAGAGGCCCTCGGGCCATTCGCCGTTCTCGTCTTTGGTTGGATAGAAGTTGCACGGACACAGTGGACGGCCGTAGTTGTCGATGTTCGAAGCGAGGCCGAGGACCACGCCTTCGGTGATTGAACGGTCCGGGTGGAGGTGCGTCCCCGATTTCGCGGCGTACTTCTCCGCGTAGTTCCACATCTTCTTTACCGAGCCTTCGGTTGGTTCTTCCACGACACAGCCCTCCGAGCGTGATTTTGGGGGGTTACCCCCGGTGTGGCTCCAACGTTAGCATGCTCCGCGTGGCCGAACCTACCCGCGAAGCAGTTCACGCCCTCTATGTCCATGCGCTCGGGCGAATTACCGCGCTCGGTCCCGGCGGCAGTGCCGAACGGGTTGGCCCCTGGCTCTGCGTCGATGCTGGCCTCGGCGTCAGCGATTTCAATATCGCCGTCGTGGTCGAACCGGTTTCGAACCCGGTCGCTGCCCTGCGCGAGGCGATGAACTGGTTCGCGAACCGCGGCATCAACGCCCGTTTCGATCTCCGCGGCTCGGTCGACCGGGAACTGCTTGCCGCCGCAATGGTCGAGGGTTTGGTCTTCAAGTACCGCGAACCGACCATGGTCCTGTACCCGCTGCCCGCGACGTTTCCGGCCCACCTGCCGCTCGAAATCCGCCCGGTCGAAACCGACTCCGATATCCAGCAGTACTGCTCGGTCGACCGTGACGAGTTCCACGACCAGGACTTTCAGCGCGCCATGGTCGAACGCTCGGTCACCATGCCGGGTGTGACCCTCCATCTCGGCCTGCTCGACGGCCGGCCAGTCGCCCGCTCGATGGGCATGCTGTTGGGCGAGCTTGTCGCCGTCCACAACGTCTACGTCGCCCCGGACTTCCGCAAGCGCGGTTTCGGTTCGGCCCTCACTGCCGCCGCCATCGCAGCCGGCGCGAGAGAGGGTGCAACCGGCGCCTGCCTCGAAGCCACCATCCTCGGGTTCCCGGTATACGAAGCGATGGGCTTCCGCAAGATCGACGATTACGTGGTGATGGGGAGCGACTCCCCGATCTTCCCGAAGTAGGATTGGATGCCGGTGAAACGTGTTCCTCCGTTATCCGACTTGGACCTTCACAGGGCCTTCCTCGAGAACCGCCGCGTGGCCGTTCAATCAGCGGGCGGCGGCGTGTTCGAGGAGCGCGATGGATGGCAGTTGTACGACTCGGGAACGGGTCTCGACGGGCTCAACCAGGCGATGGCCATCGGTACTCTTCCAGCGATGGAAGACCTCGACCTCGTTGCCGAGTGGTATCGGGCTCGAGGGACCGGGTATTGCCTTGTCCTCCGCGATTCCGATGACTGGCAGCTGATCTCGAGCGCGCGGGAGTCCGGGTTCCGGCTCGAACGCAGCCAGCCAGTGATGACACGGCGCCTTCCCTGCCCGGCGCTCGCAATCCCGGGACTCGCGCTTCAAGCGGTCGAGGGACCGGCCGCCGCTCGCGAATTCCTGGCCGTTCGTCGCGACCCCACAAAAATTCGCCCGCCTGACGACACCGAAACGGACTTCATCCTGGGCGTGGTCCGAGCCGGAACCTTCCGCTACTTCGTTGCCGAACTCGACGGCAAGGCCGTTGGCACGGTCACCAGCAGCCTTGCGGGTGAGATCGCCATCATCGCGAACTTGTTCGTCGTGCCAGCGAACCGACGGCGCGGGCTCGGCGCAGATATCACCGCCCGCGCGGCCGCCAGCTGGCCGGAAGCGAACCACGTCGCCCTTGAAGCCTCGCGCGAGGGCGCGATGCTCTATGCCTCAATGGGCTTCGAAAGGCGCTACAGCTACGTCCGCCTGGTGCCGTCGGAAGCAACTTAAATCGTCAGCCCACCGAGACCCTGGACTCCGCGCACGTACTCGATTTCGCCGACGTGCCGGTAGCCATGGCTCAGGCAGACGCCGTAGATCCCGTTCCAGAGAGACATTTCGCCGAGCGGCTTGATTGTCACCCGGCGCTCGTTGAATTGTTCCGGTGACATCGCGGCAAGGTAGGCGTCGGTGGCCGCCCAGACCTTCCCCTGGTATTCGTGCCACTTCGCCACGTCGTGCACTTGCACCGCATTCGCTTCATCCGTCGTCATGCCGGTGCCCTGGCTGTTTCGCGGCAGGCCGAAGGTCTCATGGTAGCCGCCTTCGAGCCAGACCGTCGGCTTCCCCTGCGTGACGAAGTTGATGATGTTGTCTTCTGTGCGGACGTAGTGCCAGAGGCTGAAGAAGCCACTGACCCCGCCTTCCTGTGGCCGGAAGTTCAGTTGTTCGGCCGTCATGCCTTCGACTGCCTTGTCGAGAAGCGCGTGCATGGATTGCAGCGAGCTGCGCAGGATGCTGTGTGGTGTATCGGACAAAGATTCGGCCCCGCTTGTGTGATTGGAGGCCGATTGTGTCGGTGTTCGGGCGGGGCGTCTACCCCGCGCGGGCCGCGCTCCGGCGCGGTTCTTCCAGGGTATAGCCCGAACCCCAGCGATTCACGATGTAGACCGGGTTGCTCGGGTCGTCTTCCAGCTTCTGGCGAAGGTAGCGCACGTAGAGCCGAAGGTAGTGCGTCTCGCCGGCGTACTGGTTGCCCCAGACCCGCGCGATGAGCGCCTTCGATGGGATCACCTCACCAGGATGCTCGGCGAGGGTGGCGAGCAGCCGGAATTCGGTCGGCGAAAGCGGTACCGCAACCCCGGCCTTGGTCACCTGCTGGCTCCCGGGATCGATTTCGATCGCGCCGATGCGGAGCACAGTGGGAGTTCCCGAGAGCCGTTCCTCGGGGATTTCCATCTGTATACGCCGGAACATCGCCCGCAAGCGTAGGTCAATCTCTTCGGTCGCGGCCTTCGGGCGGCAGTAGTCGTCCGCGCCCGCTTCAAAGCACCGAAGCAGTTCGGCGAATGTTCCCGCGCAGCCAACCACAATCACCGGGGCCGGTGAATCCTGGCGCACGCGTGCAACGACGTCACCAGGGAATGCGAGATCGCGCCCAAGGTCGATGACGATTGCATCGGCCTGGTTCAAGGGGGTCGCGAAGCTCGCCGCACCGGGGTCGCCCACGGGAAGCACGCGATAACCGAATTCTTCGAGACCGCGAGCCCGGTCGTGGGAGCGTTCCAGCCCCTGCGAAATCACAACGACCCGTGTGCCGACGAGCGGCGGAAGTCCCGGAGAGTGCGTGCCTGTGGTTGCCTGCATGCGGAAATTCACCCCCATCAGTGGCAACCCCAATGTTCCGATCGGCCAGGGCCGTCGAAATTAGAGGTATGCCGAATTCGAAGCCGTTCGCCTGGCTCCTTGCAGTGGGCATGCTTTGCTCACTGGCGGGCCTCGCCTTTGCCGAGCTGCCACTGGCAACCCGTGCGGCTGAACAAGTCCCGACACCACAAACATCGGCAACCGCG
>Ga0138256_10006009_pt1 | contig 12857 bp, 12 predicted proteins | sample KNB2016incub_MG_FD_105486 | JGI IMG/M metagenome (GOLD analysis project Ga0138256, IMG submission 105486) | Active sludge microbial communities from wastewater in Klosterneuburg, Austria - KNB2014incub_MG | ecosystem: Engineered > WWTP > Activated sludge > Unclassified | place: Austria... | reverse complement strand
TTCATCCGGGCGAGCCATCCGCTGGTCGCGGACATCCTGCTCGACAACATCTCCCTCGACTACACGAACACCCTGCAGGCCGCGGCCGGGGACCAGGCCGAGGCGGCGGCGAAGATGACCATGGAGAAGTACCCCGGCCAGTACCTGATGCTGGTCGAGGGGTCGGTTCCCGTAGGCGCCGACGGCGTGTACTGCTGTGTCGCCGGACGAACGGCGCTCGACATCGTCAAGGAAGCTGCGGCGGGCGCCAAGGCGCTGGTTGCGTGGGGAAGCTGCGCCAGCAACGGTTGTATCCAGGCCGCCAATCCCAATCCGACAGGGGCGACGCCGCTCCACAAGATCGTCTCGGGCAAGCCGATCATCAAGGTTCCGGGATGTCCGCCTATCGGCGACGTCATGGCCGCGGTGGTGGTTCACCTGCTCGCCTTCGATCGCATCCCGCAGCTCGACGCCCTGGGCCGTCCCAAGGCCTTCTACTCGAAGCGCGTTCATGACACCTGCATCCGGCGCGCGAGTTACGACGCCGGCCTCTTCGTCGAGAGCTGGGACGACGAGGGCGCCCGCCGGGGTTACTGCCTTTACAAGATGGGCTGCCGGGGTCCGATGACCTACAACGCCTGCAGCGTCACCCGGTGGAACGGCGGGACCTCCTACCCGATCCAGTCCGGACACGGCTGCATCGGCTGCAGCGAGGAGAAGTTCTGGGACAACGGCCCCTTCTATCAGCACCTGCCGTCGTTCCCGGGATTCGGCATCGAGTCCACCGCCGACCGGATCGGCATGGTCGCGACCGCGGTCACCGCCGCGGGTGTCGCCGCGCATGCCGTGGCCACGAACGTGCGCAGGCGCAAGGAGATCAAGGCGGGCATCACCGAAGGGACCGAAGGGTCAGGAAAGGCGGGTGCGTAAATGTCCAACCGGATCGTCGTCGACCCCATCACCCGCATCGAGGGCCACCTCCGCATCGAGGCCGAGGTCAAGGACGGGAAGATCGTCGATGCCTTCTCCTCCGGGACCATGGTCCGCGGCTTCGAGCTGATCCTCAAGGGCCGCGACCCGCGGGACGCGTGGGCCTTCACCGAACGCGCCTGCGGGGTGTGCACCACCGTGCACGCGCTCGCTTCCGTGCGCTCGGTCGAAGACGCTCTCGGCATCCAGGTGCCGCCCACCGCGGAACTGGTGCGGAACCTCATGTTCTGCGCGCAGTACCTGCAGGACCACGTGGTGCACTTCTACCACCTGCATGCGCTGGACTGGGTGGACATCGTGAGCGCGCTCAAGGCCGATCCCAAGGCGACCTCGGAACTCGCCCAGAAGATCTCGAAGTGGCCGAAGAGTTCGCCCGGCTACTTCTCCGATTTGAAGGCCCGGCTCACCGGCTTCGTCGAGACCGGCCAGCTCGGCATCTTCGCGAACGCCTACTGGGGCCATCCCGCCTACAAGCTGCCGCCGGAAGTGAATCTCATCGGCGTCGCCCACTACCTCGAAGCCCTCGAGTGGCAGAAGGAACTGGTCAAGGTCCACGCCATCTTCGGCGGCAAGAACCCGCACCCGAACTACCTGGTGGGCGGCGCGCCGTGCTCCTTCAACATCGACGATGTCAACGGCATCAATGCCGAGCGACTGGCCATGGTCGGAAAGCTCTTCAACGACGCGGCCGACTTCGTCGAGCAGGTGTACCTCGCCGACCTCATGGCCATCGCTCCCTTCTACACGGACTGGGCGGGCATCGGCGGCGGGCTCAAGAACTACATGGCCTACGGCGATCTGCCCACCAACGGCTACGCCGACGTCAAGAGCTTCAAGTTCCCGCGCGGCGTCATCCTCGACCGCGATCTTTCCAAAGTCCACGAGATCGACGGCAAGGACCCGAGCCAGGTGCAGGAATACATCCCGCATTCCTGGTACGAGTACACCGATGGCGACGCGGCGGGCAAGCATCCGTGGGTGGGCGAGACGAAGTTCAACTACACGGGTCCCAAGCCGCCGTATCAGCAGCTCAACGTCGAGGGCAAGTACTCGTGGCTCAAGACGCCGCGCTGGAAGAACCATGCGATGGAGGTGGGCCCCCTCTCCCGATTGCTGGTGGGCTACGCCGCTGGCAGCAAGGAGATCCAGGAAGTCGTGGGCGAGGCGCTCAAGACGCTGAAGGTTCCGGTGGGCGCCCTGTTCTCGACCCTCGGTCGCACCGCCGCCCGCGGTCTCGAGTCGCGCCTCGTCGCGCGCTGGGCGAAGGAGTTCTACAACCAGCTCCTCACCAACATCAAGAACGGCGAAACCCGCACCCACGACAACTCGAAGTGGGATCCCTCCACCTGGCCGGCGGAGGCGAAGGGCGTCGGCCTCACCGAGGCGCCCCGCGGCGCGCTCGCCCACTGGATCGTGATCAAGGACGGCAAGATCGACAACTACCAGCTGGTGGTCCCGAGCACCTGGAACGCCTCTCCGCGCGACGCGCAGGGTCAGCGTTCCGCGTACGAGGAAGCCCTCATCGGCACCCCCGTCCACGATGTGAAACAGCCGGTGGAGATCCTGCGCACCATCCATTCCTTCGACCCCTGTCTCGCCTGCGCCGTGCATGTGTACGACGAGCACGGGAAGACGGTGAGCCGGGTGACCGTCCAGTAGGGAGGTTCCTATGCGCGGCAAAACCATGGAGCGTGTGTTCGTCTGGCAGCTTCCCGTCCGGCTCTTCCACTGGATCAACGCCCTTTGCATCGTGGCCCTGGGCGTCACCGGATTTCTCATCGGCCGGCCCCTCGCCTTCGCGAGTTCGGGCGAGCCCTACGCCGGCTACTGGTTCGGGACGGTGCGGTTCATCCACTTCTCGGTGGCCTACATCCTGACCTTCAACTTCCTGTTCCGGATCTACTGGGGTTTCGTGGGCAACAAGTACGCGACCTGGCGCAACTTCATTCCGCTCCGCGCCGAACAGTGGAGGGAGATCTTCCGGGTGCTGAGGGTCGACATCATGCTGGGAAAGGTGGAGGAGCCGCTCGAATCCACCGGGCACAACGCGCTCGCCGGCCTCGTCTACTTCCTGTCCTTCCTGGTCTTCCTCGCCCAGGTGGCGACCGGCCTCGCTCTCTACTCGGCGATGAGCGAGTTCGGGATGGGCCGTCTGTTCGCGTGGGTGATCCCGCTCTTCGGCAGCGACCTCGCGGTGCGGCAGTGGCACCACCTGCTCATGTGGTTCTTCCCCGCCTTCATCATCACCCACGTCTATCTCGTCTTCTACCACGACTACGTCGAGGGCCGGGGCGGGACCTCGTCCATGGTGGGCGGCTGGAAGTTCATCGAACGCCCGACCGAGCCGGCGTCCTCGGCGGCGAAGGAATAACGCGATGCTGATTCTCGGTATTGGAAACCTTCTCATGGGCGACGAAGGCGTCGGGGTCCATGCGGTCCGCGCCCTCGAGGGCCTGACCATGCCTCCCGGCATCACCGTGCTCGACGGGGGGACGGGCGGCTTCCACCTGCTCGAGCTCTTCGACCGGCACCGGCACATGATCCTCATCGACGCGACCCTCGACGACCGCGCGCCGGGCACGGTGCGGGTGCTGCGTCCGAAGTTCGCCTCCGACTTTCCGCGCTCTCTCTCCGCCCACGATATCGGCCTGCGCGACCTGATCGAGTCGGCGGCGCTGCTCGGCCCCCTGCCCACCATGGACCTGATCACGATCTCCATCGCGAAGATCCAGCCCATGAGCATCGAGATGACGCCCGAGGTGAGGGACGCCATCCCGCAGGTGATTCGGACGGTGGGGGCGCTCGCGCGCGACCGCCTGCTGGCCGACGCGCTCGCGGGCGTCCCCGCAGCGTAAGATCCTGTCCACAGGAGCCCATCGAATGAACAGAAACAGGATGTACCTCGCTTTCGCCCTCGCCGCCGGAGCCTTGGTCCTCCGGACGACCCCGACCTCGGCGCAAACCGGACCGGAGGAGACCCAGAAGTTCCTGAAGACGGTCGAAGCCACGGTCAAGGCCATCGGAGAATCCCGCGCGCAGCTGCAGAAGGCGGTCGGGACCTACAACTCGATCGTCGAGATGGCCGCGCCCGACCTCAAGACCGCCTACCGGGACCTTGGGCGGGACATCTCGGAGAGCGAGAAGAAGGTGGCGGTCGGCCGTCCGAAGGTCGAGGAGATGAACAACGCCTCGAACGCCTATTTCGCCGCCCGGAACGCGAGCGTCCAAGCCATCACCGACCCCGACCTCCGAAAGCGCAGCGAGGAGCGCCTCAACGCCGCCTATGAGCAGTTCCAGAAGATCTCGGCCGCGGGCAAGGACACGCGCCAGCTCTTCGATACCCTCATGACCGACGCGAAGAACCAGTCCACGTTCCTTGGACACGACCTGAACGCGAGCGCCATCGCGAGCCTCAAGCCCGACGCGGCCAAGTTCAACGCCCGCGCCGCCGAGGTCTTCGCGAAGGTCGACGACGTGACCCGGATGTTCGACGAGTACATCGCCTCGTTGAAGCCGTAGCCGGACCGTGCGCCCGCGGGCTTCCGCCCAGGCCCCGGGCGCCCCCTGGTCCTAGAAACGGTAGCCGAAGTTCAGGGTGAACAGCCCCAGCACCCGCGTGTTGTTCGAGAACACGAGTTGCGCCCGGACGTCGGGGCGGACGAACACATGCGGTCCGGCGTCCAGGCGAACACCGCCGCCCATGGTCAGCATGCCGTCGGTGTAGCTCCCGCCCGAGCCGAGGTTGGGCGCCTGCTGCATGGCGGTTCTGAGCGCGGCCATGGCGTCCTCGATGCGGCCGCCGCCCGGCCAAGACTGCGGCATGCGCGACTGGAGATAGCGCACGAGATCCTGGTCGCCATGGCCAATTCCGTCGAGGTCCAGCCCGCGCGACTGGCCGCCGATCAGGCCGCCGCTCACCGCGAAGTAGGGAACTATCGACCGGCTCGCCGGGAGCAGGTTGAGCCGAATTCCGGCATCCGCGCTCCAGGCGCCGGACTGACGGTCGAGGTACGCGCCACCGGCCTCCAGGGTCAGCCGCGGGGTCAGGTCACGGGCGATGGCGCCGCCGACCGCGAAGCCGCTGTTCGATCCTCCCCGAGCGAACCCGAAACGTTCGGCGAAATCTCCGCCGAAGCCGCCCGGGCCCCCGAGGGAACCGACGGAAATGCCTCCGGTGATCGACACCGCGGTGCGGAAGGGCGCGTGGTCCTCCATCTTTGCGTCTTCCGCCCTTGCCGATGGAACCGACAGGACCAACCCACACACCGCGAACGCCAGACCGCAACGACGAATCATCTTCAACCTCCAGGGAAATATTTTCATGCCCAACGTGCTGCAATCTCCGTGCCTTGGAGAGTCTTAAGCGCATCGCTCTGCGCGGGCCGCCCCAGGCACGCCGAAGGGCCTGTCTGTCCTCACGGGAAGAAATCGGCCGCGCCCGTTTGTCCTCAAGGAAGGACGCCGGAGGCCTTGTGGTCAGCAGATCCGCGGCAGCTGCTCGCCCGACAGCATGTCGACGATTCGGCGCGCGCCGATGCGGGTGTGGAGGACGAGGCGCCCGCGCGGCTCTTCACGCACCTGGCCGATGATGGCGGCGGCGCGGCCGAGGGGATGGCGGCGCCACGCTTCGAGGACGGCGTTCGCGTGGGACGGCGCCACGATGGCGAGGCACTTGCCCTCGTTCGCCACGTAGAGCGGATCGAAGCCGAGCAGTTCGCACGCCCCCTGCACGGTCTCGTTGACGGGAATGGAGCGCTCTTCCAGCTCGATGGAGACGCCCGCCGAGGCCGCGATCTCGTTGAGCGCGCTCGCCACCCCGCCCCGGGTCGGGTCGCGCAGCACGTGCAGATGGGTTCCCGCCACGTCGAGGGCCGCGCCCACGAGTTCGTGGAGGGAGGCGGAGTCGCTCACCATCTCCGTCTCGAACTGCAGGCCCTGGCGGACCGACAGGATGGCGATCCCGTGAACCGCGATCTCGCCGCTCACCAGCACCAGGTCGCCGGGCCGCGCCCGCGAGGGTGAGATCTCGATGCCTTCCGGGACCACCCCGATTCCGGCGGTATTGATGAATATCTGATCGCCCTTGCCCCGATCCACCACCTTGGTGTCGCCGGTGACCACCGTGACTCCCGCCTGCTCCGCGGCCCGCGCCATGGAGGCGACGATCCGCTTCAGATCGGCGATGGGCAGACCCTCTTCGATGATGAAGCCGGCCGAGAGGTGCAGCGGCCGCGCCCCGCACATGGCGAGATCGTTCACGGTGCCGTGCACCGCGAGCGAACCGATGTCCCCGCCGGGGAAGAAGATCGGGTGGATCACGTAGGAGTCGGTGGTGAAGGCCACCCGGCCGGGCGGCAGCGACAGGACCGCGCCGTCGTGGAGGGCCTCGAGTGCCGGGTTGCGGAAGGCGGGGAGGAAAACCGACTCGGTGAGCCTCTGACTCATCCGCCCGCCGCCGCCGTGGGCCACCTGAATGGCGTCGACCGCTCCGGTGGGCGCCGGGCACGACCACTGCGACGGATCGACCGCGGCCGGGCCGGATTTCGGGTCGGTCATGCGGTTCTCCGGTACGCGTGGTACGCGGCGCACGCTCCCTCGGCCGAAACCATGGGCGCGCCCAGCGGATGCTCGGGCGTGCACTGGCTCCCGAAGGCCGGGCACTGCGACGGCCGTTTGTGGCCGAGCAGGATCTCGCCCGCGATGCACTCCTTGGGCTCCACCGTCCGGATGCGGCTGCTGTCGAATCGCCGCGCGGCATCGAAGGCCTTGAACTCGTCCCGCAACTCCAGGCCGGAGAGCGGAATCACGCCGATGCCGCGCCAGGCGCGGTCGCAGGTCTTGAACATGCGCCGGACCAGCGCGCGCGCCGCGGGATTCCCGGTGGCATGCGCCGAACGCTTGTAGGCGTTTCCGACCTTCGCCTCGCCCTTCTCGAGCGCCTCCACGCACATCAGGATCCCGGTCATGAGGTCCACCGGCTCGAAGCCCGTGACCACGATGGGCACGTGGTACTTCCGGGCCAGGGGCTCGTAGTCCCCGGTGCCCTCCACGGTGCAGACGTGGCCGGCGGCGAGGAACCCCTGGATCCGGCAGTCGGGCGCGCCCAGGATGGCGTCGATCGCGGGCGGGACCAGGACGTGCGAGCAGAGGATGGTGAAGTTCGCGAGCCCGAGCTCGTGGGCCCGCCAGACCGCCATGGCGTTGGCGGGGGCGGTGGTCTCGAAACCCACCGCGAAGAAGACCACCTGACGCATCGGGTTCTCTTCCGCGAGCTTCACCGCGTCGAGCGGGCTGTAGACCACGCGCACGTCGCCGCCCTCGGCCTTCACCTGGAGCAGGCTTTTCGAGGAGCCGGGCACGCGGAGCATGTCTCCGAACGAGGTGAAGATCACTTCGCGCCGCGCCGCGATCTCCACCGCCTGGTCGATCAGCTCCAGCGGGGTCACGCACACCGGGCATCCCGGGCCATGGACGAGGGTGAGCTGGTCGGGCAGGAGCTGGTCGAGCCCGAACTTCAGGATGGAGTGGGTCTGGCCGCCGCAGATCTCCATGAGCGTCCACGGCCGGGTCTGGACCGAAGCGATGGCGGCGGCCGCGCGCCGCACCGCCTCGCCGTCGCGGTACTCGTCAACGAACCGCATCGTCGAGGTCGCCCATCTGTCGCAGGATCTCGAAAGTCTTCGCGGCTTCCTCTTCGTCAATCTGGCTGATGGCGAAGCCCGCGTGCACGATCACGTATTCGCCGACCTGGATCTCGGGGAGGAAGGAGAGGCAGACCTCCTTCTGGATCCCGCCGAACTGGACGCGGCCCATCTGCATGCCCACCTCGTGGCGGGTGATGGCCACGACCTTGCCGGGAACCCCGAGGCACATGCGGCCCTTCGCGCTCCCTCAGGACTCCGTGTGAACGCGGCGCTGGAGCCAGGACACCCAGTCGTCCATGCCGTCGCCTTCCCGCGCGGACAGCTCGAAGACGGGTGCCTTGGGATTCAGGCCCGCGATGAGGCGCCGCGCCTCGACGATGTCGAAATCGACGTGGGGCAGGAGGTCCATCTTGGAGATCACGATGGCGGTGGCGTTGCGGAAAGCGAGCGGGTACTTGGCCGGCTTGTCGTGGCCCTCGGCCACGCTCACGATAGTGACCCGTTCGTGCTCGCCGAGCTTGAACTCGGTCGGGCAGATGAGATTGCCCACGTTTTCGATGAAGAGCAGGCCGCGTTCGGGCACGTCGAGATGGCTGAGCGCGTGCTGCACCTGCTGCGCGTCGAGATGGCAGGAGCGGCCGGTCTCGATCTGGAACACGGAAACCCCGGTGCGCGCGATGCGCTGGGAATCGAGGTCGGTGGCCTGATCGCCCTCGATGACCGCGCAGCCGACCTGGCGGGCGCGCAGCGCGGTGAGGGTCTTCTCGAGGAGCGTGGTCTTGCCCGCGCCCGGGGAACTGATGAAGTTGAAGGCGCGGGTGTGCCTCCGGTTGAAGAGCCCGCGATTCAGGGCGGCGTGGCGGTCGTTCTCGGCGAGGAGGGCGTGTTCGATTTCGATGACCGTGCGCGGGCCGGGCGCCTTCGCCTTCGCGTGGCCGCGTGCGTGATCGTGCCCGTGAACGTGCCCGTGAGCGTCCGCGTGCGCGTGGTCGTGGGCCGAAACCGGGCTTCCGCATCCGCAGGTGCCGCACATCGGTCTATACCTCCAGCGCTCTGAGCCGCATCTCCCGCCCGCCTTCGATTCCGATCGGCCAGGCGCCGCAGGAGGGGCAGGCGCTCATGAAGTCGCGCACCTCGCTGTCCGCGCCGCACCCGCCGCAGTGGCCGCGGGCGGGTTCGATCTCGACTTCCAGGCGCGCGCCCTCGAGCAGGGTTCCGCGCGCGACTGCGGGGAAGCAGAACATCAGGGCGTCCATCTCGACTCCGGCGAGCGCGCCGAGCACCACGTCGACCTTCGCGATGTGGGTGACGCCATGGCGGGTCGCCTCGTCGACGGCGGCCTTCACCAGGGAGCAGGCGATGGAAAGCTCGTGCATATCGCTACCGGTACAGGTTTAGGTCCACCCCGGGGGAGGGTCAATGGTTCCTATGCACCATAGGCCGCGGCGCGCCCAGGATCCGCGAGGCTCGGGGCGTGGGCCGGGCATACACTCGTCGGCATGAAAGTCCGTTTCTGGGGAACCCGGGGATCCATCGCCACTCCCGGCCGCGGCACCACCCACTTCGGGGGCAACACCTCGTGCGTCGAGATGACCACGGACGGCGGCGATCGCCTGATCTTCGACTGCGGGACGGGAGCGCGCGGCCTGGCCGCCAAGCTCACCGCCGAGGCGCGGGGCGGCCCGATCCACGCGAACATTCTCGTCGGGCATACCCACTGGGATCACATCCAGGGCTTCCCGTTCTTCAGCCCGGCCTTTGTCGCCGGCAACTCGGCGGCGATCTACGGCCCGGAGGGTAGCCGCGGCTCCCTTCACGACGTGCTCTCCGGGCAGATGGAATTCACCTACTTTCCGGTGGAGTTGGGCCAGCTCCCGGCCGCGATCACCTACCACGACCTGACCGAGGGCATCCACCGGATCGGCAGCGCGAGGGTCGCGACCCAGTTCCTGAATCACCCCGCCCTGACCCTGGGCTATCGCATCGAGGCCGACGGGGTCGCGGTCGTCTACCTGGTGGACCACGAGCCCTTCTCCACTGAGCTCTGGCGCGCGAACGCTGAACCCGGTCACCTCGAGTCCATCCTGCACGAAGGGGACCGCCGGCACGCCCGGTTCATGGAGGGCGCGGATCTCGTCATCCACGACGCGCAGTACACCCCCGAGGAGTATCCGGCCAAGAGGACCTGGGGACACAGCACGTACGACTACGCGGTGCGGGTGGCCGCGGCCGCCGACGTCAGGCAGCTGGCGCTCACCCACCACGATCCGGACCACGACGACCACTTCATCGCCGACCTGGAGCGCAAGGCCCGCGTCCTGGCCCTCCAGTGCGGAACGGGGATGGACGCCTTCTGCGCCTACGAGGGCTGCGAGGTCGTCATCGAGCCGCGGACCCGCCTCCTCAAGCCGTTCGTCTCCACCGACGCCCTCCAGCCCTCGGTCGCGCAGCGCCGGTTCAAGGTCCTGGTCGTGGACGATCAGCCGGAGTCGCTCATGCTCATCGTCCGCGCCCTCGTGGATGGCCCGTACGACGTCAGCACGGCGACGAGCGGGCCGGAAGGGCTCCGCATGATCGCCGAGGCGCCGCCGGACCTGGTGGTGCTCGACTACAAGATGACGGGGATGGACGGGCCCACCGTGGTGAAGACCCTGCGCGCCCGCGCCGAGACCGCCCGCCTGCCCGTGCTCATGCTCACGGCCATGACCGACGAGGCCAGCACGCGCGCCGGCTTCGAGGCGGGAGTGACGGACTACGTGACCAAGCCCTTCTCGATTCCCCAGCTCGTGGCCCGCGTCCACGCCTGCCTGGCCCGAACCGGGCGCCGGTAGGCGCTAGGCGATCACCTCGACCCGGTCGAGGTAACGGGACAGTTCGCCCACGCAGCGGCGGGAGCCCTCCGCGTCGCGCACGGCGGCCGCCCGCTCGAGTGCCGCGCCGATGTCCGTGATGGCGTCGAAGCCCCAGCTTCCGCCCGCTCCCTTCATGCCGTGTCCGAGGCTCTCCACGGTCGCGAAGTCCCCCTCGTCCAGGGCGCTCAGAAGGGTGGTGACGTCGAGCCGCCGGTTCTGCAGGAAGGCGGGAATGAGGTCGGCGATCCGGGGATTCGGGCGCACCTTGATGGTGTCCTGCATCCGCCACATCTGGGTGGCGGTCGCGGGCAGGGCGCGGCCGCAGTGCTCTCTTATCGCCTGCAGGAGGACTTCCTGCTTGATCGGCTTCGACAGGTACGCGGTGCAGCCGGCGGCCAGGCACTCTTCCTGATCGCCCTTCAGGGCCGAGGCGGTGAGGGCGATGATCGGCGCGGGACTCCGCAGGTTCGCCTGTTCCCAGGCCCGGATCGCCCGCGTCGCGGTCAGGCCGTCCATGACCGGCATCTGCCGGTCCATCAGGACGAGGTCGTAGCGGCTGGCGATGAACTTCTCGTACGCCACCGCTCCGTTCTCGGCGATCTCGATCTGGTAGGGCGTGTCCCGCAGGTAGGCCATGGTGATGATCCGGTTGTCGGGGGAGTCTTCGACCAGCAGGACCCGCAGGGCGGACAGCGCCGGTTCGGGACCCGCACCTATGGGCGCAAGGGTGCTTCGCGCGGGCCGGGTCCAGATCTCGAGGGGCACCGTGAACGAGAAGACGCTGCCCTGCCCGACCCTGCTCTCCACCCAGATCCGCCCGCCCATCAGCTCCACGAGCCGCTTGGAGATGGTGAGTCCGAGGCCGGAGCCCCCGTACCGCCTGGTGGTGGAGGAGTCGGCCTGGGTGAATCGTTCGAACACCGCGCCCAGCTTCGCGTCGGGAATGCCGATTCCGCTGTCCGAGATGGTGAACCTCAGGGCGCCCGGCGCCTCCGATTCCGAGTCCTTCGTGACCCGTAGCGCCACCTCGCCCGATTCCGTGAACTTGATCGCGTTGCCGAGCAGGTTGAGCATCACCTGTCGAAGCCGGGTGGGGTCGCCGATGAGGTCCTGGGGCACCGGGGGGGCGATCTCGCATACCAGGGTCAGGCCCTTCTCCGCGGCCCGGCCCGCCACCATCTCCCGCACCTTTTCGAGCAGGTCGTGAAGCGAGAAGCCGGTTCGTTCGAGCTCCAGCTGCGAGGCTTCGACCTTGGACAGATCGAGGATGTCGTTGATGAGATTGAGCAGGTTGTCTCCGGCCCGCCGGAAGATCTGCACGTACTTGTCCTGCTCCTCCGAGAGCGGGGTCTTGGCCAGGAGGTCCGCGATCCCCACGATGGCGTTCATGGGAGTGCGGATCTCGTGGCTCATGCTGGCCAGGAAGTCGGACTTGGCGAGGCTCGCGGTCTCGGCCATGGCCTTGGCCTGCTGAAGTTCCGCCTCCACCCGCTTGCGCTCGGTCACGTCGCGCGCGGCCGCGAAGACGCCCTGCAGGGTGCGGCCCCGGTCGTAGAAGGTGGTGATGTTGTAGGAGACCACGGTCTGCTTGCCGTCAAGGGCGCAGGCCGTGAGCTCGTAGTCGGTGACCTTCTTCTGGGAAAGCACGAGCTTGATCGCGGCCTCCGCCCGCTCCGGGTCGGTGAAGTAATCCTTGAAGGGCGCCCCGATCAGTTCGTCGCGGGTGCAGCCGGTGAGCGCTTCCATCTGCTTGTTCACATCGCTGATGATCCCCGAGGGATCGGCCATCATCAGGCGTCGGATGCTTCCTGACCATGTGCTCCCTCTTCGCCCCGGACCCTGAGCCGGCCCTTCCAGGAGAGTGCACGATCGGTGCCGCCCCGCGATGCGCGGGTTCGCCCCGAAACCGGCCTCGGCGCGCGGGGCGCCGGGGTCGAGGGAGCCGCAGTTTCTACAAACGGCGGCCCCTTCCTACCAGATCTTGCAGACCTTCTCGCGAACCATGGGCTGGCCGGGCTTGCACGAGAATGCCCGGGCGAATTCGGGCAGATTCGCCACGATGCCGTTGATGCGGTATTTGCCGGGGGAGTGAGGATCGGTCAGAGCGCTCACCCGCTGATTCTCGGGGCGGTTGTTCTCGCAGGCCCACTGCCCGAAGCCGATGAAGAAGCGCTGCTCGGGTGTGAAACCGTCCACGGGTTGAAGCTTCTGCCCCGACTTCGCCACCGCCTTCTGCCACGCGAGGTACGCGATGAGCGTGCCCCCGAGATCGGCCACGTCCTCGCCCGAGGTCAGCTTGCTCTGGATCCTGATGTCGTCCACCACCACGTACTCCGCGTACTGGTCCTGCACGCACTTCAAGCGCTCCTCGAAGCCTGCCGCGTCTTCCTTC
>Ga0138256_10006008_pt1 | contig 12858 bp, 9 predicted proteins | sample KNB2016incub_MG_FD_105486 | JGI IMG/M metagenome (GOLD analysis project Ga0138256, IMG submission 105486) | Active sludge microbial communities from wastewater in Klosterneuburg, Austria - KNB2014incub_MG | ecosystem: Engineered > WWTP > Activated sludge > Unclassified | place: Austria... | reverse complement strand
TTTAAAACTACTGGTAATTATTTCTAAGGAGCGTCGAATCACATTGCAAATTTACCGGATAGTGGGAGAGAAAAGAAGTTTTATTTTGTTCCCAACTTTAGCTTTTCATGGCATCGTCCCTTGTGTCACTCACTTCGGCTGCATATCATTACTGAGCATTTTGTTGTAATCCTAAATCGGTAGCAAGACCATCAAGGCTTTTTAAATTATTCTGTTGTACATAATCATATAATCCGTCTTTTCCTTTTTTCTCCGCCCATTCAAAGTGAATATCTCTTTCTCCAACATAATCAAACAGCGGTACACCAAATCCACAGGATGTTTGTACCAGATCAATATCAGCAATAATCAGTTGCCTTGTACTTGGATAAATGGTAAAATGTGGTGTATATTCTTCCCATGCGTCAGTATTTGGCAACACCGCAAATCCTTTTCCATAGAGCCGTAAAATATTCGGAGCACCTTCAAAAGAAGTAAACATGAAAGTAATACGACCATTCTCTAATGTGTGTGCAGAAGTTTCATTGCCGCTGCTAATAAGATCCATATAGCCGACTTTGTTGTCAGACAAAACCTGGAAACAATCTAACCCTTTCGGTGAGAGGTTGACCCTTCCATCGCCACTTAACGGTGCAGTGCTTACAAAAAATATATGTTGATTTACTATAAATTCTTTATGTGCCTCTTTGATAGAGTTGTGGAATTTGCCCATGTTTGATTTTTTTAGAAATACAAGTGAGGAAAGAAAACTTGTAATGCTATAATTCCTTTTCATAATACATCAAGTCCTCCTTATCAGTTTCGATACTAATGATTTTTATAAACTTTAATCCTAGTTTGTTAATCAATTTTTGCGATGCAACATTTTCTTTTGTAGTAATAGCACAAACTTTTTGTAACCCGAAATCTTCTTTCCCTGCTTTTAGCAGGCGGCTTGCAGCTTCGTATCCATAGCCTTTGCCTTCATATTCCTGAAGAAAGGCAAAGCCGATATCTACAATTGGAAGTCCAGGTCTTTCATACAAACCACATGCACCTATTGGGATGTTGCTTTCTTTATCTATTGCAAGATTGTTTCCGTAACCTAACCTATCTAGCTGTGGTATCATTTTTACGCTGATGTAATCTGCAGCTTCCGCTTCTGTATGTACATTTCTGTCGCCTATGTATTGAAGCCATTTAGGACTATTTAGTAATGTGAGCAGAAATAGGGCATCCGTAATTTCAAACGGTTTTAGAATAAGTCTTTCTGTTTCAAATGAAAGATAAGGTTTAGCTATTTTCATGGAAGTGGTGTTTTGGTTTGGCTGGTCAATATGCTAATGTATAATTTTTTGTTCTTATTTTTAACAGTAAAATAATTAGCATATCCAATGCTAATATTTCTACATCAGAAGTAAGATGTAAATAAGCAATTTATTGGCATTAAGAATTTGACCGATGAGTCTAAAACGACATTGTATTACATCTTTAATGCAATGTGCAGCGACTCTTTTTTTCTTCTGGAGACTTCAACGATTGACCCATCTGACATTGTTAATTGCCCGATACGATCATAGCTTTTGATATGTGCAGGATTTACGAGATGTGATTTATGAACTCTTATAAAACGATGTCCCAACAATATCTCATCATATTCTTTCAGCGTTTTAGCCGATACAAATATTTTATTATCTGTCAGATAAATATGAGTGTAATTGCTTTCAGCTTGTAGTCGTATTATTTCATCTAATTGCACATACTTTACTTCAGTGGCATCTGCGAGGGCCAATTTAAATTTGTCTTTATTTCCCTGAGAGATATTCTGAATGAAATTCCTGAATAAAACCTGACCAGCAGGTGCATAAATCCGTTTTGCTTTAAACCGTTCAACGGCTTTCTTTAATTCTGTTTCGTCAACTGGTTTTAATAAATAGTCTAATGCGCTGAAACGAATTGCCTGAATGGCGAATTCATTGTAGGCTGTTGTAAAGATTACTTCAAAGTTCCAGTTGTCAATTGTTGTTAGGAGGTCGAAACCACTCTGGTGCGGCATTTGAATATCGAGGAATACTATGTCAGGTTTAAATGAATGAATGATCGGAATTGCATCTCTAACACTTCTGGCAGTTTGTATTGATGTGATATCGGGACAATATTGCGCCGCTAGCCATTGCAGCAGTTCAATAGAGGATTGTTCATCATCGACGATCATTGCTTTTATCATATCTCTTCAGGATTATAGTAAGGAATAGTGATAATTACTTTTGTGCCGCCATTTATTATATCTTTTATTACCAAGGTAGCAGGTTTTCCGGTTTTTTGCTGAAGTAGCCCGAGCCTTTCTTTGATGATTGAAATACCTTTGCTTTGATGAATCATGGAAGACATTTTATTTTTTCCAATAGCGGCGGCTTGCTCCCTGCCGATACCATTGTCTTCAATTTCACAAACAAGAGAGTCTTCTGCATTCCCGGAAAATCGTATGGTTAGTTTTTTGTCGCCTTCTTTGTGCAATAACCCATGCCAGATTGCATTTTCTACAAAGGGCTGTACCATAAGCGAAGGGACATATACAATGTCATTATTCAGTGTTTCGTCAACGAGAATTTCATAGTTAAATGATTCGTCGAACCGCAAAGACTCTAGTTCAATGTACATTTTTAGTATTGTGATTTCATCATCCAGCGTAATGAAGTTCTTCTCAGCAAAATTCAATAGTGAGCGAAGGAAGTTTGAGAAAATGGTCAAATACTTATAAGCTTTATTGGATTGCTGGGATACAATCAAGTGTTGAATTGAACTTAATGAATTAAACAAAAAATGTGGATTCATCTGTAGCCGGAGGTTCAGGAATTTTGATTCAGCCATTTTCACATTAAGCTCCATTAATTCCAGTTTGCTTTTTTCCATTGCTTCATTTGCCATTGCGCCAGAGATTTTTGTTGCACAGATAGAACTGATTGTTTCAAGAGCCTTAAGATGTTGTTGAGTAAAAAAATTCTTTTTTTTGTTTTCTGAATCAATGATGCCTATTACTTCTCCTTCATGTATGATGGGCACTGTTAATTCTGAATACTGTTTTCTATCATTCATAATATACCGGTGATCTTTTGAAGTGTCGGCTACAATACTTGATTTGCCAGTTAACGCTACATCACCAGCAATGCCCTTGCCAACTTGTATTGAAAGAGGATGCGAAACTTTAAATGGGTCGGCATTTTTTGATTCATAAGTGGCTTTTTGAATCAGCTTTTTATTTTCTTCATCAAGCATATATATAACACAATTCTCAAAACCAAGCCGTGCAATGCAGTTTCTTGAAATATCCCAAAGAATGTCATCCACTGAAGAATGAGTATAGCCAGAATTAGCGAAATAGCTAATCATTTTTTCAATGTCATTAGTCTTTCTTTTATTTTGAAAGTAGCGGATTGTCACCCATATTACTCCTACTATAAACAAGAGCATCAGCAATCTGAACCAGACTTGTTTCCACCAGGGAGGTGTAATATTTATTGAAATAGGATAAGATGATTCGAACCAAGTGCTACCATTGCGAGATGCTTTAATAAAAAAAGTATATTGGCCTGGTGGTAAATTACTATATACAACCTGGCCATTAGTTACAGGTTTTTTCCATTCATCATCAAAACCTTCAAGCTGGTATCGAAATTGTATTTTTTTTGAGCCACCCAGTTCACCGGAGGAGAAGGAAAAAACAATGGATGAAGTTGTAAATGGAAATTTTAGGGTTTCTTCAGCTGTAAAACGAAAAACACCATTATCTGTTTGCACCTCATTGATAGAAGGGTATAACGGCAATAATGTATTGGTCATTTGCCTTGGGAAAAAGTAAGTAAGTCCTTTGTCCGTGCCCCAAAACATTTCACCTGCTTCATTCTTATGACCGTACCGCATTCGAAAGCCAGCATGGCTAAATCCAAGACCTTCTTCAAACACTGCAAAACTTTTACTAATAGGATCATACCTGATAATGCAATTGAGATTGCCTATCCACATATAGCCATCGTTGTCCCGCAGCACTGCTTCGCAACGATCGTTTCGCAATCCATTGCCACGATCGTAATTTGTTATTTTGCCATCTGTCGATAATATAGATAAGCCACCGCCGCTTGCTATGTAAATGTTCCCCAATTTGTCTTGATTAATGTCGTAAATGAGGCTATTAGGGAGTCCATCCTTTTCATTGTAATTGATTAAAGTGTTTTTGACTTTATCAAAACACCATAAGCCACGGGATGTTCCAAACCAGACGTTACCGGCTTCGTCTATCCATATTGTTTCACAGGGTACAGTGCTCAATGGGTCAAGCACTTTATGATTTTGTAATGTTGTTATTTTAAAAGTTTTGTTATCTATATAACAAATACCTCTGAATGTTCCAATCCAGTTATAACCATCTTTATCCCTGCAAATTGCATTTATTGACTGTGATTGTAAACCTGTCCTTTTGCCTTGTGCTGAATCAGTAATTTGGGCTATCGTTTTAAATTTATCATTCAGTACTAATATTCCATATCTTGAAGTGCCAACCCATAATTTTCCTTCGTCATCTTTATTTACAACCCTTATTGTTTCATTGCCGCTGATATTTGTTCCATCCCGCAATATGCAGGGCACATAAATTGTTTTATCCGAATTACGGTTCCACATAATTAATCTGTCCTGTGCTCCCATCCAGATATTTGATTGCTTATCTGTAAATACTGTTTGTATATACCCATCAAAAATTTGTTTGTTAGCATCAATGAAATAGGATTTATTGGAAGCTTGTTCCTGTTTTATATTATAAAAGTGAAGCCCTGAAGTAAGCGAGGTTGCAAAGAGGTATCCGCTGGTATCGTATTTAACTGCGAATATGTTATTGCTGCCGATGCTCTGGTGATCTATTGGGTCATGTTCCCAATGCTGAGCAGTCTCTTTTTGAAGATTAAGAATGTATAGGCCCGAAAAATAGGAGCTGAGTACAAAACGGTTTTCATCTATCCTGTCTATATTGCGAAGCCTTCCATTGATTGGCAGGTTATGCTGGTCTTTTATATTTCTATACTCTTTAATTATTTTTTGTTGGCTGATACTAATACGGTAAAACACATCGCCTTTTGATGTGTAAGCAATCAATTCATCTTTATTGATATTGTAGGCGCCATTTAAACCGGGTATTGCTAAATGAAATAAAACCTTGTTGGTTATATAATCTATTACTATCAGTTTTTCATTGCGATAAAATATGCCTAAATTGGTTTCTGTAAAATAGCTGAATCCGCCAGAGCCTATTAATACACTATCGAAAGGCATTGCTGTTTTTACAAATTTGTCAGGAGTGTTTTTAGTCAGCCAATAATGCTGACGTCCTTTTAATGCAAGGATTCCTTTAGCAGGAACATAAACTAAAATGGATATAGTGCTTTTATCACTTGTGTCACCAACTAAATATCTTTGAATTCTTCTTTTTTCATCAAGTTTATTCACATAATTCGAAATAGTTCCTACCCATACATTGTTGTCATTATCAATAATTATCTTTTCAATACTGTTGCTGGCAAGCAGTGGATACTGGTAAGTGGTATAAGTATTGATTCTGTTACCATCAAAGCTATTCAGCCCTTCCGAAGTAGCAATCCATAACACCCCGTTTTTATCTCTGGCTACAGACCTCACATTGTTATCACTTAATCCTTCTGCAGTACTTAGGTGATAGAAAGCAGGCGATTGTGAATTTGCTGATAAATTAATAACCAGAAATAATAAAGAAAATAATATGATCTTATTTGATTTCAATCATGCATTTTTATTGATATACTCTATTGAAAATAATCTTTTAATTCTAATTGCTATTAATTTGAAATAGCATTTAAAAAAATCTGATTGCCCGAACTGGTTTAAGTTCACTTCTACTATGGCTTACTATATCGCCTATTATGAATGAATAGGTAAAAGCACTATTTATAACCACTGAATTTCCTTGAGAGCTTTCATTTGATGTCCAATAATTATCGGTTAATCCATTGATATAATTTTTGCCTTCATGTATTCTGTAAAATTCTAATTGAGATGGCAAATGCCAATCACTATAATTTTGGCCATTTTGTTTAACTGTATAGTCTGCACAGAGTTTAGCTGCAAAAATTCCATTTGGATTATCTCCAGACTGAGCAGCAACTATTAGTTCAGTCTTTTTTGCACCAGATTCATTACCTTCTTGAAGTGTACCTATTACTTTATCAACTCCGTTATTCCATTGAATGGCACAATGCAGGTCTGCTTTTGATATAATGCTTCCATGCTGACCATTATCCCGTAAAGAATATATGACTCCTCCTCCAAATTCTTCTCCAAGAAAATGTTTCGATTCATACCATTTACTACCATTGAATGTTTCGTAAGTTTTCTTATTAATATTATATATGGTTTGCCCTTTATAAGGCTTGATGATTTTATTACGGTCTGCTGTATTCATACGAGGCGGTTCATTATTCCTTTGAGGAGTGTCTCTACTTTCGGTAGTGATATGAGTGGCAATTCGTTGCTGTGCAAGTACGCCGGTAGAAGTTAGTGTGATTAATAGTAATAATAACTTAACCTTTTTCATCGTTAAAAATTTACGATTATAGAATGAATTTTCAATGACTTATTTAAATAGAAACTCTAGTTGAGAGTAATTTTCTGTATTTGTTTTTTTAACTCATCAATCTGATCCTGCTGTTGCAAAATGTACAAAGTAAGTTCTTCTATTTTTTCAATTAACCTTTTGCTCATATCACCAAGTTCTACTCCACTTTTTTCTATTTCTGAGGCAGGTGGGATATTGGGAAGATGTTTATTTTCTGCTATAAATTGTTTTACTTCTGAAAGAGGTTTCAATTTATAGTCTTGTTCAAAAACATAATCGGGCCAGTTGATTATCGCCAGTGCGGTTACAGATGTAGCAATCATCGCTCCATTTACACTAAGCGTTTTGCCGAAGCCAGTAACAGTTCCACCAAGACTAATGTGCCCAGTGGGATGTAATACAATACCCTCAGCACTGTTTCTGATTCGAAAAATGCCATTACCTGCTGTTCCTTCAATTATTGGATTAATTGAAGATGCAATTATTCTAAGCGAAGATGTGCCATTTGATTTCAATTCCAATTTGGAACTGGAGCCATTAAGCACTAAGTCTCCGCCTTCAGAACTTGATCCAAGAATGGCATTGCCGTTATAGTCTATAGAAAAACGGTCTACGCCGTTTGTGCGTACTAAAAACTTACCTAAATCATTACTCGAATTTGTTCCTATTTTAATATCATCACCAACCAATTGAACAAAACCTTTATTTACATCATCATTTCTCATCTGTAAGATTGGTTCGTTGCCATTTATAGTTAAAATGGTTGATGGGGATGTAGTACCGATACCTACCAGGCCATCTTTATCTATCGCTAACCTTGTTATCTCTTTTGTTTGTAAAACTAGGTTGCCTGTTGCATTTGCTAAATTTGTGCCAAGCCTTAATTGAGCATTTACAGCCTGTATATAACCCGTATTAGCATTATTGTGTTGCATTTGAATAAATGGGCTAGCGCCGTTTACTGTTAAATTGCCATAAGGGTTTAAGGTACCAATACCTACTTTGCCATCATCATCAACGACCATTCTATCGGTCTGCTGAGTGTTGAAAATGAGCTTACCTGTTGCATTAGTTGAGTTAATGGCGAGCTTTAAATCATTTCCTACTGTCAGTAAATAACCTTTGTCAACACCATTATTTTGCATTTGAATATATGGGTTGATTCCGTTTACTGTTAGAATGCCAGTTGGAGTTGGGGTTCCGACACCTACTTTTCCATTCTCAGTAATCCATACTCTGTCAATTCCTTTAGGTTGGAAAATAATATCACCAACGGGATTATCAGGATGTGTTCCTATTTTCATATCAAAACCGTTAGCCTGTATAGATCCGGTTGCAATTCCGTTATTCATTAACCCGATTGCAGGGTCAATACCATTGATAGTGAGTTTAGATGCAGGAGTGTTGGTACCAATACCAACGTTCCCTAGATTATTATTATAAATATGTATACCAGTTGGAGTCCAATAATTTTGCTGACTATGTACCATTTCTACCCAACCATTGTTAAGGTCGCCTCTGTAAATCCAATAACTGATTGTATTGATGTCAAAAACGGTAAGCCCTAATGCAGGAGCTGGAATAGCAGTTCGCTCTGCTGATGTCATTCGTGGAATTAATAAGCCTTTGGTGGTGCTTTTAATATCAAGTAAAGCAGTGTTATCAGCCTGGGTGCCGTCGGTATTAATTGCAACACTTTGTGCAAATAAAATGAACGGTGTTAGCAGTAGTAGTAAGACAATTATTTTTTTCATATCTACATTTTTTAATTGAAAGCAATGTAGAATACTATTTTAATGCCGGAGTCGATGGTTTAGTTTAAGGTAAGAGTGAGTTATTCTGTGGTAAAAAGGTTATGAAAAAAAGCATTTAGGAGTCGTCAAAAAGCAATGTAGACTTTTAATTTTTGGAATAGTTATTTGAGTCGGCGGTAGTTGAATTAGCATTCGATAAGTCTTTTGAATCAATCTTAATGACCTTCAAGATGATTTTTACACCCCGCTTCGATTTTTTTACAGGTAAGGTAACAGCATCTCCAGGTCCGATTGATTGAAAATAGATTTTGTCAGAATTTACAATATCTCCTTCAGGGTTCAGGTAGTTTATTTCGACAGCTATTTTATCGAGCAAATAAGCAGAACCATTTTCCAATGTTACTTCCAAGTTTTTAATTCCACCAAACGAACCCATATTATAGTCGTTGGCCTTTACGGTTACTTTGGATGAGATATTTTCAATGGGTATTTTTTTGATAATTTTTGTTTCATTAACTGGTTCTACTTTTTTTGAGGGCTTCTCTTGAACAGGATTTGGATCTTCAAATACAACGTTTGGTTTTCTGTCAGATATTTTGCTGGTTTTAATTGGTAATTGAGGTGTTTCCTTTTTTATTGCTTCAGGACTTTCAATTTGAGCTAAAGGTTGTTCTTCAAAAATTTCTGGTAAAGGAGTGTCATTTTCTTCTGGCTCTAAAGGTTCTGAAATTGCTATTGCTTTTTCTGGTTGTTGAGGAAGTGGTTGCAATACAATTTTATTTTTATTGTCGCTGTTCATAACAACTAACATAAGCAACGCACCAATTACTAGCAGGCCGATATAAAGGGTAATCTTTTTGGCATACTCTGGTAGCTCAAATCCAAAAATTGTTTTCTGAAGATTTTTATTTTTAGCAGAGCTATGTTTGTGAATCTCTTTTATTTCAGCAAAAGGCAGATCGGGTTTTGATTTAAATAAATTACTCTTTTTGTCAGGTTCAAAACTCTTCACAGTTTCTGGGTTGCCGTATTTATTCATGTCATCTGGAGTTGTTCCCTTAAAGGAAGCAGTAACATTCTTTTCTGGCAATTCCACAAATACCAGTTTGTTTTTGTTTGCTTTCTTCGGCGAATCATAAACTGTTTCGGGAATATTTTCTACAGGCTCATCTACTTTTTTTAATGTAGGTTGAAGCTTATCTGCGAATAATAATTTTTTTAGCTCGGGTACTTCATTTGGAGATTGCCAGCAAACACTCTGACATTCAACCCAGATAAGGTCGGTTTCCAGCAACCCAATTTGCAAAAGGTCTTCAATATGTAAAGAAGAACTTTCGATGTTATTGCGAAGAAGTATATAGCTGTTTTTCATTTGTGAGGAGTTCTACTGCCAATTAACGAAATATTTGTGCCTTCTTTTGCAAAGGCTTTGTTATTTTTTATTCCAGCGACATTTATCATTGTGTTTCGTAGTAAAAAAAACCTGTTTATCTTCATTCTCTTATGGTTGTCGTTTTTCAATCCTTATTTGTATTAGCAGGTCTTGTTGTCCTTATTCTTTTAGCATTTAGAATGAAAGGCGATAAAGCCATTGTAAGAATGCCTGAAAACTATAAAGAATTGCTTGAAGATTATGTTCAGTTTTACAGAGAACTTGACGAAGCGGATAAAAGGCTATTTGAAAAAAGAATTGAAAAGTTTTTGATTGACGTAAAGGTAACTGGGGTAAATGCAGAAGTGGAAGATATTGACCGGTTATTAATTGCCGCTGGTGCCACTATTCCGGTATTTTCTTTTTCTGACTGGCAGTATATAAACTTACAAGAAGTTTTACTATATCCTGGATCGTTTAATGAAGACTTTGATCAGGGTGGATTTGACCGATACATTGCAGGGATGGTTGGCACTGGTGCAATGCAACATAAAATGATACTGACCAAATGGCAATTAAGACAAGACTTTATTAATAACAATAATGCACATAACACCGCTATTCATGAGTTTGTGCATCTGGTTGATAAAATGGATGGCACTATGGATGGAGTGCCAGAAATAATTCTGGAACGTAAATATGTGCAGCAATGGAAAAATATTATGGATTCTACCATCTGGCAAATGAAAACATATGGCTCGGATATTAATATGTATGGCGCAACAAGTCACATCGAATTTTTTGCCGTTATCTCGGAATACTTTTTTAAGCAACCGGAACTGTTAAAGGCGAATCACACGGAGGTGCATACAATGTTGCAACGAATTTATAGAACTGGGCAATGATTTAACAAAAGATAATACCGAAGTTCTTCTTCAATTTAATTTTAAAACGTAATTTTTTGTTCACTAAACTAATCATATATGAAGAAGATTTTAATTTTTTGTATCGCACTGTTCTGCAGTTTACAAAGCTTTTCACAGCAAGACAGTACAACTATTGAGCAGTATTGCGCCGTAATTGCCACACCTAGACTTTTAAGTTCTAAGGTTACAATCAATATTGATTATGGTGAAAGCAGAAATGTTTGGAAAGATAACCGTCTGAAAACTGAAGAAGGGAAGGTTAAGAAATTTAATACAGTGATTGATGCCTTAAACTATATGGGCAGTAACGGCTGGCAATTGGTAAATGCTTTTCCTGTTAGCACAGGCTCCAATTCATTTGTATATAATTATGTTTTCAGGAAAATATTTCTGAAAGAAGAAGGAGCTGATACAGAGTAGAGAATTGCTCTGGTATAAGGTTAGAACTAATATTATTCTGAATAAATTATTCTGGGCATAATGGTAATAAGAACGCATTGGCAGATGCTTTATTTTTTTTTCTTTAAATTTGCCTTGCTTTCTACAATTTCTGGGTTGTTGAACAATTCGCATCGCTGATTGTTATCTCTTATTCACTCTTTTCCTTTAAACATGATTAAACAATTTGTTACATATATTCTTTTTTCCTTTTTATTCTATAGTGCTGCTGATGCACAGATTGAGAGAGAAGTTACAGAGAATAATGAATCCGTGGATTTAATATTAAATCAAAATGTGGTGTACGGAAAACTGGTGGATAGTACTTCTGGTAAAGGCTTGGAATTTGCTTCTGTACAGTTGTTTATAAAGCAACCAAATAATAAAGACTCACTTATTAGTGCCATGTTATCGCTTTCAAATGGAGATTTTCGGTTTGCCAAGATTTCTGCCAATAATGAATTAAAGCTTGTTATTTCTGCAGCAGGTTATGAGACGGTAACAAAGGATATAACATTTAATAAAGGCTCGAATAAGAATATTAATCTTGACCTTGGCAATATTACTTTAGCAACAGATATAAAAGTATTAAAAGGGGTGGTTATTCAAAGCCGTAAACCAGCATTGGAACTTGGTGTTGATGGGAAAGTGTTTAATGTAGATAAAAGTTTGATTTCAGTTGGCGGTACTGCAGTTGATTTAATGAGAAATATACCAACCTTATCTGTAGATATTGATGGCAATGTTGAGTTACGAAATAGTACTCCACAAATATTTGTAGATGGAAGGCCTACTATTCTTACACTGGATCAGATTCCTGCGGATCATATTGAAAAAGTAGAATTGATTACAAACCCTTCTGCTAAATACGATGCTGCCAGTTCTGGTGGTATTATCAATATAGTTTTAAAAAAGAATAAACGAATAGGTTTAAATGGTGTAGTCTCTGCTGGAGTTGGCACACCCAAACTTTATAATGCCAACCTTAATCTTAATTTACGACAAGGTAAGTTTAACTTTTATGCTAGTAGCGGATTTAATAAATCTGGCGGAATCGCAAAAGGAAATACAAGAAGGGAAAATAAAGAGAACGGTATTATAAGTAATTATTTTAATCAGGACACCCGTAATGACAGGAATAACAATTTTGTTTCTTTCAGGTTTGGAGTTGATTATTTTATTGATAACAGAAATACTCTTGGTATTACACATAGTATTTCAAATGGTAAATTTCGGAATAACGAAACACAGGCACAGGAATATCTTAATAGCAATGAAATGCTGGAGTATTATGGCGAAAGATTTGCTGAAGGTGCTTATTCCCGCAACCGTTCTGGAACAGGACTTAATTATAAACACAGTTTTCCTGAACAAGGAAAGGAACTGACTGCGGATATCAATTACAATTACGGGCCGGGTTCAGAAAATTCTTTTATTAATAATACTTTTTACTTCCCCAATGGCAGTTTGTACGAACCAACAACTTTGGTTCGTAATGATGGTACAAATAAAAATGATCAGCTTACTTTTCAAATTGATTTTGTAAATCCGGTAAACGATAATAAAAAAATTGAAACAGGGTTCAGAAGCTATTACAATAAATACAGTAGTTTGTATGGAGCATTTGCCATCAATAATGGACTGGAAATTAAATTGCCACTTAGTAATAACTACAAATACACCGAAAACATAACTGCAGCTTATTTTACCTATGCTGGAAAAAAAGATAAGATATCATATAAGATTGGTTTG
>Ga0138256_10006007_pt1 | contig 12859 bp, 10 predicted proteins | sample KNB2016incub_MG_FD_105486 | JGI IMG/M metagenome (GOLD analysis project Ga0138256, IMG submission 105486) | Active sludge microbial communities from wastewater in Klosterneuburg, Austria - KNB2014incub_MG | ecosystem: Engineered > WWTP > Activated sludge > Unclassified | place: Austria... | reverse complement strand
TCGCGTTCTTCCACCAGGAATCCTGTTTCACCATCAAGGACCGCGTCACGAATGCCGGCATGACGCGTTGAGACCACAGGCAGGCCTGCGGCTCCCGCTTCCAGAATGGCGACGGGGGTCCCTTCAGCATCACCGTAAGTTGGTTGCACGGAATGCTGGACGAAACAGCAGGCTCCTGCAAAGAGCGGCATCACCTGCTCGTGCCGCAGGGCACCCAGGAATTGAACATTGTGCGCCATTCCCAACGCCAACACCAGGGTCTGACAAGCTTCCAGTAATTCGCCGTGCCCACCCATCACCAGCGTGGCATTTGGACATTCTGCAAGCACCATTTGAAAAGCCAGAATGGTCAGATGCGGTGCCTTGATGTCCGTGAAGCGCCCGATAGCCAGCAGCACATCATTGTAGGCAGATTGATTTGCAAAAAACGTGTCTCGTGGCCCATAGGGATTGAACACAATCTTCTTTGGATCAGCTCCCATTCGGACCAGTTTTTCCGTCATAAAATGCGAGACACTGATAATGCTGGACGCATAGTCGAACATCTCGCGGTAGCGGTTCAGAAAATCGACCAGCAATGGATCACGATGAGCATCATGGCCATGAAAGTGAACGACGAGTGGAATGCCGAGTTTCTTTGCGTGAGGAGTGATCGTGCAGCCATGAATGCCAAACTCGGCCAAGATCACATCGACCTGATGCTGCCGCATAAAATCTGCGATGGCATCATGGCGTCCTTCGAAGGATTCCTCCCACAACGTTACTTTCCTGTGATACATCCAGTGCGGTAGCAGCTTGCCGACTTTTTTTAGCAGCGGTCGCCGACTGTAGAAATAGCGAATGGATCGGCTGCCTTCCTGAAGGTCCGGATAATACCCCTGCAGAACGACCTTCTGTCCTTTCAGAAACTGAATGTGAGCCCTGACAAAGGAGGAACTCCAGAAATCGTCACTGCCTTGAAGAATGCACAACGTCATGAGATTTGGAAACTATCGACGATCAAAATTGCCGAGCATTGCGGCATGTCCACGACATCGCTCACCGCAGCCGCCTACGAATTCGCCCTGCCCACATACGAGACCTCCGGAGGAACTTGTTCACGCCGGATGGCGAAGCAAGTCGTTGCTCCGCCGACTCCAAGGCGGGATTTCTTTTAGGCAAAACAATACGACGCGGCACAGAGAAAGTTCGACGCGACGATTGTTTCGCCAGTTCGTGCAGGTGATCGGCCCAACGATCCGCTGACTGTTCCTGAGAATACTGTTCAACGATCGTTCGACGAGCGTTTTTCGAAAGACGTTGACGCAACATCGGGTCAGCAGCCAGCGACTGCATTGCAGCCAGAAACGAATCCTCGCGATCCTTAACGATCAATCCCGATACGTCGTGCTGAATAAGTTCAGGAATACCGCTTTGCATCTCCAGACAAACCGGAACACAACCACAGGCCATGGCTTCGAGCAAAGCAATCGGCAGTCCTTCATAGTCCGAAAGAAGGGCAATGACATCACACTCAATAAGTTCGTTCTCAATTGCAGAATTCGGAAGCCTCCCGGCGAGACGCACCTGCACGCCCTGCCCTTCTTTGGCAAGTATCTGCTCGACTCGGTCCTTGTCTGGCCCATCGCCATAAAGAACGGCTTCAGCACCTGGGATCGCTCGACAGACACGGATAAGTGCATGAGTCAACTCGGAAATTCGCTTTTGCTCTTCTGCCAGCCGACCGACATAGGCGATGCGAAATCGGCGTGGAGTGTGCTCCACCGCACGAGTCGGAATTGCAACTCCATAAGGAATTCGCTTTACTGTTGTGTCAGCAGGATTCCGCTGGCGAACCTGCTCTTTAAGTTCCTGGGAGACGCAAACAATACCGGAAAGCCTCAAGTATTCCGCCCCGAAAACAAACTCGTCCTGAAGGGCTCGATAAAATGTGTCATCCGAGTGCAGTACACCCACTGTGGGGATTCCAGCGGTCCGAACCCAGCGAGCCGCATGACAAGCCGCAGGGACGAAGTTGGGCACGAACACGTTCGGCGGGTTGTCTCGTAACTCGTTTAAAATCCAACGGACCTGATCCTCAGTTCGATCATGACAGTTCACGACACGGCAATCGAAGCCATCCTCCTGCAGTCCTTCCACCACAGGTCCAGTGCCGCCGAAATGTGTAAGGAACAAACAACGACAATTGATACCGCGTTCTCGCAGAGCAGGCAACAATTGACGCAACCATGAAAACGGACCTCCCACACTGCCGGGTTTGTCGTAGGAGCAAAACGTGACGACACTTTCACTCATTCCACTTCACTTTTCGATCTACATTAACGCACATTGCATTTGGAACTACGCCTGAATCGGCTGCACCATCCGGGCTATTCGCCGCCGGTGATTTTCCGCCCGACAATGACGCAACTGCTGCCAACGAAAATTTGATTGCCGCGAGCGATGCGGGCTGCTTCCCACGACAGTGTTTTCCCAATGACCGTACCCACCATACCAGGTTTCTGAGTGTGTTCCCTTATTGTTGTTGCCGAGTCCACTTTTGTCCGTAAACCGATGAAACTCGGAATGCTTCGCAGCAAAAAAATCGGCAAGGTCAGCGGGCTGAAAAAATAGGAACTAAACTCGACGTGGAATCCTGCCTTCTGTAGCAACACGTGCAACTGACTCAGCGTATACCTGCGAAAGTGTCCAGCATGAACATCTTCATTTGACCATAACCAGGCAAAGGCTGGTACCGTGATGAACACCAGTCCGTTGGGTGCCAGTGTCTCGCGAACTCCCTGCAGAAACTGCAAATCGTCTTCGATATGCTCGACAACATCGAACAAACCCACTGCAGCCGCGACTCCGGCATGCACAGTTTCAGGCGACCACATGCTCTGAACAACATTGATCACGCCTCGTTTCATGGCGTTCGCAACGCCCGGCCCACCGGGCTCCACGAGAACAGTCGTCTGTCCTTGATCCTGCAGCGCTTTGGCAACGAATCCATTTCCGCCCCCGACATCAAAGAAAACACCTTTTGAGCAAAAGTTGGAGACTAAACTGCCAATGATTCGGTTCCGATGGAGGAACCAAAACGAATCCTCTTCGATCCGGAAGCATGTGTCATTTCCGTCTGAAGGGTATGAGATCACTTCGATGTCTGTGTTACGCCAGACTCCATCCTCGCTCGGCTGCCAGTAAGTTGAGTACTCCTGCAGCTTTAAACTGACGTTCATATTGAATCTGTCATTTCTGAAGCTATGCGTCATCAGCTGGTTGAGATGTTCCCACTACCGGCGCAGATTTGGTCGTCTGACGAACGGTATACTGAGGTTTACGATTCACATTCAAATGCAGTCGTCCAAGGTATTCGCCCATGATCCCCAAACTTAGTAGTTGCAGGCCGCCGAGAACGAGCACTGCAGTAATGATGGACGCATAACCGGGCACTTCGATCTGAGCCAACAGTGCTGCCAGCAGATAATAGAAGCCTAGTGCCAATCCACCAGCTGCAGCGAGCAGCCCCATGAAGGAAACACACTGCAGCGGCAGCAGCGAGAAGTTGGTAAACACGTTCATGGCCAGCGCCAGTAATTTCGACAGCGTATAGCTGGACCGACCGTGAACTCGTCCATGATGCGGAACCGTCACCATCTCAATTCGCTGCGTGTTCCAGGCCAGCAGGCCATCGATATAGGTAAAGTTCAAATCGTAGCTCAAAATGGCATCCACAAGTTTCCGACGAATGGCCCGAAACGATGTCACGGTGACGGGCATGTGAAACACAAATCGATAAAAGCGATTCACCAACCACGAACCCAGAGTCCGTCCCCTGGCATGTTTCTTGGCGTCATAGACACCATAGACTAAGTCGGCATGGGTGGTGAGCAGATGCTCAATCAATGTGGGAATACTCTCCGGCTCATGCTGTAAGTCATCGTCCATCGTGATCACGACATCGCCGGTTGTGTGCCGGAACCCGCACATGATGGCGTTATGCTGGCCAAAATTCCGCATCAGCTGAATGCATTTCAGCTGGGGGTATTTGCCAGAAAGTGCCATCAATCTAGACCAACTGTCGTCCGGACTTGAATCGTCAATACAAACAATTTCCCAATTACCATTGGCCCTTAGCGCTTCCTCAATGCGGCCAATCAATCCTGCGAGGGACGACGACGAACGGTAAACAGGAATCACTACGCTTATCTTCACGAAACAACACTCGCAATTCAGTTAGTGAAAACGCACACGCAGTCGGGTCGTGGGCAAAAATGGGGCGCCATCAGCAAAAGTGGCGCTCGCAATTCTGAGTATTCCTTCGCTAAACATCACGATGGACCACAGAGATCATTTCAAGATCTGGCACATCGCTACATACTTTGTCAATCCGCTGCACGAGCTTCGGAAAACAGAGGGCGCTGCCACAAACTGCAACAATAGTGGCTGACAGATCAAAACAACTGCTTCAGCCCCTTGAGAAAGCATGCGAATGCAATAGTACCTAAACAGGACTAACCGATGGCGGCAGGCTTCCGAATAACGACCGCCTGCTGAATCCCGAATCCGCCCCCGGAAAACTGCCTCTCGATTTCAAAAAACATCTTATTGATCGGATTACTAAACCCAGGATAGTCGTGCGGATCAGTTACCATCTCTCTCAAGAGACGCGAGCCAAGATAATAGATGGAAGAAAAATCATTGATTTCGTACGGATAGCCGAGTTCGCAAAGGTGCCGTTCGAGGACTGACATTTTGAGATACCGATTGAAATCGTGTTCGACGAGTGCGGGCAAATGACAAATGGCTCGTATCGCGTTGAGCCTTATGAGGGGCTCCCAAAACCCTTCAGACAACACTACTGTGCCACCGGGCTTGACGACTCGGACACATTCTGCAATTCCCTGCACCTGCAGCTCCCACGTCGGCAGGTTTATCAGCACTCTGGTCGTGTAGACCAAGTCAAACACATTGTCGGGAAACTCTAGCGACCGCACGTCACCCTCCCTAAATTCCACGTCTGCCCCGAGGCTTTTTTCCTGCTTGACTTTCTGCGCCGCGTCTATCATTTTTGCAGCAAAATCCACGCCCATAATCGATAGTCGCTGATGTGACTCTGCCTGCCTGAATACACCAAATCCATTGGCGCACCCAACATCAAGTACTTTGTCGCCGTCGTTGATGAATTCTGCAATAGTCTCTATTTCCAGATCTATCATCCAATTATCACCCCAAGACGCCCAGTGTGATGCACCATGCTTTTCACCCTGCAACTCCCAGTAATCTCGTATATGGTCGTGTTTCACTTCAATACTTCTTCAAATTGAATCACATATCCGGTACGCCGGTGTGCTTACATTGGCACTAATATAATTGCGGCATTACAGGTAGACATCCTTTGGAAGAATTTGCTTCTAAATTTCGTACAACATCGATCAAGACACCGAGTATTTGATCACATTCAGCAGAGGCCAGATCAAAATACATAGGCATCCGAATCAGCCGTGCGCTCAGATCTTCAGTAACCGGCAGCGTGACTTCCCCAACAAGCTCTTTGCCCTTGGGAGAATTGTGCAGCGGGACATAGTGAAACACGGCGTGAACACCAGCGCTTTTAATCCGCTGAAGGACAGATTCTCGCTGCTCCGCCGTTGGCAGGATGACGTAGAACAAGTGGTAGTTACTCTCGCAATCTTCTGGAATCACAGGAAGTTGCAGCAGCCCTTCTGCTTCCAATGGCTTGAACGCCCGCCGGTAGGCCGCGTAGATCTCCTGCCGTCGAGACGAAATGCGGTCCATTTCTTCTAGTTGAGCGTACAGGAACGCAGAACAGATTTCACTGAGGACATAAGACGAGCCGACTTCGACCCATGTGTATTTATCGACTTCTCCCCGAAAGAATCGCTGACGATTGGTGCCTTTGTCGCGAATGATTTCCGCCCGTTCGATCAGATCCGGACTATTGATGCACAGTGCCCCGCCTTCGCCACAGATGTAGTTCTTGGTTTCATGAAAGCTGTAACAGCCCAGATCACCGATCGAACCCAATGCCCGACCGTTGTACCACGAATTCACTCCCTGAGCTGCATCTTCCACAACCTTCAAATTGTGTCCTCGAGCAATCGCCATAATACGATCCATCTCGCACGCCACGCCTGCATAATGCACCACACAGATGGCTTTTGTGCGTTCGGTGATGGCATCTTCGATCAGTGTTTCATCAATGTTCAACGTGTCAGGACGCATATCAACGAAGACAGGCATTGCTCCCATCCGCACAAAAGCCGACGCCGTCGAAACGAACGTGTACGACGGCATGATCACTTCATCGCCCGGTCCTACATCGCACAATTGAGCCGCCATCTCCAGTGCAGCCGTACAAGACGGCGTCATCAGGATTTTCTTGACTCCGAACCGTTCCTGCATCAACTCGGCACATTTCTTTGTGAAGTAGCCGTCACCGCCGAGATTGCCCATCGTCACTGCCTGTGCGATGTAATACAGCTCTTTGCCGGCAATGAAGGGTTTATTAAACGGTATTGAATGCATCGTTGTTATGCGTGCGTCAAACGTCTCGCTGTAGGCTACCCTGCGCACCATTATTTAAGGCCAGTGGATTGTGAGCTACTGCCATCCCGTGAGCAAAGCGTGAATATACGGGATACGCAGCAAGTTATTTGTAATCTGGACGTCGCTTCTTGAAAAGGACTTCAATAACAGACGCTGCCATTCCGCATCTGCCAGAATACTGGTGCCGCGATCCTGTTTCAGCACCCAAAGACTAAGCAAATCCTGTTTCGCAAGAAACGCTGGCTCAAGCCCGACAAATCTTCCACCTGGTCGCAATAGCCGTGAACTGGCAGACAGAGTTTCTGACATTTGACTGGAATCCAGATGATGCAGAACTCCCATGCAGGTGACCAAATCGACTTGCCCGATCAATTGCTCGCCGTGGACACGCATGAAGTCGCTCATCACTCCCGCAAGGAATTCACCTTCGTACTTTGCTTTCGCTGCTTCAATATACGACGAATTTGGGTCAAAGCCGTAGTAGTTAATTCGCGATGGTAAATTTGCTCGCAGGGAGCCGGTTCCACACCCGATATCGACGATCGTCATTCCTTCCGTGGCGCGAATGTGGTGGCTGACAATCCATCTTCTTGCGGATTTTGCGCCAACGAGAGTTTGGAAGGCATTGTAAAGACTCGCGTGAGTCAGCAAGGACCGAAAGCCGGTGTTTCGTTCAGTCGTCATTGGGCGGTGTCCTGATGGCCCATATAAGTTTTACTATTGCACATTTCGAGTCCTGAGTCTCAATGTCACTCGCCGCTTAATACAGCTCTTTGCCAGCAATGAAAGGTTTGTTGAAAGGAATGCTCTGCATTGTTATTGCTGACGCACTTAAGCACATTTAGGTTCAGTAAAGGTATTCGACCGCAACCACCGGCCACTGCTGTTCATCACTGAGCTGGACAACTTGGCTATTATGCAGGGTCAGTGTGATGCCGAGCCCCGCGCCATTCCTGCTCTGTTCGCTGAATTTGTGCCGGATAAACTGAGGTACACTTAAATCACTGAGTGGTCCGGAAGCCACGGTCTCTGTGCCAACCGTTAGAGAGTACGTGATTGGTATATTTTCCCACCCCGAATTCTTGTTCAAAATTTGGCGCGTCCTTTGATCTCCGGTCAGGAAGAATCGGACGTGGTTCGTTTTCAAAACCCGGTCAGGGATTGGCACCGTCAAGCTCACAGCTTCCGCAGGAATTCGCCGGTCTTCGAATTCCCGAAAGGCAAGTGAAACGCGGTTTGGTGAGAGTTGAACCTCGTCACTCTCTCCGATTGCAACGGAATCCTCTGCACTACCGAATGGGGGCAATGACAAACCGGTTGTATCGACTACAACTGTGAGGCTTTTGTGGCTGATTAGAATAACCCCCGCAAACACAAGGCCCCACTTCAATCGCTGGACCACACCTTTATAAGGAATTGCGGGCACTCGAGACCGTCCAACCCCGGCCACCAACATGCCCGCATTCCACGCCAAAGGAAAGACGAGAAACGTATCGTACGGGCCGGTTACCACTGTCAGCGTCAGAATCGCAACGACTCCGGAAATACTGAATCCTACCATGAATGCTTCACCATCTGCCAGCGGATACTCTTTGATCAGCACCAATCTCAGAATACTGAATAGGCACAGGCAACAATAGACGCCATTACAGATAAAGCGTCTCATTTGCCAATAGGAAATATCCCAGGAAGCCGCACCGGAATCGCCATGCATCCCGCAGTAGGCAAATTGCATTACAAAATCCGGTTCCTGAAGAATCTCATTGTTGCGTACAAGGAATCGCCAAAAGTCAGCCCTACTCTTTTCCCACAGTAACTTTCTAATCGCGAACTCCGTTTTTTCTTCTGCGGGCAAAGCAGGGTAGTACAGGAATCTCCAGCTCAACGTGTGTCCCACATACGAGCTCTTACTCGATTCATTTGCCGTAAGCATGCCGAGAGTTGATGTCCTGTCTCCTGCACCAACGAACGTCTCCAGATACCGTACCGTCCCGCGATGCACCGTGATTGCAGCTGTTGACGCGACCAGAATCACCAAGAGACAAATACCCAAGTTACGCCTGATTGCTCGGTTCACGGCCGCCCATTGGAAAACTTCTACCCGGCCAACATACCGCAGGCAAACGAATCCGGTGTAAACGATTGTCGCCCCAACTACAAATGGCCCGTATGAACGCTGCAGATCAATGATTGCTACCGTTACTCCAGTCAGTGTGGCTAAAACAAAAAACTGCACACAAGCAGCAAATCTGAGATCGCAGGACCGTTGCACTGCCCGGCGCAGTTTCTCAACCAACCAAAACAGACAGGCCATCCAAAGCAATGCAGGAGTTTCGTGCGTTGCAAGCGTAGGGGCAAACCAAACATCTGGGTACATCGCGAAGAACGGAATCGAAATGCACGCTGCACGAGCGCCTATCAGATCACGCCCCACAAGATAGAAGATGATCATCGTAAGGACTTGAACCAAAACATTCGCAATTTCTAAACCACCCAAAGACGCCCCGAAAATTTTGGCTACCGGGAATGCATAGACAAAGCTGCGAACCACATAGAGCCATTTGTACACGTGGGAAAGTAATCGAATGGAATCCCAATCGCCCGCCGCCATTGCCGTGCCGTACTCCCAATACTGTTCGTAGTCCATTGGTTGCACCGAATCGAGACAAGCAATCCAGCCGACTTTCGCAAGAAAAATGATCCCAATTCCCACGAATGCACAGCGATGTACTTCCTTGTCATTTTGAGAACCACGTACTAAGTACACGAAGCCAGCTACGGCAGTTCCAATCAGTGCAAGAATGACTGCACCGAAGAGGTATTGTTCTGCAAATCGGCTTGCGAACATGGAGTAGAAGCTGGAACTGGCGTGTTGAATCAGAAACAGGAGCATCGCCAGCCAGGCACCATTAAAGACGATTGCACAAAGCCAGGCACGCCACGGAGGTTGTAAATGACCGGGAGTATTTGTGTTTATCCAGGGAACGCTCGTCGCATGCCGATGGCAAAGAAAGAACCAGGTGATATAGCATAGAATACCGCCGAGCACAGTCTGTACGCTGGGGACGATGACGAGCCAAGCGTCGCCTTGCCAGTTCACTGAGTCCCGTGCCCACCGAAGCTGTGATGGAGCATTCGGTTCCACTTTCAACTCAACGACCGCGATTCCATCCAAGTCAGCCAGCTTGGTGACTGCCGACTCAACATTGACCTTAAGGTATGCACCCGTCTTCGATGATTCGCCCACCCATACAGCCAACTTCCGTTTTGCAAGTTCCTCGGGCGTGCCTCCCGATACAAACAACCGCTTGACCGCGCTCAAGGAAGGCCACTGCTTCCATCTTGACCTGTAGCGTGGATCAACAGTCAGTTCACCAATAGACCCAAATGGTGACTGACAGAACACCCTAAAGGAACCCTCTGGTTCATCCTGCCCAAGACTCACATGGACTGGAAGATAATTCAATCCAGATCGGTACCGCTGTAGAAGCAACGCGGCAAAGCACACCAACGCAGCTATACACAGCAATGCTGTTAATTTTGTAGAACGCGACACATTTAACCTAGATAAACTCGACTTGAAACTCTCGCCAATCTGCGCGCTAAATACACGAATCCGCACTCCTACGGCGACAACCGTAAATTTTGACTTGCGCAATGCGAAATCGACCTCATGTTGCTTGGGAAAGGATTATTGCCTTTCTCCACAAAGATTATATTGTGGCAGAAACTAATAGATTTGATGTTCAGATCGCTACTCGTGGGTTTGTAGTAGGGATCGGGAAACTCGGCATCATTCAACCGGTCGGTCAAGCTCTTGAAGTACCCCATAATCGTTTCGACGTTGTTGCGATTGTTGTAGTCGCCTCCGTAATCCGATGACCAGTACGACCGGCACCTTCACAATGCGATGCTCCCGCAAAATCCCAACTTTCTGCCCAGGTGTTAAATTCTTACGTGCTGACATGAGGCGATACCCTTTCTGGAATCGCTAAACTCGAGCACACGTGTTCACACTCAGCTCGAACTTTGGCAATACAGTTGTGCATCTGCACCGCGCTCAGGTTGAAAACGAAGCATCTGCCTATGAAAATCAAGGGTGTTTTTGAAATACGCATCGGCATGTGATTCGTGAATGTAGTAGCAGTCGAGACCCGGAATGTCGCAGACCAGACGATACCCATTCCTGTTCAGCACAGAACAAAGTTTTTCGCTCGGGCGTTCGATTGTCGCGCTCAAAAAGGTGTAGCGATCAAAAGGGAATTCGAGCAGCGCGCGGTCTTCGGCCCCTTCAATGTCCACTGATAAATACTCAATTACTGACGGAGCCGACAATGAGTCCAAGAGAGACTCGAGTGGAACCGTCTCCATCTCGATCTCAACTCCTGAATCAGTGCCCGGATTGTTATCGCAGTCGCTAGCGACGATTCCTCCAAATGTGGAATTCTTCAGAAATCGTACTTTTTCGACCTGTGAACTGACGCAAGCGTTGATGCAGCATGCTGTCCTGTTCTTCGACAATACTTCAAACGTTTCGGGGTTCGCCTCGATCAGAATCCCTCGCCAATGGTAACGCTGTTCGAGAATGAACGTATTACTGAGATAGATCCCGTCATGGGCACCAAGGTCCACAAAGAATCCGTCCTTCATTTCATTAAACACACTACCATAGACCCATAGATCCTGCCCCGCCTGCGACATCCACATGGCATTTCGATGCCAATGGCGAACTTCTTCCAAATGCGCTATCCGGCGTGCGTTCGATTGCTGTGCGAACCGTTTGCGATGGAAGTTCAGCAGCGACGATGGCGTGATCCGACGAACCAAACTTCGTACGTTCATGATGCTAACTCCTCAACATGGAAGAGCGGAGCTTCCGAGCCGCTGAACGATGAAGCATTAAAGGTCTGTAAAGCACGCTTCCCGTTTCTGATGACTATTCGTTGAGAGACCGGGTGACTCAATTCCAGCATCATGTGTGAATAAGTGGATTCATGGCTGAGGATGAAATGGTTGCAGAGAGCGCCCAGCGCCAAGTCTTTGAACCCATTTCGCTCATCATTAAAGTCAGCGAAGTGAATCGGTCTCTGCCCCGTTAGATTCTCGCGGCACCATGTGATTTCGTCTGAAAAGACAAAGAATGTTGGCCTCAACAGCCTTTGCTCCATTTCGTGAATTGCTTCGTTGTAGTATTGCTTTGAGATCAGCATTCCTCCATCATGCGTCGCAAAATCGCCCCTGCGAACATGGATTGCTACGCTGTTCGTCGCGTCACGGATGGTACTCGCAAATGTTTCGTTTGGCTCATCAAACGCTTCGTTCTGGTCAAAGCGGAGCTCTTTGTTGAGGCCTACGTCGCGAAAATACTGATCTACGATACGCCGGAGGCAAAGGCCCTCCCAGAGACCAACGAGTACGTTGCCCCGCTTATTGGCACCCAGGATTTCAAATAGTTCCTGTTGCACAGTCTCATCATGGAATCGCGAATACCTCTCGCTAGGAAACGTTAATACTGCATTCTGGGCCAAAATTGCATCCCTCAGGATCTGCGAGTGAATAACAGACGAATACTCAACGTCGTGAAACAGCAGCTGAAGATTTCTGTTTCCACACTCGGCATCGTATTCGTAGCCGGTCGCATCGATCATCAGACACATCTTCCGCGTATGCGTAATATATCGGGCAAGTTTGTAGCAGATCATCTGATTTGCTAGTCCACCCGATAAGCAGCAGATCACCGTGTTTCGCAATTGAAAACACAAACCCGCAGATTTCATCACGTCCGGGGGGGGGTGAAAAAAACGACGTTTGGCGCGTCGTAGAAATTCTTTCACGAAAAAGTCTCCAATCTATTGCGCGGATCTAGTCGGTGTCACACGTCTAAGTAGATCCTGCCCAGTGCCGGCGCAATAACCTTCCAGTCGTATTCCTGAAGAATTCGTTGCCGAGCGCCTTGGTTTGTTCGGCCTCGCTGAAGTGCCGCCTGCGTTCTGGAGCAAAGGTCATCGATGTTCGCTAGTTCGTAGACATCGCCGTAGGCGCCGTGGCTGATGGCTTCCATGCAACCCGCTTCATCCGGCACGACCAAAGGCGTTTCATGAACCATTGCTTCAAGAATCAGGGTGGGCAATCCTTCTCGTTTGCTCGTGACAACCAAGACCGAGCAGGCTGCGATGGCGTCCTGGACTTCAGCTTGGCTCATTCCACCAAGGATTTTTAGATTCCCCGGTGGCGTGCCACAGGTTTCTGTTACGGTTGGGACATCCAGCCCGCTGCCAATCATCACGAACGTTTCCTCGGGCAGTCT
>Ga0138256_10006006_pt1 | contig 12860 bp, 9 predicted proteins | sample KNB2016incub_MG_FD_105486 | JGI IMG/M metagenome (GOLD analysis project Ga0138256, IMG submission 105486) | Active sludge microbial communities from wastewater in Klosterneuburg, Austria - KNB2014incub_MG | ecosystem: Engineered > WWTP > Activated sludge > Unclassified | place: Austria... | reverse complement strand
TTAGACAAAACCTGGGGCGTTGCCCCAGGCTGACCTGTTGTGGCCCGTTGGGCCGAATCGCAGTGTTTCAGTGGGCTTTCAAGAGTTCGTGGGCCTGTGTGGTTTGCTACACTTCCCGATGACATCCCGCGAGTCCATCACATCCGCGATTTCTGACACGCGCACTTCATTTCGCGCAGAACCGTCTTTCCTTCACTGCTGCACTGAGATCACTTGACCAATCAACTGAAATCCGAATTGCTGATGCCCGCCGGCTCGCTGCAGAAGCTGAAGACGGCGGTGCTGTACGGTGCCGACGCAGTTTATCTGGGCACGCCGGATATGAGCCTGCGCACCAAGAGCGACTTCACTCTTGAGGACGTGATCGAAGGAGTGAAGTTCGCCCACGCGCATGGCGTCCGAGTCTATCTGACGTTGAATCTATTCGCTCACAATAAAGACGCCGCGAAGCTGGACACGTTCATTGATACAGTGCAAACCGTTCAGCCGGATGGATTGATTATTGCCGATCCTGGTGTGTTTCAATACGTCCGCGAACGAGCGCCGCAGTTGCCGCTGCACGTTTCGACTCAGGCCAACGTATGCTCGTCGCTGGGCGTCCGGTTCTGGCAGTCGCAAGGGGCTGAGCTGGTCGTGCTCGGTCGTGAAGTGTCCTTCGATGAATTGACTCAGATTCGGAACGATTGCCCCGATGTCCGCCTTGAGGCATTTGTTCACGGGGCCATGTGCATGACCTATTCGGGGCGATGCCTGTTGTCAAATTTTATGTCCGAACGCGGCGCGAACCAGGGCAATTGTGCGAACAGTTGCCGCTGGAACTACAAGTTGCACCTGCGTCTGAACGATGGCACGATTCGTGCCCTGGAGATCGATGACAGCAATCGCGAACTGTTTGAGTTCCTGCTGGAAGAGGGCGTTCGGCCGGGCGATCTAATGCCGATCGAAGAAGACTCGCGCGGTTCGTATATCCTGAACAGCAAGGACTTGTGCTTACTGCCCAAACTGGATCAATACCTGCGACTGGGCGTCGATTCGCTGAAAGTTGAAGGCCGCAACAAGAGCATGTACTACGTCGCCGTGGTCGCCCGTGCGTATCGCATGGCGATAGATGCCTGGACAGAAAGCCCGGACGACTGGGATGCGAAACCCTTTATGGATGAATTGATGCGTGTGCCCAGTCGAGGTTACACGCTGGCGTTTCACGACGGTCGACTCAGCAACCTGGCTCACAACTATCAGCACACCGGTCAGGTGTCCGATGTCGCATTCGCGGGGTTCATCGAAGTTCACGAACCGGATGCGCTGATTGTGGATGTTCGCAATCGACTGGATGTCGGCGATGTGCTGGAGTTCATTCCGCCACGCTGCGAGCCACCGATCCGGTTGCGGTTGTACGAATTTGAAGTGGTCGGCAAGAGCAAACCTTTGGAGGTCGTGCATCCCGGCAACGGCGCGAAACTGCGAATTCGCCTGTCGATGTTTGAGCAGGAAGCCCAGGCCACACTACTGGAGCGGTTGCCGTGTCTCACCGTGATTCGCAAAGAAAAACCGCTGACGGAAGTCGAATCCGCGCGCGTAAAACTTGACCGCGACGCCGCTCGTCTGGAACAAGCCGAAGGAGCGGGATCAACGTGTGACATGTCACTTTATACTCGACACCAGACGGAGCTTGCCGATGCTCTTCAATCGGAGGCCGAGCGATCCGAACCGCGTTTTGTCCGCCTGAACGCGCCCGGTTGTTGTGGTCGAGGCTGCAATGGCTGTTTGGTTTTCTGGCACGATCCTGCGTATGCCAAAGGCCGCGAATTGATGAAGCACAAGAAGATGGGCGAACGTCTGGAGCGAAAAATGTCCGGTGAGCCTCAGACGTAAGCTGGCTCCCAACAATGACGGTCGCATCTGCGGCATGGCAATCATAATTGGACAGCGCCAGTTTTGGCGGAAACCAAGCGTTTTTGAAACCCGAAGCGTGAGCGAGGGATTGTACCTAACTCGTTCCCTCGCTAACGCTTCGGGTTACTAATTCGGAAAAAGTGGCGCTGCCCAAATAAGCACCCTCTCTCAGGCAAAGCGTATGCGGCGCTGTCCAACTAGGGCTGCGGAGCCAGGAGTTGAGACGTCTCGGAAGCGTATTGATTCCACAGCAACTCCAGTCTTGCGGCAATTTCTGTTTCGTTTCCAACGACCAGCCAATAGCGATAGCGGTAGATCGATCTGTATCCCAGCAAGATGCGGTCGATCGGTGCAACATGCATACACGGGCCAGCGGCGGGATCGTCGCTGAGTCCTCCGCCATGCGGCCCGAAATTCCATGACTGAGTGGAAGTGGGAGAGAATATCGCCACGCCCTGGCCTGTGACTTCGAACATGGCCATTGCCTTTTGCGGCGGTTGTGCCTGACCCCAGGGAGGACCGGGAGGCTGGTGTTCCGCCCGCCATTTGCCGTCTCCGAGATAGCTCCGTACTGTGGAGAAATTGCGTGTAAAATAACAGGCCGGTACTTCCTGAGGACTCATCCTTGCATCGCCCCAGCGATCTCCTTCCTGACGCATTGCTTGAAATTCGCACCGAACACAGACGACGCCGTCCATGCCTGGTTCCAGTGTCGTCCATTGACGCATCACAGCGTCCGCCTCCTCGTCAGCCATGTCCCACAACTTCGGGATCGTCTCGGAGTACAGGCCGTCCTCTCTCTTTTCAAACACGGTCACTCGTGCCCAGGTGCCTGTGTTGCCAGAGCTTCCCACACCACCGCCCTGAATCGGATTCCATGGCCAGGGACTCCATGATTTGCTCTGCCCATCGGATGTTCGATCCAGACTTCGCCCCGCATAATAGGACTGCTGGATGAGACGACCGGGATCAGCGATATTGACGATGTTGTTGCGATAGGTGTCCGACGACAACCACGTAATCGCGCCGCCTTTCTCACGATCAATGCCAACCTTGACCGAGGCGCTGTCGATGGTCAACAAATCCGCGGCAGGCAGGGCGGTCACGAGTGAGATCGTACAACACGCAAGTAGCACGGCGGATTGAATTGCAGCGATTGCGGTCTTGTTCATCTTTCTGAGTCTTTCTTCGGTCTACGGTGATTTGTCCTTTGAATTCGGGGCTGTTCCTTAGTGCGACAGCGCTAAGGACCCGTGCATAAGTTAAATGGCATAATCACAGGATTCACAATCAGGGGAGTGACGTCCCCAGTCGCCGCAAACCCGGCGAGCGGAGCGGCGTAAGCCCTCCGAGTCAAATGCGGGCAACTCGGTGGGCTGACACCCACCGCTCGCCAAGTTATGCCCCAGGACTTACGCATCGGTGCTTATGTAGCCGGATTCGCCAGAATTCGGTCAGCAAAATCCGGAAAATCCCGAAGTCTGGCGACTCCGGCTACGGGAAAAAGTGAATGTGGCGCTGTCCAATCAGGTTGGCAATTCGTAGCCGTTTCGTCGTTCTCGCGACAGCAGCAGGTTGCCTTCGTCACAGTTCGTGAACCGCTCCGCAACGGGATCCCACTTGAGCGATTTGCCGACCTGCCCGACTTGCCTCGCGATGTTCACAAGGTAACAAAGCGTCGAGCTTCGCTGACCATATTCAATGTCGGCATGGCACCGCCCGCGGTCCTTGATGCGCTCGATCCAGTTTCGGATATGCGGTTCATTTTCACTCACCGTCAGCGGGCCGGGATTGTCCGGGCTCTTCAGTAACTCGGCAGGATTCGCGGCGATCTTGTCACGGTTGATTTCGATCTTGCCATTTTCGCCAATGAAGATACAACCCAGTCCCGGTCCCCAATCGCCGTCCAGTTGCAACTGCAACTCCGTCCCGTTCGCATAGCGCATACGGATTTTACCGCGAGGCCCGATGACTTCCTGAGTCATGCCATAGTACTGAGCACCGGTCTCGTCGTCTGTTGGCTTGCGAGGATCAAATTTGCCACAGCTCATCTCGATGGACGGTTCTTCCAGCACAATCTCAACCGGCCCGGTCTCGTCGGTTCCCAGGCCACGCTGAATCTGATCGTAACTGTGTGCGCCCCAACCCGTGACGCCAAAGCACCTTCCGCCGCCATCGTAACCATCCCAGCTCGGCCAGCCGTAGTGCAATTGACGATGGTATGGCCGCAGAGGCGCTTGGTTGGTCCACGTGTCCCACCACGAATCACTTCCTCCCTCCGGCAGCGGCTGCTCCGGTTGCAAAGTCCAGGGAACCGGCCCGACGAAATTCGGAGCCAACACGGTCTTGATCTTCCCAATGGCTCCGTTCTTCACAAGGTCACTGGCCCAGTTGTTCAAGGGAATGGACCGTTGTTGCGTTCCGACCTGCGTCACACGACCGTACTTTCGTGCAACCCGAACCATGTGACGACCTTCGGCGATGGTGAGTGCCATCGGCTTTTCGATGTAGGCATCCATACCAGCCGCCATCGCGTGGCAGACGACCCAGGCGCGAGCGTGCGTCGTGGTTTCCACCATCACTGCATCCAGGTTCTCGTTTTCGATCATCTGGCGAAAATCTGTGTACGTCTTCCAGTTCTGATCTTTGCCCACTGACTTCTGAAACGCATCAATGTGTGGCTGGAAACAATCGCACACCGCGACGATGCGCATCTCGGGAATCCCCAGACAATCCTGCGCGATCGTGCGACATCGCCCGCCCAAACCGATGATTCCAACATTGACGCGATCGTTGGCACTCGGCACCGGGCGTCCGAGAACGCTGGAGGAAATGAACAGTGGCGATACCGCCGCCGCAGCCTTGAGAACCGTTCGCCGAGAAACTTGTGTGTTTGTCATCGTTTTCTCCACTGGATTGCTGCACTAAACTGCACAATATAAGTCGAGATTATAGCCTCATGCGGTGTTCTTCGTCAATTGTCCGGATGGCTGCAGCGTGAGCGGTAAATGCGCAGGCCGTGAAGAGCATGGTAAAGCGTTCCACCTTCCATCGGAGCGGACTGGATGTCCAGGATCATCAGCGAGAGAGCGTTGGCCGCGTCGCGAACCCAGTCCGCCTGCAACTGCTCATCCGGCAGGCTGGACGCCAGCCACTCCAGAATGTGTCCGGTACTGCTGATGCGTTGCTTCATGTCGTCCACATCTGCCGACCCACGGAAAAATTCTGTCGAGAACGAACCGTCCGGGTTTTGCAGCTCCTGAGCTCGGTCTTGATACCGCCGAGTCTTTTCGGCAACCTCCTGCCAGACGCCCGTGACGGCCCCACCGTTCCTGACATGCAGTTGATAAACCCAATCCAGGCCGAACAGACGGTGAGTTCCGCCGCAGGCCGCCGCCTCAATGTCCTGATCCAACTCATAGCGCACCAGATCCTCGAAACGCAGCGACTCGCCAAAGCGATTGGTCCACTGCGCATCCGTTCCCAGGCATTCACCGATGACGATGATGCTCCAGCTCAGTTCCTGGTCCTCGGTTACCCGCACCCGCGACTGCGCATGGCGGACAAAATCCATCAGCGTGTACTGTTTGCCATCGACGACGAATGGATGATCGGGCGGCAGGCCCACCTGCAGCATTTCCGCCACGAACTGGTCCATATGTCCTTGTCCGACAAACATGGGGCCGTTTTGGACTTCCAATCCGTCTGGCGTAGGAATAAACCGCATGCCGCGCACTTCGCCTCCGCCACTGATCGCATCGATTGCGGATACACGGCTTCCGGTCGCGGGATCAACCAGCGTGAGGTCGATGCCGACGCCGAGCAGTCCATGCAGAACTGTCCAGAAACCGTGACTCGTCTGCACCTCGCGCTGCTGGACCTGATCAATGGCTGCATCGATCCGTTGCCGCAGCCCGTCGGGAATGTTGACGCTGTTCCCGAGTATCTTCGGATCCTCAGACTCATCCACCATTTCGGGCAGCACCCCCACTTCTGTTTCGGCAGGTGACACGTTGTTCATCGAGATGTTGGACGACGACTCACCGACCGGCGCGCAGCCTGAAGAAACCAGTCCGAGCAGCGCACTCATGATCACCAGCCATGAGGGAATTCTGTGAGCAGCGGTGATCGATCGAACGAGTCTGAGTCGTGCGCGGATGCGGTGCCATTCGCACGGAGTCAGGAAGCTGAGACAGCCGACGAACAGGACGGACCCGAACAGCGGCAGTTCGTAGAGCCATACGCATCCGAGACATCCCACGAAGGCTCCACCGAGCAGCAATTTTCGACAGCGAGGTTTCCATGCAAAGGCGGGAAAGGCGATCTGCCAGGCCAATACGGCATAAGCGGCAAGGCTGAGAACGGCCAGCAACGCGACATCGTGATTGCTGTAAGTCCGCGCGTCTTTGATGGTGGCGGACAAGGGCGGATAAAGCGGATACCACAACGCCACGCCTGCCCACCAGTCGCCGAACTGCAGTTTGTGCAGTCCACTGGCAACAATCGTCATGGCTAAATGCACCTGCAACAGGCGTAACGCGACATTCGCCGCCACGCTCACTCGAACATCCCGCGTGTCTGGCGCTGGTCGGTTGAAGAAGAGAATCTGCTCGCGGCTGCCCAGCCAGCGAGCTGCCATCGATTGGCCACGATCCGTCTGGTTGAGAAAGAGGTAGCCAATCATCAGGTAGAAACTCAACAGCACCAGCAAGCCATCGGCGTCGTAAGCGAATGCCGGATTTGCCGTGAACGAGACAGCAATCACCCAACTGGCGATGGCCGTCAAACGTGTGGCGATCCCCAGCGTAAACAGCATCAGAACCACGATGGCGACCGCACACATCACCTTCAGCAACAGCGAGTTCGTGCCGCACAGGTAGAGAATCGACCAGCCAAACTGAGGCTGCGTCTCAAGCGGCAGACGAGCGGCTTCACGATATGCGTCCTGATCGAACCATCCGTCCAGACCGAACAACGCCTCGGCGTGACCGAACATCGGCAACAGCCACGCGATCAACAGCAAACCTGCGAGAACGCGCAGCGCGTGCAGCCCCACCGGATCGATCGGACGAAACCAGAATCTGACCCACGACTGCGCAGCACCGAGCGACCCTCCGTCCGCCGTTCGCGCGGGATCAGTGCCTGAATCTCGACGCGCGACTTTTTCAACCTGGTGTTTTTTTTTCAATCGGCGAACGTCGTTCACTCGGCAAACTTCCCAAAGTTAGAGACCAGTGTACCAGCAGACTCGTCAGCTGGCGGGTCAGAAAGGAACATGATCGCTGGTGGGATCGCTTCCTGTGTGTGGCGAATGATTTCGACTCTGGCAGCTCCCTGAGTGCGGCAAAGATATCTGGCCATCGACCGCGCCAACAGCAGAGACTTTTCTGACGGGCCAAAAACCGGTCGCTCGCGCGGAATCAAATGTTCAGCCACGTCGCGAAGTTCAAGTCCACCGTTGGAAGATACCTCCCAAATCGGTGTCGTCGAGGCCGATTGGCCGGGTGCAGAAATCATTTCTCCCTCAGGCGGGGCGATCGGAATGTCGTCCGCCAGCCCACGAACCAGCAGACTTTGTCGATGCCGGATCCACCAATTGCATTCGGGATTAGGCAACGTGAATGTCGTCAATGGGTGACCGTTAGCGTCCTCAAGCCGCAGTTCCAGGAACACACCGCGCCGCGCCGGATCGTCGCTGACGTGATGGTCATGCTGCGCCATCCCGAGGCTCTGCAGATACGACCGGGGAATAAGAGTGTTCAGCGAGTAGGCGAACTGTGGCGGCGTTGACAGACTGGTCCCGTCCGCCGTGGGCCATGGCCCGCTGGGAACGGCAAGGATCATTGCCAATACGGCCAACAGGTGACCGCTGATCACCACGCTGAAAATGGCGAGCTGCCAGGTCGGCAGCTCGCCGCAACTTTCGTCATGTTCATTCATTAACGAGATGCCACCAGGGAATCGCTGAAGTCGAATTTCAATTCGTAAGCTTCGCCGCCATGCATGTCAATTCGCTTTTCCTGAACAACCTGCTGCCCCCCGCGTTCCACAACGACTCGCACCAGATAGTTAGACCACACTTGTCCTGCGGCTAATTGTGAAGTGCGGAAAATGCGTTGCGATCCCGCAGCAGGAGTCTCTACGCCCTGAAGACTCACCTTGGCATCCGCAGGCACCTGCAGCGTAAGTTGCGTTTTCTGAGACGTTTTGTCCGGCGCAGATCCAGCCACGGACGAGGAAGCCACACGTGCCGGTGCCGTTGAAGCAACGGTACCACCGTAGCTGCCAGCGCTGGTCGCTGTATAACAACCACTGTAGCAACCACTGCTTCCGTAGCACCCGCTGCCATAGCAACTGGTCCCGTAACAACCACTGCATCCGAAGCAACTGCCCGAGCAAGCGCACTCTGTAGCATGACGTGACCTCCTGCGAGGTGTGCATCGTCGAGCAGCACCGCCATGGCAACGTGCGTTGCAGCCCCCGCAGCCATTGCAGCCTTCGCAACCGTAGCATCCCGAGCAGCCGTAGCAACTCGATCCACCGTAGCAGCCAGAATCACCCGCACAACCATAGCAACCCGATCCACCGTAACATCCCGCACAACCATAGCAACTCGATCCGCCGTAGCATCCCGAGCAGCCGTAGCACGCACTCGCACTGCCGTAACATCCCCCAGAAACACCGTAGCAACCAGCAGCCCGGCCGAAACAGCCGTGTCGCCCCCAAGCATGGGCATCGCTCGAACCGAACACAATTCCCAAGGCAGCCAACGCAAAAGCCACCAAAACTCGTTTTCCTCTCATCGCTCTCTCCTTTTACTAAACAGGAATGTCAACCGAAACACCGCGTGTTGTGCGGAGACCCCAATCTACTGAATTCAGTATTCTTAAAACAAGTCAACAGGACTCGTGTTTAACTTATTTTTTGTTTCTGTATCATCTTGTTCATGTTTGTTGATCTTTTTTGACTCGCATTTGCCACCAACCGTGGGCAGTGCAGTGCGTCGATTGCCGGTTTCAACTCCGTCGGAACGATCGGATCCAACTGAAAGGTTTTTCATGAGTCACGCATGTCGATCTGGCGTCCTGCGTATCAGCCTGTTCATTGCGGCGATGTCGTTCACCGTATCATCGTTGGCCGAGGATGACCCTGGTTTCACTTCGATGTTCAACGGCGTCGATCTGACTGGCTGGGAGGGGCAATCGGGATGGTGGTCAGTTCAGAGCGGCCTGCTGACTGCCGAGAGTACGGCGGAAAAACCGTGTACTCGTTCGCACTATCTGTACTGGACGGGCGGTGAGCCAGCCGACTTCGACATGCGCTGTCGTTTCCGCATTTCCGCTCACGGCAATTCGGGAATTCAGTTTCGCAGCGAACGTCGTGACAACTGGGACACGTGGGGTTATCAGGCGGACATGGACGGCGCAGGCGAGTACATGGGCTGTCTGTATCAGCATGAGCGAGGTTTGGTGTCTCAGCGCGGACAGAAAGTGCACATCGACAAAGAGGGAAAAAAGACAATCACCACATTTGCCGATGCGGCCGAACTGTTGAAAGATATCCATCGAGAACAGTGGAACTCGTATCGCGTCTTAGCCAAAGGGCCATGCATTTCGATGTGGATTAACGATGTGTTGATGTGCGAGGTCGAAGATCATCAACCGCGACTGAGCCTGCGGCGCGGGATCATCGCTCTCCAAATGCATCAGGGACCGCCGATGAAGATTGAATATTCCGACATAAAGATCAAAGTTGATTCAACACCGTAGGTTGGACATTCCTGTCCGACTGATACACGACGGGCAAGAATGCCCATCCTACCCACGAACGAAGATTTGACAAAACACTAAGGATCGCTCACTTCATATCCGACTGCTATCTATCGAGCGATGCTCAATCAACAGCCTACTCGCCAGAAAAGACGTCAGAACCGACCACTTAAAGTAGACATCACCTCTCACTCTTTTCGGGATACCGCCATGCCTCGCTCAGTGATAACCTCGGTCGATCCTGTCTGCCCGTTGCGACCAGACCGTTCCGCTTCGGTCACTTCTGGCGGACATGCTCCGAATCCGTCCTTCGCACGTCGGGCATTCCTGCGGCGTACGGCGGCGGCTGCGGCAGGTGCTGTGGCTGCTCCCTTGTTTATTCCGTCGAGTGCGTTGGCGGCTCCGGGTCGCCCCGGTGCGAACGATCGCATCAATGTGGGTTACATCGGTGCCGGTCGTCGCGCAGGGCAACTGCTGGATCTGCCTCCGGAGGCAAGAATCGTGGCGGCAGCGGATGTCCAGCTTTCGCGAGCCGAAGCGGTCGCTCAGCGGTATGGCGGACGTGCGTACCAGGACTATCGCGAGTTGCTGGATAGCAAAGATGTGGATGCCGTGGTTGTCGCGACGCCCGATCATTGGCATGCGTTGCCGAGCATTCATGCGTGTCAGGCCGGCAAGGACGTGTACTGTGAAAAGCCGTTGACCTTAACGATTCGCGAAGGTCGACAAATGGTTGACGCGGCGCGAAAGTACAAACGTGTTGTGCAGACCGGTAGCCAACAACGCTCGATGGTCGCCAATCGAGTTGCCTGCCAGTGGGTTCGCGACGGACATCTGGGCAAAGTCATCGAAGTCATCGGCAGCAATTATCCGAGTCCATGGCATTGTGATTTTCCAACGCAGGACGTTCCTGATGGACTCAACTGGGATTCCTGGTGCGGCCAAACGAAGCCGCGTCCGTTCCACAACGATATCTTCATTTCGCGATCCAACCCCGGCTGGATTTCGTTCCGGGATTACTCCGGCGGCGAGATGACCGGTTGGGGCGCGCACGGTCTGGATCAGGTCCAATGGGCACTGGGGATGGATGAATCGGGACCGGTCGAAGTCTGGACTGAAGGAGTTCCGTTTGATCCACCGACGTATGCGAAACCGGAACCACGAGCACGCGGTGAGAAGCCCGGCACCTATCCTCAGGTTGTGTATCGGTATGCCAACGGCGTGCAACTGCGTTTGGCCGATGGCCCGCCCGGAGGCGCGGTGTTTGTGTGCGAACGCGGCAGGATCACCATCGACCGTGGAAATTTCGAAATTGATTCGCCGGACTTGGAACGAGAACTGCGCAAGTCCGTGGATTTGAAACCGGAACCCGGCAACGAGCATTTGCGCAATTGGGTTGCATGCATCAAGTCGCGGGAAACGCCCGTTGCTGATGTCGAGATCGGACATCGTTCAGCGACGGTGTGCCACCTGGGCAACATCGCTCGCGAAACGGGACGCAGATTGCAATGGGATCCATTGTCCGAGCAATTCGTGAATGATGATGTCGCGAACACGTTGGTGTCACGCGAGCAACGTGCGCCGTACCAAACGGATATCGTATGATGGATGCAAGCTGTCCAGGTATCACTCGCCGAAATTTTATGGCTGCCACTGCGGTCACGACCACATTGGCGATGTCGTTTCCGGGTGAGGTTCTGGCTCAGAAGTCACCTCAGGAGTCGAAAGTGAAGATCGCCGATGTCAAAGTCTTCCCCGCACACTATCCCATGACTGGCTACTTCAAGTTCTTCAGTGGCGCGGGTGGTAAAGCTGGTCGCGCCGTCGTGTTCGTCAAAGTCACTGCGGACGAAGGCACTGTCGGCTGGGGGCAAAGTGTTCCGATCCCAAAGTGGAGTTACGAAACACTCGAAACAGCCACGATCGTACTGCGAGATTACTTCGCGCCAGCGGTAATCGGACTGGACGCGACGGACATGCACGGGCTGCAGTTGGCGCTGGACGGAGTGCTCGCCAATGGCTTCTCCACCGGCATGCCGATCTCTCGCGCGGGGCTGGATTTGGCGCTGCATGACCTGTCGGGAAAACTGCAGGGCAAATCACTCGCTCAGCTTTGGGGACGCGAGCGCGGCGAGCCACTGACGCTGAGTTGGACGCTGAATCCGCAACGTATCGAAGAAGTCGATGCGTTGATCGAAGCGGGTTGGGATCGCGGCTATCGGAATTTCAACATCAAGGTGGCTCCCGATCCGGCGTTCGACGTTGAACTCGCACGACGTGTGAGGAAACGTGTTCCCAAGGGATTCCTGTGGGCGGATGCGAACGGCGGCTACGATGTGGATTCAGCACTGGCGGTGGCTCCGAAACTGGCGGACGCTGGAGTCGATGTGTTGGAATCGCCACTGAAACCCAATCGGATTCGCGGCTATCAAGCGCTCAAACGACAAGGGGCGCTGCCGATCCTGATGGACGAAGGTGTGGTTTCGCCGGTCGAACTGGATGAATTCATTCACTTGAAAATGATCGACGGCGTGGCGATGAAACCATCGCGCTGCGGTGGGCTTGAATCGGCGCGGCAGCAGATTGAACTGCTCCAGCGTGAGGGATTGATGTGGCTGGGCAGCGGTTTGACGGATCCGGATATTTCACTGGCCGCGACCGTGAGTTTGTATGCGACGTATGGATTGCAGAAACCGGCGGCTCTGAATGGTCCTCAGTTTCTGACAGCCGATGTGCTGCAGAAACCACTGGCGATTCGCGATGGTAAAATTGAAGTGCCGGCGGGCTCCGGTTTGGGAATCGAAGTCGATGAAGCTAGGGTGATGGAATTGGTATCTAAAGGTTGAGGAACAACGGGGTCATGCGTTATCTCATTGGAATCGTAATCATCCTGTCGGCGGCAATTGGCCGTGCGGAGACTCCTCTTTCGTGGGCCGGCGATGATGGTTCATTGGCTCTCATGCGTGGTCAGGAGATCGTCTGGCGATTCAACTTCGGCAAGCAACTGAGTAAACCGTATTTCCATCCACTGAATCTCCCCGGTGGCAGGACTCTGACGTGGGAATCGCCGCCCGATCATCCTTGGCACTACGGCCTTTGGTTCTCCTGGAAGTTCATCAACGGCGTGAATTATTGGGAGGAACATCGCGAGACGGGACAGAGCGATGGACGAACCACGTTGCACAATATCACAGCCAC
>Ga0138256_10006003_pt1 | contig 12864 bp, 13 predicted proteins | sample KNB2016incub_MG_FD_105486 | JGI IMG/M metagenome (GOLD analysis project Ga0138256, IMG submission 105486) | Active sludge microbial communities from wastewater in Klosterneuburg, Austria - KNB2014incub_MG | ecosystem: Engineered > WWTP > Activated sludge > Unclassified | place: Austria... | reverse complement strand
TCGCTCACTTTCCCGGTGCTACTGGTACCGTGGTAGCTGGCCACTTTAACGAAGGTGATCTCGCATTCAATATCCAAGCGCTTCATCAATTCCGCAGCGAAGAAAAAAGCGCCATTCAATACACCAACGAGCAAGGGTCGCTTACCATCGTACTTGTTTCGCAATTCGCCCGCAAGACGGTCCACAGCTGCATTCACATCCTGTTCAGTGATGAACAGTTCAAAATCAATGTCATGCAAGCGAACGCGTGTCATGGTGTTGGATATGCCCTCTTTGATGAATACTTCTTCCATGAGCAAGGCGCAAAGTTAAGTATCGTTGTCGGGGTATTAAGGAACAACAACCTGCTCGGATCGGATCCAGCGTCCATAGCGGAACACAATGGACTGAATTTTCACCGACTTACACGTCACTCCATGTCTATGCCCTACTTTCGGAGCGATGCGACCAATACTTGCGATCCTTTTACTACTTAGCTCACCACTGATCCGTGCAGGTGGAGAGGATCTGCCCATGGGCGCTCGTTTTGCCGGAATGGGTTATTCCGGCTTGGCCTTAAGTGATCTCTGGAGCATACGGTTGAACCCGGCTGGGCTTGCAGCACTGGAAGTTCCCGCAGCGGGAATTTTTTATCAGCAACATTTTCTTTCACCGGATCTCGCGCACCAAGGATTGGCTGTAGCCATACCATTGGGCAAGGGGACATTGGGTATTGGGGCTGATCGGTTCGGCTATTCTTTGTACAACCAAAGCAAAGGAAGTTTGGGTTATGCCATGCGCTTCGGTGAGGGCATACGTGTCGCTGTGCAATTCGATTACCTGGGTGTTCGTTTAGGAGAGAATTATGGAAGTGCGAGTGCGTTCACGGCGGAGATCGGAATGCAGGCCAAGATCACGGATGAATTGTGGATCGGAGCGCATGCATACAATTTGAACAAGGCGAAGATCGGAGGACCATACGATGAAGCAATCCCTACCATACTACGTGCTGGTCTGGTCTATACGTTCAGCCCCAAGTTCTTGATGACCGCGGATGTGGAAAAGGACATTGATCGCGGGGAGCAATTCAGGTTCGGTGCGGAATACCATCCGAATTCAGTCCTTTTCCTTCGCACTGGCATAAGCACTGGTCCGGTACAAGGGCACTTCGGTGCAGGCATCCGGTACAAGAAATTGGATATTGATCTGGCGCTTGCCGTTCGCTCACAATTAGGCGCAACACCGATGATCGGTTTGAACTACAGGTTCAAATGAAAAAGGCCTTAGCAGCCATACCCATGTTCTGCGTCTGTATGTGTGTGCAAGCGCAGGAGGATGTGATACCACGTGACATTATTGAGCAACGGATAGAAGCAGCCAGTGATCAATTGGGCGATGATAGCAGCGTTGACCTTACCGCACTTGTTGATCAACTGACGGATCGACTGAAGAACCCGATCGACCTGAACCATACCGATGCCCAAGAGCTGAACAGCTTGATCTTTTTGAGCGATGTCCAAGTCAGCGCGATACTTGAACACATCAGGAAGTTCGGCAAGATGCAGAGCTTTTATGAACTGCAAACGGTCAATGGCCTGGATGCAGAGACCATCGAACTGATCCGACCCTTTGTTACAGTGCGTGAGAATGCGAAAAGTACACGGGCCAATTTGAAGGAGATCTTTTCCCAAGGCGGTAGTGAAGTACTGATCCGTAGTACCATGAACATTGAGGAACGCAAAGGGTTCATGGATCGCAACAACCCGTTCGGGAAGGAATATTATGATCCGGATGGTGATCCACTTCCGAACTACGACGACCCAACGGTGCGTGATTCATTGCGTTCGAATAACAAGGTTTATCTGGGCAGCCCTTACCGGATCTATACGCGTTACAGATTCCGTTATCGCCAGAACGTAAGCTTCGGCATCACTGCTGAAAAAGACGAAGGAGAGGAATTCTTCAAAGGCTCACAAAAACAAGGATTTGATTACTACAGCGCACATCTTTTCCTCCGTGATATCGGCCGTTTGAAAGCAGTGGCGATCGGCGATTACCAAGCACAATTCGGCCAAGGATTGACATTCTGGAACGGATTGGCCTTCTCCAGCAAGAGCAGTTTTACCATGAACGTAAAACGCAACGCCATAGGACTATCACCTTACACCAGCGTGAATGAGAATCTCTTCCTGCGCGGTGGAGCTGCTACGATCGAGGTTGTGAAGAATGTCGAATTGACCGGATTCTTTTCGCGCAAAGGGATCGATGGGAATGTATCCGCATTGCCTACCCAGAATGATTCCATCGGCACACAGATCCAGGAAGTGACCTTCAGTAGTTTCCAGGAAGACGGATTCCACCGCACCAACACGGAATTACGCAAAAGCAACGGGATCAATGAACAGATCATCGGTGGGCATGTGCGTTATACACGAAGTAGTTTCAGCATTGGCGCCACCATGGCGAACGTGCAATATGATGCATTCCTTCAACCGACCTCACGGCCTTACAGCCAGTTCAATTTCACGGGTAAAACCAATACTACGGCAGGTGTGGATTGGAACTACCTCTACCGCAACCTCACTTGGTTCGGAGAAGTGAGCACCAGTTCCAATGGCGGTAAGGCAATGAATACCGGTGTGTTGGTCTCACTCGACAAACGAGTAAGTATGAGCCTGCTGTATCGCAACTATGGCAGGGATTATCACGGTCTCTACAGTGTTGCCTTTTCGGAGGGCGGAAGTCCGTGGAATGAGCATGGGTTGTTTACCGGATTGGAGATCCGTCCGAATAGACGTTGGACCTTCAATGCCTACTTCGATCAATTCAGTTTTCCGTGGTTGCGGTACTTGACCGATGGACCTAATTCAGGATTTGACTGGTTGGCACAGCTGAACTGGAAACCGAGCCGTGGCGTGGAGATCTACGTTCGTGCACGCCATCAGGAACGTGCTAGGAACACGGCTTTCGATGTTGATGGGATCGACAATTTGGTAAGTGTTGACCAGACCAATTACCGGTTCAATGCCACTTATAAGGTGAGTCCTTCAATAAGTCTACGCACACGCGTTGAGACCGTGGATTTCCAACGTGGATCAAGCCCCTTGGAACATGGATTCTTACTTTATCAGGATATCGTACACCGACCGTTGAGCAGCCCATTCGAGACCACATTCAGAATTGCATTGTTCGAAAGCGACACCTACAACTCGCGTGTATATGCCTATGAGAACGACCTTGTGGGTCTATTCTCGATACCGCCTTACTACGGTCGTGGGATCCGCGCTTATGCCATGTTCCGCGTAACTCCATTGCGTCGCATGGATATCTGGGTGCGTTATGGTGCTTGGATCTATCAGGACCAAAGTTCGATCAGCAGTGGTCTGCAAGAGATCGCAGGGAATACACGCAGTGATCTGAAGTTGCAATTGCGCTACAAATTCTAATTGCTCTGTGAAGTTGATGATCGAAGAGTACCGGCGAACACAGCATACCGACCACAGTCCTACCTTTGAGCCTCGTTGATCCAGCAATGCGCCAATTCCTACTATCGCTAACCTTTCTGTTCTCTTTCCAAGGGTATACCCAGCTCAATAATTGGGACCCATCGTGGTACCCTTCGGATTCAGCGTTGGTATTTCATGACGATCTGGACTTCTACTTGAACGCATATACCAAGAAAGAGATCAAGAAAATGCGCAAGCAAGTGAACATGTGGCGTATGAATTTCGATAAGATGATGCGCACGACCATCCGCGAGATCCGAAGTTACAGTGAAGGTGGTGGGATGGTGCCACGGACCCATGATTTCTCGCTTCCTGAGGTGATCAGCGGTGGCACCTATTCATTAAGCGGAAATCAGGGGAGGATCAGGGCGTTCATGTTCGGTAGTATTACCAGTCCACCGGCGCGTGTGCAGATGGAACGTTGGAGCGCATTGGCCAAGAAATACGACAATGAAGACGTGGACATCTTCGTTATTTACGGAAGGGAAATGCATCCATCCGACAAAGGTAATTTCAAGAAATTCCCGATCCCCACCACACTTGAACAGAAGACCCACTATGCTGCGCAGTTCTCGCAACTGGGAGAACTACCGGTACTTGTGGATGGCATGGACGATGCAACCTTCAACAACTACGGCCGTGCACCAAACGGGGCCTATTTAGTTGACAAGGATGGCAACCTTGTGTTCCGCAGTACGTGGGCCGATGCAAGGAAGATCGAGCACATGATCGATACCTTATTGAAGTGGTACAAGGCGGGCAAGCCAAAGAATTTCATCGCAAAGTAGTGCAGAGCGTGGCTTGAGCTCACACCTGCATCAATTTCCACTTGCCGCGTTTGAAGAGTACAACGCTTAACACTGCAAGCGCACTTTCACTGATCGCGATCGACGCGAACACGCCGTGTGGTCCCCATCCAAGTGTCTGGGCCAGGAACCAACCGAGCGGTATCTCCAACATCCAGAAGCAGACCACATTCATCCAAGTAGGTGTGAGCGTATCACCGGCTCCATTGAAGGCTTGGGCCAATACCATTCCATATCCATAGAAAAAGTAACCTAGGCAAATGATGCGCAATGCATCTACACCAACTTCAACAATGGCTTGTTCGACGGTAAAAAAGCTGATCAACCACGGCGCTGTGATCCAGAAAAAGATCGCGATACAGGTCATGAAGATCATGTTGTAATGGCCGCATAACCAGGCGGAGCGTTCAGCACGTTCCGGTTGTTGCGCGCCAAGATTCTGACCTACCAGTGTACTCGCCGCGTTGGCCATTCCCCAAGACGGAAGAATGGAAAAAATAATGATCCGCACCGCAATGGTATAGCCTGCAATAGCTGCACTTCCGAATGCAGCAATGATGCGGACCATGAACACCCAACTGGCTGATGCGATCAAGAATTGCGCGACACCCCCAGCCGAGATCTTAAGGATATTCAGCATAACACTTGGATCCAACGCGAGGGCAATGCCACGAACGGTGATACGCCCCTTGCCACTGACAAATGGTACAGTTGATAGACCACCCCACTACCTCTACCAATTGTCGTAGCAAGTGCTGCTCCTGTAACGCCGAGCCCTTCGATCGGTCCAACACCATAGATCAATAGAGGGCATAAAATGATGTTGAGACCGTTGGCCAATGCAAGTGATCGCATGGCCATGGCCGCATCGCCAGCTCCGCGAAAGATCGCATTCACTGCAAAGATCAATAGGATCACAATGTTGCCACCGAGCATGATCCGCATATAGGAAGTGCCCATCTCCACAACCTCTGGTTCGGCACCCATGAGGCTTAGTATCCTTTCAGGCATGATCAAGCCGGGGATAGCGATCAGTATTCCCAGGAGCACGGTCAGCAACATCCCTTGCATAGCTGCACGCGATGCCCCCTTGGGATCCTTTTCACCTACTCTTCGTGCGACCAATGCTGTAATTCCCATACCCAATCCCCACGCGAGGGAATAGACCAACATCATCACACCTTCCGTAAGACCAACAGTAGCGATCGCTTCTTTACCGAGTTTGCTCACGAAAAAAATATCCACCAAAGCGAAGACAGCTTCCATGCCCATTTCGAGGACCATCGGAATGCATAACAGTACGATCGCATGCCTAACACCGATCTGCGTGTAATCACGCTCCTCGTTACCATCGAAGCTTTCGCGGATGAGGTTGAATAGGCGAGTAACTGTCATTCGGGGCGCAAAAGTGGGAAGAAAAGCGGTTGAATGCAGTTCGTAGTTTCCAGTGGGCAGTTGGCAACTGCAAACAGCTGGTCGCCAATTGCCCACTGCTGGTTGCCCACTGCTCTTAACGATCCACCGTTAAAACCCGGCACTCCAATTGTCTTGAGCCTATGACCATCCAAATATCTTCGCGATCATGAACCGCAAGCATCTTCTTTTTACCGCGATCTCGATCCTATTCGTTCTGGCCGCCGATGCACAGAATCTTCTGCAACGCGCTTTGCAGAACGACACCATGCCGAATCTGGTGATCAATCCTGGCTTTGAGGAATCGCAACGTGTGTATTGCGGTTGGACCCAGGACGTAGCCAAGTTCAACACGAACATGATCGGTTGGAGCAGTCCGACGCAGACCACTCCGGACCATTTCAGCACCAAGAACGAGAACACCTGTTGGGCGCATCCGAGCAAGCATAGTAATGGTAAACAATCAACCCATTCGGGTGATGCCATGATCGGGATCAAAACATACGGCCTAGGCAATACGCCTACGTTCTGGCATGAATATGTTCAGGCCGAGTTACCCGAACCCTTGATCGCCGGCACCCGGTACATTGCTGAGTTCTGGGCGTTGCGCGCTGAGCGAAGCAATGAAGCCAGTAATAACATCGGCCTGCTTCTCACGGATACTCCAATAAGCACACGCGATTGCTTGCCGCTGTACCTGACACCGACCGTTAACGAGGAAAAGACCGTAAAAGGCGGATGGCATAAGGTGAGTGGCGTGTTCGATGCAACCGGTGAGGAGAAGTTCCTGCTGCTCGGAAATTTCTATGGGGACGAAGCAACGACCATAGAGAAATTCGACAAAGGCGAACGTGGTGCATACTATTACATCGACGATGTGAACGTGCGTATTGCGCCTGAAGGTGCTGATCTAACGCCAAAACCCAAGCAGAGTATTCCACCTCCACCAAAGATCGTCGTACCCCAACATACCAGCACCAAGGAAGTCGCTATTGAAACGGTGGAACCAGCAGTTGGCACAACCGTGCGTTTGGACAATGTGCAATTCGAATTCGATAAGGCCATACTTCTACCTGGTTATGAGGTCGAGCTGACCAAGTTGGTGGACATGCTAACGGACTATCCATTCCTCACCGCAGAGATCGAAGGACATACGGATGATGAAGGCACGGACGAATACAACTTGAAGTTGAGCAATGATCGCGCGAAAGCTGTTGCGGACTACCTGATAAAAAAGAAAGTGGACAAAGAACGTATCACTTGGAAAGGCTACGGAGAATCCAAGCCGCTAGTGCCGAATACCAGTGATGCGAACAAGGCCGTGAACCGCAGGGTGGAGTTCCGGATCATTGAGCGCTAGTTGGATGTTGATGGACAACCGGCCTTCAGACCCAGCCTTGCCAGAATGCGAGCCGAGCGAATAGCGCCACAGCTGCCAAAGTGAATGCCATCAACATGGCCACACGCCAACGACTGCTTTGGTAGCGCCTTGCAAATAACAGCGCAATGATCCCCAACAGGATCAATACGGAACTTGCAGCCTTGAGCCAATGGCCATCCCAAATATCAATGGCCGCAGCAGCACTCGCCAGTACCAATAGAATGAGCACCACCGTGTTGCTCGGTTTGTGACCCTTCGTTACTTCCTTTTCAGAATTCTTCATTTCGTACTAGTGCACCCCGGCACACGTTCATCCATATCTTCTTCCAATTCCACTGGTAAGAAAAGAGAACGGCCCACCTCAGTAGACCGTTCTCTTCACTTGATCGTAAAGGTTCAGGCGTGAACGGGTTTCTCGTTCAAGATCCTATTGGCAATATCCAAGATCCGCGTATCGTCCAAAGCGACCACACCACCGTCCGGTCCTTCTTCAACATGCACGCCCATGGGCCTTCCATTCGGGTGGCTGTATCCACCGAAATAGTTCCATACGGTCTCTACGTTCAACTCAAGTTCCTTCGCAATGCGATGAATGCTTCCATCCGGTAAGGTATCCTTGATCTTACGCAACTCATTGAATGTAATGTTCATAATGGGAGCTGGTTTTAATGGACCCTAAATCTACTACCCAAAAAGCCAGATCCCAAATGGGTTTGGCACAAATAATGATGGCGCGGGTTCTATCCGCGCCATCACTGAAGGTTTACTCCCGAATTGCGATCGCTCGCTCCAATTGACCTATTGAGCACGAACGAATCGGCTGAACTGCGTAGCGTTGTCCAGCGCCAGTAGATAGACCCCTGGGCGTAATTCACTGATATCGATCGTAGCGTTGGATCGGATCTTTCCTGACAGGACTTCACGTGATCCGGCATCAAGGATCCGATACGTGCGGGCATTGGGCGCATTGGCGATCTGGATCATGTTCGTTGCAGGGTTCGGTGAAATGGTGATACCTGAGATCGCGTCAAGATCAGCAACGCCGGTTATGCAGTCATCAACTGTTTCGAGTGTAACGGTACTGGTGGATGTATTCGGGATACAGATCAGTGAATTCACCGCATCAAAATCAATATCCGCAGGATTCGCGACCGTCCAGCCCATGTTGGATTGTGTTCCGGTTGCGATCTCCAGGCGCGTTATCGCATCCGGCGTCCATGATGCGAGATAGAGATTACCGAAACAATCGCGTGTGATCCCATCGATGTTGGTCAGCGTAGTTGCGAACGTCTGTCCCGGTGTACCATCCAGTTCGTATGCTTTTACAGGCGCATTCGCACCCCAGAAAGCGACCCATAGCAGATCGGTATCCGGATCATGAACAATGCCATTCGGTGTGCTACCTGTATTGGCTACCAACGTTGTTGAAGTACCTGCAACCACATCGATCTTGAAAATGGTATTGTTACCGAAATCCGTTGCGTAAATGAACGTGCCGTCGGTGGTGATACCATTCAAGAAAGAACCGCCACAGTTCACATTGGACACTTGGATGCCGGTTGCTAGATCGAACCCACGAACACGACCTCCAGCACAGGCATAGACGGTATTGTCAAGGATCTCCAGCCCGTATGGTCCAGAAGGGATACCGGTAACGAATGAAGTGATGACTCCCGCTTGATCACGGGCCACGATCGTACCATCGCTGGAATTGGAAACGAGGTATCGATCGTATGCTGGATCGTATTCAACGCTTTCCGGGCTGGTAAGGCTTTGGGCGTTCATGGAAAGCATTGTAGCAGAAGTAAGGACAAGAGTAAAAAGTTGACGCATTCAGGTTCTGGGATTATTTAATTCGGCGAAAATAGGGCTTTGATGATGGAGCGTATCGTATGCAGTTGAATGTGCTATGACTTGATAACTTAATCAAAACACAACTCGCGACTTTCCTGGAACCAACCTAATGAAGTACACTTAACTCTCGGACACTTGTTCAGGATCATCGTCACTGTCCATCGAAACCGCAACGGCTGCGCCTTTGATCGGCATTTCGGCGTATCGGTTCCAATTGTATACGGAAGTCTGTTTCTGTTCACGCGCAAAACGTTCTGCGTTCTGCATGTCCGTGAAGAGGCGGCAGCTGGTATAGACCACGTGTCCATCAGGTAGGCGTTGACCGCTGACAATACTATCATTCGCAATAGCATGTGCGATCACTTTCTCAAGATCGACCGGCTTACCCGCATTCTCGATCGAATAGGCCACGATCAGATCAGTATTTACATAGGAATCACCGCGTACATCGTAGCTGAATCGTTCTTTGCGTGCTGCAATGGCGCGTAGGCGTTCCATCATCAACGTAGTGGTTCTATCGGTCATAAGAGACATGTAGTTCTTCCTTCCGGCCAATAAATACCGGGACCGCTAAGGTTGATCCTGCGCAGCATCCGAAAGCTCGTATACAAGCAGGATCCATTAACAACATTCTGTCGCTAAGTCAGCAACTCACTGGATCACAGGCCGAAGGAAATTCCGGCACCTTGCGGAATGATCATCTTCATCGCACCTGTTTCCAACCGATCCAAACCTGAATAGGACCGGGTATAGGAGTAACCGTATTTCCATGTATCTGTGATCGTGATCGTAACGGTATCAGCCGGCGGGTCGAGTTTGACATTTCCTTCTTTCTTGACACGGGGATCGGTCAGTTGAAGAACACAATCACTTATCCAATGGGCGGTGTAGCGCACTTTTCGCTGCGTTGCCCTGTTCGTTTCCACGTGACTCTTTCCACGGCGCAGTATCCGTACACCTTCCTTATTTCCGCTGAGTACTTCTTGCTTGGTATGTGTTCCCTCTTCAAAGGTGCCATGTATGAACGTTGTGCAAGGTGGCCCTTGAGAGCGAACAGAACCCGAAGCCATGATGACCAACGTGAAGATGAATGACCGAACCAGCATGAACGAACAAAGATCAGCAAAACCCATGAACGTTACCTTATTAAGGTCAGTGCATTCTCTGTTTCGACACTTAAAAATTAACGATGAACCTGACCAAGCAAAACATGAAAACCGCAGAACGTTCTCTCCTGACCATCGCCCTACTTGGCTTCGGCATGAAAATGCTTCACCTCCCAACGGCAGCGATCATACTTACTATTGGATCGATCTTGTTGGCATTGTTCTACTTCCACACAGCAACCACGGCCCGGACTTCATCCTTGTTCCGTTCGGAACAGACCTCAACAACCAAGATACCCCTATCGATCTTGGGTGGTGCGGCTATGGGGCTTAGCGTTATTGCCTTGTTACTGAAAGTTCAACACTGGCCAGGGGCAACTTTTCTAGCGGCGCTCAGTGTTGCGCTTTGTGTCGTTACACTGCTTGCCATCATCATGCAACGTGGACAAGAGCCACTCCATACTGGTAACTACCGCGGACTGTTGTTGCGCATCGTACCCGCACTGGTCCTGGTATCTACCGTGGCCGGCATGGCATTCATAGCAAACTAGTGCTTACGACAATCCGGTAACAACACCGTTCTCGTCGATGTCCATGTGTTCGCTTGCTGGAACTTCCGGCAAGCCCGGCATGCGCATCATTTTTCCGAGGATGGGCACTACGAAACCAGCTCCAGCGGCGATCTCGATATCGTTCACGGTGATCTCAAAACCGGTCGGTGCTGCCAACAATTTGGGATCGTCGCTGAAGCTATATTGTGTTTTGGCGATACATACAGGCAATCCTTCCAGACCTAGGTTCGTGATGCGACGGAGTGCAGTCTCAGCGACATCGCTGTAGTTCACACTATCAGCTCTGTAAATTTCTTTTGCAACGGTTTCAATTTTCTTTTTGATCGATAATTCCAGATCATAAAGCACCTTGAATTTGGAATCGCCTGCTTCTGCAACTTTCACCACTGCTTTAGCCAGGTCCTTCATGCCTTCGCCGCCTTCCGCGAACCCTTTCGCCAATACGGCTTCCGCACCCTGCTTGGTGCAATACGCTTTGATCAGTTCGATCTCCTCTTCCGTATCCGTCGGAAAATGGTTGATGGCTACAACGGCTTTCACGCCGAATTTGCCAATGTTCTCAATGTGTCTACCCAAGTTGGCAAGACCGGTCTTCACGCGATCAGAAGCAGCGTTGTTCACTTCCTTGATATCCGCGCCACCATGGAAACGCAGCGCACGGACCGTAGCGACGATCACTACAGCACTGGGAGCCAGTCCCGCTGCACGGCATTTGATATCGAAGAATTTTTCCGCACCGAGATCAGCTCCGAAACCGGCTTCGGTCACCACATAATCAGCAAGGCTGAGACCCATTTTCGTTGCCAACACGCTGTTCACACCTTGTGCAATGTTCGCGAAAGGACCACCATGGATGATCGCAGGATTCCCTTCCAATGTCTGCACCAAGTTCGGTTTGATCGCATCCTTCAGCAAAAGCGCCATCGCTCCTTGCGCGTTCAGGTCGCGGGCATAGACATACTTCTTTCCTTCCGCCCTGCTATTCCCAACGAAAATGTTCCCTAACCGCTTTTTCAGATCCTCTATACCCGTTGCCAAGCAAACGATCGCCATCACCTCACTAGCAGCTGTAATATTGAACCCATCTTCACGTGGAATGCCGTTCCCTGTTCCTCCAAGACCGATAACGATATCCCGCAATGCCCTATCGTTCATGTCGATCACGCGTTTCCAAGCAATGGTCCGCGGGTCGATCTCCAGGTTGCGTTTCTTGCTTTGGATGTTGTTATCGATCAATGCGCTCAGCAAGTTGTTTGCCTTTTCTATCGCGGCAAAATCGCCCGTGAAATGCAAGTTGATATCCTCCATGGGCACCACTTGGGCATAACCACCACCGGCAGCGCCACCTTTCATACCGAATACAGGACCGAGCGAAGGTTCACGCAACACAGCCATCGCCTTTTTTCCCACTTTGTTCAACCCCTCGACCAGACCGATGCTGGTTGTGGTCTTGCCTTCCCCAGCTGGTGTAGGTGACAATGCAGTAACGAGGATCAGTTTGCTTTTTTTGATCTTGACCTCATCGATCAAGTTCAATGGAAGCTTGGCCTTGTACCTACCGTATTGCTCGATCACATCAGGGTCCACACCCAGTGACTGCGCAATAGTGGTAATGGGTTTCATCTGCGCTTTTTGCGCGATCTCTAGGTCTGAAGGGAATGCCATTTTTTTCGGTATGGATCAGGTACTAATTCAAAACAACCAGTAATGCAGGTTGATCACGCAACTGGTTCATCCGTGCGAAGATGGGGATGATCGTCGAAATTGCCAGGTAATATTGAACTTCTCTTGCTTTTCGTTACTTTTTGCTTGATAACCAATTGAATATTGAAAATAAGCGAATGAAACCTATTGCCGCGATCCTGACCCTATCTCTGTTCCAGTGCGGTGTTCAAACGGAGCGTGGAACTGCGGACTCAAAAACCATACAACAGATCGGCGGGCCATGTGATGGCTGCGAACTTTTGTATGAAGGACAACCAGCGCCAGAAACGCTCGGGTCTGCACTTGAATTATCATCAGCATCCGAACCCGGCGAACAGTTGGTCATAGACGGCATGTTATTACAGGCTGATGGGAAAACACCTGCCGAGAACGTCATTCTCTATATCTACCATACAGATGCGAATGGACTGTACAATCCAGGAAAAGAACAGACCAAGGGCTTGCGGCACGGTCATATTCGCGGTTGGCTAAAGACAGAAGCTGACGGCCATTTTACAGTGAAGACCATCCGCCCGGCACCCT
>Ga0138256_10006002_pt1 | contig 12865 bp, 11 predicted proteins | sample KNB2016incub_MG_FD_105486 | JGI IMG/M metagenome (GOLD analysis project Ga0138256, IMG submission 105486) | Active sludge microbial communities from wastewater in Klosterneuburg, Austria - KNB2014incub_MG | ecosystem: Engineered > WWTP > Activated sludge > Unclassified | place: Austria... | reverse complement strand
GACGACGGATGCGACTGATGCAGACAAGAACTGGGTAGATGCGCGTTTGAGTTTAGCGCCGTTGGATGAGACAAATCGTGTGGGAGATGATCACTTCATTACCGCTACCTTGGAATTTGACTATGGTGATGGTAAAGGCTTTGTGGCGGCACCTGCTGGGCAGACGATCAACTTTAGCAATGTGGGCGTAGGCAGCCTGGACGCAGCATCGGCAGTTACGAACGCCAGTGGCCAAGCAATAGTCAACTTGACTACATCAGCGACAGGTTCTTCCGAAGTTGATGCAAGCTGGAACGGCGGCATTCTGAGCGCGACAGCCAGCACAGCGACGACAGATGAAACTGATGCGGATAAGGATTGGGTAGATGCCAAGATTACTATATCGCCGCAAGAAGCAGTTAATTTATTGGGCGAAAATCATACGCTAACGGCTAATGTAATGGAGGACTCTGGAAGTGGGTTTGTAAATGCTGCTGGTGAAGTGGTGACATTTGAAATCATTTCTGGTGTTGCAACTTTTATTGATGACGGCATTGACTCTGATGGAGATGGTATTAATGGTAATGATGCAATAACTGATGCAAGTGGCAATGCCAGTGTCCAAATTGTATCCAATACAATGGGAAAGAATACTATTTCTGCAAGTTCTAATGTTTCTGTTGGTGGGATTGATTTTGTAATTGAGACTGATGGTAGCACCACGCCAAGTGGTGGACAGAATTCGGATTCAGCAGAGAAAATTTATGTTCCACCTGGCATTGTGACTAACTCATCGTTATGCGATTTTGGCGAAATATTCGATCTGGTCTTCACGCCGGATTTGAAAAACTGGTCGACGAGTTCTCAGGGTGTCTACAAATTATCAGACAGTAATCCAGGGCAGTTCTACTATAATCTATTCTTGCGGCCTGACGATGTTGGTAATGGAAATGATGAATTTGATCCTGGTGAATTCATTGAGATTGATATTCCTTACCCATTTGTTACTCAAGGTGCGAATCCTGTTCATGCATACAGTAATGTATCTCTCGATGAACATGGTTGCTTTGTTCCTGGCACCGAGATTTTCAATGGCGGTAGCGCCATGGCGTTCACGCTCGATCAATATAATGATACAAATGGAGATGGCAAGATAGGAGGTTATGGTGATGACTACACGATGAGAGTGAATCTCGATCAATTACCGGATGGATTTGTCTATCTCAATGCGCATTTCGATTACGGTCTTGAGAAAGAAAATGGTTGGAAACGAAGTGGCGAGAATGCGCTTAACGATCCAATTATCAATCCTGAATTGACGGGTGTTAATATCATGGAACCGACGAGCCATGTCTTCAGTTCGAGTATCGCAGACAGTACAGATTCAATCGCTAACAATAATGAATTCAAGAATGTCAAAGGATTTGGTGGTCTGGTTGAAATTAAGGTGAGTGATGTGAATGGTGATGGCGATTATCTCGATGCTGTTGATGTCACGGAAGCTGTACAAGGTGCCAAAGTCGAGCTTTGGAATGCTGCCGGGACAACAAAGCTGGATACTGCCACTACCGATCAGCATGGCTGGTATTTCATGCCGAACTTTATTCATAAAGGAAAGGAAACCACTTATACAGTCAAACTCATTGCAGATACGGACAATACTGATAACGTTACTTATGCTGCTATGACGTTGCCAACAACTGTTGGTAAAGGCGATCATTTTGGCGAAGGTTACTTCCAGGTGGTCGATTTGACAAATCTTCCTGGCTATACTTCTTTAATGCTTGATGGTGATCCTTTGCTAAATAGTCATGCGCCAACGCTGTTTGGTGAGAGCAGTGCCGCATTGCAACAAGTCGTCGATAATGCAATCATTTATTGGGCTGAACATGGTGCGGATGCTGATCAGCTTGCGTTGCTCAGTGGAACCAGCATTAAGATCAGCGATCTGGGTGATCTGGGTGATGGCAGGACCTTGGGAATATGGAATGGCTCTGAGATTACCTTTGACGATGATGCGGCTGGTTATGGCTGGTCTATTGGCTTAGGAAATGTCAATCCGAATATGGTTGATGGATTATCGGCTCTCGTACATGAGTATGGACATGTGCTGGGGTATGAGCACGATGTGCTGGGTGAGAGCCTTGCAGTTGGCGAACGTGATCTACCGGAAGTTGAACTGGTCGGCGCTACGCATACTCTTGAAATGTTTGTATAACTAAGCGGTTTTTAGACGGTTCGTGAAGTAAAGGTCAAACCCCCTGCCAGCGATAAAGCTGACGAGGGGTTTGACACATCAGTGTTACTGAAATGATTTATGCTAAGAGCCTGCCGGTCTGCGGTAGAACGCTTAGATCTCTTGTGAAGAAGTACGCGAGAAGCTGAATGATGATAGTGAAGGATGCAACTAAAAATTATTAAAAATAAGGAAAAGACTATGACAGATATCAATAATGCACCAAAAGAAAATAAAGCGGATTCCACTGAACCTCATGCAATGCAAGTGAATATCCGGATGCAACAGGGTGAGCATACTGGTCAACCACTTTATTCCAATTTCACTTCTGTACAAGGCGGGCAAGGCGTCATCATTGTGGATTTTGGTTTTCTGGATCCACAGACTATCAATACCTTGAACCGACTGGCTCGATCAGGGGAAAAAGCGCCAGAAACAGTCGGTGCAAGGATGTCATGCCGAATGGCGATTAGCGTTGATGCTGCCAGAAATCTAGCGCAGCAATTGGACCAATTACTCCATAAAAAAGCGTAATAATAAAAATAGGTGGTGTATTTGTTCGGATTGTGTGAAGGTTTCGTTCAGACCATTAAGCTTTATAGATTAGTCATGAGATGCAATTTGGCAGGGATAAATTAACATCTACCGAAAATAGGGAGAGGTATGGCAGAAGAAAACAATGCTCTGACGGAAACTAAGTCGGATGATGCACAGCCGCAGGCAAGGCAAGTGAAAATTAGTATGCAGCAGGGTGAGCATACGGGGCAGCCTATTTATTCTAATTTGACATCAACGCAAGGTGGGCAGGGCGTTGTTCTGGTGGACTTCGGTTTTCTTGATCCACAAACCATGCATGCATTGAATCGCATGATTGCTTCAGGTGAAAAGATATCTAATACGGTCAATGCAAGAATGTCTTGCCGGATGGCAATTAGTATCGATGCGGCAAATCAATTGGCTCAGCAGTTGCATAAGCTAGTAGGTCAGAAAACAGATGTACAAGGACAACCGGGTCAGCATAATACGGTTAATGCGTCTAACGTATCCACCTCAGGTGCAGATAGTGCAGTAGAAGAAAGTGATAAGCCGGAGAGTGGCAAAAGTGGATTCCGGCTCCCTTGGTCCAAGAAAACACACTGAGTGTGAGAAACAATCCCTCCTAGGAACTGCAAGCCTACATAGAAGGGATTGTGTTTTTTGAACTACTGGTTTTAACTGCTTAGGGGTCTATTTTTTTACAATAACAGAGGTAGTTGACGTGTTGCCTGCTGCATCTTTTGCCACTGCTTGAATAGTATGTGACCCTGCTTTGACGCTCTTGGAACGGGTGTTCCAACTTGTACTCAGCGTGCTGCCGGTGCCGGTTGCTTTTAACGCGCCATCAATATAAATCGATAATGTAATTCCGGAGGCACCACTATCATCCGAAGCGCTGACACTGATGGTGATAGTGCCGGAAACGTTGCCTGCTACCGGATTGACAATTTTAACGACAGGTGCCGTTGTATCAGTAACCGGAGCTGGTACTGTATTTTGCACGTCCACACTGATGTTGGAGCTGGACATATTGCCTGCTGCATCGTAGGCACGAACGACAACATTGGCTGCGCCATTGGCAGTGCCGCTGGAATCCCAACTGAAAGCAAATGGCGAGGAGGTATCGACGGCCACGCTGGTATTATTAACCCACAATTCAGTACGGGCTACGCCAACGTTGTCGGAAGTGTCGATATCAACTGGCACTAGGCCATTGATTGTGGCGCCTCCAAGAGGGTCGACAATCGATACGATGGGGGGCTCTGTATCTTGAGTCGCCGTGGCAGATTTGGCGGCCTGTACAGCTGCTGCCGCATCGATCCGGCCATAGCCATAATAAGTATCACGTCCTGCGGCTCCAAGATCCACTGCGGTGGAAAACAGTAAGTTCTCAATTTCAGTATTGCTAAGTTTCGGGTTGGCTGCCATCATTAGGGCAACAATACCGGCAGCGACGGGACTGGCTTGGGAAGTTCCCGAAAACGCACTGTAGCCTCCACCGACTGTAGTAGTCCAAATTTTAACGCCCGGTGCAGCTAAAGCTACATAATCACCATAGCTTGAAAAGCTGGCTTTTAAATCATTTTCATCAGTTGCAGAGATCGGAATCATCGTTGAGGTGATTGTATAGCTTTCTCGGTTACCTGTATTCCCGGCTGGAACAAGTACCAGACCACCCTTGTCTTTCATATACTGTGCAGCGTTCTGTACAGTAAGGCTGCTAGTGATCCCTTGGAAGCCGGCATTAGCGACGTGAGCACCATGGTCTGCGGCATAAGTCAAGCCTTGTGCGATCGTGCTGGAATAGCCGTTACCACTGGTGTCAGAAACTCGAAGCGGCATAATAAATGACTTGCCAGCCACGCCAGCTATGCCAATATCATTATTGGTAATTGCAGCGGCTGTGCCGGCAACAGTAGTGCCATGGCTGGTTACAGGTGACGTATTGGAATTGTTGTCATAGAAATTCCAGCCAGGTACCATTTTTGGTGAGAGATCAGGGTGCGTGCCATCAACACCTGAGTCCAGTATAGCGATGGTAATATCTACTCCTTCAGTGGTATCCCAGGCTAAAGGTGTATTAATCTTGAAGTGATGCCAAGTATCTGCTGCCCCCCCATAGAAATAAGGATCATTAGGAGTCAGAGCAGGAAGAACGACCCGATCCAGTTCCGCGAACTTGATGTGGGGATTGTGTTGCAGCCCTGCTATTGCCCCTTCTTCTGAAAATTCAGGCAGATCGACAATGTACAGATCACTTTGACCGATCTTTCTGGCCTTTCCAGCATGTTCCTTCAGGATTGCGGCGAAAGCATGAGCTGGCAGACCGGCACGTGGCATGACCAGGATGCGGCCCCTTGCCCATTCTTCTGTGCTGCCACCCGTTGAACTTGAACTTCTAGGGGTCGTAACGCCAACAGCATTAGGGTTGGCATGTATGTCTGGTGCGGCACTTGAAACGGCAGCGGTTAATGTCATAATGCCGATCAGTCCAACTTGAGAAATCGCCATGAGCAAGCGTTTAGTTAAGTTAATCCTATTAAAACTGATAAAATCGAATTTGAGGTGGGGGGCTGAAATTTGTAAAGTTTGATTGTTGCTTTTCATGATTTAGTTCCTCTTGGTATTAGAGAAACCTCTGGAAATAAACTGCACAATAAGCCATCGTCAAGTGCCGGAAGGTACTCAACTAAAACTGATATGTGTGTAATTGATACGAGCATAAAAGGTTTTAACTACACATTCTATTAAAAGCAATAGATTGTATTTTTAAACAATATAATCGTAGGTAATAACTTCATAGCCTGATCAATAGTAAACAACATATTCTGGCAGTCATGCTATCCTGAGGCGTTTGCCTTGTAGACCTAGACTTTGCGTCCCTCATTTTCACGAGGTTTGCCCTTTTCAGATGCTTCGAAAAAAAGAAAATTAATAGTCTTTCTGTAAGCTTCTGCTTTTTACTTGCGGTTTATTGAGAGAATACTTGAGGAATTATTTCTGAAATAAGGGAAATATTTTTTAAGTGTATGATTAATAGATTCATAATTATGAGATTTCTATTGTTGCAGAAATAATAAAAGATGATTTTTAGCAGTTATTCGTTGTTCTGTGCGCAACTGGTTCTTGGTCCTCCTCTTAGGAGAAGGCCATACACAAAATGAGCGCAGGAAATCAACAGTCCAATAACTACTGATTTCCTGCGCTCATTTTGTGTTTGTTCTTACTGATGTATGCTTCGATGTCAGAAGCAATTTAACGTGCAGGAACTTCTTTCTGAAAAGAGGGGATTATTTCTAATGCTTATTATTTAAGCTTTGTTTCTTTATATTTGACATGTTTCCGTGCGACAGGATCAAACTTCATTAACTCTAGTTTTTCTGGTTTTGCACGTTTATTTTTGGTGGTTGTATAGAAATGACCTGTTCCAGCTGAGGATTCAAGTTTTATTTTCTCACGCATTGTGATGACTCCTTAACTTACTTCGATTGGTTTCTTAAACGCTTTTGCCTTCTAAGCGCATTTTAGCTATCACTGCATCAATGCCATTTTTATCTATTGTGCGTAATGCAGCATTAGATAGTCGTAAATTAATCCAGCGATTTTCGCTTTCAACCCAGAACTTGCGGCGTTGCAGATTGGGCAGGAAACGTCTTTTGGTTTTATTGTTTGCGTGAGAAACATTGTTGCCTGACATCGGCTTCTTGCCGGTTACTTCACATACTCGTGCCATAATAGCGCACTCCAGAATTCTTAAAAAAGAAGGATTATATCCTGATTTGAGGTGTTTACTCAAATGTAACTGCTTAAATATTCATGATTGGGGAGAGTATTTAGCAAAAGCAGGTATAAATTTGCAATGGCATCCGAAATAATGCGCTTTATTTTCGTGACTTGCGTTCAAATTAAATCATGTTCGGCAAATGACAGGGCAGTGCCATTACCAACAATAAAGTGATCCAATACTTTGACATCAATCATAGCTAATGCTTGTTTCAGGGACTGGGTAAGCACTTTATCAGCATGACTGGGTTCGGCCACGCCAGAAGGGTGATTGTGCGCAAAAATAATGGCTGCTGCATTGTGATACAAAGCGCGTTTGATGACTTCCCGAGGATAAACGCTGGCCTGTGTCAATGTGCCGCTAAATAGCTCTTCGGTAGCGATGGTATGATTTTTAGCATCAAGAAAAATACCGAGAAAAACTTCGTGTTGTTTATTTGCCAAACTCAAGCGTAGAAAATCCCGAACCAACTCCGGTGAGTTCATTGCATCTCCGCCCTTTAGTTCTTCACTTAGAGCACGCCGGGCCATTTCTAACACGGCTTGTAGTTGTGTGTATTTTGCAATTCCCATACCTGGTAAATGACAGAAACTAGTTTGATTGGCTGCAAATATATTGGTTAGGCTGCCGAAATGTAAAAGTAATTCTCTAGCGAGATCTACAGCACTTTTTCCTGTTATGCCGGTACGTAGAAATATGGCCAGCAGTTCTGTATCGGAAAGGGCGGCGACGCCTTTCTGCAATAGCTTTTCTCGTGGTCGCTCAGCGCTAGGCCAGTCTGGAATTGCCATAAAATATAGTTGATAGCTGAGTCATGTAAAATAAGATGTGTTGCAGGTGCGTTACAATCAAATTGTTGAGGTAATACAGAGCTGCTGTTTTTATTTTACTGATAGCGGCGTGCAGTGCGGTCATATTGAGTAAAATGAGCAAACAGTTACTTTATTTTTTAGGTTGAGGGTATGTAGAAAAAATTCGATATGACAACATGTTTATCTTCTCTATCTAAAAAACGCTTGTTGCTAGGGATAACAGGCGGTGTGGCTGCCTACAAAGCTGCTGAATTGGCGCGCCTGCTAGCACAGGATGGGATTGACGTGCAGACGGTAATGACACAATCTGCTTGTCATTTTGTTGGGCCAATTACTTTTCAGTCTTTGACGGGAAATCCGGTTTATACCGATTTATGGGAGAGTAATGCTGTCAATAATATGGCGCATATTAATCTATCCCGTAATGTCGAGATGATCTTGGTGGCACCTGCCAGCGCTGATTTTATTGCAAGACTTGCCAGCGGTATGGCGGATGACTTGTTGGCGACTTTATGCTTGGCGCGTGACTGTCCGATTATGATAGCGCCTGCCATGAATCGGCAAATGTGGGAGAATCCCGCGACACAACGTAATTTGTCTTTGTTGCAACATGATGGTATCAAGATAATCGGTCCTGCGAGCGGCGAACAGGCTTGTGGCGAAATAGGGATGGGTCGTATGCTGGAAGCCAGCGAGTTGGCAGAGACGGTGCGGGCTGCGTTTCAAGCGGGTAGCTTATTGCAAGGTAAAAAAGTTCTGGTGACAGCCGGGCCAACGTTTGAAGCGATTGATGCCGTGCGTGGTATCACCAACAAAAGTTCCGGGAAAATGGGGTATGCCGTTGCCCGGGCTGCAATGGAAGCGGGCGCAACGGTTACCCTTGTTTCCGGTCCCACATGTTTGGCACCGCCAGCAGTAGATAAACTCATTCACGTGGTGAGTGCGGATGATATGTTGCATGCCGTGCAGGCAGAAATAGCGCAGACCGATATTTTTATCAGTGTTGCCGCCGTTGCTGACTATCGTGTGGCAAAAGCCAGTCAGCAGAAGATAAAGAAATCTGATAAAAAGCTGTCAATAGAACTGATTCCCAATCCGGACATTCTGATGACGGTATCCAGTTTGCCCGAACCACCCTTTTGCGTTGGTTTTGCAGCAGAAACAGAAGATCTTGAGAAGAACGCAGAAATGAAGCGGCGCAAAAAGAACTTGCCCTTAATGGTTGCCAATTTGGCTCAAGATGCCATCGGTTCTGACGAGAGTGCGTTGATTTTGTTGGACGATGCCGGTAAGCATGTTCTTCCGAAAGCATCAAAGATGGAACAAGCGCGGCATTTGATAAAACATATCAGCGCACTTTGCAAGCGATAAAAGAAAAATACTAATACTTAAACTTATGAAAAAAATCGATATCAAAATTCTAGATGAACGTTTAAATGAACAGCCTCCTGCCTATGCCACACCGGGCTCTGCCGGGCTGGATTTGCGTGCTTGTATTGAGCAGACTGTTACCATCAATCCAGGTGAAACCACTTTGATTCCTACGGGGATCGCATTGCATCTTGCCGATACGGGATTGGCCGCAGTGGTACTGCCACGTTCTGGATTGGGTCACAAGCATGGGATCGTATTGGGAAATCTGGTGGGCTTGATTGATTCGGATTATCAGGGGCAGATCTTTGTTTCCTGCTGGAATCGTGGGCAAACTTCGTTTCAACTTAACCCTTTGGAACGTATCGCGCAGCTCGTTGTGATTCCCGTGGTACAGGTAGAATTCAACAGGGTGGATAATTTTGACCAGAGCCATCGGGGTGAAGATGGTTTTGGCAGTACCGGTAAGCATTGATGCGTTTACTTGCAACTGTTCTCGCCATGCTGGTAATGGTTTCTGCGGATGCCAGTTCCTCGGAAGTTAACGTTATCCCATTGAAAATAGATGGGCACGTACTCCTTGCAGAGGTGGCGCATACTCAGCTATCCCGATCGCAAGGGCTCATGTACCGGGAATCACTGGAAGAAAATACCGGCATGCTATTTGTTTTTCCTGATGCGGGTCACTATAGTATGTGGATGAAAGACACCTATATTCCTTTGAGCGTCGCTTTTATTAATGAATACGGCGTCATCCTGAATATTGCAGATATGTGGCCGCAAACCAGAACTGCGCATGACTCTTCGGGCATCGCTAAATATGCGCTTGAAATGAATATAGGCTGGTTCTCGGCAAGGAAGATAGCCGCAGGTACTCGAGTTGTTGGGCTGGAGAAAGCACCCGCGGCTAATTGAAATTCTCGTACAGCTTTTAATGCAGGCGCGGGAGCATTCCTTTTAGTCCGCGCATCATCTTGGACATTCCGCCCTTATTCATCATTTTCATCATTTTTCTGGCTTGCTCGAATTGCGCCAGCAAACGATTGACTTCTTGTACAGAAACACCTGCCCCTGCGGCGATTCGTCGTTTACGTGAGGCCTTCAGGATTTCAGGTTTAGTACGTTCTTGCTTTGTCATGGAGTTAATAATGCCTTCCGTCCGGCTGATTATTTTGTCGTCAACTTTTACATTTTGCGCTGCCTGACTGAACTGTGCAGGCAGTTTGTCCATCAGGGCGCTCATCCCGCCCATATTCCGCATTTGTTGAAACTGTGCCTTGAAATCATCTAGGTCAAATGACTTGCCCGATTTCATTTTTTTCATCAGCTTCTCAGCTTCTTGCTGATCGGCGCTACGTTGTGCTTCCTCAATCAACCCAAGCACATCCCCCATGCCCAAAATGCGCGATGCCATCCGGTCAGGATGGAATGCTTCCAATCCGGTCAATTTTTCTGCAACGCCTGTGAATTTGATGGGCTTTCCGGTAATGTGTTTGACCGATAGTGCTGCGCCACCACGCGCATCGCCATCCAATTTGGTGAGAATGATACCGGTCAAGGGGAGTGCATCGGAAAATGCTTTGGCTGTATTTACCGCATCTTGTCCTTGCATCGCATCGACAACAAACAAGGTCTCAATCGGTTTTAGCAACGCCTCAAGTTCACTGATTTCCTGCATCATGGCTTCATCAATACCTAATCGGCCAGCAGTGTCCACGATCATTACATCATGATGATGCCTGCGTGCGTAGTCCAATGCAGCGGCACCAATTTCTCCAGGCTGTTGTCCTTCCTTAACGGGGAAAAAATCAGCGCCGGTTTGGCTGGCCAGAATTTCCAGTTGATGAATAGCAGCCGGACGGTAGATATCACATGAAACTAATAACACTTTCTTTTTCTTTTGTTCCATTAGCCATTTGGCCAGCTTACCGCTGCTGGTGGTTTTACCTGCACCCTGCAATCCTGCCATGAGAATAACAGCGGGCGGTACGGTAGAGAGATTCAGATCAACCTTCTCTCCACCCATAATGGTAACCAGCTCCTGATAAACAACCCCAACTAGCGCTTGTCCAGGTGTGAGGCTACTCATGACTTCATGACCAACGGCTTTTTCTTTAACGCGCGCAATGAAATCTTTGACTACCGGTAAAGCCACATCAGCTTCCAGTAATGCCATACGAACCTCGCGCAAGGCTTCTTGGATATTGCTTTCAGTAAGCCGTGCTTCGCCGCGTAATGTTTTAATGACACCGGTAAGGCGGCTGGTCAGATTGTCAAACATACTTAAACCTCACAAAAATCTATGGTTATAGAACAAAGTGATCATTCAAATTTTAATAAATATCCGGGTTAGCTCTTTGAATTTAGTGAAGCGCCATGTAGACTTATCAGCTATTACGGTTACCTAAAATTTGTACTATCAATGACCAGCATTTTAACTTATCTCGCAGCCTTTTTGCTTTATATACTCATCGGTTGGTTTTTCTGGCGAAATACTTGGGGTCAGCCATCACCAAAAGCCGATGATCGTGTGCCGGTAACCATTGCCTGGGCGCATTATGCCATGCTTGCCCCTTTGGTATTGCATGCCATGACCTTGTATCAGTCGATGTTTTTTGGCGCAGGACTCAGCTTTGGTTTGAGTAATGCGATTTCATCCATTGTCTGGCTAACTGCTTTCATATACTGGTTTTCGGGATTCTTTAATCGTTTGCAAGGACTGCAAACCTTGGTTGCGCCCGTTGCAGCAGCAGCAGCCATTGCGGTGTTATTGCCGTTATTTTTCCCATCGTTGCGTCCCCTTGAGAACACTGAATTGCCCGCATTTAAAGCACACTTGCTGGTGGCTATGATGGCTTACAGTCTATTGACGATAGCGGCGTTGCATGCATTATTGATGACCGTGGTGGAGCGCCATTTACATCACCCTGCCACCCGTTCGATATTGACAAATCTGCCACCGCTGCTGGCGATGGAAAAACTATTATTCCATATTATCTGGGTTGGATTTATTTTACTTACCTTGACGCTGTTGAGCGGTATTGTGTTTTCAAAAGAAGTATTCGGTCAGCCACTAACATTCTCACACAAGACCCTATTTGGCTTTATCTCTTGGGGAGTATTCGCGGCACTGTTGATCGGCAGGCAACTCTACGGCTGGCGGGGGCGGATAGCCATTCGCTGGACCCTGGTGGGATTTGTTACATTGTTACTCGCTTATATCGGGAGTAAGTTCGTGTTGGAAATCATATTAAACCGCTAGTCTGCTGAAAACTTGCTCCTTGTAACTGGCGGACATAACTTGGGAGTGTTCTACAGTTCTGAGCAAATTTACAAGGCAACCAAACACAATTTATGGTTCTTATGTTGACTACTATATCGGGTGGTTTTGGCTATCTAATGTTACCTAAAAGCAATTCATGCAATATCCGGGTTAGAGACGATGCGGAGCAATCTGTTAGATTAGCCTTTCGTGCGACGGATTTGGATAACTTCCTTAAGATGTCGTAGGCCACGCATGACATGTGCAAGGTGAGATCTATTTTTGATTTGTAGAATAAAACGCATGTGCATGAGATCGTTCTCATTTTCCATGGAGATGTCGTCAATATTTGATTCAGCTCTGGCTATTTCGGCAGCGACTCGTGCCAGTACGCCCTGTTTATTCACTGCAGTTACTTTGATACCAGCTTCAAAAGTTCTATCAATGTCTTTACCCCAGGCGACATCCAGGTAGTTTTCCGAGTTCTTCTGACTGCTGGTGATATTGGTGCAATTATGTGTATGGATGATCAACCCGGAATCTTTCTTGATCGCTCCAACAATGGCATCTCCCGGAATTGGACGGCAGCATTTGGCAAACTGAACGGTCAGTCCTTCCGTCCCCAATATGGTAATTGGGCCAGCAGTCTGTTCACTAGAGTTGGATTCCAGTGGAGATACCAGTCTTTTCGCCACAACAGCAGGAAATTGTTTGCCCAGAGCCATATCAGTTAATAATTCATCCTTGGATTTTACGCCACTGTCGCGCACTAATTTTTCCCATTGTGTATCATTAATTGTGTCCGGATTGATATTAAAAGATAGTAATGCCTGATTTAACATGCATTCACCCAATTTAACCGATTCGTCATATTGAATTGTTTT
>Ga0138256_10006001_pt1 | contig 12865 bp, 9 predicted proteins | sample KNB2016incub_MG_FD_105486 | JGI IMG/M metagenome (GOLD analysis project Ga0138256, IMG submission 105486) | Active sludge microbial communities from wastewater in Klosterneuburg, Austria - KNB2014incub_MG | ecosystem: Engineered > WWTP > Activated sludge > Unclassified | place: Austria... | reverse complement strand
TTGCTTACATCGAAAATCAATACGTCAGCATCCTTATAAATGTTTAGTAACATTTCCACTTCAATAATTGGGGATATCATCATGTTTTTCATCTCATTTTATTTTTTCTTGAATGGAGTACTAATCTAGGTCTAAATGATTTTGGATACAAGGAGGGATATTTTTAGCATTGATGGTATAATATCTTAGATCAGATGACCAGCTGATAAAATTGTAAATTTTATATATAATTGACATATTTAGTTTTATATATAAAAAATATTTGTAATTTGTGCAAATATAACATGAAGGGAATTGTACAAATAAAACGAATTTTTAGCTGAAATTGTTATATGTTAGTTATGATGTAATCTTATTTGGCATTGAGACAACATTGAGACTGTAATGCGTTATCAATGTGACAATTGTTCTTGAGAACACGCTATTCCTCTAATGTTATTGTCTTCGCCCATGTGTGTAGATCTAGTTTAATTTGTAAATGATGTCAGATTGATCATAGAGCGAATTACGAATGGTTCAGATTAATCCTTGACATTGGTTTAATTGGCAGAAGCCAATTTCTTTATTGGGTAAAATAGGAATGGGCTAAAGCCGCATTCCTATTTACAGGATACCGCATTCCTATTTAAAATGATGACTCAATCTTTAATTGGAAACGGAAAGAACCTCGTCCTCTGTAAAGAAAAATCGTCTCTATATGAATTCCTGCCATCTTTAGATGGAGGTAAATTTCTCAAATCCATTACTGCTAATAAATTCATCAAATTCATCTACAAATGTTTTCTTGCGATGATGTTCTTCCTGATTTTTGATATATGCTCTAACCTTATACAGTATCGTTTCAGAAACTGATACTGCATTGTATACATTCTGCCATTCAAATTTGTGTTTTGTCAATCCATTTTTATTTATCCAATAGAATGATTCGCCTTCGATAATTTGCATAACTTTCTGAATAGTTTCATCAACTCCTAGAGAAACGAGACAATGGCAATGGTCTGAATATCCGTATACAAAATCAATAAAGATGCCTTTTACTTTAGCATTATCTCTCGTATGATTCCAAACTTTTAATCTTAATTTTTTTGAATCCAGGAACAGAATCCTATATTTAGAACTCCAAATAAAATGTATTTAAACCTTTACTAATGGCATTTGGCAACTGGAATTTTAGGGTAGTTCAATTTATGATTTTTGTTTGTCGATCGAGTTAATCTTAACTTGAGTGTTAAGAAAACATGGAATTCTGAAATTTTAAATTGGTAAAATAGTTATAATGATTTAAGGATTTCAGTTGCTTGTAGCGCATACTTTCCATTAGATTGGACTAACTGCTGAAGTATCATTTTTGCTTTCGGAATTCCATTATTGATTTTTAAAAGACATAAGGCGTAATTCCATTTTACTTCATGTAAAAATTCTAATTGATTATTGTCGTTTAATATGGCTAAATTAATTTCAGCTGCTTCAAATTGATTTTCATTCATTTGAGCAAGTGCCAAATAGAAACGTGCCGTGTATTGTTCAGGATAATGAATCGAATAGTCTGTAAGCAAAGCTATAGCTGCTTTGTAATTTTTAGTCTCGTATAATTCAAGTCCTTTTAATATGGAGTCTCTTGATTCAGCTTGTTGATCAATCATACCATATTGCGATAGGTTTTCTTTTGCTTTGATGATGTATTCTGCTTCAGGCTTAAAGTGCAAGGTGAATATTTCATTAGGGTCGGCCGAATTTGTTCTAAGAATTAAAAAAGTAATGATAATAAGTGCAATGCTGGCTGCAACATTATACCAGATTTTCCATTTAAATGGAAAAATGGATGGATTGGCTGGTGGGTCAAAAGATGTACCGATTTTACTATGGTCTGGTGATTGGTTAATGGCTTGAGAAATTTTATTTTTTTCTTCTAATGCTGCGGTATGCTTAATAGCTTTAATTAAATCATAAACATATAATTCATCTTCAGTAAGATTCGAAAAGTTTTTTTCCGGTCCTAGTTTTTCAAGTATGGTTTTATAATCGATAGATTCCATAGTTAGTATTTATAATGATTAAAGCATGTTTTTTTTAAGTTCTTTCATGCATCTGAACTTTTTTACTTTGATAAAATCATAAGTATAATTCATTTTTTTTGAAATCTCATCAAGAGATTTTTGATAATAATAGAATTCAGTAAGCAAGGTTTTACAATCATTACCCAATAGGGCAAATTGCTTAGAGAGGTCTTCTTGTCTTTTGTTTTCCAAGTCCATGCTCTCCACCTCATCATCTGAAATGTTCATCCATTGTTCCGTTATGCCATCCAAATTTTCAACATGTCTCATTTTATTTTTCTTCAATTCCCGTAACCATAAATTCCGTGAAATGGATAGAAGATAATTCTGCAAACTTGAACTCAATTGGAATTCGGGTTTTCTGATATTATTCAAAAGGGCAATCAGACTATCCTGAAATAAATCTTCGGCATCTTCCAAGTTTCCACTATTATTTATTACATATTTGGATAACAATTTAAATGATTTCAAATGAATTTCTTTAAATCCCTTTGAATCACCAACACGTAATAACTCCAATAAATCAGAGTCATCTATCATGGTTGTAATATTTTTCATCAGTATATACCATTTTGCAAGCTAAAGTTACCACCAATCTAGAGGTTTTTATTTGTAATAGCAAAATAATATAAGATTAATTTATTGTTATATATTTAAACTATTGAAAAACAATATGATATATATTAAGGTATATTATTAATTTAAATTTCTATTAAATGAGATAACGAAGCAATCATTTTGGATATTTATAGTAGATCATATTCTAACTTTGTCAAATGGTATACATTCGCAATTTATCTCTTTATCTCATTTTGATGTTGCCTCAATTCGTTTTTGGGTCTGGACAACTCGATGTTGCCCAATATGTATTGGATAGATTATATCAAGTTCATGGCCATTTTAATACATCCAGACCGAAGATTGAACTGGTAAAAAACAAAAAGAATGTTGCAGTATACATAAAAAGCAGAAATACAATCCAATTAGAGTTGAGTGCCTATAAATTGTGTATTGCCTTTGGTAAAGATTCCCTGGATGCATTGTCTTTTATCCTGGCCCATGAATTAGTCCATGCACTTCAGACTGCTAATGATCTACCTAAAACTAGTTTTATTGCATACGATAAAACTTTTAAAGGATCATTGGAAATGGAGCGGGATGCTGACATTCAAGGTGTTTTTATTAGTTATTTGGCAGGATATAAGTCGATCAAAATCTTGCCGGATCTAATTGATAGAATGTATGAAGTCTATGGCATTAATGATAAATTAATAAAAGCCTACCCAAACAAACAAGAGCGTAAATTATCCGCACAAGTAGTTATACAACAGGTCAATGATTTAATTGAGTTGTTTGAATTGGCTAATCGATTGACTCAAATTTCGGCTTATCAATCAGCTATACCGTGTTTAGAATATATTTCTAAATTTTATCAGGGAAAGGAAATTCTCAATAATTTAGGAGTGAATTATGTATTATTGGGCATGAATGTGGGAAAACTGCAAGGGGACGCTCTTCTTTTTCCATTTGAATTGGATTGGAATTTGAGAATTAAAAAACCAAAAACGGGAAGGGGGGATGATTTTTTATCTCCTATTGATTTATTGATTCAGCGGAAGTATTATCTGAAGGCACAAGAATATTTTGAAATCACCAAGCGTCTAGATCCGACGTATTATTGGAGTGATCTGAATTTATTTGCGATAGACATTTTGCTAGGAAAGTTGGATACGGCACAAGCATATTATGATTCTTATCTTAAAGCGCAATGTAAAGCAAATCCGGAGTCAGAGATCTTTCAAAAAATCAAATTCGTCTACGCCATTTTATTGTTTAAAAAAGGCGAAATTGAAGAGGCTAAAAGTATTTTGAAATTAATATCTAATCAAAATAATCCATACTTATCTCATATGGCGAAATATAATTTGAATGTTATTACTAATGGCCAATTTGAGTTTGCTTATAAGCCTTCTGGTGTATGCGACACTCCAGGCTTTAAACTAGTGGATATACCGGACACTGAAGTCAAATTGACAAAGACTTCTACCATGGAATGGATGGTTATAGATACTTCTTTTCAGATAGAGCGGAGAATATTGCCGAATTCCATGATATACACTTTTTTTGAAAACAAAGAAAAGTCAATTACCATTCAAAAGATTAATATTTCAAATAAATACAATTTTAATATAGATCCCATTTTTAGTAGTTATTTAGGAAAAGATGAATCAGTGTATCATTGTGCCAAAGATGGCATCGCTTATTTAGTTCGAAATGGATTTTTAAATGGAATAATCAGGTATTATACGTATTATGATAATACCCCTTAGTTTAGAAAGAATAGAATAAAGTTATGGCTAATCTGATAAGTTTGTTTTGTTGTAGTCCCATTTGTTTTTACTTTTGCTCTTGTATTTTGGTGATTGGGCACTGAGCAAGTATATATAAACAGTGTCATTAAGTGAAATAAATTTGAAGCTCAGATTGAAGAATAATAAACTTAAAGGTTTTTTACAGAAATTATTGCGACGGAGGAATCATCCTTGGATACATGCTTTGACGTATTCGGGATTTAGTTTATTGTTTGTTTATTTAATGCATCATCTGCCTGTCAATCAATTGTTTATTGACCCATTCAGCGAGGCCATCAAAAGCCATGACATTATGGATGTTGCCTTTTCTAAGTTTAGAGATAAACGAAAAGTATCCTTTGATTCTCGAATTGTAATCATAAATTCAGGGATTACAGATCGAGCTAAATTGGCTAAAACCATTGATATACTCAACTCCAGAAAAGCAGCTGCCATTGGTATTGATTTAATTCTTGATACATTGTATAATACTCAAGAGGATAGCATGTTGCAACAAGCAATAAGCAAGACAAATAATATTGTATTTGGATATATATTTTATGAAAAGAAGGGCTCTCATAATAGTTTTAAAGCATTAGGTTCTAATGATTTTTTTATTCAAGATAAAACGGAGGCTTATGTTAATTTGGGAACCAATGATGGGTTTTCGGTAAGGGCCTTTGAGCCGGTACATCATGTTGGCGGTTCCGAAAATTTTTCTTTTGGTCTGCAATTATCCGCTTTATACGATTCAACAGCACTTCCATTTATTCACAAAAGGCATATTGAGAAAGAATGGATTAATTTTAAAAGAGTTCAGCCTGGTTATAGTTCTATGGCTTATCCAATTAACCACGATGGGGTGGTTCATTACAACATGATTCACATTGATCAATTGTTAAATGATACCATGCAATATGATTCAACTTATTTTGCAAATAAAATAGTTCTTATAGGTTTTTGTGGCGAAACAGAACAAGCACTTTCTATGAAGGATAGGTATTTTACTCCTTTAAATGAGGAGTATACTGGTAGATCAATCCCTGATATGCATGGCGTAACAATCCATGCAAACATTATTTCAATGATTTTAGATCGGGATTTTATTTGTGAAGTTTCCCATTTTCGGATCTATCTGTACTCATTTTTACTTTATCTATTCAACTACTTTGTGTATAGGAGGATGGAGCGGCATAATTTTTTCAGATCGATGCCTTTTATTCGTTTAATTCAAATATTGGAATTTTTTATATTGTTGATGATATGTGTATTGTTATTGTTGTCTTTTAGTATTAAATTGGGTTTTGTATTTATCGTTACAACAGTAATATTGTCTTACGAGTTATTTGAATTGTATGAGCACAAATTCAAACCATATGTTCAAAGAAAATTGGATGCTTTTCTTAATTAAGAGGGCTCAGATTTGGATTGATTTAATAGTCCTTTTGTCAAATCGAATAGCCCTGCTTTTTTTGACTTAGATGATAACCAATTAGTCTAAAAGTGTATCTATCTTTACATTTCAGTCATTAAACATTAGCAATGAAAATTAAATTATTATTAACTGTTTTTGCACTAGTATATTTGTTGCCAGGTTATGGGCAAGAGTATGCCGTAGTTTTAATAAACGGCCCCGTAAAAGTTGGCAGCAATAAACAAGATGCCAAGTCCTTAAAAAGCCTGGTATATGGACCGTTAAATGGAAAGGATGTACTTCATTTACCTAAAAATGCTCAAGTAAAGTTGGTTAAATCTGATGGATCTGTCTGCGAAATCGCCAAAGAAGGAGTTTATGAAGTAGGATCACTCTTATGCAGTAAAACCGACAAAAGTTCACTGGTTGAGAAGTTTGGAAATTACTTTGTAAGTTTTTTTGAAGTTCATCCATCATCTGAATCCAAAGAAAATTATAAAAATAGTATTTACGCAATATCCAGAGGTGAGCCTTCTATAGTACTTGAATTTCCATTTTCAGGGGTGTATCCTTCTGACGCAGATTCTATTGAATTTTCCTGGTCACACGCTTGTGATACTTGTCAGTATCAACTGAATGTATATAATGAAGCTTCCAAAACTTTGATTTTTCAAAAGAAAACAAGTCAAAAGAAATTTAAATTATTAAATCCAAAAAAATATTTCAAAGTTGGAATGTCCTATTATTGGAATGTAGTTTCAGATTCAACTAAGGAGATAGAGTCTTCAAATCGATTAATATTATCTGCCAAAGGTGATTATTTGAAGACATTAAGTGGAATTCAGAATGATATCAAGACTAGTTTACCTAAGATTTCCTATATTCCAAAAACACTTTTTATAATGAATGAATTGAAAACAATGGATCGTATGAATTATGCTTTATTGTATTCGAATCATGTTAAATTATTGTATCCGAAAGATAAAAATTTAGTCAATTTGACTGATCGTTTTTATTTTGACGAATTAAAGCAAAAATTAGCGGATTAAGGCATTGTTTTGTGGGAATCATGTATTCACCGAAAGTTAACTTGATGGTTTTTTTAATATCTTCTTTTAATTTCATAAAATCTGAAATTAATTATGGATAAACCAAATTTGTTACTCCTGCATGGGGCATTGGGGAATAGAGATCAGTTTCTGAATATCAGTTCTCTGCTGAGTGAGCATTTTCAAGTATGGAGTATGAATTTTTCAGGTCATAATGGGGAGCCATTTGATTTAAATTTTAGTCTGGAACTTTTTGTAGAAGATGTTAAGTTTTTTTTGAAGCAGAACAAGATTCCAAGTGTTAAGATTTTTGGATATAGTATGGGTGGATATGTTGCGATGAAATTTGCATCACAATATCCCGTTAAAGTTTCAGGTATTATTACCTTAGGAACAAAACTCAATTGGACTCCTAAATTTGCGAAGGCAGAAGTTTTAAAATTGGATGCAGAATTAATTGAGCTTAAAGTTCCAAAATTGGCTTCTATTTTAATAAATAGGTATTCTGCACATTTATGGAAAAAAGTAGTACAACAGACCGCTTCATTTTTATATACTCTGGGTCAAGGTAAAGGACTTAGTGATGACGATTTTCAGCGTATTGAATGTCCAGTATTAATTTGTCGTGGTAGTGAAGATGTTATGGTTGAGCAAAATGAATGTTTGCGTGTGGTACAAAAATTAGCACATGGACGGTACAATAATATAGAAAATGGGCATCATCTTTATGAGCGGTATGACGCACCAGTCCTGATAAATTTAATAAAGAAGGAATTTTTTTAATTTTACTTAACTGTTTTCGTTCTTAAAATTGATGATAAAAGTGATATCATTAATTTAAGTATATTTTATAGCTATTCATTTGAATCGACTATGGTGCCATAGTCAATAAATAATTCTTCCCCGGATTTAATATCTCTTGTTGTTTCAAAGTATCGGCCTTCGTCTATGGAAATAAGATTGGGTTGATCTGAGTGATTTAAATACAAGGATAAGTCCATTTTTTTAAATCCTTCTATAGGTACAAAATAATCGGTTTCATCAAACAGACAGAAATTTTCAATTAATTTTTTACTAGGATCAGGAAGCTCGTTTACTTCTGCAAAAGTTAACTTAATCCAGTCACCTTCTTCATCCATGAACATATCCCTGCATCCTTTGGGGATGTCTTGTATGGCAAAAACACCTATTCCATGTGTATTGGAAGGTAAAAGCCTTACGTAGGTTTGGTGTTTTAATTCTGACAATAGTTTTTCTTTTGGGGTCATTGTAAATTATTTTTAAAGTTAATTAACTTAATGTTTCATTAAAATTGAATGTGAGTACAAAATAGTTCATCTTGATGCTGGTATAAAATTAAAAAAGCCTTGCTACGTTAAGCAAGGCTTTTTTTGAAAACTATAATAATTTATTTTTACCTAAATATTCTGAATTAAATCATTATTCCAGGATGATCATTCGTTTAGTTGCAGTTTGATTAGCTGCATCTAATTGATAGTAGAACATTCCAGAAGTAGATAAATCATTGTGATTTACACTAACTGTATTTAATCCTTTTTGTCCTTTAACATTGTAAATTCTATGAACTTTACCAGTTACATCATAGATCGTCAATGTAGCAGGAGATGCTTCAGGTAATCTGAAGGTAATCTCTGTAGCTTGTTGGAATGGGTTAGGTGAGTTTTGATACAATTCAAATACACCTGATGATGTAACTCCGTTTGAGCTACGAACATCTAAATTCACTCCTTGAGCATTAAGCGCACCATCATATGCTTCTGCATAAGTAATATCACTTGATATGGTCAATGATTTACTAAGAGCTGCATTATGATTTGATTTGAATACTAATGTGAATAGCACATCTTTTTTGTCTACTGATATAGCATGGTTAGAGTTCCAGCTGGTAGTGATCAATCCATTTTCAACTTGGGTTAAACCAAAGTTTTCATTGGTTAATTGAAGTTCACCTGCTTCGATTCCAACATATGATAATCCTAATTTATCAAAGTTGATAGTAAATTGGTATCCACTTACATTATTGAATTCATTAGATCTGAATGCAACTTTATAGGTATCACCAGCTTTCATAAATGTTTCTTCAACTTCAAAAGTTAAATTCTCATTTGTTCTTATTTGTACTCCTCCTTGTGCATTTGCTGCTGCTGAATGGTTCACATCACCCACTTTTACTGCTATAAAATTAGCTATATCAGATGGTGTTTTTAATCCCATTGTTTTGTCAGTTGTATAGTTCCAAGGTGATCTTGGATCAGCAAAAGTTGTAGTTGTTGGAATAAATATCCAGCTTGGTGATTTAGTGAAATTTGGAATTACACCAAGGATTAGTTTTCTTGTTTCCGCTATGTCTGATGCCGTTATTGAATTGGTTTTATTAACATCAGCTGCAATTAATTTATAAGGTGTATTTAAAGTTTCAACACCTAATATATGTTTTTGCATCTTAACGATATCCGCAGTAGTAACACCGTTTAATGGATTGTCATTTCTTCCTGGTTTAATGGTGTAATCCTGAGGGAATGATAAGTCAGGGAAAGAATATGATCCATTGGTTCCAGTGAATCTATTTTTCAATAATTGACCGTTCATGTAAAGATCTACAGTCACGTTTGCTGCATTTGATCCTTCTTCAGTTTTTAATTCACCAGTAATTCCAGCTAATCCTGTAGGGTTTGGACAAACATTTTGGTTGTCTTGAATGATAACTATAGTTGTGCAATAGTCACGATTTCCTTCTTCATCTTCTACCCACATTTGAACTGGTATACGCAATTCATCACTTGCTTTTTCTTTAATGAAATCTGCACAACAAACTCTAATGCTACGTTTAGCAGTATCGCCGTCGAAATAGAATTTCAATTTATCCTTAGGTGTACAATTGTCATAACTATTGAAATCTAAATCTTTAGCCCACACATCAACACATCCAGATGAAGGCATAGGAACAGTAATGATTCCAGTTAAGCAATATGGTGTTGGTGCTTTGCAATCTTTTATTTCAAATAAGGTTGAACAAGTTCCAATATTTCCACAACCATCTTCAACATACCAAGTGATTTTATGAATACCTATTGGATAAGTACCACTAGCATCAAAAGGATTATTAGGATCATCAGCAAATGGATTATTGTGATTTACAGGTTTGTCACCTAATGAAAATTGACGTTTAGTTAATGTTCCTACTGTGAAATCAACTGTACCATTATTAAACGCATCAATTTTGTATTCATGAGATAACCAATCAGCTGGAGTACATGAATCTACTGCTGTAGCAGTTAATCTGATATGTCCAACGCATACTTTTAGTTTTGGATCAATCACAGCTGGTTCGCAAACACCAACATTACATGTAACTTCAGGTTTAACTTTGTCAGAGACTTTGATCACCTGAGTGAATTCCCAACGTCCGTGAGTAGGATCAATGTTTGGATCATACTGACACCAATCAATAACTACCCATTTTCTTAAAATTTTGTAACATGCATCTGGTTCAATAGTGAACACTTCATCAAAAGGTTCTATTGCAATAAGAGCACAATTATGATCTTTTCCATTCAATATAACAGGTCTTCCAGTTACACTAGGATCTGTATCAGCTCCGCAACCATTTACGTGAGTTCCAAGCCCTTTGCAATCCGGCCAAACGATATCATCTGTAGTATCGCAGTAATCTCTAGAGATATATAATGGATCGCAGTTAACTACCCAAATAGTTTGAGTAGCAGTTACTAAAACGCCATTAGGTCCTTGTGCAGAAAATGTTCTTAGGATTCTTCCTTGTCCACATTCTCTTAAGTCATTTACTTTAATCGTTGGTGTTGTTCCACAAGCAGAAAGCACATATCCGTCAAAACCCCAAGTTAAGTCATATTTGTTATCTGGGTGAGCAGGATTGTACAAACTATTATAGAAATCACATGCTTTGTTTGGTGCAGGTACTAATTGATTTGGAGCTAATTTAATATAGCCTGGATATTTAGTATACGGATTTTCTTCGCAGAAATAACTGCACACGACATCATTGGTAGAAACCTTTGTTCTCCAAGCTACATCATTCACTATTTTTCCAAAAGTTACGTCAGTTGGATCTGTGATTTTGTTTAAATCAAACCAAAATTTGCAACTAACTACGATATCAGGAGGAGCTACAACTGTAGGGATTCCTTTGTTCTGAACTTCAACTTCAATCATACAATCGCTGTAACGACCAAATAAATCGCCACCAGAATTCATTCTGCTTGGAGTGATTGGACCTGTTCCTGGATCAACATCAAATACTCTAAATACAACGCGAATTGTATTACCTGCATCTGCGCAACAGAATTTTACATTGTCATCAAAATAAGTTTGTGATCCAGTTATTTTTGAATCATCATCACCATTTGCTTTATTACAAACAGTTGATTCTTTAGTGCTACCATTATTGGTACCATCTAGCTCATCCATACGAATTGCCTTAAAATAAATATGGGGAGCGCAATTATCAAAAGACCCATTGTCAAATGAAGATGCAAAAACTTTAGCTAAATTTTCTCCAGGAGATTGAGTTCCTCCGATGGTAACTGTAGTTTTTTGAATACACACTGCATTTGGTGGAGTGTTATCTTGAACATCAATTACAATTAATTTTTCTGTAACATTACCACAGCAGTCTTCAGCAACAATATAGGCGTTTTGGATACCAAGAGGAAGATTTACCACAATATAACCTGTATTTTCATTACCCAATACAGTTCCATTCTCTACTCTAATAGTGTAGTGTACCTCACTAGAGCAATTATCAACTACGTAAGCAGGAGGAACGTCCCACCGGCCTTCGCATTTCCAAGGATCAGTATTGACAATTAGATTATCTGGATACAAAACATTAGGTCCTTCATCATCTATGACTTTGATGATTTGGCTATATTCGTCAATCTCGCCAGTACACCAATCTAATAGGGTCCAAGTTCTTAATAACTTGTAGCATCCTACAGGACCAGCATTACATCCTGGTTTTGAAACATCAATTCTTAAATCTTTAAAAGTTATAGCTATATTAGAACAACCAACTGCAGATGGTTCGCCTGTTCCTTCCCACATAACAATTTGATTAGCTGCCCAACAAGATTGTGGATCTGTGTGAGCTGGGTAATAAATTGATTTAGGATTTGGGTGACCAGCATATGCTCCTGATTCTATGCAATTCCAACCTAATAATTTAGGTACTCTTGCACCAGTTGCATTAAAAACTGCTTCGTCTAATAAGTAGGCATCAACACATTCAGGTGCTGGGAGATAATGCGCATTTGCATTAAATTTAGAATCATATTTTTCATCACAAACCAAATAGTGTGTATGGTTTGGTAAAATTAATCCTGTGAAATTTAATGGTGGAACAACATCAGCTAAATCTCCTAAGTTAACAGTAATTGTCTGTACACAAGTAGATTTATTTCCGGTAGCATCAACAGCAGTCCATGTTCTAGTAATAATTCTGTCGAAACCAGCCTGGCAACCACCTTTAGTAATTAAGTCACTATAATTAACCGTAAATGCGCTACAAGCCTCATATGCATTTGCTTCACCTGCTAATCCAAGTGGAGAAACGTCTTCAAGGCAGCTAAGCGTAATATCTCTAGGACAAGTTAATATTGGTGCTAATTTGTCTTCAACAAAAGCAGTTCCCCAACAATTATTTCCTGTAGATGGATCCGTAATTGTGATTTTTAATTTATGTCCAATTTGTTTAGAACCAATTTGAGGATAATGCGTAATTGGATCAATGTCAATAATCGCATTTGTAACCCAGTCACGAACGACTACTGTAAAATCACCAGGGCAGGTAGAAGAAATATTTCCTTCTAAAACCATATCAGGTGTAACCGTAGCAATACAGTTTTCATCCAATGAAATCTGTATGTTATTGTTACATGCAATGGCACCATTATTGGCATCAATATTAATTCCGAATTCACCTACTGCAAATCCAAC
>Ga0138256_10006000_pt1 | contig 12866 bp, 15 predicted proteins | sample KNB2016incub_MG_FD_105486 | JGI IMG/M metagenome (GOLD analysis project Ga0138256, IMG submission 105486) | Active sludge microbial communities from wastewater in Klosterneuburg, Austria - KNB2014incub_MG | ecosystem: Engineered > WWTP > Activated sludge > Unclassified | place: Austria... | reverse complement strand
CTCAAATAATGTCCATTTTGCCTTGTTCGTCTTAAAATCTTCCAGAAAAATATTTTTCTGTGCTTTCAAAACAACTGTCATTAATACTAATCCAATCAATACAAATCCTTTTTTCATATTTTTATTTACTAGTCAAGTTGAAATAATTCAAGTTGATAAAAATAGGTGGTGACGATTAAATTTAGATACCTTGTTAAGGGTATATCCTGCACTTCTTCTGATACTCATAAACACTTAGAATTTCCGCCTTGGCAGGTGTTCTATAAATAGTAACACATAATGCTTAGTGCAACTAACCATTAGCCATCAAACCATTATCAATACTCTAAATAATAATTAGATAACCCCAACTTATTAACTTACCTTATTTCTTCCTCCTTCTTTCGCCCCCTATTTGCAACAATACCCTCTTATTTATTTTACCACTTTAAAACCAAAAAGCAAATGAAAAAATTGTTTCTTCTCTGCATGCTAATTCCATTATTGGGAATAGGGCAGAAAAACGTTATTAATGGCTTCCGTGTATTTCCAAAAGCCGACAAAGGTCTGGAATTTGAAAAAGCATTTATTTCCCATGTTCAGAAATACCATACCGGTGACTGGAAATGGAATGTATGGGAAATTCAATCAGGTCCGGATTATGGTGGGTTTATGGTTACTGAAGGTCCTTTAAGCTGGAAACAGTTTGATACCCGTTGAAACCTGGGACAAGCTCATACTGATGATTGGGCTAAAAATGTGTCACCCCATATTATAGAAAGAACTGCTTCAACCTACTCAGTGTTTAATGAAAATATGAGTTCGGTTGCACTCACAGATTATGCAGACAAAATTTTAATTAACCACTATTATCCAAAACCGGGAATGGTAGTTGGAGTTGCAGATATTCTCACCAAACTAAAAAAAGTATGGGCACAAAGCAATGAAGCAGTTGCGGTATATACCAGTGTTGGTTCAGGTGCTCCTAAATATACAACTGTGAGTCGCATGAAAAACGGACTGAAAGAATTGAGTGATAGTTACCGTAAACCTTTGGGTGAAAGATATGACGCTGCATTTGGTGAAGGCGCCTGGAAATACTGGCTTCAGGAATTTGGCAACAATGTTGAAAGCAGGTGGAGTGAATTACTATTTAAAAGAGCAGACTTAAGTTCAAAATAACAATTTCATTTTTTTAGAAACAACTTCTTCATTAATGAAGGAGTTGTTTTTTTATTTAATTCATCTGTCATTTTCTTCAAGCAGGCTTTACTTCGAGGTTAGTTTTTCATACAACATGTCAGGAGTTTAAAAAACATCCAGGCGGAAAATTAAACCAATAATAGTTTTATTTTTTTTGCAAGTACCCAAATCACAATTTTAAAAATAACTCGAATAGTAAGAATCCAAAGGAAAGAACGAAACTTATATACTCAAGTTTACTAAAAGGCGGACGGAATAAAAGAAAAAACCGAAGCGGTAAATAAAAAATAAATAGACAAAGTATGGCCAGCGATTGTGCTGCCATAAAACCAGGTTCCCAATGCTGAAGTGACATTAATAAAAAGGAATAACTAAAAAAGAAGAAGAGAATAGTAACTACACTGTTAATAATTTTTAAACCTATTGAGTTAGAAATTTTAATTCTTTCATTATTATGTACACTACTAGCTACAACTCCCATAAATGTAATAAAGTAAGCAAGGGCACCAAATATAAAACCTGTACTAGTTACACCCATACTTTCTACCGCAGCAAAGGGAACCAGCCACCAGAGAAAAGCAAAGCAACTGATGAAAGCGGATAACCCTAATACAGAACTTTCAAAGTTGGTTAATGAGTTTTTATACTTTATAATTAGTTCAGCATTTGCAAAGGCTGTAAAAAAAGTAAAGCAACCCAAGCCAACAGCCATTATATTTAGCAGCATTAAGAGTGTACAGGAAACTGCCAGATGCTGCTGTTGCCATGCCATAAGTGGTTGAAGCCAAAAAAAATATAGAAGCAAAACCAAAAGATCGGGTACAAATTTGCTCCAGTAATATTTATCCCAGTCTAGAATTTTCAACAACAAGGAGGACATGAACAGTATTTAAGAGTACAAATATTAAAATCGAAGTGCAGCTTATAAAAAAATTTCTTCTTAAAAGAAAATTAATGCAGCTTTTAAACTCTCCTCAATCCGGCACAGAAAGTAAAGAAACAAACAATTATTTGACAACTAATATTGCTTTTAGAAAGGCGCCATCATTTCACTTTAACACAATCAATTTTTTGCCCGCATGAATTGCAGGTTCTCTCACCTACAACTAATCCCCCATATTTTCCACCACCAATATATTCCTGCCAAAGGTTTGCAGTACCAACGTAGCAATCATCTTGAAATTGATAAACGATATTGACGATGGGAGTAACATGGCGACGAATAATAAGACCTAAATCATTTTTTTCAATTCGCCACAATGGACCAGTATAATCTCCAACAGCAAATTTTATTAATTTCATATTAGCTGAAGGCAGGTCTCTTTTAAGAACAGCACTTATATTGGAATTACTTAATGCCGGATCTGAAAGCGTAGTTGATTTGGAAAAATAATCGGGGAGTTTCGATAGTCTGAAAGTATTCTTTTGTATCAGGTCTGTAGCTGCCTCATCATTTTTCCTTAAAATAGCAACGTCTTTAGTATCAAATTGGAACTTAAACTCGTCTATCACCTCAGGCCATTTTTCTTCACTCAAAGGTTTTCCCCAACCATCCAAAGCTTGCAAAAACAATCGGGTTTCTATCGTGTACTCCCCATCTTCCGGAAAAGTACTTGGGTTTACAATAGAGTACAAAGGTCCGGTAGCAATAGCACTGGTAAACTCTTCTAGACCGCAAAGTGAACTTGAAGCAGCCGTCGGGTTTGGCAAAATGTCGAAATTCAAATAATTTCTTTTCACATCTTCTTCATTTTTGATCAAGAGGTATTCAAAGGAATTTCTATTACCCGTTTTTTCGCCATTTTTATATGCCTGCACCCAAAACCTGAGATAGTAGTATTGTGTCTTAATACTGCTCATTTTAAAAGCGTCAAGCAAAGTCTGATTATTCTGAAGCTCAATTCGTCCGTAGATAAAATCGCTGGATTTAAAAGATGTCTTGGCCCCTTCATGATTGTTAGTGAAAGGCTTGTCGGAAAAATACATTTTTGCCCCAGGTATAGGTAACATGGTTTCGTACTGACTATTTCCAACAATGGCAAAAGAAAGTATGGCAATAAAAAAGACTATTGATTTTTTCATTTGTAAATACCCTTTAATATTTTGAACTTTTATTAAAAATTGCATCAAAACTATTTTGTTAAGCATTTCGGCATTTTTACTGAATCATGTTAAACAAACCTAGTCTATTCAGCCGTTTTCGGACTGATGGTGTTATAAATTTCTATAATAGATGTAATTGGGAAGCCTCCCTTTTTTGCATGATCCCGTAAAAGAGTTTCATTTTCTGCTCGATACACACAAAAGATTTTATTCCCTGTTAAGTAGCTATTTAACCATTCAATCCCTTGTCCCATTTCTTTTAATACGGTACATGATTTCTGAGAAATACCTTTAAGGTCAGCAGATGCTAATTGCCCAGCACCTGGTATATCCCTTTCAATTAAATAGGTTTTTAGCACAGGTGTTTTTTGAGTAATAATAGAGCTATTGTTTTGTGCATTAATGTTGCTCATAAAAAAAGAAGTTAAAGCCAGAACCAACAGGCTTGTGGAAAAAAATTGTTTCATAAACAAATTTTGAATGGTTAATAATGCCTCAAAGTAATGACAGGAAAGAGGAAAGGGTTGTAACATTTCATCCAAAAAATGGCAAAATTCGTCCAGATGAATAAAAAAGTTAAGCTAATTGCTGGTATGTAAGCGGTAGCAATCCAAATTTCGTTTTAAAACATTTGGTGAAGTAGGAAGGACTAGTAAATCCGGTTTCAATGGCAACCTCTGAGATATTATGTTTCTTTTTTCGAAGTAATTCCTTTGCTTTTTCAAGGCGGAATTCCTTTAAAAGATCGTTGGCAGAGTAACCGGAAAGAGAAGTTATCTTCCGGTACAACTGGGATTTACTCATGGTAAGCTTTTGAGCATAATCTTCAACTCTAAATTCATTATCCAAATAATTTGTTTGCAACATATCAAGTAGCGAAATAAGGAATTGTTCATCAGGCAAATTTAGAGACCGAAGTAACCCGGTATTTTTATAATTCATATCTTTTGCAATGAGTTCATTCACTGCGCTTGTAATCAGAATTGGTTCTTTAGGCTTTAACAGACTCATTCCTCGTAAAAGCTGAAGAGTATCTCCAAATAACTCATCGGTTTGTGCAACAGGTTCGCCTGCATGAATTTGTATAGGAATCCCTTCCTCTTGCAAACTGCTAAATTGCTGCTGAATTGCCAGTGCACAATTCACTGCTTGTTCTGCAGCTACGAATGACCCAATAAAATTTCTGCCAACATGTAGCGCTTCTTTCCCACCCTGTTTTTTTAACTCTTCTCTTATTATAGTATTTTGTTTCTCCACTTTCTTTACAGCAGATTCAATACCCATTTGGTGATGAAGCAAAACAGAGTCAATAGTATCAACCGACAAAATAATGCGGTAAGAAGTGTCATCCAGCATAAGTAACCCTGTATCTGTAAATTGTCCATTTTCGGGATCAGTTATTCGACCTAAAAAGGACTCAACAAAATTATTCTGTACTTCAATAATTTTATGCGGCAGCAATCCGTGTGAACGATTGTGTAATTCATATACAGTCTCCATATTGGGTGCATCAATTAAACAAAATACATGGCCACGAAGCTCATCAATCCAATATGTAAGGCATTTACAATGATGATCTTTTTCAAGATATACATCCCTTGAATGAGCTTCTGCAACGTCTTTAGCATTTACTCCGGGAACAATATGGAGGTCCATATATATAGGCATATTAATATCAAAAAGGTTAGGCAAATAAAGTAAATTTAAAGAAGTAAAATTTAATTAACCTGATTTTAGAATAAAATAAAATTAATATCATGGATAATTAAACATCATTCAATCAATAACTATTTTATCACGGCAGTAGCACTAAAGATGATTGGTGAAACACCCAGACTAGGCAGAATACTTTGCCATTTCAGCACCCCGCTCCCATTAAAACATCACTAAAAGCCACGCAACGACGAACTGCAGAAGGGGAGCAACAATGATCTAAAAAAATTCTCTTTACATTTATATATGTGTTATTGGCAAGGCAACAAAGTAACCCGGGCAGAGTATATCCGTCTTTTGGCAATTGAAAAAGAGATAAAAAACATGCGGCTAAACCGCCCTGTTCAAAGCGGATTTGAATACAAAGACTGGCCAATTCTAAAACCTGTTGCCGGTAAAAAAGATTTTGAAATCAAAGAAGCTCATTGGGAATATATACCGCAGAATATTCATAATGTTCAGCAATTGCAACAGGCTCGCAAGTTCAGAACATGGTTAAATGCAAGAAGCGAAAATCTTTTTGTAAATGAAAAAGGAAATCTATCGATGTACCGCCAAGGTGCAGAACATGGAAGATGTATTGTTATCTCTTCTTATTTTTTTGAACGACGTCATATTCCAAAATATGGTAAAAAAGGACAACTATTAAAAGCAACAGAAGCCATCCCCTATTGCATTACCTTAAAAGATAAACCGGAATATTTTTTTATGGCTGGTGTGCTTCGGGAATGGGAAAATGTGGAAAGACAAGAATCTGCCGACACATTTGCCATCGTTACCACAAAAGGAAATGAGCTGATGCAAAAAATCCATAACAAAAAAACTTTCACAAACCCCTTGGAAGAACCCGACCCGAGAATGCCAACTATTCTGTCGGAGTCCCTTGCGTATGAATGGCTTTTTGGCGATTTAGATGAAAAGAGAATCAAAGAAATTGCTTCTTATCAATATCCATCTGAGCAAATGATTGCCTGGCCAGTTGATAAATACTTTGACAAGATAGATGACCCCACTAAAGAAGTGCATTACGAAAACCTGCCTCCGCTATGATAATTGTTGGCTCCACATTTCAAATCGTTGTGAAACGATGGGATGATTCCCGTAAGTTTAAGATGAACGTAGAATGTATTTATAAATCTGAGCAAGTGATACGTTTTTTAATAACGGCAGGTAAGAAAGAGATGAACATGGAGAAAATTTTAATAAAGAAAACCAACCCCTGGAAAATCACTAAAATGAATTTCAAATTTGAAGGTAATGATCAAACGATAGCAATGTCTATCATGCACATACAAAACGAAATTGAAAACCTTATCAATCCACCTAAAAGACGGAATTGGAATAAATCATAGTTCAAACCCTAAAGGTGTTGTACAAAAACTTTACGCCTTGATTTGTGAAAGAATCTGAATAAGCAGATTGAATTGATATACTTTAATTACTAAATTATTTAATATTTGCTTTTAAGTAACTACTTTTAGAAAAAAACAGTATGTCAAAAGTAAAAATTACAATTAACAATAATGGATCAATGAAAGTGGAAGGCGATTTTGAAGTGGTAGACCGTGAAGGTGGCGTTTATAATCTACAAGGAAGAGAAATTGTTTCTTTTTGCCGTTGCGGCCTTTCAAAAAATAAACCATTTTGTGATGGTTCGCACAATGGTCATTTTGAACATGAAGCAAAGGCTTTTGATTTACCACCAAAGAAAACAGTTTAATTATTCGTTTCAGAAAGTTTTCAGGAATAAAACAAATTTAAAAAGGGTTTCATTATGGAGCCATAAAAATGAAATTATTATTTTATCCTTTTGTTTTGTTTTTTACTTAGTAATGGATAAGCCCAAGAAATGAAAACGAACTATTCGGAAGCTTTTAAATTGATCGAGATCTGGCTATATGCTCAAAAAGATTTTGAACAAATACCTGCTATCACTGCAAATGTAATGGAAGATCAAAAAGTGCTTTGGTCAGGTGCAGTCCGTATGGCTACTGTTAAGATTAAGGCTGTTTGATAACCAAATGGTCAAAAAAAAATTATCTGCCTTTCGATCCCCACCGCCTTTTACTTCATTATATTTTACTACTAAAAGCTATTAGAATATTTTAACAGTATTCCTACGTTCATTTACATGGAATTTTCGTTTCCGTTGCATCCTAAATATACCATTTAATTAAACTACAGAACTCTAAATAACGAATTAAGCAAACTGTAAAACCACTACCATGTTAAAAAGATTTAAACTCGTTGTGTTAATAATCTTAACAATTGGCATTACACAACAAACTTTTAGCCAGCAATTAAACTACGTAGGCATTCAAACCGAAAATTTCAATTATTATGCATCTAGTCAGCGCAACTCTAACTGGTGTTGGGCCGCTTCTATTCAGATGATATTAAATTATTACGGTGTAAATATTACACAAGAACAAATTGTAGAAAAAAGTTACGGTAAAAGTGCAAATGGGACTTTACCAAACTGGACAGGAAGTTTTAATGTTATAACAAACAATCTCAATAAATGGAGCGCAGATAATGATGGTGACAAATATAAAGTAGCCGCTACTTTCAGTTACGGTGCACCTACACCAGCTTACCTTGTACAAGAACTTTCGGCACAACGACCGGTATTAATTGGTTATCAAACAAGTGCTTCAGGTGGCCATGCTGTAGTGATAACTGCTTGTAGCTATACGGAAAGTACTAATGGACCAATTATTCAATCAATAGTAGTAAGAGACCCGTGGCCAACGCAGCAAAACACCAATGGAAGAATAGAGTACTCAGGCATTAGTCTTGCTAATTTAATTCAGGCTCATTGGTATGTAAGGGTAGAATAGTTCAACACATATAATCAAGAAGCCCCTCAACATTTCAGCTACAGATAAAATCTTGAAGGGCCTATATTTAGTATCAATCGGCTTACAATTTTTCTTATTTACACCTGAATAAAATGAACCTTATCAATCATCGTCTCCGCCACCCCTATCATTTCCTTTTCGGAATAAAGAGAAATTTGCATCTCCAAACTTATAACTGAACGTTAGTCGTACGTTCCGCACATTTCTACGGCGAAAGGATGTTTGATAAAAACGTTCGGTATCATAAATTACTCCGTCTCTGTTTGTGTTGAACAAATCATTAACTGCAAAAGTGAGAGTACCTTTTTTATTTTTTAAGAAATCTTTCCGCATTGCAAGATCCACCTGATATTGAGCAGCCCGTTTTCCCTGTGGAATTACTTCAGGGGATTCATATTCTCCCATCAACTGAAAGCTCATATCATTGAAGAAAGATTTGTTTTCAGCAACAATCTTATAATTAGCTGTCAATTTTGCTTCCCAATTAAATCCCTCATTGCTAAGGTCGAGTCCTTTTACATTTGCATTTACTGTTCGGTATTGCAAATCAACTGAAGGAGTTATTTCAAAATTTTCACCGAATTTTTGTTGCAAAGTAAACTCTGCACCATATCTGTTTGTTGTATTCGCATTAATATAAGTATTCAGAATAGCATTGGGATCTACAGCAGCATTATCCAACTGTGCATATTGAGCAGCAGAAATAGTGTCACTGTACTGGGTTATATCATCTGGATTATTGCGGAAGTAAACAGATGCAAGGAAGTTTCCATTTTTATAGTTCTTATTATAATTCACTTCAAACGAATTAATAAATTCTGGACGAAGCGAAGGATTACCCTGTCGCAAATTAGACGGATCATTTATATCAATAAATGGATTTAATTGCCAAAAACGAGGTCGTCTTATACGTCGGGTATAATTAACCTGAAACTGATCATCCTCCCCTATTTCTTTTGAAAAAGAAGCACTCGGAAAAAAAGCATCCCATAGGTTTTTAGTTCCACTTGGGTATTCGTAACCAAACTTAAATGCACTGTCAATCAACTCGCCATCGAATTTTGAATATTCTGCCCGCAAACCAACCTTATATGATATCTTATCTTTTTTTCCAGCATAGGCAAAATAAGCAGCAGTTATATTTTCGGTGTATTTGTAATTATTGCTGAGCGGAAGTTTTATTTCCAAACCATTATTAATTGCAAAAGCCCCATACACACTATTGTATTTATTTGAATAACTTCTAAAACCTGTTTCAATTTTTTTATTATCGTTTACTGGGTTTACAAAATCAATTTGAAAAGTAAGCTGATCATTTTTATTTGTACCATCATTACGAACCAAAGTTGTTGGTTCATACAAACTGCCATTGGGAAAGTAAAAAGTATTATTAATAAAAGAATTTTCAGAACCAGGTCCGTAATTATAATTAATATCGGCTGTTAGTTCTTTTCCCTGTTCCGGAAAATTATGTTTAAAATTTAGTCCTGTGCCTGACCTATTGCTGGAATAAGCACCTTCAGCATATCTTTCGCCATAATACTCTAACACTTTACTATCATTTAGGTATTCTTGATCTTGTGTTTCATAATTCCTGAACTTCCCATTTGAAATATTATGCGTAATACCCAAGGTATTTCTGTTGTCAATAAAATAATCTAACCCAAACCTGAAAGAAACAAAATTGTTGTTCCTCTCATTACGGGTATCCTGATTAAAATAATTATTCGTAATTCCGTTTTCTTTATTTTCTCGTCTTGTATTTCCTTTTGCAATTCCTCCAGATTTATTAAAACCGGTACTCGAATAAAAATTAAATTTCCCCTGACGTAAATTTAGATTCAGGTTGCCATTATAAAGTTTGGGTGTGCCAACTCCAGCAGAGACAACCCCATTTAAACCTATTCGTTTATTCTTTTTTAAAACAATATTGATAATACCACCAGAACTAGCTGCATCGTATTTAGCAGAAGGGTTAGTAATCAATTCTACTTTTTCAATTTGATCCGCAGGTATTTGATCCAGTGTGAGAATAGTGGGTCTGCCATCTACAAATATTTGTGGTGTACTGTTCCTCAACTCTACATTACCATCAATATCTACAGACAGTGTTGGTATATTTCTCATTAAATCAACCGCAGTACCACCAACTGAAATAAGACTTTTATCAACATTAAATACTTTTCCTTCTACCCCAAGTTCCAATGCCGGTTTCCTGGTTTGAATAACTACACCTTTCAATACCTGAATATCTGTAGCTAAAGTAATATTACCCAAATCGAGATTAATATTCTTATTTGCATTTTTATCAAATACAATCTCTTTCACTACAGGTTCATAACCTGCAGCAGAAACAACAAGCTTTAATTCATTATTGGAAGAAATCTTACTAAACCGAAAATCTCCATTGGGAAGAGATAGCATAGCACTAATAAGCGAATCGTTTTTGTTTGCTTTTTTAATAAATAACTGCACAGAAGCAAATTCTATCCCTTTGCCAGAAGTGCTATCTATCAACTTTCCATAAACCACATTTTGCTTTATTACGATTTCAACAGACTCATTGCTTTCATTTGCTTCTCTTTCAATCTGTGCATAAGCAGCATTATATGACAAAAGAAGCAAAATAATATGTGTAACAAATAGTTTCATAATACTTAGAATGGGGGAATATAATTACTAATAACAATCAATAGTATTTATTGTTCAGGGCTTAGAAATAAAAAATCAATGCAAATTTATTAAAAAATTAATAAAGCACCTTCCGTCATCCAATCATATTTAGTTGAGAACTAAAATTGAGGCTATTAGAAAATTTGTTGGGGATAAACAGAGAATCGATTAATCTGTTTCCACACCTTCTTCTTTCAAAAATATTTTCCTGAAAACATAATTATATACAAATGAATTGGAGCCAGTACTTACAGGAAAAGCATTAACCAATTGCCAGCCATTATTGCCCATATAATTTAATGCATCAATGACAGTATTAAATTTCTTCACCTTACCTTCTTCAGTTTTCAAGCGGTTATCTTTCCAAACACTTCTGCTTTCTCCGTAGTCAATATTGATTGTAACCTTAGTGCTTAAAAGTCTCGGAGTTGCAACAACTGCGCAATACTGTTCTATCGTTGTGCTGTCTTGTTGTGAAAAACTTTGTAGACTGAAGCAAAGTGCAATACAAATAGTCAATAGCTTATTCATATATTAATAGTTTATAGAATAAAAAAGTACGTTTTTAAATTAGAATAAAGAAAAACTTCTGCATTATCTTTTGTTAAATCAATCCCGGGTTCTATAAATCCGCTGCAACATCGCATACACTTCTGAGTGATTTGCCTTTAGGCGTTCCGGTTGCTTAAAAAAATATTCAGAGATAACAGCAAAGAATTCCACATGGCTCGTTACACCGTACATATTAACATCTGAGCCGTTTGTTTTCATTTGCCAGATAGTGGAGTCCATAATATTTTTCCATTGCTGTACATATTTTCGTTCTAGGATTATTTCTGGCACACCGTCCATTGTTCCATCCATTTTATCAACTAGGTGTACAAACTCATGAATAGCGGTGTTGTGTGTATCGTTGATATTAATAAAGCCCTGTCTCAATTGCCATTTAGTTAATATCATTTTATGCTGCATAGCTCCAGTACCAACCATACCTGCTATATATCGATCTGTGCCTCCCTGATCAAATTCTTCATTAAAAGACCCTGGGTATAGTAAAACCTCTTGTAAGTTGATATACTCCCAATCTGAAAAAGCAAATACCGGAATGATGGCACCAGCAGCAATCAATATCCTATCTACTTCTTCTATTTCTGCATTTACACCCGTTATTTTTACATCTATTAAAAACTTTTCTAGCCTTTTCTCAAATAATCTTTTGTCTACTTCATCAAGTTGTCGGTAAAACTGTACATAATCTTCAAGTAACTCTTTATAATTCTCCGGCATATTAATAACTACCTTTTCTCCTTTCATCCGAAAAGCTAAAAGAATGAGAATAATAAGACCTCCCAATACAAATAAGGATTGAAAAACAATAACCATAAGGAATGAAGATAATCAGGATTTGTGAACAACTTAGTCTGTAAGTTTTTTACTGCTAATTATAAGAACAAAAAATTATACATTAGCATATTAACCAGCCATACCAAATACCACTTCCATGAAAATAGCAACTCCTTATATTTCATTTGAAACAGAAAGGCTTATTCTAAAACCATTTGAAATTTCAGATGCGCCATTTCTTCTAACTTTATTAAATAGTCCAAAATGGCTTCATTATATAGGTGATAGAAATGTACATACAGAAGCAGAAGCCGCAGATTACATTAAAGTAAAAATGATTACACAACTAGAGAGATTGGGTTATGGAAACAATCTGGTAATAGAAAAAGAAACCAACATTCCGATAGGTACATGCGGTCTTTATGAAAGACCTGGTCTTCCAATTGTTGATATCGGCTTTGCCTTTCTTCAAGAATATGAAGGCAAGGGCTATGGATACGAAGCTGCAAGCCGCTTATTAAAAGCAGGGAAAGAAGATTTTGGGTTACAAAAAGTTTGTGCCATAACAACAAAAGAAAACGTTACATCGCAAAAACTGATTGAGAAACTAGGATTAAAGTTCATAAAAATTATTACTATCGAAGGAGATAAAGAGAACCTGATGTATTTTGAAAAAGAATTATAAAATTATATGTTTTCACTCCTCACTTGTATTAAAAAAAAAACATGGGCAAATTCCACAACGCTATTAAAGAGGCACATAAAGAGTTTATAGAAAAGCAGCATATATTTTTCGTAAGTACAGCACCATTAAGTGGTGATGGAAGGGTTAACCTTTCACCAAAAGGATTAGATTGCTTCCGGGTATTGTCTGACAACAAAGTTGGCTATATGGATCTTATCAGCAGTGGCAATGAAACTTCTGCACACACATTGGAGAATGGTCGCATTACTTTTATGCTTACTTCTTTTGAAGGTGCTCCGAATATT
>Ga0138256_10005999_pt1 | contig 12868 bp, 8 predicted proteins | sample KNB2016incub_MG_FD_105486 | JGI IMG/M metagenome (GOLD analysis project Ga0138256, IMG submission 105486) | Active sludge microbial communities from wastewater in Klosterneuburg, Austria - KNB2014incub_MG | ecosystem: Engineered > WWTP > Activated sludge > Unclassified | place: Austria... | reverse complement strand
TTTTGCCAGTATCTGTGTCGGTTTTTTCCAACAATCAGCCAGATTTTTTAATGGAACACCCATTCAAGCGAAAGTCCTACTATTGCAAGCGTAATATATTCTTGGCTAATGTGTCGTAGCCAATAAACCTATTCCAATTTCATTGCTCGGCAAGTCAAGAAAATACCGCTTGGTCATCGAACCTACCTTACCGATTTGCAATAAATGGAACGGAGATAATCTTTCCGTTAATATGAATTCTACATACATACATTCCATTTGAAGGTGGTATTTTGGGCAGAACAATACTGTTTTGACCGATTGAAGCCGCAATATGAGACTTCGAACCCACGATTTTCCCGTTTAAATCCATAATATCCACATCTACAACAGCATTTGCAAAAAGTGTAAAATTAATATGAGAAGCCGTTCCGACGGGTTGGGGGAATATACCTTCCACATCTATAATTCCGGGTTCACTATCCGAGTTCATTTCTTCTTTGACAGCAGTTACGGTTTCCTGAGAAATATTCTCATCACCAATTTCATAAGGCATTGAAAATACATAACATAAAAGCATTTCTTCGGAAGTACTGAATCCCCATTTTATTTGCTTTGGCGGGTTGTTTGGGTTGTTTGGATTTGCTTGAGTATTATCATACGTTGCTTCATAATAGAGTTTAGAATTACGGGGTACTTTTTGGAGAAATTTATAGGAATATGTTCCTTGCCAGTGGAAATCCCATTCGGCAATACTAATAAGTTTAATCGTATCATTGAGAGGAGTAACTACATAAAGTTTAGCACTCTTGCCAAGTTTGTGCATGTGTGGAAATACACCGAGAACGGTTCTGTCTTCTTTTACGGTATAAGTAGCTTTGAAGGTTTTGATTTGACCGGCCGGAATAACAAAGCCGTTATATCCACCGGGAATATAATCAGGAAGAACAGCTAATTCGGTAAATTCCCGCACATCTTTTTCTTTTTTGAAGAAGATATTAATAGAGGTTTGGTCTTCTTCGTCCGTCGGCGACGGCGCATAATGAACTTGGATAATCATATCGCTATTTTTATAAATTTTCATTCCAATTCCTTCGGGGAAATATCGGGGAATTGTTCCCGGAGCCCAGCCGGGATACGTAGCTGCAACATTATCAAATCCGGCACCGCCAAATTCTTCATATCCTTCAGTAACATCCATTGCATCGAGATTGCGTCCTGTTCCGGTAATATCATTCCACATCAAAACATGATGAACCACTTTTTTGTTGCCCGGTCGAACTTCAATAGCTGCAATGCTTTTATCTTCAAGAAGTCCGGTAGGAACTACAAAATTGCGATAGACATCTTGCAGGTTTCCTTGAATTTTCCATTTAGCAGGAATTTGAAGCACCAAATCAGGAGTTCCGAGCTGTGAACCTACCGGAAATGTAGGCAATTTAGGAAGTTTTGAAACATCACCCTCGGGCGCACCTCCATCTACCCAATCAATAATTGCTCTTTTCTTCGGGTGTAAGCCGGCGTTCATCTACAAAATTTCCATAATCACGAACCGGTTTCCACGGTGGCATTATACCTGTAGAAACAGCATATTTTATCGTTTGCGCATTTGCCCGAACTTCGGAATAGTTCGTAAGCGAGAATGGTGCAATTTCACCCGTCCTATGGCAGGTAACGCAATGATTAAAAATAATAGGAGCAATATGCTCACTGAATGTAGGAGTTTGTGCCGAAGCAACTGAAACTATACTTACAGCAGTTATTAAAAGCAGGAAAAAACGTTGGAACATAAAGTTACCCAAGAAATTTATAAATAAAGAAGTTTGTGTAGCAAAATTAAGAAATTTGCCACTGACATCGAAGAATTTAATCTCAGTAAAGTGATAACGTACTTTTTTAGCGAATGATTACGACTTTTTGTACGGCTGATTGTGAACCGGCCGACATTGTTATAAAACACACTCCCGAAGTAAGATTTAGTCCTGCAAGAGGAATATTACAACTATATTCTCCGGCAGTATGCCTACTTCCAATGAGTGAAATACTGTTTTCTCCGTTTGAATTAACAAGTGAAATAGCAACGTGAGCATCGAAAGGAAGAGAATACATTACATTAATTTCATCGGTTATAGGATTAGGAATATGGCTAAATTGCATTGGCTTATAAGCAGTAACTATCCGCAGTCCTTTAGCGCAAATTTCGCTCGTTAGATTGGTAGTTATACTGCCGCTGATAGTATCAGTGATAACGGTAATACTGTCGGAAGTGAACGATATATTATTAAGTCTAAGAGATGTATAATCTTTGCCTGATAATAGAACTGTTCCTTTCAGAGTACCGATTTGCTGTTTATCACGAGTAATTAATATGCTTTCTTTATAAAGAGTTAGAGACAAATTGTTTCCCTGCCATGCTCTATTTTCGATAGCCATTGATGTTGCTAAACGAGGTAAAAAAACATCACCATCAACGGTAACATCAAATCGAAGTTCTTTTAATTTCACAGTTCCGAATTTACCAATATAGTGTGCGTAAATTGGAATTACGAAGTTATGGTCATCAATTTTTGCTGAAGTAACGGGCAAACTAAAAACGCAGGATACTGTGTCCTTAGAGTTGATAGTTGTATCAATTTTGATTATCGAATCTATACCTTTTCCTTTGATACTATAAGCCATACTAATTGTAGAACAAGGATTTACAGCTGTTATTATCAGAGAATCGCGGTAGTAAATTAAAGACTGTGGCGAAAATTCCACTTCAATTTTTATACTGTCGTTTGGGGGAATTGACACCGGGAATGCTGTTGGGGATATAATGCTGAAATCGGTTGTCAAATTTGCTGTTTTTGCAGTAATTTGTACCGAATTGCTCCCACGATTTTTTACAAAAATTGAATCTTGTATTTTCATTCCAATAGGAATATTCGGAAAATTGATTCCGTTTGCTTCGATAGTGGGCTTTTGCAATACGTCAATTGTAGTTCCTGCGCTGAGTGTATCTCCATTTACAACAACTTTTATTTCATAATATCCCGATTGATTTACTTGAATATTTTTAATGACAGGATTGAATAATTGAGATGTAAAATTATCGGGGCCGCTCCATTGGATACTCGCATAACTCAAGTTATTATTAGTTACTACCGATAGTTGCACAGAATCACCTTTGCACACGGCAGAACTTGATGCTTGCACCGACACGCTAAGAGGAATATCAGAACGACTAAGCCCGCCCGATATAAAATTAGGCAAACCAAGAGTTGAGGTTTTCCCTCCCAATGCTACTTTTTTTGATGCAAATTGACAATCCGTACTATCGGGCTGATTAATAACCGATAATCTGGAACTGTTGTATGAAGCGCAGTAAATTTTACCGTTCGGTGCAAGTTGAAGTCCGCCAAGTACCAATCCAAATTCATCTACGATAAGTTGCAGTGAAGCACGAATTGAATCCACATTCCATTGGGAAATATCACATTGATATAATTTTCCACCATCAACATCAGATATATATACTTTAGACCCATTTGGCGAAAATTCTAAACCATAAAATTGACTGCTGTCGGAAGATATTGGTACCGACATCGGATTAGAAACCCTGCCCGTTGCATTATCAAAATCGAAAGCATCGAATCCTAAAATATTGTGGCTATTAATGGTGGCAATTTTCTTTCCGTCTTGCGATATTTTCATGTAACCGATTGACTGTCTGGATGCACCGGGAAAACGCGAGCCGATACACGAACGCACCGGAATTGTATCAACTCCTTCTTCTGTAATTAGATACGCAATAAAACAGTTTGTGTTTAATTCATGCACCACTACCCACGTATCTTTTCCGTTTGCGTGTCGAGTGCCGGTAATTCGTTCGATTGTCTCGCCAAACAAAAATTGATTTTTTTTGGTAACTCCGCCTTTCCATTCGTCTTTGGACATATCCACAACCGAATATGACAATCCGTGTTTTAGATAATCATCGACTTCATATGCTGAAATAGTGAACTGATAATAAATGTTTTCGTTATTTGGATTCGGAACGATAACTGCCGCTTGTGATGATGTGGAATTTCCATTTAAACTCTTCCCGTTGAGCATTTCGGTGTGGTTTTTATTCCAAATATCCTTGCTATTGGTATAAAAAAGGAGATTTCCTTTGCTATCTGAAATTACGGAAGAACCTTCTGCGGCAAACATTTGACTGTTTAAAAGTGGAGTGGGCGAACCGTCCGGCGCAAGGAACGACATTCCGGCTTTATCTCCGAAATACCAATTAATCCTTTCATTCTGAGCGAAACATTGATGGCTATTTGTTGCTACAAAAAGCAAAATCCAAATTAGTAGAATGTGTGATTTTTTCATGGCTCGGTAGAAAAAAAGTTTTGAATTGTGGCATATTGTTATACTTACGTTGAAATGTACATTTATCTGTGTAATTATCGTAACACTGTAAATTACACAGAAATAATGTGCTGATATAAAATTTATACGTTTAAAAATTTATGAGAAACAACTTTCACTGATATTTTTATAATTCTTTTTTTCAAACAACTTACCGAATAATCATCACGGTTTTCAGGTCGTTGAACGGCCCGGCTGCCATCCGAACTGCATACAGTCCCGAAGGAACATCAGGAAGAGTACATTGAAATTTACCTTCGGGCGAATACGTATCGAGCAAGCATTGTACCAATTCTCCAAGTGAGTTATAGAGTTCGAGACGAATATTACCTGCTAAACCAACGGAATATTCCACATTCTGTTCGTTTGCCGCTAAATTATAACCAACCGAGCTAAATCGCACAAATCGTCCTGCCATAAAACAAGAATACAACTCTATATTTCCCACTGAACTTGAAAATTTAATACAACCCGAACGGTCGGGAATATCCATCGTAAGTGTGGGAGAGTAAGCCGCAGAATCACCCAAAAGAATAGCGATTGACCCTTCGGCAAGAATTCCGTCTGCCGATAATGGCGTTGTTCCACGAGCTTCTATTCGTAATACTCGTATATTTTTAGGTTCAATAATTTCACGTGCCGTAAAAGTCCACGAATCATCTAAGGCATTACCTTTTGTGAAAATGTTAAGAAGACTATCGAATAAAATCCTTTCTCGTGTATAGCGGAAATCTATCGTAAAATGATGTACTTTGGCTTTAGTCCAATCGTTGCATCGTGCCGAAATTTTGATAGGAAATACCTTGTTGCCCGGCGCACTGACAGAATCATGTTCGAGCGACAACGCTACCTGAGCAAAATCCCCACCGCCGCTTAGTTGAATATACTTTAGAGAATCTTGTGAAGTAATTACCTGAAATTCTGCAGTATAGTTTCGTTGTTGTTTCGGGCGAAAATATGCTGTAATTCCAACAGAATCAAATGCTTTAATTAAATAGGGCAATGGAGGTGTTTTGAGAGTAAATCCATTATCTGTTATGGTGTTATTTATTGGAATAATCTTTTGGAGGAAAGCCGGAGTATCCTCTCGATTGCGAATCCAAATCATAGTTTCGGCAGAATCGCAAAGCAACAGCGAACCATAAGAATATGTGGTCGGCTTGCAATCTTTTACTCGTATTTTGACAGAATCATATTCTTTACAGCCCAAAGCATTTGCTACTTCGACAGTATAGATTGTTGATTGTGAAGGAGTTGCTATTGGAGATGCACAATCGGTACAACTCAGCCCTTCTGCCGGAGTCCACTGATACAAAACACCACCCGAACTGTGAATCTGCGTGGGATTGCCGTAACAAATAGTCGTGTCTCCCCAAGCTATTGCAATAGGAATAGTAACATTTACTGTTACTGAATCTTCACCCACACAACCGTTTCCTGATGCAAAAAGATGATATGTTGTTGTTTGTATTGGGCTTGCAATTGGAGAAGCACAATCAATGCAACTAAGCCCGTCGGGTGGAGACCACAAATACGAAACACTTCCTGAAGCATGAAGTTGGGCTGCAGAACCATAGCAAATTGTAGTGTCTGAACCTGCATCGGGAAGAATTTCCATGACGCTGACAGTAACTGAATCAGTTGCTGAACAATTAGAAGATAATTCTACTGTTACAGTATATGTTGTTGTTGTATTTGGAGTTGCAATTGGGGATTGGCAATCGGTGCAACTAAGTCCAACAATTGGATTCCATAGATATGAGATGCCTTTCGATGCGTGTAATTGAACAGCACCACCCTTACACATCAAAGTATCGTTACCTGCATCAGCAAGTGGAATCCCTACTTGAATTGTAACAGAATCCATACCAATACAACCGAATTCATCTGTTCCGACAACGTAGTATGTAGTCGTAACAGTAGGTTTTGCAATTGGTTGGGTGCATGAGACACAACTCAATCCCTCGGTCGGACTCCACAAATATGCACCCCCTCCTGAAGGCGTGAGAACTGTGGAACTGCCAAGGCAAATAGAAATATCTTTGCCTGCATCAATCGTAGCAGCTCTAACTTTTACTTCGATAGTATCGGTAATGTCGCAACCACCGTCGTTCGTTGATAAAGCAGTATAGCGCATAGTGTTAGTAGGCGTAGCAATCGGATTGGGGCAATCTGTGCAGCTTAATCCTTGTGGAGGCGACCATGTATATGTTCCGTCGCCGCCTTTGGCAAAAAGCTGAACAGAACCTCCCATACAAACAGCCGTATCATTACCCAAAGTTACTGCCGTTGAACGATTGTCATTATTAAGTGCCATTCCACCAACATAACCGTAAGAATTTGCCGTACCATAACCATAGACCAATAATCCAAAGGGTACACTTGCCTCAAGAGAATGTACTCCGTCGGCAACACGAATCCACGCATAAACATAGGGAATACATAAATCTAATGACGGAGCAAAAGGAATATCTTCTACTCGGAACGGTTCGATTTTCACTCCGTCAATTTTCACAGAATCAAGTGCGGATTTCCGCACGATAACCGTCATATATTGCTCTGTATAAGTAATTGTAAAAGAAACGGGTTCGCGCACTTGGGCGTTGGTACACCTATATTGTTTTAAATACTGCTCACGTGGCGGAATAATCATCATAAACGGGTCGCTTGGGATTTCTGCAGTATTAAGACTGGCACCATCTAATGATGTTTTCTTGAATTGTGCTACAAGAATTGGCGAACTTGCGCTAATAAATCCTGCTTGTGTGAGTGGTGCTTCATAAAATTGACCTTTGTTCAATTTTGTAATCGCCGAGCCGTTAAGAAATAAAATAGTATTATCCTCGCTTGCCAACACTCGATAAATATCCGAACCAATTTTGGCAACCAAACTCGGCTGAGGATAGGGCGTAATAAAATAGTTTTTCCCCCATGTAGTTACCGGTGGTATTTCCTCACAAAGAAAATCACGTGATGTTAAATCTACAGCATTTTGAAGTGGAATTTTAGACCGTTGGTGTCCGCTAAAAACTGCGATTGGCTTGTTTGATGTTATGTTAGTTCCCGTTAAATCTCCTCGAAGATTTACAGGTGTAATTGCCGCTTGCAGTAAATATACTTCACCTTTTTGAAGGGTAATATCTCTTGGTTCTATGCCACCGATAACTGTTGGAACCGAAGGAATTATATGTATAACCGTGTTAGAATCGGTAGCCACCACAGCACATTGAGAAGGAGTAGATTGCGTGCTGATTGAAGATTTCCCGACAATAGTTCCGTCGCTACTATAGGACATTACATAATAGTTAGTTCCGAGTGCATCGGTAGGCAAAGTAAGGAATGCGTCGCTGGTTTTAATCGCTTGACTTAATGCATAGACCGTTACTTCATTCTCGGACGTAATATGGAATGATTGATTAGCAATCGTTTCATTCTGACTGTTATTTATAAATAAACCTGAACGATTAAATCCTTCTAACTCAAAGCCCGGCCACGCTATGTTGAATTTATATATTTGATTGGTATCGGTAATTGAAAAATTTTGCTGAAAGTTTGCTCCTTGCCGGTTTCGGTAGGTAATTTCGCCTTGTGTGGGAGTAGAGGCAGCAATAAAAATATACAGAGAGTCATAATTGGCGGCTTGGTGGAAATTAGGCATAAAAGTCAGCCAAAAGTCAGTGCCTTTGCTGTCAATTGCAAGTTGGGCAGGTGCAGTATTATAAGCACTCAGCACAGCTATCCAACCTATAATAATGAGGTAACGTAATCGCATAGATTTACCCTCCATTAAATACCCAAAAGTAAAATTAGTACATTGGCAGTTTCACCGTAAAAGTTGTTCCTTTGTCTTTACCTTCGCTGAAAATCGAGACACTTCCTCCGTGCAATTCAACAATTTTTTTAACAATAAATAATCCTAAACCTGTACTGGATTCATCACCGGTAGGACGCGCCGATAGTCGCCTAAACTCTTGAAATGCTTCGGATATATCCTCTTGTGTCATTCCCAAACCGGAATCTTTAACCTGAATCACTGCTTCGTTTGATTTGCACCATACCGACACAACTACTTCGCCATTGAATGATGTATATTTTATTGCGTTGCTCACCAAATTATTCATAACATGCTGTAATTGATGGCTGTCTGCTTGAATAATCGGCAAGTTATTGGAAAAATTAACAGTAAGGCGAATTGATTTATGTTTTGCCGTTTGCTCAAACGACGAAATAATTGCCGTAAGAAAAGGTATAAGTTCCAAATCGTCTTTTATTAAATGATATTGCGGCTGACTGATAACTGCAACCGTAAGCATATCCTCAACCAACGCTTTCATAGTGTTTATAGATTGTTTTGCAATATCCAATAAATCTTTGAAATCATCGGGAGAAACCCCGCCACGCTCAAACTCATGCAATACTAACTCGATATTTCCCAAGGGAGTTTTGAGATCGTGTACAGCCATTCGCACCATCTGTTCGCGAGTATTTTGTATCTGTTGGAGAATAGTATACGCACTTTGGAGGTCTGCACTTCGTTCGGCAACCTTACTTTCTAGATCTAAATTTGTCAGTTGTAGTTTTTTGATGAGCGAATCGTTTTCTCTGCGGAGCAAACTGGCTTCGCTTAATTGTTCGATAGCAAGTTTAAGCTGCTGAAAATCAACAGGTTTTGTTAAATAATATGAAATCCGTGCTTTGTTTATACTCTGAACTACACTCGATATATCTCCGTAGGCAGTCATCAAAATTCTTTCGCTATCGGGAGAAACCGTAATACTTTTTTGGAGAAAATCTATGCCGCTAATCAACCCCATTCGTTGGTCACTGATAATCACATCGGGTTTGAATTCCGACAGTATTGGCAGTGCTTCTTCGGCACTTTGAGCGGTAGCAACGGTTGCAAACGTCTCGAAATACTCACGAAGAGTATCTAAAAATTGAACTTCGTCATCTACAAACAACAGTCGCATTGATTGATGCTCGGAAAAAGACACAAATACTCCGAATTATTAAGAAAATACATGAAGGTTCACTAACAGTTAATCAGCTCTTTGCTTCTTTTTCCACTCAAAATAGATATAAAACGGAATACCTAATGCAACTAAAAATAACCCAAATACTGAATTAATTATTTGCGATTTACCACTGATATATGCATCAATATCTACGTAGAGGGTAATTATCACAAAGCAAGAAGCAAAACAAACAAATAACAGCGGAATATAAGGATAGCCCCATACCTTATAAGGTCTGGGGGTGTCCGGCATTTTTTTTCTCAGTATAAAAACACCAGCGGCTCCCATTGCATAAAATATCCATGACACAAAAATAAGCATATCTGTTAAGGTATCAAACGTTCCGCTGAAAACAAGTACCGATGACCATATCGCCTGAATAAGTAAAGCATTACCCGGAGTTCGATAACGCGGATGAATTTCACCTAACGATTTAAAGAACATTTTCTCGCGGCTCATTGCATAATAGAGGCGTGCACTTGCAAGTATGGTGCTGTTTGATGTACCGAATGTTGAAATCATTATCGCAGCCGCAATAAAGCCAACTCCGATAGTGGCAAGAGACGGATTAATGTTCTCAAATATAATTTTTGCTGCGTCCATTGCCAAAAATCCTGATTTTGCCATTGCATCAATCGGCATCACATAGATATACGCCAGATTAACAACAATATACACCGAAATTATAATTATCATACCTACAAATAAACTACGTGGAATGGTATGTTGTGGGTTTTTTACTTCGCCTGCAATATATGTTATACTATTCCAGCCGTCATAAGCCCAAAATGCACCCGTTAATGCCGCCATAATTGCACCCAATAAATTCACGCCCGACGGAACTCCGGTAGCCGAAACCTGCACAAAATTTGAAGCACTTCCTCCACCGGAGGTAAAAGCAAGCACGATGATAATTCCGATAGCTATCACTTTCAACACCGTAAAAATCACTTGAACCGCTCCCCCCAATGCTACTCCTCGATAATTAATCAGCGAAAGCAACACAATAATTGCAATGGTGAGAGATTTAACACCAATATCTGCAAACGGAAATATATCACCGATATACGGTAAATGAAATTTTATTGCTTCTGTAGCCGCCGAAAGATGAGGCAAACTAAAAAACTGATTCGCTGACTCTGAAAAAATATACATAATCGAGGCAATAGAACCTGTTTGAACTACCGCAAACATTGCCCAACCATAGAGATACGCCGAAAATTTACCGTACATCTCCTGAAAGAATATATATTGTCCGCCGGTTGCGGAAATCATACCGGCTACTTCGGCATTGGTCAATGCGCCAAAAAGTGTCAGAATGCCGGCAAGTACCCACACCCCAATCAGCAGTTCCGGCGAACCAAGTTGCATTGCCATCGGTGCAGATTTTTTAAATATTCCCGAACCAATCACCGCACCAACCACAATCGAGATTGTAGTAAATAACCCCAAAGCCGGAAGTAAACCAACTTTTTCAGAAGCAGTAGAATTGCTCATCAATAAATCCTTCAATCAACGAATAGTAACGAAAGTACATAGGAGAATTTCACGTTATTTCAATAACTGAATTACCAAAATTCAATTTATCTGAAGCGAAATTAGAAAAATTTGAGTGATTCTCGGTCGGGAAAAATAGTTTTACCAAAATTATTAATGGAAATACAGACATTATTATAGAATTTCTACTTTGCTTTTCCTCACACTCTAAACTGTTTATATTACGTCTTACACAACGCTCTTATAGGTACTTGATAGATTTTTCTAAAAGAGAATACTTGAAACTTCTGTATTTGTTTTCGCTGTATTTTATTGCTATAAAGAGAGTTGCGGCAATTTTACGGTATTTTCTTCGATTAAATTATTTTTGGTATGATACTTCCGACTCATATATCTCGTCCGCTTCCGCATCTTCTTTGTGTGGAATGGAATGACGGCTTTACAGCAACTGTTCCACTCGAAAAACTCCGCGATGAATGCCCTTGTGCTATGTGTAAAGGCGAACAGGTTATGGGGCAACCGATTTCACTCGGGATTAAAATGTTTGCACCCGGAATGAATGAATTAGATAAGCTCGTTCCTGTGGGAAATTACGGAATTCAAGCGTTCTGGCGTGATGGGCACGACACCGGAATTTATCCTTGGCAATTGCTTCGCAGCATCACAGAAAAGCATATAATTGCCCAAAATGAAACTATTACCCAAAGCGAAACAAAATTAAATGGCACAATAAAACGTTAAAATTCTGCGTTACTCATTGCAAATCAAAAAAAATATGGCAGTTTTTTCGGAAAAATGCCGCATTTTTGCACTGAAATAACTCAAATTATTTGTTATTTTCTTAGCAGTTCGTCTGCTTTTTTTTAATTTTCAGGAGTTAAACTATTATGAAATTCAGCGCGATTGCTGTTTTTTGCCTTTGCATTCTTGCAATGCAGGCGTGTTCGGAAGAAAAACCGAAAGAAGGAAAAACTATGCTTAAAACCACAAAAGACAAAGTGAGTTATAGTATTGGTGTTCAAATCGGAAAAAATTTGAATGCAGGGAAATACGATATTGATACCAAAATTATGTATGAAGCTCTCAAAGATGCTTATACTAATGGTAAATTATTGATGACCGAAGAAGAAATTGGTCAGACTATGCAGCAAGTTTCTGCTGAAATGGCGGCAAAACAAGAAGAAGAAGCCAAAAAAGCCGGAGAAGATGCTCGTAAAAAAGGCGAAGCTTTCCTTGCCGAAAACAAGAAAAAACCCGGTGTGATTACAACTGCAAGCGGTCTTCAATATATCGTCCTTAAAGAAGGTACTGGAGCAACCCCTAAAGCTGACCAAACTGTAACTGCACATTATACCGGAACACTACTCGACGGAAAAAAATTCGATAGCTCTGTTGATAGAGGGCAGCCATTGGAAATAAAAGCAAATAGTGTAATTCGCGGATGGACAGAAGCACTCGAACTTATGAAAGTGGGAGCAAAATGGAAATTATTTATTCCTGCTGACCTTGGTTACGGCGACCGCGGCGCACCGGGCGGAGTAATTGGCCCCGGCGAAACATTGATATTTGAAATCGAACTTCTTGGTGTGAAGTAAGAGAAATTTGGTTTAGTAGTCATGCCCTGAATAAGTAATTCAAATATTTACGTTAAAAAGCGAATAAAAATACTTCAGCCGATTCAAACTTGGCTGGAGTATTTTTTTTGATGTAATTGATGCTTATTCATATAGATATTTTTATTCTATCCCTATAAGTGTGGAGCAAGTATGAAGAGGAGGGCGCGTATAACAACTATATTGAAATACGATAAATACTCCGACAGGAGAAAGAGAAAGTAAACGTTTAGTGACTACGCCTATGGGCAACGGAGTGAGAAGCCATAACTGGAATTACTACTTGTTGGGAGGAAACAAACAGCAACTTGCAGTGTATAATGGTAGAGAGACAAGCAAGAGTGACTGCTATAGTTCAGGACA
>Ga0138256_10005998_pt1 | contig 12870 bp, 10 predicted proteins | sample KNB2016incub_MG_FD_105486 | JGI IMG/M metagenome (GOLD analysis project Ga0138256, IMG submission 105486) | Active sludge microbial communities from wastewater in Klosterneuburg, Austria - KNB2014incub_MG | ecosystem: Engineered > WWTP > Activated sludge > Unclassified | place: Austria... | reverse complement strand
GGCGCTGCAATGGCACGAGGGCCGGTTCGCGCTGCTTCCCGAGGACCGGCTTCCGGCGCCCGGGATCACGATCGACTGGCTGGTGCTGATGCGCCGCCTGCCGGACGAGCGCATGCTCGACCATGTCATCGCCGCGGGAGCGTTGCACCCCGCCGACATCGACGCCGTCGTCCGGCTGCTTTCGGCCTTCTACCGCAGCGCCGCGCGCACCGCCCTTGGCCCGGACGCCTACGTCGCCCGCTTCCGGCGCGAACAGGCGGTCAATCGCGAGTTGCTGCTCGAGCCGCGCTTCGCGGCGCTCGACGCCGGCATCGCGCTGGATCGGCTCGATGCGGCCATCGACGCGCAGGCCGGCGCCTTGCGCGAGCGCGTGCTGTGCGGCAAGGTCGTCGACGGGCACGGCGACCTGCGGCCCGAACACGTTTGCCTGAACCACCCGCCGGTCGTCATCGACTGCCTCGAGTTCAGCGCCGAACTGCGGCAGGTCGATCCGTTCGACGAGCTGGCTTTTCTCGGCCTCGAGTGCACGATTGCAGGCGTCGCGTGGGTCGCGCAGCGCCTCGTCGACGGTGTCGGCGCGGCGCTGGACGATCGGCCGCCGGATGCGCTGGTCCATCTCTATGCGGCCAATCGCGCCGCGCTGCGCGCGCGGCTCGCGGTCGCGCACCTGCAGGATCCGCAGCCGCGCACGCCGGAGCGATGGCTGCCGCTCGGGCGGCGCTACCTCGCGCAAGCGGCGTCGGCGCTCGATGCGCTGGACGCGCTCGACCGGGCCGCCGACGCGCACGAGTGACCTCGCACGAATGACCCGCGCACTCGCGCCGTCGGCCGACCCTACCCTGCGCCGCCGGGCTTCGCGATTCGCGCGTCAGCCCGCGGCGTGCTGCAGACGGATCGCGTCGGCGAACAACGGCGCGCACGACACGATGCGAAGCTTGCCACGTACCGACGCATCCGCCGGCAGCCGGAAAGTGGGCACGCTGTCGGTCACCACCAGTTGCGCGATCGCCTCGTCCGCCAGCACTCCGGCGGCCTCGTCGACGAACAGGCCATGCCCTGCGCAGGCCACCACCGACGTCGCTCCGGCGCCCCGAAGCGTCGAGGCCGCCCGCTGCATGGTCTCTCCACTGCCGATCAGGTCGTCGAGCAGCAGGACCATGGCGCCGGCGACGTCGCCGGCGACCAGCCCGCTCGAGGACAGCACGCCGGCGCTGCGCCGCTTGTCGACCATCGCGAATCCCACCGGTCGCCCCAGCCGCTCCTCCAGCGCCTCGCGCCAGAGTTGCGCGCGCTTGACCCCACCCGGATCCGGCGACGCCACCGCCAGCGCGCCGCCGTTCTCGAGGCTGTCCACCACGGTGCCGAAGGCGCGATGCGCGTCGAGGCTCGTCACGGGAATGCGGAACGCGTTCTGGAACGCCGCCACGTTGTGCGCCTCGAGCACGATCACCGCGTCGGTCCCGATCGCCTCGAACAACTGCGCCACGTAGCGCAGCCCGACCGGATCGTGCGACTTGGTGCGCCGGTCCTTTCGCGCATAGGCGAGGTACGGCGCGACCGCGGTCACGCGCCGCGCGCCGTGGTCGCGCAGCGTGGCGACGAACGCCAGCAGCCGCCAAAGCTTGTCGTGCGGACTGTCCTGCGGGCCGCCGTGCAGGCCGAGCACCACGTACGCGTCGGCGCCGCGCACGTCGACCAGCGGCCGCAGCTTGCACTCGCCGTCGGCGAAGCGCCGCTCTTCGTGCGCGGCGATCTCCACGTCGAGTTCCCGCGCCAGCGCCGCGGCGAACGCGCTGCCCGGCTCGAGCGAAAACAGCATCACCTCGCGTCACCTCCCGTCGTTGCCGGCCCGCGTTCCGGTCCGTCTTCCGGTCCGCCTTCCGGCTCCTCTTCGGGCCCGCCCTCCGGCGCTCCCCAGCGCGTCGCGGCGAACGCGCGCACGAACTCGTCAAAGCGCCCGGCCGGCAGGCCGTCGATGCCGCCTGCCCGCGCGCGTCCCGCGCCGCCGAAGCGCCGGCACAGCACGTCCGCGCCGAATGGCGCGGCGATCGGCGCGCGCACGCTCACCGCCAGCGAACCATCGGCGCCGCGCTTCGCGACGGCGTGCGCGGCCCCCGGCCGCGCGAGCGCCAGTTCGTTGGCCAGGCTGCCGATCACGCGCCGGCTCCATGACGCATCCGGAAGCAGGTAGACCGCTCCTGCCGCCCCTTCCCACCACGGCGACTGCGTCATCGCCGTCGCCAGGTCGGCGCGGCGCAGCGTGTCGATGTCGTGCGCGATCGCCTCGCGTTCGAGCAACTCGAGCGGGTCGCGATAGCGGGCGAGGATCGGATACAGCCGCGCGGGGGCGATGTGCACGTCGCGCTCGTCGTCGCCGTAGGCGTTGTAGTTGATCGCCTCGCCGAGCAGGCGCAGGCGCTCGCACTCCCGGTCGCCGAGGCCGACGTCTGCAGCGAGACGCTCGGCCGCACTGCGCAGGTTGTCCCCGTAGGCGCCGACGACCGCCCACGCACGGAACCGGCCATCGAGGTATCGATCGACCAGCATGCTGGTGCAGATGCCGCTGGCGAGGTCGATGTGCGCGTCGAGCCCCGGATGGACCGGCACCTCTCCGCACGCGTGGTGATCGAAGTAGCGCACGCGCGCGCCGCGCCCGAGCATCTCGAGCAGCGCGGCCCGGTTGCGCTCCAGCGACAGGTCGCACACCAGCACCTCGTCGCCGGCGCGCGCCGGTACCCGCTCGAGCAGCGCGATCTCGCGCTTGAGCCCGGTGACCAGCGTCGCCGCCGACGGTTCGTGGAGGCGCCATTGCACGACTGCGCACAGTCCGTCGGCGTCGCCGTTGCAGACGTCGAATCGCCGCCCTCGAAGCGCGTCGCCTGGATCCTCGCCGGAGCTCGTCATGTCGCCATCGTGCCCGCATCGACGGTCCGCGCCAAGTCCGGACCGTCGTTGAGATGGATCAACACCGTCCGCGGCGCACCGGCGGATAAAGGAATGCGGCGCGCCGGCCGGCACGGGCGCGGGCAAGTCCCGGGAGCCCGATGCAAGATCACTGGGAACACTACGAGCACGGCGCCGACATCGGCGTGCGCGGCATTGGCGCGACCATGGCCGCAGCGTTCGAGCAGGCCGCCATGGCGCTGACCGCGGTCGTCACCGACCCTGCCACGGTGTCCGGGCTCGAGGCGGTCGAGATCGCCTGCGAAGCGCCCGATCCCGAGTTGCTGCTCGCCGAGTGGCTGAATGCGGTCGTCTTCGAGATGGCGGTGCGGCGCATGCTGTTCGGACGCTACCGGGTCGAGATCGACGGCAACCGGTTGAAGGGGCAGGCGTTCGGCGAGCCGACCTCGATCGAGCGCCACCGTCCGGCGGTCGAGGTCAAGGGCGCCACCTACACCAGCCTGCGCGTCGCGCCCGCCGGCGACGGCGGCTGGCTCGCGCAGACCGTGGTCGACGTCTAGGAAGCGAAGGATGAAGCTCGACGAACTGGTTCGGCGGGGACCGTGCGAATGGGAGATCCCGATGCGCGGACAGATGCGCGTGCCGGCGATCGTCTACGGCAGCGAAACGCTTGTCGCCGACATGGACGACAAGGTGCTCGAGCAGGCGAGCAACGTCGCGAATCTGCCCGGCATCGTGCGCGCCTCCTATGCCATGCCCGACGCGCACTGGGGCTACGGCTTTCCGATCGGCGGCGTCGCGGCCTTCGATCCCGAACACGGCGGCGTCGTGTCGGCCGGCGGGGTCGGGTTCGACGTCTCTTGCGGCGTGCGCTGCCTGCACACCGGGCTGCGCCACGAAGACATTCGCGCAGTGCAAGGCCCGTTGGCCGACGCGCTGTTCGAGCGCATCCCGGCCGGCGTCGGCAGTACCGGTGCGATCCGGCTGGACGCCGGGCAGATGGACGCGATGCTCGCCGGCGGCGCGAAATGGGCCGTCGAGCGGGGCTGGGGCACCGCTGCCGACCTCGAGCGGATCGAGGAACGCGGCCAGATGCTGCACGCGAAGCCCGGGAAGGTCTCGGCGATGGCCAGGAGGCGCCAGCGCGACGAGATGGGAACGCTGGGCAGCGGCAACCACTACCTGGAGGTCCAGCGCGTGGCGGAAGTCTTCGACGACGCGATCGCCGCCGCCTTCGGGCTGCGCGTCGACGACGCGGTGGTGATGATCCACTGCGGCTCGCGCGGTCTCGGCCACCAGATCGGCACCGAGTTCCTGCGCGAGATGGCGATCGCCGCGCCCGGCTTCGGCATCGTGCTGCCCGACCGTGAGCTCGCCTGCGCGCCGATCCGCTCCGAGCTCGGCGAAGCCTACCTGGGCGCCATGCGCGCAGCGATCAATTGCGCACTCGCCAATCGCCAGATCCTCACGCACCTGGTGCGGCAGGTCTTCGCGCAACGACTGCCCACCGCGCGCATGCCGCTGCTCTACGACGTTTCGCACAACACCTGCAAGCTCGAGACGCACCGGATCGACGGGGAGGCGCGCTCGCTTTTCGTCCACCGCAAGGGCGCGACGCGCGCGCTCGGGCCGGGGCACCCCGACCTCCCCGACGCGTTGCGCGGGGTTGGACAGCCGGTGCTGATCGGCGGCTCGATGGGGACCGGTTCTTACGTGCTGGCCGGCACCAAGGGTTCGGAATCGCTGGCATTCTCGTCGGCCTGCCACGGTGCGGGGCGCGCGATGAGCCGCCACCAGGCGGCAGCGCGCTGGCGCGGACGCCAGGTCGTCGACGACCTCGCCGCGCGCGGCATCCTCGTGCGCAGCCCGTCGTCGCGCGGCATCGCCGAAGAGGCGCCCGGCGCCTACAAGGACGTCTCCGAGGTCGTCGACGCGACCGACGCCGCCGGCCTCGCGCGCAAGGTGGCGAGGCTGGAGCCACTGGTCTGCGTGAAGGGATGAGCAGCGCGCCCCCCGACGCGTTCACGGTGTTCCTGGCCGGCGACGTGATGACCGGCCGCGGCATCGACCAGGCGTTCGCCCGTCCATCGTCGCCCGAACTGTACGAGTCCTGCGTGCACGACGCCCGCGAGTACCTGCAGCTGGCCGAGCGCGCCAACGGCGCAGTACCCGCGCCGGTTTCGCACGCCTACGTCTGGGGCGACGCGCTGGGCGAGCTCGCTCGCGCGGCGCCCGACCTGCGCATCGTCAACCTCGAGACCGCCGTCACCACGCACGATCGCCCCTGGCCGGCCAAGGGCATCCACTACCGGATGCAGCCGACCAACGTCGGATGCCTGACCGCGGCGCGCCTCGACTGCTGCGCGCTGGCCAACAACCACGTGATCGACTGGGGCCGCGAGGGGCTCGCGGAGACGCTGTCGACGCTTCGGCAAGCCGGCATCCTGACCGCTGGTGCCGGCGCGGACCTCGACGAAGCACTCGCGCCGGCAGCGCTGCCTCTGCCCGGCGGCGGCCGCCTGCTGGTGTTCGCCTTCGCCACCGAAAGCAGCGGCGTGCCGGCGGACTGGGCCGCAACCGCGGGCCGCGCCGGCGTCGCGCTGGCGCCCGAACCCGGCGAGGCGGCTGCCGCACAGGTGGCGGCGCAGGTCGCCGCGCGCCGCCGCACCGGCGACCGGGTCGTCGTCTCGGTCCACTGGGGCGGCAACTGGGTCGCGCGCGTTCCGCACGGACACCGCGCGTTCGCGCACCGGCTGATCGACCTGGGCGCGGCCGATATCGTGCACGGGCATTCCTCGCACCATCCGCTGCCCGCCGAGGCGTACCGGGGGCGACTCGTGCTGTACGGCTGCGGCGACCTGATCAACGACTACGAGGGGATCGGCGAGCACGGCGGGCTGCGCTCCGACCTGGGTTGCCTGTACTTCGCGACGCTGGAGCGCACCACCGGCCGGCTGCGCGGCCTGCGCATCGTGCCGATGCAGGTGCGCCGGCTCAGGCTCGGCCGGCCCGACCCCGAAGCGCTGCGCTGGCTCCGGCAGATGCTCGACGACGCCGGCCGCGTGCTCGGCAGCCGCCTGGGCCCGCACCCGGCCGGAGGCTGGCAGCTGGCACTGCCCTAGTGCCCGTCCTTGCCGAGCCAGTGCGCGGCGATCGCATCGGCGTCCAGCGCCACGCCGGTGTCGATCTCGATCGCGAGCGCGCGCTCGTCGTCTCGCAGCGCGTCGTGTGCGACCAGTTGCCGCTCGAGCACCGCGAGGTCCGCGTCCGAAGCGTCGCCGCGGCCGGCGTGGCGAGCCGCCACCCGCCGCCTGAGCAGCGCCGGGTCCGCCCGGCAGTGCAGGATCGCGAACGGCACCCCGCGCGCCTGCGCGAACCGGCGGAACACGTCGCGCTCGTGCGCCCGCAGGAAGGTCGCGTCGACGATCGTCGGGAAGCCCGCGTCGAGCGAGACCCCCGCCAGCGCCAGCAGGCGCTCGTAGGTGCGTTGCGAGGCGTCGGCCGCGTAGATGCCCTCGCCTTGACCAGCCGACGCGTCGGCGAGCGCGCGCAGCCCGAACAGCCGCTTGCGCTCGACGTCCGAGCGCAGCCGGATCGCCCCGGCGCGCTCGAGCAGGCGCTGCGAGACGTAGCTCTTGCCCGACCCCGAAAGTCCGTGCGCGACCAGCAACCGGGGGTCGCGCTCCTCGGACAGCCGCCGCGCGAGCGCGAGGTAGTCCGGCCCGGCCGCGCGGCCCCCCTGCCCGGCCCGGATGCGCGCCACCAGCGCGCGCACCAGCGCGCGGTACGCCATGTAGTAGCGCAGCACCGGTAGCGCGTCGTGATCCCCGCTGGCGGCGAGCCAGGCGTCGAGGAAGCGATACGCCAGGTCCCGCCGCCCGTGCGCGAGCAGGTCCATTGCCAGGAACGCGATGTCGCTCGCGACGTCGATCCACCGCAGGCCCGGGTCGAACTCGATGCAGTCGAAGGCCGTGACGTCGTCGCCGAGCACGACCGCGTTGGCCAGATGCAGGTCGCCATGGCCTTCGCGCACCCGTCCCGCGGAACGACGCCGCTCGAACGTGTCACGCAACGCACGCGCCTGCGCGGTCAGCCGCTCGCGCAGGTCGGCGATGGTCGCGGCACCGACCAGCGGCCCGAGGCCGTCGAGGACCTGCGCCGTGTCGGCCTCGATGCGCGCGGCGCTGCCGTACGCGACGTCGGCTGCCGAGACCGGCGCCGCGTCGTGGAATCCTGCCAGCCGCTCCGCCAGCCGGTCGAGATGCGCCGGCGCCAGGGCATCCGCTTCGAGACGCTCGCTGAACAGCGCGCCGGGTGCGAACTCGCGCATCTTGACCGCATACTCGATCGCGTCACCGTCGCCGTCCAGCCGCGGCGCGTCGATGCTGCCGCCGATCGGCACGACGTCGAGGTACAACTGCGGCGCGAGCCGCCGGTTCAGGCGCAGCTCCTCGTCGCAGAATCGCCGCCGTGTCGACAATTCGGCGAAGTCGAGGAAGCCCAGGCGAACCGGTTTCTTGAGCTTCCACGCATGTGTGCCGTCCAGCAGCACCCACGAGATGTGGGTCTCGAAAACGCGGACTGCGCGCCCGGTCGAGGCCTGCAGCTGCGCGCGCAGCGCGTCGGCGAGGCGAGCCGTATCGGCAACGGTGGTGACGGACTGCGATGGCATGGCGCGATTCCGGCGCAGCCGGCGAACCCGGCGCGCGCACCCGGGACCCGGCGGGGCCCTCGGCCCGGCCATTGTCGCGGTGCCGGCGTTGCAGCGGGTTGACCTCCCTCAATCCGGACCGCCTCGGGCGACAGGCTAGAATCCCCGATTCGCCAACGGGGGGACGACGATGCGACAGGTGTTCAACTTCAGCGCCGGGCCGGCGGTGCTGCCCGAGGAAGTGCTCGCGCAGGCTGCCGCCGAGATGCTCGACTGGCACGGCAGCGGCCAGTCGGTGATGGAAATGAGCCATCGCGGCAAGGAGTACATGAGCATCCACGAGCAGGCCGAGCGCGACCTGCGCGCACTGATGGGCATTCCGTCGAACTACAAGGTGCTGTTCCTGCAGGGCGGCGCCACGCTGCAGTTCGCGATGGTCCCGATCAACCTGATGCGCGGCAAGGCCGGCGCCGACTACGTGCACACCGGCGAATGGTCGAAGAAGGCGATCAAGGAGGCGAAGCTGTTCGGCACGGTGAACGTCGCCGCGTCGTCGGAGGACCGCAACTTCACCTACGTCCCCGCGCAGGCGTCCTGGAAGCGCTCCCCCGACGCCGCCTACCTGCACTACTGCGCCAACGAGACGATCGGCGGCGTCGAGTTCGGCTGGGTTCCCGATCCGGGCGACGTGCCGCTGGTCGCCGACGTCTCGTCGAACTTCCTGTCGCGGCCGCTCGACGTCTCGAAGTTCGGCCTGGTCTACGGCGGCGCGCAGAAGAACATCGGGCCGGCCGGCCTGACGATCGTGATCGTGCGCGACGACCTGCTCGGCCACGCGCCCAAGGGCACGCCGACCATGCTCGACTACAAGGTGCAGGCCGACGCCGATTCGATGCTCAACACGCCGCCGACCTGGGCGATCTACATTGCCGGGCTGGTCTTCCAGTGGCTCTTGCGCCAGGGCGGGCTCGCCGCGATCGAGCAGCGCAATATCGGAAAGGCGAAGCTGCTCTACGACTACCTCGACGGCACCGAGTTCTACCGCAACCCGGTCGAGCGGGCCGACCGCTCGCGCATGAACGTGCCGTTCACGCTGCGCGACGCCGCGCTCGACGAGCCGTTCCTCGAGGGCGCGAAGGAACGCAGCATGCTGCAGCTGAAGGGCCACCGCTCGGTCGGCGGCATGCGCGCGTCGATCTACAACGCGATGCCGATCGAAGGCGTTCGCGCGCTGGTCGACTACATGCGCGACTTCGAAAAGCGCAATGGCTGAGGACCCCCACATGCAAGCTCCGATCCGGGTCCTCGTGCTGAACCAGATCTCGCAGCACGGCCTCGAGCGTCTTCCGGCGGACGGCTACCTGGTGGGCAAGGACGTCGCCGAGCCCGACGCGATCCTGGTGCGCTCGGCCGACATGCACGCGATGGACATCCCGCCGAGCGTGCGCGCGATCGGCCGCGCCGGCGCCGGGACCAACAACATCCCCGTCGCCGCGATGAGCGCGCGCGGCGTGCCGGTGTTCAACGCGCCGGGCGCCAACGCCAACGCGGTCAAGGAACTGGTGATCGCCGGCATGCTGATGGCCGCACGCAACCTCCCGGCGGCGCTGCGCTTCGTGAGCGCGCTCGACCCGGCAGCGCCCGACATGGAACGCACCGTAGAGAACGGCAAGAAGGCTTTCGCCGGCTTCGAGCTCGCCGGCCACACGCTCGGCGTGATCGGACTGGGGCGCATCGGCTGCCTGGTCGCCGACGCGGCGATCCGGCTCGGCATGCACGTGGTCGGCTACGATCCCGAGATCACCGTGGACGCGGCGTGGAGCCTTCCGTCGCAGGTGAGGAAGGCGCATTCGGTGGCCGAGATCCTCAAGGCCGCGCATTTCGTGACGCTGCACGTGCCGCTCGTGGCGGCCACGCGGCACCTGATCGGCCCGGCGACGATCGGCCAGATGCGCCACGGCGCGATCCTGCTGAATTTCTCGCGCGAGGGGGTGGCCGACGAAGCGGCGGTCGTGGCGGCGCTCGACGCCGGGCGACTGCGGCACTACGTCTGCGACTTTCCGAGCCCCGCGGTCAACGCGCACCCGCGCGCCACCGCGCTGCCGCACCTCGGCGCGTCGACCCGCGAAGCCGAGGACAACTGCGCGCAGATGGTCGTCGACCAGCTCCGCGACTACTTCGAGAACGGCAACGTCCGCAATGCGGTCAACTTCCCCGATGCGGTCGCGCCGCGCGAGTCGGGGTTCCGCGTCGCGATCGCGAACGCCAACGTGCCCAACATGCTCGGCCAGATCTCGACCGCTATGGCGCGCGCGGGCCTGAACATCCACAACATGCTGAACAAGTCGCGCGGCGACATGGCCTACACGATCGTCGACGTCGACAGCCCGGTGCCCGCCGCGGCGATCGACGCGATCTCGGCGATCGACGGCGTGCTCGGCGTGCGCTACCTGCCCGCCTGCGATTGAGCGCGTCCGGCGCACCGGCCGCTTCGTTACAATGGGCGCGATCGCGGCTTGCCGCACCCCGCTGCGCGGCCATGCCGGCACCGGACCAGACACCGACAGGAGGACCACCCCCATGGATCGCCGTACCCTGCTGAAAGCCGGCGCCGCCGGTTCCGCCACGCTGGCCGCGCCGTTCGTCGTCACCGGCAGCGCACGCGCCCAGAGCTACCGGGCCGAGTACCGCGTCTCCACGGTGGTTCCCACCGCATTCCCGTGGGGCAAGGGGGCGCAGATCTGGATCGACCTGGTGCGCGAGCGCACCCAGGGCCGCATCAACATGAAGCTCTACCCGGGCGTGTCGTTGATCAACGGCGACCAGACGCGCGAGTTCTCGGCCATCCGCCAGGGCGTGATCGACATGGCGCTCGGCTCGACGATCAACTGGTCCCCGCAGGTCAGGGAACTGAACCTGTTCTCGCTGCCGTTCCTGTCGCGCGATCACGCCGGGCTCGATGCGCTGACGCAGGGCGAAGTCGGCAGGCGGATCCTGCAGATCGTCGAGAAAGCCGGCGTCGTGCCGCTGGGCTGGGGCGAGAACGGTTTCCGCGAACTGACGAACTCCAAGCGCGAGATCCGCAGCCCGGCCGACATGAAGGGCCTGAAGTTCCGCATCGTCGGTTCGCCGATCTTCAACGAGACCTTCACCGCGCTGGGTGCCAACCCGACGCAGATGACCTGGGCCGACGCCCAACCGGCACTTGCTTCGGGTGCCGTCGAAGGACAGGAGAACCCGATGCACATCTTCACCGCGGCGAAGCTGCACACGCTGGGGCAGAAGTTCGTGACGATGTGGGACTACGTGGCCGATCCGCTGATCTTCGTCGTCAATCGCGACGTCTGGAACACGTTCACGCCGGCCGACCGAGAGATCGTGCGAGCGGCCGCCGTCGAGGCCGGCAAGCAGGAGATCGCCATCGCGCGCAAGGGGCTGACGCGCGGCGACATGTCGATGGTGAAGGACGTCGAGGCGCTCGGCGTGAAGGTCACGCAGCTCACCGACGCCGAGAAGCAGGCGTTCGAGAAGGCGGTCAGGCCGGTCTACGACAAGTGGGCGAAACAGATCGGCATGGACCTGGTCAAGCGCGCCGAGGCGGCGGTCGCGGCACGCCCAAAGGCCTGATCGAACCGCGCCTTCGGCAGGCACGACCGCACACGCAGGCCGGGTTCGCCCGGCCTTTTCTTTCGCGCTCCCGGCCACGACCATGACCGCCCAGGATCCGGACCCGTCCGCCGCTGCCCGAACGCCGTCGCCCCCCGCAACGGAACACGACGCCGCCCTCCCTGCGCGCGTTGCGGCGGGGCGCGTGCCCGAGGACTGGATCGGCGCGGTGTCGATGGCCGTGCTGGCGTCGATCACTTTCGCCAACGTCGTTGCGCGCTATTTCACCAACGAGTCGTTCGCGTGGACCGAGGAACTGTCGGTCTCGCTGATGGTGGTCCTGACGATGATCGCGGCATCGGCCGCGGTCACGCGCGATCGCCACATCCGCATCGAGGCTTTCTTCTCTGCCGGATCGCCGCGCCGGCAGCGGCGGCTCGCGATCGTCTCGGCGCTGGCGACCGCCCTCGCGTTCGTCATCGTCTTCGGCCTCGGGGTGCGCCTGTTCTGGGACGACTACCGCTACGAGGTCACGTCGCCCGGGATCGGCGTGCCGCAATGGTGGTACACGATCTGGCTGCCGCTGCTGGCGCTGCTGATCGCGGCGCGCAGCGTGCAGCAGCTGGTGCGCCACCTGGGCGCCCGCTGACATGGTCGGCATCGCGATCTTCGCCGTCTTCGTCGTGCTGATGCTGGCCGGCGTGCCGATCGGCGTGGCGCTGATGCTGGCCGGATCGGTCGGCATCGGACTGGCCGATCTCGGCTGGCTGTCGATCCCGAACAACTTCTACGCCGGGATCGCCAAGTACCCGCTGCTCGCGCTGCCGATGTTCGTGCTGGTCGGCTCGATCTTCGACCGCTCCGGCGTCGCGCAGCGCCTCGTGAACTTCGCGCTCGCGATCGTCGGCCGCGGACCCGGCATGCTGCCGATGGTCGCGATCGCGGTGGCGATGTTCCTCGGCGGCATATCGGGCTCGGGACCGGCCAATGCGGCCGCGGTGGGCGGCGTGATGCTCGTCGCGATGGCGCGGGCCGGCTATCCGCCGGCCTACTCCGCGACCGTGATCGGCGCGGCCGCGGCGACCGACATCCTGATTCCGCCGTCGATCGCGTTCATCGTCTACTCGGTGATGGTGCCCGGCGCGTCGGTGCCCGCGCTGTTTGCCGCCGGCATGGTGCCGGGTGTGCTGGCCGGGCTCGCACTGATCGTGCCCGCGGTGTGGCTCGCGCGCAGGCACGGCTTCGGAGCCGGCGAGCGCGCGCAGCCGCGTCCGCCGCTGCTGCGCGCGCTGCGCGAGGCGAGCTGGGGGCTGTTCGCCCCGGTGCTGATCCTCGGCGGCATGCGGGCCGGCTGGTTCACGCCCACCGAGGCGGCGGTGGTCGCGGTGGCCTACGGGCTGTTCGTCGGCATGCTGGTCTACCGGACCATCGGCGCCCGCGACCTCGCCGACATCTTCGTCGAGGCCGCCGAGGTCTCGGGGATCATCATGATCGTGATCGCGCTGGCCAGCATCTTCGCGTACGCAGTCAGCACGCTGGGCATCGTCGACCCGCTGGCGCGCGCGATCCTCGACAGCGGCATGGGCGCCTGGTGGGCGCTTGCGGCGATCGTCGTCGTGCTGCTCGGCGTAGGCATGGTGCTCGACGGCATCTCGATCTTCCTGATCTTCGTGCCGCTGCTGACGCCGCTGATGAAGGGTTTCGGCTGG
>Ga0138256_10005997_pt1 | contig 12870 bp, 12 predicted proteins | sample KNB2016incub_MG_FD_105486 | JGI IMG/M metagenome (GOLD analysis project Ga0138256, IMG submission 105486) | Active sludge microbial communities from wastewater in Klosterneuburg, Austria - KNB2014incub_MG | ecosystem: Engineered > WWTP > Activated sludge > Unclassified | place: Austria... | reverse complement strand
CTTCCCTCGAAACAGGAAAAGCTCAATATGATTACTATATCATGAATGGAATGATGACTCAATTGCAACGAATTAATCCGGGCGACAATCTGGAGGAAGCTCATATGCGCAATCGTCAAATGGTTGCCTCCTGGGCTTTTGAAAAAGGCTTAAAGGACAAGGTCATTGAGAAAGTAGTTCGCGATGGTAAAACATATTTCGTCATCAACGATTACACGAAACTTCGCACCCTTTTCGGAGAACTATTGCGTGAGATCCAACGAATAAAATCCGAAGGCGATTTCGAGGCAGGTAAAAATCTTGTGGAAAATTATGGGGTAAAAGTTGACCAGGATCTTTTACAGGAAGTACATAGTCGTTACGAAAAATTAAATATCGCTCCTTACATGGGATTCATTCAACCTCGTCTGGTTCCGGTCATGAAAGACGACAAAATCGTTGATGTTAAAATTGAATATCCGGCTTCACTTATTGAGCAAATGCTTGAGTATAGTAAAAAATACTCCTACCTGCCGGTTGAAAACTAAGTTTATACTCCTCGAATAAAAAAAAGACCGGTATCCTCCGGTCTTTTTTTTTTGTTTAGACTTTATCCTTTTGGACTTGATTTAAAATCTTCCGAAAAAGAATATTTGTATCGAAAGGTTTGGTAATAAAATCATTCATTCCGGCTTCATAACAGCGATAAATTTCATCCTCAAGAGCGCTTGCCGTCATAGCTATTATTGGCATCTCGCTATTTGGCTTGGGCAACAAACGAATTTGTCTTGAAGCGTCATACCCGTTTAATTCGGGCATCTGCAGATCCATTAAAACTACATCGTATACATTTTTTGACGCTAAGGCAACCGCCTCTACTCCATTTTTTGCAATGTCAACCTTCACATCAGCTACTTCAGTCGTAAGGGTGTCCATAGCTACAATACGGTTAAATTCGATGTCCTCTACCAGCAACACTGAAATACCTTTTATAGCATTTCGCAGTTCAGGGGCACTATGAATTTCAGCCTTACTTAATTCCTTCCCTTCATATAATTGAAATGGCAATTCAACAGTGAACACTGAACCTTCACCTGAAGTGCTTTCAAAACTGAGCCTTCCCTTATACAACTCAACAAGTTTTTTGGAAATACTCAAACCCAATCCTGCACCACCAAATTTCCTCGTGGTATCACTTGCTTCCTGTCTGAATGAATCAAAAACACTTTCTTTGTTCTGCTCAGAAATTCCAATTCCCGTATCCTTGATTGTGAAAAATAGTCGGATGATATTGCCTTCACTTTTAGAAAATCCATGAGTAGTGCAAATCAATTCAACAAATCCCTCATCGGTAAATTTTATTGCATTACTTATAATGTTCGAAAGAATTTGAATGAGCCTCATTGGATCACCGATTAGAACCGGAGGAACACTTTCATCTATCGTTACGGTATATTTAATATTCTTTTCCTGAGCTTTTAAATGAAAATTATCATAAAGCCCCTGAATGATCGGTTTTAACTCGAAGGGAATTGTATATAACTGAATCCTGCCGGCTTCTATTTTGGTAATATCTAAAATATCATTGATGATAGCCATCAGGTTTTCTGAACTTTTTGTGATTGCATTCAGGTAATTAACCTGATCGAGCTTGGGATTATTGTCACTTAACAGGCGGGTCATTCCAACAATGGCATTTAACGGAGTTCTGAATTCATGACTCATATTCGCAAGAAACTGTTCTTTTAACCTAGCGCTGCGTTTTGCTACTTCCTGTTCTTTATCTACTATTAATTTCTTCATACCTGCCCGGTAAAGTATATAACTGACTAAAGCCACAAACACAGTACAAGCAAACAGGAACCAGGTTGAATTGTAAAAAGGAATTTCAATTAATTTCAATAGCATATAAGAGCTGAAGACCGAATCATTTTTTAACCCTTCGGCTTGAATCAAGGTGTCTGACAATAAAAACAGAAACAGAAAAAAATATCGATGAAGCGATACTGTCATAATGAATGATTGAAAACCAGTTAAACTAAAAATTTAATTTGGTAAACAGCATAATGCAATTTGTTAGAGTTATTAGCATTCCATAAAAACTGTTCGCAGAAAATCAGGACCGAGATCAAATATATAAAAAACCCTCTTGTAATAAAAGTCTATACGTTAGTCGACAACATTTGAAATCGCATTATTTAAACACATACTGCATCATGTACACATCCTGGTACTTGCCAAATTTAAAACCAACTTCTTCCATCACGCCTATATGCCTGTACCCAAGCTTTTCATGAATATGAAGACTTACATCATTCCCACCTGTAATTCTCGAAATAATGGTGTGATTCCCCAGTTTCTCGCCTTCAAGGGTGATTATTTTCAAGAGTTTGATCCCGGTCCCTTTCCCTCTGAAATCTTTATGTATGTAAATAGACACTTCAACGGTTGTCTCATAAGCACACCGTTCACTCCAGGGGCTTAGAGAAGCCCATCCAATTATTTGACTTTCCTCCTCCGCTATAAGAACAGGATGATTATGCTTGTGCAAACGAAACCAGGAAAGTTGAGACTGGAGCGTCCTTGGTTCAGTATCAAACGTTGCATTTGAATTCAGAACCGCTTCATTATAAATTTCCATCATCGATTGTTGATCAGCTTCTGTTGCCGGTCGAATGGTAATCATAGAGTTTCTCTTTTGATTTTAAAATTTGCTCATCAGAGTAAATGTAAGAATGTTCCCTTATCATGACAAATAAAGAATAAAATTTGCGGATTCGGATTCTTCAGTCCTTCCAATATTTCATTGAATTTATGAAGGATTTAATATAATCTAACACGAACTTGAAAATTTCGGAAAAGCCGTCTATTGCAGTGAAATCTTCTTACTTTTGTGAAAATTTTCTATCCACATTATACAATTTTATTTGCATTTCTATATGAGAAATAAGCTGGTATTCATCACCATCATAGCTTCGTCCTTTTTAACATTGCACTTTTCCTGTAACCAAGAACCGAAAAGTGTCCGAATTCAATATACTGAGGAGGAAATAGCCACAGAATCGAAAAAAGCAAATGCCTTCTTTAATCAATCTTTCGATGATGCCGTAGACAGGAATCCTGAACAACAAACTTATCTGGCCATTAAAAAAGATTATGGTAAATGGACTAGTCGGTCGGATTCATTTGCAGTAGCCGAAAACGAAATATTCAACGATGAGCTGAAAAGATTGAGAGCAACAATCAACTATGAAAAGTTGGACGAAAAGACCAAACTCAGTTTTCGTTATTTCGAATTTCAGACCCAGCAACAAATTGCAATGTTCCCGTGGAGATTTCATAATTATCCGCTGAACCAGATGGACGGTCTCCAGGCTTCAATACCTGCATTCCTCATTAATATGCATCGCATCGAATCCGTTTCTGATGCAAAGGCATACATCGCACGACTTAATGGGATAGGACTGCTTTTTGACCAGATTATTGAAGGACTAAAGGTCAGAGACAGTCTTGGAATAAACCTGCCAAAGTTTGTATTCCCAATGGTAATGGGTGATTGTAAAAACGTGATCAAAGGAGTTCCCTTTGATTCAGGCCTCGAGAAGAGCCCTTTGTTTGATGACTTCAGTGCTAAAGTGTCTTCTATTCCATCTATAAGCTACACTGAAAAAAATGAATTGATCAGACAAGCTGCAAGTGCGCTGGTAAATGTCGTAAAGCCCGGCTACGAAAAACTAATGGCTGAATTAACCCGAATGGAAGAACAAGCTACTGATGATGATGGGGCATGGAAATTCCCTTCCGGCGATAAATTTTACAAAGCTGCTCTTTACAACACGACTACTACCGATATGACACCGGATGAAATATTTGAAACCGGTGAACGTGAAGTAAAAAGAATTCATGCCGAAATGAGGGAGATTGTGCAAAAGGTCGGGAAGAAAGATGATAATCTTATCTGGTTTTTTGAATATCTCAGGGAGAATAAACAATTCTATTATCCCAATACTCAGGAAGGGAGGAATAATTACATGGCTCTTGCAAGCGGCATTATCGATACGATGAGAAGTAAATTGGATCTTTTATTTTTAACAAAACCAAAAGCTCCGATTGTAGTGAAAGCAGTCGAAGCTTTCAGAGAAAAATCTGCAGGCGGTGCTTTCTATGAAGACCCTGCACAAGATGGCTCCCGACCCGGAACGTATTACATAAACTTATTTAACATGAAAGATCAGCCCATTTATCAGGCTGAGGCATTGGCCTATCATGAAGGTATCCCGGGTCATCATATGCAGATTGCAATTGCTCAGGAATTAACTGATATTCCAAAGTTCAGACAACACGGAGGAAATGTTGCTTATGTTGAAGGATGGGCTTTATACGCTGAACTAATACCTAAGGAATATGGATTCTACAAAGACCCCTATTCAGATTTTGGGAGATTGTCCAATGAAGTTTTCCGCGCAGCACGTCTGGTCGTAGATGTTGGCATTCACTACAAAAAATGGACGCGCGCTCAAGCCTATGAATATTTTATTCGTAATACTCCTAATCCTGAAGGCGATTGCAGGAAAGAAATCGACAGATATATTGTTTGGCCATCACAAGCGACGGGATATAAAATTGGAATGCTTAAAATTCTTGAACTTCGCGAGCGCGCTCAAACGGAACTCGGCGATAAATTTGACATTAGAGAATTCCACGATGTCATTCTGACAAACGGTCCTCTTCCATTAAATTTATTGAGTGAAAATGTGAGAGCCTGGATCAATCTTAAGAAAAAGCAAAAAGAAAATTAATTGCTATTGAATTGATTTTAAAAATTCAATTTTCCAAAGCCCTCTTAAATCACCGGACATATAATTTCTTGCTAAATCAAGTGGATAAAGGCTATCTATTACAGCCAGGGTAGCCGGGTCAATATCTTTTCCGGGGGTACCATGACATTTTAAACAGGTCGGCATTCCTATTTTTATCGGCTTGTAGTATACAATGTTATCTGTATTTTCTACGATGGTATCAGAAAATGGAAATTCGCGATTCATGCCTTTATAATAATCCCAGATTTTTTTATCGCCTTCATTTGAAATTTTATTTCCCTGATTACGGTTTAGATCTGTAATTCTTGATACGACACAGGTATTTAGAAGGCTGATACTATCAATTACTTGCATCGCTTTCAGATTACAAAACCCCACTGCATAGGAAGGTCCTCCTTCCTCAATCGCTTTAGACAAATTTTGAATTAAGGCTCCCTGAGCTGCAGCCGAAATTTCATTTCCCAGCAAATAATATTTTGAATTATCCACAACATTCTCCTTTGATGAACGCTCGTTCGAACAGGAGTGCAGAATTAAAAAGACTCCAAGTACAGAAACGAATAAAACTGCTTTTTTCATTTTTACTTGTTTAGGATTCCATCAATGGTGGCCTGGGTAACATAATGATAGTTCGGCCTGGATTCTTTATAAATCTCCTTTGCAAACTCTTTTCCTTCCGGTGTTTTTACAAGAGCACTGAAAAGAGGTTTTACAAATTTTCGACGGCCAATATCAATAAGGAATTTCTTTACCTGAGGATAATTTTCCTTGTACCCGTTATTCACAACACGTTCAAGCCAGGCGAATAATATCTCTGAGTTTCCTGTTTCTGAAAAATGGAATGTGGCATCGAGCTCCCTCATTTGATCGTGATTCAATTTTTCAGGTAAAAGACCTAAAAACCGAAGCCATTCATTGGTTGTATAGTCTTTTGTCTGAAGGGCGCTTGCCTTGGTTCCGGACTTCCACAACTCAACTTGCTTGGCAACATTCTCAAAACGGACAGACCGAATCTGAGGAGCATTAGCCGGAATTCCGGGAGCATAGATCCATTGTTCTATGTCTATTATTTTTTCCTTCGCTGAATCTGTGCCAACCAAATCTTTTTTGTACTCTTCAATAAACTGCTCAGTGGTTATTGTTCCAAAGGCGTGATTCTTAAAATGATTCCGAAGAAAAATATCCAACTTCTCTCTTCCAAAAGTTTGTTCTATTAGAAGGATTAGTAAACGACCTTTCTCGTATGCAATGTCATTCATTCCATCATCCGGATCACGACCATCCAATTTTAACTTCAGATGCGTGTCATCGCTTTTTTCGCCTAACTCTGCCATGGTTTCTTTTAAATCTTCCACACCCAACAAAGTTTGCATGTCGGCAAAATCTTTACCATACAGCGCTTCCATTATTCTGCTTTCAAAATAAACAGTAAAGCCTTCATTCATCCAGAAATCATTCCATGTAGCATTTGTAACAAGATTTCCACTCCAACTATGAGCAAGCTCGTGGGCAATAAGCGCCGTAAGCGAACGATCGCCTGCCAATATTGTTGGAGTAGCAAAAGTAATACGTGGGTTTTCCATTCCACCAAAAGGAAAACTTGGAGGCAACACAATCACATCATATTGCTCCCATGCATAAGGCCCATAGAGTTTCTCAGCAGCATTTAGCATCTTTGGTCAATCAGCAAACTCGTTAACTGCCTTTGCTATCGTAACGTTTTCAGCATACACTCCCGTACGTTTATCAAGAGACCTGAACGTGAAATCGCCCACTGCCAACGCAAGCAGGTATGCGGGAATTCTTTGGTCCATCCGGAAACTGTAATTTCCATCAGCACTTTTTTCCTGAGGGTTCCTGGCACTCATCACAGCCATTAATCCCGGAGGAACATGAACTTTCGCTTCATAAGTAAATCGAATTCCCGGGCTATCCTGTACCGGAACCCAAGAACGGGCAAGTATGGCTTGTGACTGAGTAAAGAGAAACGGGAATTTTTTTCCCGCCGTTTGTTCCGGGTTTAACCACTGTAAAGCTTGTGCTTCAGGTGAAGTGGAGTAATAGACTGTCACAAATTTTGTGTTTGGCCGTATTTCAACTGATAACGCCTGCCCGAGAAACTGGTCCTTTGCAGCCAGAACATAGCTCGTTTCCGTTTCTGCAGAGTCAAGGGTTACCTTTGCAATCATCAAATCCCTCGTATCTAATATTATTTTTTTTGCTGATGTTTTATTATCAAAAAATATGCTTGCCTTCCCGAAGATCACTTTTTTATCAAAGTCAACATTAAGATCAAGAGCCAGATGCCGGACTACAGCATCTTCAGCATTGGCGTAGGAATGTGGATCATGTACGTATGTTTTTTCAGATTCAAGAGCTTCTTCTTTCGTGGTTTCTTTCATGGTACAGGATATTAACAGGCTCAAGAGTAATAAATGGAATGGTCGCATAAATTTATTTGGAAGTTCAAAAATAGAACAATTTTAGCAAAAGGAGGACTGTAAGCATGTTTCGACAAAATTTCAATAGGTTTTTCTCTAATCTTGAATTTTCAATGAATATAAGGAATCCTGCAATAAATCATATTCCACAATCGAAATCAGAAGAGTATATTTGTCAAAACAATTCAAAAAACAATGAAAAAGTCCTTAATTATCCTGTTTCTATTGGCCTCTACAGGCTTCTTCACTCAAGCGCAACACACGGAGAAGGTGGTATCTTATGGAGAGAAAATTACACCTGATAAAGCCATTGAGTCTAATCAAATTAATAAAATGTTATTAGAACAAGACTCGGTTCACACGAAAATTGTCGGCACAGTTGAAAGTGTTTGCAAGAAAAAAGGATGCTGGCTAAAAATGGATGCCGGTGATGGCCAAACAATGATGGTTCGTTTCTATGATTATGGTTTTTTTGTTCCAAAGGATTGCGAGGGCAAAAAAATAATTCTTGAGGGCTCAGCTTTCAAAACAGAGACTTCGGTCGAGGAGCTTCAGCACTATGCGGAGGACGCAGGTAAATCAAAGGAAGAAATTGCAAAGATTACAGAAGCCGAAAAGGCAATTTCTTTTGAAGCAACAGGTGTTCTGCTCTACAATGAATAAGATGAGAATCGTATTTTTTATCCTGATCATCAGCTTGTATCTTGGAAGTTGGCAATTAGTTGACGGCGTACCTGCAGAAAATGCAACTGTTCTGAATGACAGTACCGACATGAATCCAAATGGGTCCAGTGAATTGTCATTACTGATGCGTGAAATGCTTGAACATGCACAGAGTGCCAGAAAACTTGCACTCGAAGAAAAAATAAATCCTACGATCCCGGAATCTTTTCAAAAGATTCATACTGCAAAGGCAACTGATTCCGAAACGAAGAATTCCTATTATGATACTTTTGCGGATGTCTACCTGAATGCGGTTAAAACCTATTCAACAAGCAAAGGACCTGAAATCGTTTCTAATTATAATAATCTCGTTAATACTTGTCTCGCCTGTCACTCCACACACTGTCCGGGACCTGTACCAAGGATTAAAAAATTGTTGGTTCCCGAAAGGATCGGAATAAAATAAAAAAAACCTGTGAGTGATCACAGGTTTTTTTATAAGTACTAACCAAGAATTAATCCTTAGTCAGGCTGGCTTGAAGATATTCTCTATTCAAACGGGCAATGTGTGATATCGATATTTCTTTCGGACATTCTGCTTCACAGGCTCCGGTGTTAGTGCAACTTCCAAATCCGGCTTCGTCATGTGCTTCCACCATGTTTAATACTCGCTGGTTTCGCTCAGGATGTCCTTGAGGCAAGATTGCCAACTGAGAAACCTTTGCCGACATAAAGAGCATGGCAGAAGCGTTCTTACAGGCAGCCACACAAGCTCCGCATCCGATACAGGCTGCTGCATCAAAAGCCTCATCAGCCAATGGTTTTGCAATAGCAATGCTATTTGCATCCGGCGCATTTCCGGTGTTAACAGAAACATAACCCCCCGCCTGCATGATTTTTTCAAAACCACTGCGATCAACAGCCAGATCTTTAATTACTGGAAATGCTGCTGCTCTCCAGGGTTCAATAGTAATAGTTTCGCCCTCGGCGAAAAATCTCATGTGCAATTGGCATGTAGTTGTTCCCTTTAATAGTCCATGTGCCCGACCATTAATATACATTGAACACATTCCACAAATTCCTTCCCTACAATCATGATCGAATGCAACCGGATCCTTCCCTTCGCGGATCAATCTGTCATTCAATACATCCATCATCTCCAGAAAGGACATGTGTGTATTCACTCCAGGCATATCATACATTTCAAAATGCCCTGCATCTGCGCTGTTACGCTGTCTCCAGATTTTCAATTTTAAGTTGATTGTTTCTGCCATGGTGAATTTGTGCTATTGAAATTTATTTAATCTGCTTGAATAATAATATTTATTGTTCGATTTGTCCAGACCGTGATTTACTTGTAACTCCTCTGAGTCGGATGTACTACATCAAACTTTAACTCTTCTTTATTGAGGATGGGATCCGCATTTTCTCCTGTGTACTCCCATGCACTTACATAGGAAAACTTGTCATCATCTCTTTTTGCTTCTCCGTCTTCTGTTTGCGACTCTTCACGGAAATGACCACCGCAGGATTCGTTGCGGTTCAAAGCATCACGAACCATCAACTCGCCTAACTCAATGAAATCGGCAACACGTCCGGCTTTGTCCAGTTCGGGATTAAACTCATTAATCTCGCCCGGGATACGTACATCACTCCAAAATTCTTTTTTCAGATCTGCTATGAGTTGAAGTGCCTTGGTAAGTCCTTCTGCATTTCTTGCCATCCCGCAATATTCCCACATAATCTTCCCTAATTTCTTGTGAAGATCTTCTACGGTTTGCTTTCCTTTAATTTGCATCAGGCGATGTGTACGATCTCTTACAGCATTTTCTGCTTCCTCGAAAGAAGCATGGCTAGTAGGAACCGGAGGATTTCGAATTTCATCAGCGAGATAATCACCGATAGTGTATGGAATTACAAAATATCCGTCCGCTAATCCTTGCATGAGTGCTGATGCGCCAAGACGATTGGCGCCATGATCAGAAAAATTACATTCTCCCAGGGCGTAGAGACCCGGTATAGTTGTCATTAAATTATAATCAACCCAAACACCACCCATCGTGTAGTGAACAGCAGGATAAATTCTCATCGGTGTCTTGTAAGGATCTTCTCCGGTGATTTTTTCATACATTTCAAAAAGATTACCATAGCGTTCGGTAATAATATCTTTTCCTAATCGCTTGATGGCATCTCTGAAATCAAGATATACAGCCAGACCGGATGAGCCTACTCCTTTTCCTTCATCGCAGGCTTGCTTTGCTGCACGGCTTGCAACGTCTCTTGGAACAAGGTTTCCAAATGCAGGATATCTTCTTTCCAAATAATAATCCCTCTCGGCATCGGGAATTTCTGATGGCGTTCGCTTATCGCCTTGTGCTTTCGGCACCCAAACTCTTCCATCATTTCGTAAACTTTCACTCATCAGTGTCAGCTTACTCTGATACTCACCTGAAACGGGTATACAGGTAGGGTGAATTTGTGTGAAGCAAGGATTTCCAAAATAGGCTCCCTTCTTGTATGCTTTCCAGATGGCAGTGGTATTGCTTCCCATCGCATTTGTGCTTAGGTAAAAGACGTTTCCGTAACCACCTGTGGCCAGTACGACAGCATGCGCTGAATGTCGTTCCAATTCTCCGCTGATTAAATCACGCGCAATGATTCCACGAGCTTTTCCATCAACCATTACCAGCTCGACCATCTCGTGACGATTGTACATCGTGACTTGCTTCCTGGCAATCTGTCGTGATAGTGAACTGTATGCCCCCAACAATAACTGCTGACCTGTTTGCCCTCTCGCATAAAATGTTCTGGATACCTGAACTCCACCAAATGAACGATTGTCGAGAAGGCCACCATATTCACGGGCGAATGGAACGCCCTGTGCAACACACTGGTCGATAATGGCAGTTGATACTTCCGCAAGACGGTAGACATTCGCTTCTCGTGCTCTATAATCTCCACCTTTCACTGTATCATAAAAAAGACGGTATACACTATCACCGTCATTAGCATAATTTTTCGCCGCATTAATTCCTCCCTGAGCGGCTATGGAATGCGCCCTGCGAGGGCTGTCCTGAAAGCAAAAACACTTAACGGTATACCCCAACTCGGCAAGAGTTGCTGCCGCAGCCGCACCGGCAAGTCCGGATCCGACAACAATAACTTCGATGCGTCTTTTGTTTGCAGGGTTCACAAGCCGGACAGTGGACTTATACGTACTCCATTTACTTTCGAGTGGTCCGTCCGGGATTTTTGAGTTTAGTTTATTCATAGCTTTAGGAAAATGTCTTGTAAGAAATGTAAACCGGGAATTAATTTCTTTGCCGGTTTTTTATGAATTATCCCAATATATCAGAGGCAATTCCAAATATGTCAAAGTAAAACATTACAGGAAAGGATGCGAAGCCTATCATTATCAATAAGGCAAAGATGCTTCCTGCAACTCTTAAAGTTGACCGGTATTTTTGATTATTAGCTCCCACTGTCTGAAAAGCTGATTGGAAACCATGATTCAAATGGGCTCCAAGAATTACCATCGCTATGACATAAAGTGCAGCATACCAATTCGATTTGAAGGCGATTGCCACATCGTATGCCATGCTGTTTGCTGCATGGAAAACGCGGTGCGGAACGAAGAATGATCGTAAATGCACAATCAGAAAGAACAATATAACGGAACCGGTAAGTCCCATATTACGGGAAAACCATGTACTGTTACCGGTTTGCTGGCTAACAGCATAGCGTACAGGTCTGGCCTTGCGGTTTTGAAGGGTAAGGTAGAGCCCATCAATTACATGAATTAAAATGCCTGCAAACAGGGCAATTTCAACGGTACGGATGAGTAGATTGCCTGCCATCCATGCAGAATATTCATTGAAGGCGACACCCTTATCAATTTTATATAATAGCAAATTGCCATAAAGATGCTCTACAAGGAAAATACAGAGGAATAAACCGGTGAGAGCCATCACCAATTTGCGTCCAACAGAAGAATAAAACATGCGGAGTGAAGCGATCATAATCCGGGGTGTTAGTTAAAGTTTAAAAGCGGCGCAAAAATATTTCGCTGGCTTAAACAATTTCAGTAAATATTGGTTTTACTTTTGACAAATGTAAATCAACCATTCGTTTTTCAAAAGAATTAGAACTAAGAATCTTTATTATTAAACACATTTTAAATCTGCAATCATGGCCAGAATTCAAAAAGAGCAATGGAAAGAGATTAAGCTTGGGATCAAGTTTGAACGTACTCATTATGCGGTCTCTAACTTAGGCAGAATAGCCAGTTTCAAAGGTACTTTAGAGGATAAAAAGATACTAAAAGGAACAAGAGTTAATGGATACGCTGCTTTGAAGCTCAAAATCAAGGACAAAGACATACAATGTTATGTACATAAGTTGGTAGCCCAACATTTCCATAAAAAGCCTGGTAAAAAACAGACTTTTGTTATACATCTGGATTACAGTAAGTTGAACAATAAGGTCTCAAATCTTAGATGGGCATCAAGAGAAGAACTCGATAAGCACCAGCAAAAAAGTCCTATCGTGAAGGCTTATCAGGCAAAAAGAAGACTTAAAGGCCACAAACTTACTGCCGGCAAAGTGAAAGAGATCAAACAAAAAATATTCTCTGAAAAAAGACAGCTGCGGCTCAAGGACATCGCATCCAAGTTCGGGATTAGTGAAATGCAATTGTACCGGATCAAATCAGGCAAGAACTGGGGACATGTCAAAGTGTGAAAAGGAGCCCGGATCGTATGATCCGGGTTTTTTTGTGTCTTGTCTTCAATGATGGCGAACTGAATTTTGTTCGGAGGCTTGTTGAATCCAATCGTCTCTCAAGTTAATCTACAAAGATTTGAGATCTTCTTGATGCTGTTAAAGTGTTCAATAAATAACTACACAGGGCTGGGTCTGGATTTGGCTAAAGCCAATCTGTTCTGCCATATCTATCCACGCCCTGAAGG
>Ga0138256_10005994_pt1 | contig 12873 bp, 11 predicted proteins | sample KNB2016incub_MG_FD_105486 | JGI IMG/M metagenome (GOLD analysis project Ga0138256, IMG submission 105486) | Active sludge microbial communities from wastewater in Klosterneuburg, Austria - KNB2014incub_MG | ecosystem: Engineered > WWTP > Activated sludge > Unclassified | place: Austria... | reverse complement strand
TGGATGATCCCCGGCCGAGGTAGCCGGGAGCCCTTGGCCATGCGCTGGTCCACGCCCCACAGCACCGCGGGCAGGATCAGTGCCCGGGCCTTCTGCGCCACCCACAGGAAACCAGGGTCGAAAGGCTGCAGCCTGCCGTCCTGGCTGCGCGTGCCCTCGGGGGCTACGGCCAGCCAGTGGTTGCCCTGCAGTCCGGCCAGCATCTGCTTGATGGCCGGCAGATCCTGCTTGTCGCGGTTGGCGGCGATGCCACCGACCCGAGCGAAGACCGGGCCCAGCACCGGCAGCGAGAAGGTCTCGCGCTTGGTCAGGAAATACATGGGCCGCTGCACGGCCACCCCCATGGCGAAGATGTCCAATGAGCTGGTATGGTGCAAGAGCGCCACCAGCACCGGACGGCCGGGAGGCGGAAAATGCTCCTTGCCCGTCACCTTGACCCGCCAGTAGCTGTTGAACAGGCTGTTGAGCACCAGCATCAGCCCGCGGTAGATCCGCGGATTGTAGGGTGGCTCGAGAGCCAGGGTGTAGGCTCGGCCGTGCATGGCTCAGGCTTCCTCGGATGGTGATGGCTCGCCGGCAGCGTGGCTCGGACCGACCTCAGACATGGTCAAGACCGGGGACGCAGGGCCCATGAAGCAGCGAGGGCCGCCAGGCTCTGCAGGGCCAGCAAGCCTACCAGAACCAGGGCCGTATCGTACCAGAAGCGGTCCGGGAAGAGGCGGATGAGGGCTGAGTCGGCCCCGAACTGCCAGGTACCGGCGGCGAAGAAGAAACGGTGCATGGCAGTGAAGGCCGCATCCCAGGCGACGAGGATGGCCAGGCCCAACAAGAACAGGAGGCCAAGGGCCAAGGCGCCTCCCGCGGCCAGGGCGCGTGTCAGACCGACACGCAGACTGCGGGGCCGCAATGCGAGGAGGGCCAAGGCTGCGGTGGCCAGCAGCAGGGCGAGCCAGCGGATACGGCCGACGACCTGGCGCACGTCCAACAGATGGGCGATCTCGTCAGCCTGGTAGAGGGGCGCGTTGCGATGGCTGAGCGCCGCCAGCAGCTCCGGTGGATCCTGGCTGAGAATGAAGCGGGTGGAGGGCACGGCCATGGCCAGCCGCTCCTCGCGGCTGAATCCCGGCGAGGGCGGGTAGCCGGGCCGGGCCATCGTCCAACGCACGTAGTCGGTGCCGACCAGCAGCTGAATGGCCACCGCCAGGGCGCAAACCGGGAAGGACAAGACCGCCAGGAGGATGGCGAGGGCCATAGGGCGGGAGTCGCGAGCCGCGACCGCTGGCTCGCTCATCGCGGCAGCGGAAGCCCGCAAGCCGCCCGGCCACCCCGGGTGGTCAGCGCATCGGGCCAGCGGGCGACCAGGGCAAGGAGATGAGCCACCACCCCGGCCATGTCGCAGCGGTCCGTATCCACGACCACAGCGGTGGGAGCGATGGACAGGGGCGCCACCGCCCGGCCGCTATCCTTACCGTCCCGGGCGACCGTAGCGGCCAACACCTGGGCAAAGGCGGTCGCCTCTCCGCGCGCCAGGCGCTCGCGCAGGCGGCGTCGGGCGCGCGCTTCCGCACTGGCATCCAGGTAGAGCTTGAGGTCGGCGTCCGGCAGCACCACCGTGCCGATGTCCCGGCCGAGCATGATCACCGGATGCTCTCGGGCCACGGCGCGTTGCGGCTCCAGAAGCGCAGTCCGCAGGGCAGAATGCCGAGCTACGGCGGACACGTTGGCGTCGATGGCAGGGTCGCGCAGGGCCCGATCCATATCGGCTCCGCCGAGTGTGACAGTGAGGTCCAAGGGGCTGCCGCTGCGGGGCACGACGCGCAAAGGCCGCCGCGCCAGCAAGCCCATCAAGGCCGCCTCGTCTTCCGGTGCCAGGCCGGCTTCCAGGGCAGCGGCAGTGACGGCACGGTACAGGATGCCGGTGTCCAGCCAGCGCATTCCCAGCCGCTGCGCCAGCAAGCGGCCGACGGTGGTCTTGCCGGCGGCGGCCGGACCATCCAAGGCGATGCGGCGCGGCCGGCGGCCTTCGGCCTCAGGCACCGGCGGCGGCGGCGGCAGGGGCGGAGGCCGAGCCGGCCTCAATGACCTCAGCCAAATCGTGCTCGACCGCGATGACCGCAGCCGCACCGGGCAGATCAGAGACCTCGGCAGGCGCCTCATCGGCCGCCCGGCCCCTCTCCAGCGGCGGAAGCTCATGCAGGCCGCCGATGCCGAAGTACTCCAGGAACTGGAAGGTGGTGCCGTATTCCACCGGCTGGCCCACGGTGTCCCGGCGGCCCAGGGGCGCGACCAGGCCACGGGCCAGCAGGGTGCGCACGGCCCCCTCGGCATTGACGCCCCGCAGGGCCTCGATCTCTGGCCGGGTGGCTGGCTGGCGGTAGGCGATGATGGACAGGGTCTCCAGGGCCGCGCGCGAGAGCCTGGCGGTGGATTCCAGGCCCAGGAAGCGCTGGATGAAGGCGGCAGCCTCCGGCGCGGTGACCAGCTGCACCTGGCTACCGACGCGCTGCAGGCGCAGCCCGCGGCCCGCCAGGCTGTGGTCCAGCTCCTTCAGCGCCCGCTCCACGGCCGGGCGGGGCAGATCCAGGACCCGCGCCAGATCCCCCACCGCCACCGGCTGATCGGCCACGAAGAGCAGGCTCTCCAGAAGCATCGGCAGGCTGGCCACCTTGCGATCAGCGTCCCATAGCAGGAACTCCGCGCCCTCCAGGGGGTCGGCGCCGGCAGGTGAAGCGCCGGCAAGAGGCAAATCCTCCGCAGCGGTGTCGGGCTTGCCGGCACGAACGCGCCGGCGGCCTTCCTGGGTCATGATGGCCATGATGGCTCCAAGGGGTATGGGGAGGCTGTGGTCGAAGGACGCCCTCGGGACCAACTGACCGAGCCCCTTGTCGGAGGCCGGGACACAAGATGTCGTGGGTCGATGGAGCGCAGGACCGCATTATAGCCGGGAGCACGGGGGCGGGCCAGTCGGTCTGGCGCCTCGCCCGCCGACTCGCGGCCACGAGCGATTGACCCTGGTCGGCATTCCGGTACCATCGCCCGCATGACAGGCGCTGCAAGCCCCCCACGCCGCCGCACCGGCCCAGGCCGCAGCGCCCTGCCGGCCATCGCCCTGGCCTATCTCCTGCTGGGCCTGGGCTACAGCCTGGCCACGCCCGTGGGCGAGGGCATCGACGAATCCTCGCATCTGGCCTACGTGCAGTTCCTGCAACAGGAGCGGCGTCTGCCCCTTCCCGCGGACGCCCATGGGCTGATCACCGACCAGGTCAAGCACCCCCCGCTCTACTACCTCGCGCTGGCGGTAGCCACCTGGCCGGGTAGATTCGAGGGGCTCAGCTGGGTGCCCAACCCCCATTGCTGCAACCTGGAGCGGCCTTCGCCGGCCGTGATGCGCCATGGAGAGGGCGACCGCTTTCCCTACGCCCCGGCGTACCGCCTGGTCCGCCGAGCCCGCTTCCTCACCTTGCTGATGGGCCTGGCCGTGGTCTGGGCCACCTGGGCGACCGCCCGCTTGACCCTCCCGGAGCGGCCGGAGGTGGCCACGGCGGCGGCCGCCGTGGTGGCCTTCCTGCCGCAGTTGATCTTCATGCAGGGCATCGTCAACAACGACGGCCTGGCCAACGCCTTGGGAGCGCTGGCGCTCTGGGCCGCGTTGCGCGTGGCCTTGGAGGGCGCAGGCCGGCGTGATCTCCTGCTGCTCGGGACCTTCCTGGGCCTGGGCCTGATCACCAAGCTCACGCTCCTCGCCTACCTGGCGGTAGCCGTCCTGGCCGTGGGGATCGCGGCGTGGCGGGCACGCTCGGCGGTGGTGCTGGTCCGGGCCACGATGTGGACCGCCCTGCCGTTGGCGGCCGTCAGCGGCTGGTGGTTCGCCTGGAACCTGGTCGCCAAAGGGGATCTGTTGGGCTGGGGCCCATGGATGGAGGCGGCCGGCTTCCTACGGCGCAAGGTGCCCCTGAGCCAGGAACTGCCGGATTATCTGGCCATCCAATGGCAATCCTTCTGGGGCCGCTTCGGCTGGGTGACGGTGCCCTTGCCCGACGGCATCTACCGCCTGCTGCTGCTGTTGACGGCCCTGGCGGCACTGGGGCTGGGCCTGGCAGCGGCCCGCTGGCGACGGGAGCGGCGCGTTGCGAACACGGCGGGTACGCGCGCCGCGCTGGAGCGGGACGGCTGGGCGGCTCTGGTCATCGGCGCTACGGCGCTGCTGGTCTATGCCTCGGTATTCCGCCTGGCGTTCACCTTCGACCTCACGGTGGCCCAGGGCCGCTACCTCTTCACCGCCCTGCCGGCCTTCGGCATCGCCTTCGCCGGTGGCCTCATCGCCCTCGCGCCGAAGCGGCATTCAGCCCGCGCCGCCGCGGCGGTCACCCTGGGCATGCTGGCCTTGGCTCTTTATGGGCTCTTCGGCGTCCTGTGGCCCACCTTCCGTCCGCCGTCCAGGCTGACCGCCCAAGACCTCTCCAACCTGGAGCATCCGCTGGCGGTGCGCTTCGGATCGGGCATCGAGCTCATGGGTGCCGATCTGCCGCGGGGTGGCGTCGGCGCAGGAGACAGCCTGACCGTCGGCCTGGTCTGGCGCACGCCGCGCTGGATCGACGCAGGCTATGTCGTCTTCGTCCACCTGGTCGACAGCAGCGGTCGGATGCTGGGCCAAGCGGATGTCCTGCCGCGCCGCGGCTTGTACCCGACGGTGCTGTGGTTTCCGGACTGGCCCTGGCGAGACGCCGTGCGGGTGCCCGTCGCGGCGGATGCGGCGGGCGGCGCAGCCGAAGTGCTGGTGGGACTCTACCGCGATGGCGAGCCCCAGAACCGCCTGCCTGCCAGCGAGGGTGACCGGGCGGTGGGGGACCACATGTCGCTGGGTCGGGTGATGGTGCGCGCGCGGACAAGCGCCACGGTGCCGGCGGCGGCCACAGCGCGGGGCGATGTCCTGGGTCTGGCGGATGGCGCCGGTGCCTGGCGCGATCGGATCCGGCTGGAGGCCTTCGAGGTCACCACCGCTGATGCATCCGTCGCCGTCGATCTCACCCTCTACTGGCGGGCGCTAGACGCCCTGCCTCAGGACTACACCGTCTTCGTCCACGCCCTCGGCCCCGACGGCGCCCAGGTCGCCGGCGCCGACGCCCCCCCGGGCGAGGGCCGCTTCCCCACTTCGCTCTGGGCAGCGGGCGACCTGGTGGCCGACCGCCACCGGGTGCTGCTGCCGGCGGGGTTACGGGCCGCGGACATCTCCTGGCTGGTGGGCGCCTACCTGCCGGCCACGGGGACGCGCATGCCGGCGCGAAGCGCGGACGGCACGGTATGGGAGGACGGGGCGATCGAGCTGCCGGAGGATTGAGGCCGCGCCGGCCCATGCGCCCCTGGTGTACACTTGGCCTCCGGCCGATCCCGTTCCCCGGTTCCCCGGCCCACCAGCCCACGAGGCTTGAACCATGTCCAGCCATCCCTCCCCAGCGATCGCTCCCGTCCTCCTGGCCCTCGGCCTGACCCTGGTCGCCGCATTCCTGGGCGGCGCCGACGCCCGCGGCCAAGGCCGCGTGGCCGCCCTGCAGCCAATGGGCGTCCTCCTGCCGGACGGGGACTTCGTCTACGGGCCGCCGCTCTACGGCTGGGACCTGGGCCGCTACGTGGTTGCCAAAGGCGGCTACCTGGCCCGCTATTACGAGCCGGGCGACGAAGGGCTGCGCGCCGGCGCCGACATCGTGCAGGACGTGGCCCAGGATTACGGCATCAGCCCGCGGCTGCTCCTGGCGCTCATCGAGATGCATAGCGGTTGGGTCAGCAACCCCCAGCCGGATGAGCAGACCTATCCTCTGGGCGGCGGCCAGCCCGGCCTGGGTCCGGGCCTGGCCGCCGCCGCGGACAGCTTGAACGCTCGCTTCTACGCCCACCGCTTCCAGAACCGGCGCGACATCGAGGGCGTGGGTGCCTTGCCCGCGAGCAACGCCGCCACCTATGCCCTGTTGGCCTACCTGGGAGAGGATCGACCCGGAGCGGCTCCCACCGCGCCGGCCGTCGACGCCGGCGATCCGGCCACGGCCACCCCATTGCCTGTCGCCAGCCCCACCGCCCCGGCAGCGCCCGGAGCACTGTGGGCCGGCCTGGAGGGTCCCAGCCGCTTCTGGGCCGCATGGATGACCCTCTTCGAGGATCCCTTGGCCTTGGACGCCGGCCGCGTGGTGCCCGTGCCCGCCCGTCCCCTGGCCCTGCCGCTGCCCTTCGCCGCCGGCGAGATCTGGTACCTCACCCGCGGCCCGCACAGCCCCTGGGGCGCCGGCGGTCCGGCGGCGGCCATCGATTTCGCGCCGCCACCGGCCGCCCCGGCCGACTGCGGGCCCAGCCCCGCCTGGGTCCGCGCCGTGGCTGGCGGCGTGGTCTTGCGCTCGCGTGCCTCAGGCGTCCTGGTAGACCTGGATGAGGATGGCTTCGCCGGTACCGGTTGGGTGCATGCCTACACCCACCTGGCCGCCCTGGAGCGCGTCCCTGAAGGCAGCAGCGTGAATGCTGGGGATCCGTTGGGGCATCCCTCCTGCGAGGGTGGCCCCTCGGCCCTCGCCCGCGTGGGCTTCTCTCGCCGCCTGGACGGTATCTGGATCCCCGCCGATGCCGAGCGCGACCCCTTGGTCATGGGCGGCTGGGCCGCACTGAAGGGCGACCGTGACGGTTCCGGCTGGCTGGCGCGGGAGGGGATGCCCCCGCGTAAGGCCCAGCCCGAGAAGACGGATTCCATCAATGGCGTCTTCGACCTGGGTATCGCGCCCCCCACCGGCTGACCCTGCTCCCCAGGAGGCTCTGCATGTACTACGACCTCGCTCGCCGCCTGCTCCGCTGGCGCATCTACCTCTTGTTGGGCCTGGCCTTGCTGGCGGTGATCGTCGGCCAGACGGGGTTCCGGATGCTGGGCACGTCGGCCTGCGAGGCGCTCCCCAGCTTCCAGCCCACGGTGTCCGATGACCTGCGCGCCGACCTGGAACTGCTGCATGCCAGGGGACTCTTGTACTGCAAGCCGCTGCGCGAGGGTCTGGATGATGTGGATCCCATCGTGTATTGGGCGGCGGACGGCATGAACAGCCTGCTCTTCTTCCAGGCCACGGCAGGCGCCGACCTGAGCGATGTCGGCGTCAGCAGCTACCTGTTCAGCGACGGTCAGAACAACTACTTCCCGTCGCTTCCGGGCGACCAGCGACCGCGAGATTTCTTGCAGGCCCAGGAAGGCGGACGCGTCTGGGCCAACCAGGCCGTCGGAGACCGGCCCGCCTACTTCGTTCGGCGCGAAGCCGCCCCCGGCTCGTCCGTGGGCGTGGTGATGGTGTCGGTCTCCGGCCCCCTGGCCGCCGACGAGGGCGTCACCGATCGCGACTTCCTGAAAGACCTGGAGCAGTCCTTTGGCTGGCTCCGCGGCGAGGCAGGCGGTAGCACCGGGGCCGCCGGCCGCGGCACACGCGACCTTAATTTCCTCATCGACCAGGATCGTTGGGCGTCTTGGGTGCAGCGCGACACCAACCCGGCCTTCCTGACGGCCGACGGGCGGCCGGATTCAGCGCGCCTGTCCCGCGAGCCGTTGTCCCGCCCCCAGCTCTACCAACGCGTTCAGGGTCTTCTGGGCAGCGCCATCTGGGTGGCGGGTGTGGTCAGCGGGACGCAGGGAACCTTGCGCCTGGCACCCAAAGCCGGTGTCGCGCCGCTCGTGCCGCGCGACGCCGCGCAATGGATCCCCGTGGGAAAGGGCTCACCGATGATGCTCTTCAGCTTCCCGCCCCTCCCGGCGGGCGAGCCCTACGAGGCCCGTTACTGGTCGGACCCGGCCACCGTCGAAGCCGGCGCCGAGCCCGACCAGCGCTTCGCCGTCGTCTTCAGCGATCCCCCGGCCCTGGCCACCGCTGCCGCCGGGGGAAGGCCTTGAGCGCCCAGGACATTCCTGGAGCGCAATTGGACGAGTGGCTGGCTGATGCCGCGGCCATCGCCCGAGCGGCGGGCGCCCTGCTCCGGGAACGCTACGAGCTGGGGCAGGCGACGGGCGACGTCCGCGCCGCTCACAAGGGCCACGCCCACAACCTGGTCACGCAGACCGACCTGGACAGCGAAGCCCTGATCGTCGCCCGCTTGAAGGCCGCCTTCCCCGGACATGGGCTGCTGGCTGAGGAGGGCGGCGCGGCGGGGTCCACGGCCGCGACCACTCCCCGCTGGCTGATCGACCCCCTGGACGGCACGAACAACTTCGCGCACGGCATCGGGGTCTTCGCCGTCAATCTGGCCTTGACCGTGGGCGACGAGGTGCTCTTGGGCGCTACCTTTGATCCGCTCCGCGACGAGATCTTCACCAGCCGCCGTGGGGGCGGGGCATGGCTGAACGGGCGGCGCCTGGCGGTCTCGCCGCGCCGATCCCTGGAGGAGGCGGTGGTAGCCACAGGATTCCCCTACGACAAACAAGCCAATCCGGACAACAACCTGACCCAGTTCGCCGCGGTCATGCCCCTGGTGCGCGGCATCCGCCGCATGGGCAGCGCCGCCTTGGATATGGCCTATGTGGCCGCCGGCCGCTTTGACGCCTACTGGGAGCGCGGCATCCAAGCCTGGGACGTGGCGCCGGGCATCCTCCTGGTGCGCGAGGCCGGCGGGACGGTGACAGATGACCAAGGCCGCCCGATGCGGCCCGACGCGGGGCGCATCGTGGCCTCCAACGGGCGCTTGCACAACACGCTCATGGCCCGCCTGGCCGAGGCCCGCCCGGCGATGGCCCCCTTCGGCGAGAGTCCCGCTTCCGCGCCCCCCGCATCGCAGGCCCCGCTCCCGTGAGCCCGCTGCCCCCCCCACCGCTGCTGGCCTTTCTGGCCCGGGCCCTGCGCACATCGAAGCTCTGGCTACCGGGTCCTGAAGCGGCCTGGGATGCCGGCTGGCGATCCCAACTGCCGAAAGGGCTGGCGCCGATGGCCTTGCCGGACGATGGCGTGCCGCCGGCCGGAGTCAGCCTCGCGCTGTTGGCGGAGGGTGCCGACGCAGCGACGGCGATGTCCGCTGGGGTGGCCCTCTTCCTGCTCCCGGCCACCGCGACGCCCGCTGCGGGCAAGGGCGCCGGGGCGCGCCGACCGGCCATGCAGTCGTCGACCGGCGGCTCCGCGCCTGGGGGCGCAGCTGCTAGGCCCGCGGGTCCCACCGATGAGACGGTGCTTGACGAGGTTCCGGCCAACAGACCATCACCCTCCCCCCTGGTGCCGGTCCTGGCGCCCTTGCGCCTGGCCGCCGGCGGGCTGTGGTTGGCGGGCAGCTGCCGCGCGGGACTGAGCGCGGCGGCGAACAAGGGCCTCGGGCGGCTGGCCGAGCAGGAAGGCGCCAAGGCCTCCTTGGAACTGCTGCCGCCGGAGGTGGGCGCGCTGGTGCATGTGCTGGCCGCCGCCAGGGTCAGCCGGCGGGCCCTGGAGCTGGGCGCCGGTGCGGGCGCGAGCTCGCTGTGGCTGGCCTCGGCCCTGGCCGCCACGGGTGGATCGCTGATCGCCATCGAGAAGGACACGGCCCGGGTCAACCTGGCACAGCGGGCCCTGCGCGCCGCAGAACTGTCAAAGCGGGTGGAACTGCGCATCGGCGAGGTGGAGCGGCTGGCCCCCAAGCTGGGCCGCGGCATCGATCTGCTGCTGATGGATGAGGGCCTGGAAGACCGTGCGGAGCGCCTGGACCTGCTGCTCAGCCTGGGCGTCCTGGCGCAGGGGGCCCTGGTCGTGGCCCATGGCGGCCGCCAGGATCCGGGCCGCGACGCCGCCTTCCAGGCCCGGTTGCAGCTGGATACGCGAATCGCGGCGCGGCTGCGCCTGAACATGGGGTCGGGGGTGACGGTAGGGGTGGTGGCCTGAGCCGACCGCTTGAGGTCGGCGCGCTGAATCAGGGGTCATGAGGAGCGGCGCTCCGCTATCCGCGGAGGCGATGGGTCCCAACCGGGGGCCGGGCAAGCGCCCCCTGGCCCCCATCCCCGCCCCACGCTATACTCGCTCCGATCTGCTCGCGGCCCGGTCGTCCATCCGCCCGGATCCCCGCATCCACGGATCGATCGGACAACATTCGCCGGATCCGAAAGATCACCCCCGCCCGGGAGAACCCCACCATGAACGCCCCCGAGCTCGCCACCCGATTCAACATGCTGGCCGCAGCCTATGCTTTGAGCGCCGCGCTGCTTGCGCTCTGCTGCATCGTCGCCTGGAGCGCATGGAGCAGCTTCAAGCAGAATGCCGACCTCTTGTGGCTGGGCGCGTTCCTGGTCGGCCTGCTGGTGCAGGTGGGCAGCATGTGGGAAGCCCTGGTTCTCAAGGATGCGATCCGCCTCCTGAACCCCTCTCTGCTGGCGAGCTTCGCCGATACCACCCGCTTGCGGCTGCCATTCGCCGCCTTCCAGGTGGTGGCCACCTTCCTCACCTTCATGGCCTTCCGCGCCCGCCGCTCCGACTTCTGAGCCGCCATGCCGGACTTCATCGCCGACCTGGCCCAAGCGCTGTCCGGGCGCAGTCACGAACTGCTACGCACGCTTGGCGCCCCAGGCGCGCGCGACGATCAGGCTCTCGGTGATCTGGTCCGCGCCCATTGGACGCCCTTACCCGACCGGGCGCCGCTGCAGCCCGCCTGCGCCGTAGACGGCAGCCTGGGTCAGTTGGATCTGGACAACGGGAGTACGTTCATCGTCGCCCAGGCCCTGGCTCTGGGCACCGATGGCCTGGAGCGCTCGAGCATCGCCTTCGAGCTGCTGCCGCCCACTGTCGGCCGCACCACCGCCGCCCGCCTGGCAGACCTCCTGCAGCGCGGCCAAGAGCTGTCCCTGGCCGCTGAGGTGCTGCGCGAGGGCGCCCTGCCGCCGGGAAGCACGTTGTTTCTGGACGGCGCCCTGCACGGCCTCCTGCCCCAGCTCTACCCCCTGCGCCTGGACGCCGATGTGGCGTTGCCGGATCATCCCCAACGCGTTCTGGATGCCTACCTGGGCATCATGAGCGCCGCACAGGCGGCGGGTGTGGGGATCGTCGCCGTGGCCAAGACCAGCCGCGAGGCCACCCATGTCAAGGTCTGGCGGGAATCCGCCGGTCTGGACGGGCGGCTGGACATCCCCGCTTCCTGGAGCGACGCCGCCCTGATCGGCCGCTGGGCGGGCGACCAGAGTGGCGTTTCCCATCCCGTGGTGCTTGGCCGCCGCGGCTTCATCGGCGGCTCCCTGGAAATCCTGCAGCGGGCTGAGGTGGCCGGATCGCCGGCAATCGTCAGCTGCTTCGTCCGCCTGGCCGCCATGGACGACCTGTTGCGCGTGGACCTGCCCGCGCATCAGGCCGGCGATCCCCGAAGCATCGGCGAGCTCGACGCCGAACTGCTGAGCGGCGGCGCGGCGGCGATGACCCCCATCCTAGGGCAGCTGGCCACCGACTGGGGCGGCCCCGAGGTCTACAACGCCCTGCTGTATGCCGTGGATCGGGCCGTGCGCCTGCGCCGCCAGACCCTGGCCGAGGTCTACCTGCCCCTCCTGGCCGATGCTTTGGGCATGCCGCTGCGGCCGGACCGGGCTAACCGCCGGTTCTTGTGATCGTCTGCCGCGAGGCCCCGCGCTCGCGGTGACGAACAATGGGTCGATGACAAGCTGCTGGCCCCCACCGCCGGCCCCGGATATAATGCCGCCCCCCACCGGACGGAAGCCGCGATTCCATTCGCCGATGCGGTTCGCCGCTCCAAGGAGATCCCATGGACAGCCTCTTGGCTCCTCTCTCGGTCTACAAACCCCTCATGCGCCTGGCAGCGGCAGGCTTCGGCGCCGCGATGGCGCTCCTGCTCTTCAGCCTGGCCGTCTGGGCCTGGCGCGACATCAGCGCACGCAGCCGGGACAGCCTGCTGCGTGCCGGCGCCGTGGTCCTGGTGGTGGGCCTGCCCGCCTTCGGGATCATCGTCTACATGCTGCTCAGGCCACGCGAGACCATAGCCGAACGCTACGAGCGGGAGCTGATCGAGGAGCTGTTGGCACGGGAGGTCAGCACCGGCGCGCCCAGCCGGCGCACCGTCCGCCAGGCCGCACCCGGCTCGTGAGCCGGATCCTGTTCCGAGCCCCATGAGCAAGCCCGACCTGGCCGTAAGCATCGCCGGGCTACGGCTGGCCAATCCACTGGTCCTGGCCTCCGGCATCTTCGGCACCCACGCTTCCCTGATGGTGCGCGCGGCCCGCGCCGGAGCCGGTGCCATCACCGCCAAGAGCGCCGGCACCCAACCGCGCAGTGGCCATCCCAACCCCTCCTGCGTCGACTTCGGCGGTGGCCTGCTCAACGCCATCGGCCTGGCCAACCCGGGGGCGGCGGCCGAGGTGGCCCTCCTCATCGAAACCCGCGCGCAGCTGGCGCCCTTGGGGGTACCGCTCATCGCCAGCATCTTCGCCGACCGGGTGGAGAACTTCGGACGCGTCGCGGCTCAGATCGCCGAAGCGGCGCCAGACCTGCTGGAGGTCAACATCAGTTGCCCCAACGTGGCCTCGGACTTCGGCGAGCCCTTCGCCGGCAGCCCCGCCACGGCGGCGGCAGTCACCGCCGCCGTGCGCAAGCAGGTGTCCGTGCCCATCATCATCAAGCTGGCCCCCAACGTGCCCGACCTGGGCCAGATCGCCCGGGCCGTGGTGGACGCCGGTGCGGACGCCATCTGCGCCATCAACACCATGCCCGGCCTCCTCGTGGATCTGGAGAGCGGTCAACCCGTCCTGGCCAACCGCACCGGCGGCGTCAGCGGCGCGGCCTTGGCGCCCATCGCCCTCTATGCCGTCTACCAGATCTCGGCCGCCGTCGATGTGCCCATCATCGGCACAGGAGGGGTGTCCAGCGGAGCCGACGCCTTGCGCATGATCATGGCCGGCGCCACGGCAGTGGGCGTGGG
>Ga0138256_10005993_pt1 | contig 12877 bp, 10 predicted proteins | sample KNB2016incub_MG_FD_105486 | JGI IMG/M metagenome (GOLD analysis project Ga0138256, IMG submission 105486) | Active sludge microbial communities from wastewater in Klosterneuburg, Austria - KNB2014incub_MG | ecosystem: Engineered > WWTP > Activated sludge > Unclassified | place: Austria... | reverse complement strand
TTTTACGAAGAAGTATTAGAATTTTGCCCAGATTTAAACCAGACTTATGCAACAGAGCAAGAGTTAATGTCTCAAGTAAAAAATCAAAAGCAATTATTGTTTTGGTGGGATTAAATTCCTAAAAGAACATTATGCATCACTTCCATTTGAGATAAGCTATGCTTTGGATTTTGACAAATATGCAGTTGAAACGTACAATGCAAATTTTGAACATCCAGCTGTTTGTGATGACATTAAAAATGTGGACATCAACCAAATCGAAGCTTTTGATTTATTGCTTGGAGGTTTTCCTTGTCAATCATTTAGTACTGTAAATCCAAATAAAGACACTAATGACGACAGAGCAAATCTTTACAAAGAACTCGTAAAAATATTAAAAGCAAAACAACCTAAATTTTTCGTTTGCGAAAACGTAAAAGGTTTGGTAACGCTACAAAAAGGAGAGATTCTTAAAAAAGTAATTACCGAATTTGAAAGTGTTGGCTACAAAGTGAAATATAAAGTTTTACTTGCTTCAAACTTTGGCATTCCACAAAAAAGAGAAAGGGTTTTTATTGTCGGAGTAAGAAACGATGTAGATGTAGATTATAAATTTCCGGTAGATACACACTCTGAAACAAACCTTTTCAGTAAAAAAAAATGGATTCCTCTTAAAAAAGTAATTCCTCAATTAGCAATTGATGAAGAAAAATATTATTTCTCTCAAAGAGCAGTTGAAGGAATGAAAAATGCTAAAAACAATATGAAGCGTGGTTTGTATCAAGATTTGGAAGGACAATGCCTAACTATTACTTCACATTTAGCAAAGACAAGTTTAAACTCTCGTGATCCAGTTTTATTAGTCAATCCCGAAAAAGAAATTTACAGACGATTTACTCCTGAGGAAGCTGCAAGTATTCAGTCTTTCCCTGAAAATTTTGTTTTTCCTGTAAGTGAAACGCAAGCTTATAGGCAAATAGGAAATGCCATTCCACCAGTTTTGATGTGGCACGTTGCAAATGCTTTGGCTGAAAATCTTAACACAATGAGTAAAAGTATTCAAGTAAACGAATTACAAGAATTCTTCTAATCCACACATATATTTCTTAAAGCCAACATTTTGCCGATAAATTGAATTCGGGTTAAACTTTATAACCTCATTCCGGCACAATACACCTTCTACTGCGTGATAATCTTAACAAGATTTGAAAACGAAGGGGTATTTTACTAACTTTGTCGATTGAAACAAATTAGAAAGGGTTTCAAGTCTTTTAAAATTAAACTTCGTATCACAAAACATGTTTATTATACTTTGACTTACCCATCATAAATAAATCAATATTCAGCAAAATGTCAGCTATACAAGAATTTAACGACTATCGAAGCCGCATGAACGATAGAATCATGGCTCAAGACAACAAGGTCATCAAGCGTTTTTGGAGTTTGGATAATCAAACATACCAGCCGGAAGTGTTGGATACGCGGACAAAGGAGATGCTTGGACTCGTGGCTTCCATGGTTTTACGTTGCGACGACTGCATTAAGTATCATTTACAGCGCTGTCATGAAGAAGGTTTATCAACTGAAGAAATTTTTGAAATTCTGTCTGTTGCCATAATTGTCGGAGGTTCTATTTGTATTCCACATACACGAAGAGCAGTAGAGTTTTGGGACGAATTATTAAATGCAAAATAATACATGAAAACTATTTCATTTTTGGACGAACTCAATGAGGTTCAATATAAGGCAGTCACAACCATCAATGGTCCCGTTATGGTCATTGCCGGTCCGGGCTCGGGTAAGACGAGGGTTCTGACTTATCGCATCGCTTATATGATGGAGCAAGGTATCAATCCCCGAAATATCCTAACCTTGACCTTTACCAATAAAGCTGCGAGAGAGATGAAGGAAAGACTTGAAAAAGTCGTGGGACAGCAATCCAACTATGTGTGGGCAGGTACCTTTCACTCTATTTTTGCTAAAATTCTACGCATTGAAGCCGATAAAATAGGTTTTCCGCCTTCCTTTACTATCTATGATTCCGACGATACCAAATCCATGCTCAACCACATCGTCAAAGATCTCCAGCTCGACTCCAAGCTCTATACCGCCAACTTGTTGTATAATCGCATTTCTTCTGCCAAAAGCCAACTTATTAGCCCGGCATCCTACCTCAATGATCACGTCTTGATTGAAGAAGATAAGGCAAAAAAAGTTCCCTTAGTCGGCCAAATTTATTATAATTATACTGAGCGATGTAAAAATGCGGGAGCAATGGATTTTGATGACTTACTTTTCAACACCTTTATTCTCTTTCATCGCAATCCGGACAATGTTCTTGAGAAATATCAACAGAAATTCAAATACCTGCTCGTAGATGAGTTTCAAGATACCAATTTCCTTCAATATGCCATCCTAAAAAAGTTGATCAAATATCCCGATAGCCAGCACAACTTGTGCATTGTGGGTGATGACGCGCAGAGTATTTACGCCTTTCGTGGCGCAACAATCGAAAATATACTCGATTTTAGCAAAGATTTTCCTCAATTGCAGACCTTCAAGTTGGAACAAAATTACCGCTCCGGCCAATATATCGTTAATGCCGCTAATAATGTAATCAACTATAATCACCGCCAAATCAAAAAAGAAATATGGACTTCTCAGGCAGATTCCGCTAAAATATCGACCGTCAGAGCACTTAGTGATGACGAAGAAAGCCGCAAAGTCGTTGATGCCATTTTCGAACATAAAAACAGAAATCACATCACCAATAGTGAAATTGCTATTTTGTACCGAACCAACGCCCAAAGCAGAAACTTTGAGGAACATTTGAGACGCGCCAATATTCCCTATAAGATTTATGGTGGTATGTCTTTTTATCAGCGCAAAGAAGTAAAAGATCTATTGGCTTACTTCAGGCTTGTCGTCAATCTACAAGACGAAGAAGCTTTCCGACGCATCGTCAATATTCCAAAGAGAGGAATTGGCGATACCTCCGTTGAAAAATTACTCAACTATGCTACAGAAAACAACATTAATGTATGGGATGCCATTGATGCTGCAATTGTTACGGGCAAAGCACAAGTATCACTATTGGAATTTAAAAAACTAATCCTTCATGCCAATCAATTTTCATTGAGCAATGATGCCGATAAAGTGGCAGAACTGGTGTATCAAAAATCTGAAATGGCCAAAATGTATAAAGAGGATAAGACCAATGAAGGAAAGAGCCGTATGGAGCATATTACGTCTCTCATGGATGGTATCCAAGAATTCGTTGAAAAAGATGAGGTTGAATTAGATGATAATGGTGACATAGTGATTGAGAAAAGTCGTGGAATGGTGGAATATCTACAAAGCATTTCTTTAATTACAGACTTTGATAACGAGACTTCTGATGGGGATCATGTCAACTTAATGTCGGTTCACTCTTCCAAAGGTTTGGAATTTGATAGTGTCTTTGTGGTAGGATTAGAAGAAAAACTATTTCCTTCTTTTATGTCTCTTCATCAGGAATCCTTGATTGATGAAGAAAGAAGATTGTTTTATGTTGCCATAACACGTGCCCGTAAATTATTAACACTTACCTATGCTACCAGCAGGAGGCAATTTGGAAATATTGTGTTTAACAAACCGAGTCGGTTTTTGGAAGAAGTCGGCGAAGACAACTTAGCGTCCTCAATACATCAACCAAGAAACTTAGTAAAAGATAGAGACCCTAGATCCAAAGTCGTGGGATCCTTTGCAAAAAAACCGATTCCTCAAGCAGCTCAAACTCAATATAATATTGTCGCGAGTCCAATATCTGCATTTCAGCCCGGAGTCAAGGTATTGCATCCTAGATTCGGATACGGAACTATCATTTCAATAGAAGGAAATGCTGATGCCAGAATGGCTATCATCCATTTCGATACCTTCAGTGATGATAACAAGCGAATATTATTGAAATTTGCTAAAATGCAAGCATTATAATATAGGTACATTCAAATTAGGTTTTTATTTTTAACCAGTATTCTTACCTAAATAAAGATGATATTGCATTTATAACTTGGTCTTATCGATACCACCCAATACTATGTTTCACAAAAAATTGTTCCACGTGAAACATTTTTTATATATTAAAAAATTAAATGTCTATATTTTTGCATCTATTTCGTTATTTGTATATAATATATAATTAAAATATTTCATATTTGCCACATAAAATCATTCTATGAAAGTATTAAAGTTCGGCGGTTCATCTCTTGCCACTGGCGAAAGAATAAAAAATGTCGCTCAAATTATCATTAAATCAAAGACTAAAAAAAATCAACTTTTAGTCGTCGTATCCGCATTTGGCGGAATTACTGATTTGCTCATTCGATGTGGTCAATTGGCACAATCGGGTAATAATCAATATGAACAACTTCTATCCAACATATCAGAAAGATGTATCCAAATAAATAATGAACTATTTCCACAAAACTCAGAGAATGCATTATTAGACCAACAGCTCAATTTCCTATTGGAAGAATTAGCCGGTTTACTCAATGGCATCTACCTTTTACGAGAACTATCCGATAGATCACAGGCATTATTAGTCTCTTTCGGAGAAAGAATTTCAGCCACTACGCTATCTTATTACTTAAATTCTTTAGATTATACCACCGAGTATCTCGATGCACGAAACTTCATTAAGACGGATTCCAACTTTCTTAAAGCAAGCGTTGACTTTCTTGCTACTCATCACCTCATCCGCAACCACTTCAAAAATAAAAAAGATATATCCATCATTACAGGATTTATTTCTTCGAATCATGAAGGTTCAACAACTGTATTAGGTCGTGGAGGTTCAGATTATTCTGCGTCTATTTTCGGTGCTGCCCTATCTTCCAAAGTTATTGAAATATGGACCGACGTCAACGGTGTCATGAGCGCCGATCCAAGAAAAGTATCCGATGCCTTCACAATTCCTCAACTTACTTATGATGAAGCTTCTGAAATAAGCCATTTTGGTGCAAAAGTAATCTATCCGCCTTCGATTATTCCGGCAAAGCAAATTCACATACCTATCGTTATAAAAAATTCATTTCAACCATCACATCCCGGCACTATTATCAATCATGAAAAAATAGCAAACCAATATATATTAAAAGGTGTTACTTCTATTCCCAATGTTTCCATGATTACACTCTCCGGAGGTGGCTTAGTGGGTGTACCGGGTAGCGCTGCTAAATTATTTCAAGCACTTTCCCAATATAATATCAATATTATTCTTATCTCTCAAGGTTCCTCCGAAAATTCAATCTCCTATGTCATTTCTTCGCAAGAAGCTGATCGAGCCGTCATAGCCCAAAATAAAGCCTTCGAAAAAGAAATTTTAGCAGGCATCATTGAAGAAGCCAAAGTTCAAAATAACCTGTGTATCATATCCATTGTTGGTGAAAATATGTACAGAACACCAGGTATAGCAGGTAAAATGTTTAGAACACTCGGTACAAATGGTATTAATGTTTTTGCCATTGCTCAGGGTTCAAGCGAATTAAATATTTCTGCAGTTATCCACATCGACAATGAAATAAAAGGATTGCAACTACTTCACGAAATGTTCTTCCTTTCTAAAAATATTCGTATCAATTTATTCCTTGCAGGAACAGGACTAATAGCTTCCACCCTGCTCAAACAAATTGAAAAACAAAATGCTTACTTAATAAAAAATAAAAATATTGAAATTAAACTCATTGGAATCACAAATACTTCCAAAATGTTCTTCCAGAAAGAAGGTATTTCTCTAAAAAACTGGAAAAAAGAACTCAATCAAGAAGGAAGTGTATCCAATAATACAAAGTTTGTCGATATGTGTATTGAAGCAAATCTCCCCAATTCAATATTTGTTGATTGTACAGCCTCTGGTGATATACCTTCACATTTTGAACGAATTCTAAATCATAGTATATCCATCAGTACACCCAATAAAATATCTGTGTCTGAAGATTTCAATACCTATTCTTTACTAAAAGAAACAGCGAGAAAAAACAACGCATTATTCTGTTATGAAACAACAGTAGGTGCCGGATTACCCATACTTACAACTCTCAATAATTTATTGGAAAGTGGCGATAAAATATTGTCTATCGAAGGTGTTTTCAGTGGATCTGTATCCTATATATTTAATACCTTTTCAGACAAAATTCCGTTTTCAGACGTCGTTGAAGATGCATCGAAAAAAGGTTATACAGAACCTGATCCAAGAATTGATTTAAACGGAATAGACGTAACACGTAAATTAACCATACTGAGTAGGGAGGCAGGTTTTAATCTCAAAAAGAAAGATTTCAAAGTAAAGAAATTTTTGCCAAAAGCCATACAACAGGCTAAAACAATGGATGAATTTTGGATGGAAATAAACAAGGCGAATGAATACTTCGAAAGCTTGGCAACCAAGGCGAAAAATGATAAATCCAAATTGCGTTTTATTGGAACCATTACGAAGGATTCTGCCCAATTAGCTCTCAAATCAGTGAATAAAAAAAGTCCGTTTTATCACCTTAACGGAAGCGACAATATGATCGTTTTTACAACGGAAAGATATAAAGACAGACCCTTGGTAATACAAGGTCCGGGAGCAGGAGCTGAAGTTACTGCATCCGGAATTTTTGCAGAAATACTTTCCATTATTTCATTTATAAAAGATTAATTATGTCATCGGGCATCAAAGTATTTGCACCTGCCAGCACCTCAAATTTAGCTTGTGGTTTTGATTCTCTGGGTATAGCTTTAGAAAAACCGGGTGATAATATCATATTTAGAAAAACAGATTCAAAAGGTTTAAAAATTACCAAAATAATAGGAGCTGATAGAAAATTACCCACCGATATTCAACAAAATACAGCCGGAGTTGCTGCAATGGCATTATTGAAACATGTTGATATGGAAAATATCGGTATAGATATGGAAATCCACAAAAATATGCCTTCGGGAAGTGGATTGGGTTCAAGTGCAGCAAGTGCCGCAGCCGCTGTCTTAGGTATTAACACAATTCTAAATTTAGGACTTACTAAGAGGGAATTATTGCCTTTTGCCGTGCAAGGAGAAATGGTTGCATCCGGAAGTATTCATGCAGACAATATAGCACCATCCCTCCTTGGAGGAATGATATTTATACGGGATAATCAAAGTCTGGATATATACAAACTTCCTTATATACCCGGTATTTACCTAGCAATGGTTCATCCTAATATCACCATTATGACAAAGGAAGCAAGGGCAATTCTTTCTCCTACGATAACACTCAAACAACATATACAACAAGCGGCAAACTTAGCTGCATTCGTTTTAGCCACTTATACTTCTGATATAGATCTATTGTCAAAATCAATTCAAGATGTCGTCATCGAACCGCAAAGAGCTGGTCTTATACCTCATTTTTATGAGGTCAAAGAAGCTGCTTTAAATCAAGGAGCTTTAGGCTGTAGCATCAGTGGTGCCGGACCTTCCTTATTTGCTTTATGTTCCAATAGCCTTATTGCTGATGAAGTTGCTATTACAATGAAAAAAACTTTTGAAAATCACAATATTCAAGCATCGTCATTTGTTTCTCCTATCAATCATGAAGGTGCAATAATTATATAAACATATACCATGATTTACATTAGTACCAGAAATAATAAAAAGGAATATAATTTTGAACAAATAATGCGGCTCGGTATTCCGGATGATGGCGGATTATTTATTCCTATTCAAATTCCGAAGCTTCCTAAAAGCTATATAGATGATCTTGTCAATAAAAGTTTTGAACAGATTGCATTTGATATTGCCCGCTTATATATCGACACATCAATATTTACCGATGATGAATTAAAAGAAATTATTACAAATGCTTTAAATATCAATTTACCCTTAAAAGTTATAACCAATGATTTGGGTATTTTTGAACTATTTCATGGACCTACCGGAGCATTTAAAGATTTTGGTGCTCGTTTTATGACATATTCATTAAATGCATTACAAAAAAAACACGATAAAAAGGTAACAATAGTCACCGCTACATCTGGAGATACCGGTGCTGCTGTAGCATCTGCATTTCATAATATTCAACATATCAACGTATTTATTTTATATCCAAAAGACAGAGTTAGTGCATTTCAGGAAAAACAAATAGCCGGATTGGGTGACAATATTCATGCCTTGGAAATAGACGGAACATTTGATGATTGTCAGGATATTGTAAAAAAATGTTTTGGAGATAAAGAATTTAAAACCAAATTGAATCTCACTTCATCTAATAGTGTAAATTTTTCAAGACTTATTCCGCAGATAATCTATTATTTTGAAGCCTACAAAAGGGCATGTATGATAGGACATAGTAAGATATCCATCATTGTACCCAGTGGAAATTTTGGCAATATTACCGGCGGTGTTTATGCTTTAAAAATGGGACTTCCTATACACAACTTAGTTGCAGCTACAAATTCTAATGACGTTTTCCCAAATTATATTCATCAAGGAATATATACTCCGGAAAAAGTCAGTAAAAAAACAATCAGTAATGCAATGGATGTTGCTAATCCGTCTAATATTGAAAGGCTATTTTCAATTTATCGTTCCACGTGGAACAATATAGCAAAAGATATTCACAGTAATTCTATTGAAGATAATATAACTAAATTATGCATCGAAAACTTCTATAAAAAATATAATTATCTGCCGGATCCTCACACAGCGGTTGGAATATCAAATTATTATCTTGAAAATATGACGCATAGTGATGTTTTCTTTATCGTTTTCGCTACTGCACACCCATATAAATTCAAAGAAGTCATTCAATCTATATCTCCAGATATTCAAGTGTCCGGAAATAACTATACCCAACAATATGAATCAGTAAATATTAAAAAAACAACGTTTAAACCTGATTTAATAGAAATTAAAAAGTTTATTACCAAGCTATCTTAACCCAAATAAAATAAGTAATGCAATAGGATAAATACTTTATTATTAACCGTTATAATATTTACTTTATTTTATTTAAAAAATCACCCAATATAGCATTAAATTCATAGGGTAACTCCATCATAGGACTATGTCCACATTCATCTAAAAAATATAACTCGGAATTTTTTATTAGTTCATGAAACTTTTCCGCTACAAATGGAGGTGTTATGGTATCATTCTTTCCCCATATTAATAATGTGGGAGCCACTATCTTATGCAACATATTCTCCAAATTATGTCGAACAGCTGACTTCGCAGTTGCTATAATTCTTATACCCTTACCCCTATCATTCACTATTCCATACACCTCATCCACCAACTCCTTTGTGGCAACCTCCGGACGGTAGAATGTCGCTTCTGTCTTCTTCTTTATAAAATTATAATCTCCTCGTCTCGGATACGTACTTCCCATAGCACTCTCAAACAAACCACTACTACCAGTTAATATTACAGACGAAATCTTTTCCGGTCGCTTCAATGTATATAGAATGGCAATATGCCCTCCCAACGAATTACCCAATACATGAACTTTATCAATACCCATGTAATCAACAAATTCATCAATATAATCGACCAATCCCGATACTGAAACTTTCAATATAGGTAATTCATATATAGGTAAAATAGGAATAATAACCCGATAACTATCTTTAAAATGATTGAATAAACCATTGAAATTACTCAAACCACCAAATAATCCATGAAGCAAGAGAATAACTTCTCCTTCCTCTTTTGATTGCTTATATTTAAATTTATCCGAAGTAATTATTGGATAATCCATATTCTTAATTATTTATTTTTATAATATTCAATTTGTAAATTTAATTCACATTTCTATTCCTTAACCTCCGATAGACGTGCGTGTCCGATAAATCTATAATTCATATACAATAAAGAACTAATTATTAATACAGCTCCCAATTGATGCGTAACTCCTAAAAATACAGGTAAACTGCCTTTGCAATTCATAACAGTTAATATCCCTATAAAAACTTGAAAACACAATGCTCCAATAAATATCATAACAACATTGAAAAAATATGAATTATTCTTTAACGCCTTTGTCCATTTAAAAAATATCACAAATCCCAATATAAAAATCAAATATGCAATGTTCCTATGAAAAAATTGAAAAAATGCTGCTGCAAATGCATGACTATCATACTCTATCATGTTATTCCATGTCCAATTGCTACCTTCTAACAAATCAAAAGGAATATATGTTCCATTCATCAAAGGCCAAGTAGGATAAGCCAATCCAGCCTTCATTCCAGATACAACTCCACCAAGCAGTAATTGCACTATTAATAATACATTAATTATCTTTAATGTTCCTATTTTCTTGCCGATTACAATTGCCCTCCTTTTAGGAAATGTTACTTTCAATGTTGTCCAAAATAAATAGGCATACACCAAAAAAGCAAGATTCAAATGTATCGTCAATTTATAAGCATTTACCCATGGACGGTTTATTAGACCACTGGCAACCATAATCCATCCAAACACGCCTACCAATCCACCCAATAATACAATCACAATCAGATCAATCATCAAAGATTTCTTTATCTGCTTCTTCACCAAAAACCAACAAAATGGAATTATAAATACAAATCCTAAAGATCGCGCCCAAAGCCTGTGAAAATACTCCCAAAAATAGATAAACTTAAACTCGGATAATTCCATACCCTTGTTGATTTTATGATATTGAGGTGTCTGTTTATACAATTCAAATGCCTCATTCCATTCTACTTCTCCCACAGGTGGAAAAGTACCAATCGCAATCTCCCATTTAGTGATTGACAGTCCGGAACCCGTCAACCGAGTTATGCCGCCAATCATCACCTGTATCGTTATCATGAAAACACCAATCCACAACCAATTTCTGACTGCATTGGAATGGCGATGTGAAGCATCTTTCTGAAGTTCTGCGATACTTAATTCCACAAATATGCTTTTCAATTAAACAAAGCCAAAAGTAAAACAATAAAGAGAAAAATTTAGACCTTTTTTCTAACATCCATTTATAATAAATATATTTATAATTATATATAAAAAAAAGATTGTTGTTATAGATGACTGTGAGTTTGTTGAAAACAATTTTTAATATATTTGGAAATGTCGTTATTAACTTTGTAATTATAACTTTGTTAATTAAATGATTGTTATACTTATTTGAATTTCAGATTATTATATTAGTAATACACATATTCACATTTCATATTTATTTTATTATTGTATGAAAATATTTTTGTATTACCCTGTTGAATTCATTGATTTTTTATGAAGGACAGTGGGAATATTCTAACACACATTTAAATATTTAATATATGTTTTTTCTATTTTTTATTTATCCACATTTTTGAATTATTTATCCACATTTATTTTTAACACATATAATATTGTTTATACTTATAATTGATACATTTGTAGTTTATAACATAGAATCTTTTATTTATATGTTATTAACTTTAATTTTTATATTCCATGAGAGCTATCATTCAACGTGTTTTAAGTTCCTCTGTAACCATTGACGGCAGTATTTTTTCTTCCATTGATCAAGGATTACTTGTATTGCTTGGCGTTACAGAAGAAGATAGTGAGGAAGATGTAGTTTATCTCGTACATAAGATTGCTCAGATGCGTATCTTTGGAGATGCAGAAGGAAAGATGAATTTAAGTGTTATGGATATTGAAGGTGAAGTGATGGTCATCAGTCAGTTTACCTTATTTGCACAAACCAAGAAAGGCAACCGACCATCATTTATATTAGCAGCCAAGCCGATTCAAGCCATTCCCCTTTATACTGCTTTTTTACATGAAATGGATAAGATAACACAGAAAAAAACGGCAAGCGGCGTATTTGGAGCTGATATGAAAGTCCAATTAATCAATGATGGTCCGGTTACAATATTTATTGACTCAAAACTAAAAGATATATGACTATATCAGAATATAGGGAAAAGGTAGATTCCTGGATTAAACAACATGGTGTCCGCTATTTTGACGAAAAAACAAATAGTCTGTTGCTCGTAGAAGAAGTCGGAGAATGGTCTCGACTCGTAGCGCGTATTTATGGAGAACAATCGTTTAAATCAGAACAAGCTGCACATGATGCACAACGGCAATTGGAAGATGAGTGGGCTGATATTTTATTTGTCCTTACCTGTCTGGCCAATCAGATTGGTATAGATGTTGAAGGAGCCATTACAAGAAACTTTGAGAAAAAGACTGCTCGTGATAGTGACAGACATATAAAAAATGATAAACTAAAGGCGAAATAATACCGAATTGACTTTTATATAGACCAATCTATTTTACTTTTAGAATTCGTATAACATTTTATATTTACAGCAAATATTAAAATATGTGGAATTACATCAGAGAATCAATCCGTAGAAAGCGTGCGCGCAGATATACCACGACGTATGAAACAGAATTGGATACCTTTGATATCACCGGTATCGGGAAGATATTATTTGCTAACTGGACAAATCCATTGGTAGAAAAAAAACGGATATCGGATGAACAAATTTCTTTTTTTAGAAAATTCTTAAAAAGAGGCGACTTAGCAGTAGATATAGGTGGAAATGTAGGCCACATGACTATTCCCATGGCATTAGCAGCCGGTAAAGAGGGAAAAGTAGTCACCTTTGACCCCAACCCTTATGTCTTTGAAATTCTAAAGAAAAACACTTCGCTCAATCCACAATGGACCAATATTGATCCTCATCCGTATGCTATAACCGACCATCCCGGTGAATTTTTTTACAACTCCTCTGAAGCTTCTTTCAACAATGGCGGCATCTCTGAAGACGAACAAAGTCGCCACGGAAAGTTTAGACTCGACCATAAAATAACCGGTATTCAATTAGAATCCTTTTTAAATGAAAATTATGCCGAAAAAATGGATCGCCTGAAATTAATT
>Ga0138256_10005992_pt1 | contig 12877 bp, 8 predicted proteins | sample KNB2016incub_MG_FD_105486 | JGI IMG/M metagenome (GOLD analysis project Ga0138256, IMG submission 105486) | Active sludge microbial communities from wastewater in Klosterneuburg, Austria - KNB2014incub_MG | ecosystem: Engineered > WWTP > Activated sludge > Unclassified | place: Austria... | reverse complement strand
GTTCTTTTGCCCCTTGTTCGGGATGTAGCACAACGACCAGGTCGTAGGCTCGCTGCCTGCCGGTTTTTCGAGAACTTCGAGGCGAATGTGAACCATTCCGTTTCGGTAGTCGACCGGCGCAGTCCAATCCTTCGGCCGGTTAGCGTTCAGCTTTTCACCCTTGATGTAATAGTGCGATTTGCTGGGCTTGGAACTGTCCGCGTCTTCTTTGGTGAAAGTAAAGGTCTCATCGAATAAGACGAACTGCTGAGCTTGCAGCGATTGCGACGCGACGACATGAATAACGATCGCAACAATTGCGGAGCGATACCAAGACATCACGAGTTCTCCTCGCGAAATGAGTTCTGGATCAATGCCACCTAACCATCAATCTTACGGCCCGATGATGGCAAATTGTTGGGTGAAACAAAAAAGGGATGAGCATTTACTCATCCCCGAAGGTTGCAGGCTTGTCGAATGGGCAGAGTGATTACCGCTCGTCTGGCAATTCGATGTGCTCCGTCATGGCGACTTGGCGGGCCTTGGTGAGGGCTCGCGATTCGATCTGACGAACACGTTCCTTGGTCACACCCATTTCTTCGCCGACTTCTTTCAAAGTCAGCGGCTCCTGGCTGTGATCGAGACCGAAGCGGCTGATGATGATCTGACGTTCACGTTCGTCGAGTTGGGAAAGGATCTTCTCGACCTGCTTCTCAAGCGTGTTTTGAACCACTTCCTGACCGAGCGAATCGGGCCGCTGATCAGCCTGGGCGACAAAGAGCTCGTCCTGACTGGTGCGGAACCGATCGCGCCGCTTGTACTCTTCCGGAATGGTGCGAGCGAAGTTCTTCATGATGGCCCAGCTGGCATACGTGCTGAACTTGTTGCCGCGCGAGAAATCGAACTTCTCGACGGCGCGAATCAGCGACATATTGCCATCCGAAACCAGGCTGAAGAAGTCTTCGGTGCCGCTCACGTGACGCTTGGCGATCGAAACCACCAACCGCAAGTTTGCCTGCACAATTTCGTTCTTCACCTTCACGGCTTCCTCGTACAACTCCTCGATCTCGTTCATCTCGCTGGTGCGAGCCGAGGTCGGATGAAGTTGCGCACGCAGCTTCGCCGCTTTGTACTTGAGGTAGTTGAACTTGCGGAACAAGTGCATTTCTTGCTCGCGGGCGAGCAATGGCACTTCGTAGAGAGCAGCCAAATAAGGCGGCAATCCACTCGGGCTGCGCATCTTTCGTGTGGCAACTTCTGGGGCCGGCGTTGGCCCGAGAAATTCCTTCTCGTTGCTGGCAACGTCAAAGCTCTCGTGGTGCATGAACTCCAGCGGCAGTTCGAGAATCCGCTTGGCGCGGACTTCGTTCAACACACGATAGATCGTGGTCCGCGTGCGGCAATACCGCTTGGCGAGCACATCGACCGAGTCACCCCGCTTCGACTGTTGATAGATTCGCTGCTTCTGCTCATCCGACAGCAAGCCGGTCTGATCCGGGAAAACCGCTTCGTGGGGATTCTGCTGATCGAAATTGCGCAGGGTGTAGCGAATTGTCTCCACACTCCGGTTCATTCGCTTGGCAACGCGGCGAGCCACCTCCGACGGGCAGCCGCCAGCCGCAGCTAAGCGCCGAGCACGATCAACGATCTCCAGCTTTTCCGTGTCGGTAAGTTGGCTGAACCGCTCTCCGCGTTTGATCTTTTCTTCGTTCTGGTTCATGAACCGCTCGACGCTCGAGCGCAGGAAGCCCACGCGTTTGCGACGACCTTCGAACACAAAACGACGGCTCACCAGACCTTGTTCCCGCCAACGCGCGATAGTCTTCGTCGAAACCTTGAAGAGCTTGCTGAGTTCTTCGACGGTGTGAACGGGCTCACCCGCATCTTGCACGGGAATGTTGGCCGCGTCCGAAACGTCTTCCACAAACAGCCGCAGATCGTGAATCGCATCGCTCCCCTGCATCACCACGGGTGCCGTGGAATCGGGGCGAAAGTCGGTAATGCGATAGCACAGATACTCGTACGAGTAGGTACGCTCTTTTTCCATTTCGGCGAGCAGACGCTCGGCCCGATTTACTTGTTCGATTTTCTTATCCCGGGGCGCAAAACGAACCTGCTGATCGCGAAGTTGCTTGAGCACAGGGTTGACATAACTGGCATGCATGATAAGCCTCTTTCTACCCGTATCAGCCGGCTGTTCCTGGGATCCCTCCCCCGCCTGATCTGGGTCGCCTGTTGCCAGCGAGCATCTTACCCGCTAACCGCCTGCATTCTCTACGCTTGCAATGGGTTGAATGTTCTTTCGATGCATAACTCAATACCGCGGTAACGCCTTGTCCTTACACGACGTCCCAAGTTCTTCTCCTTCTCCCTCGGTTCCATTTTGACCTGTCTACGTGACAGTCTTGCGAGCGACACTTTAGAGGGAAGCATTTGACGTGCCGCAGTGGACACTTTGGTCGATGTAACGCGGCAAACCGCTGCCCTTCACTTAGTCACACAATCCCTAACTCTTGTTCGCGCTTGGTATTTGCGACTACGAGCCTGACGAAGGCGCCGTTGATTCAACAAGGACGAAAGCCAACCGCTAATGCCACAAAACGCCGGTCTTTTCTCAAGCTGATGCCTCAACGGTCATATCGATTGCCGTTCAAACAACAGCCACTCTGCTAGCGAAACGACCACCACAGACAGTTTGGTTTTGTTGCACCCGGGCTGGTGCCCTTACCGATGATCTCGATGCGCTGAGGCCGATTACAAGGATTGCCTGGGCAATTAGGTAATCAGGGAAGCTCAGGCCGATCTCATTCTGAGACTTTCGTCTCAACCAGGGACTATCCATGACGCAACTTCGCCAACCACAGTCCTTCGTTACCATTGAACCTTGCTTGCAGAAACTCGCCGCTCGCCGAACATTTTTGCGGCAATCGGCAATCGCCGTGGCACTCGCCTCTTGCGGCCTCCCGGCCTACGCTGTCGGGGAAAAGGTGCTACTCGCGGTTAACTCCGATGAGACTCGGTCGCTGCAAGTGAAGTTAGCGGTCGAAGCGTCGGGCCAAATGAAAATGAACCCGGATAGCCGGGAGGTAAAGTTCCTCCCCATGTCAGTAACCGCCGAACTCGACTTCGTGCAACGCCGCCTGCCTGCGATCAAGGACTCTGCTGCCGTTCGGCTGGTTCGCCACTACTCGACCGCCGACACCAAGTTCAACCTGAAGAACACCGAATTCAAGCAGACGGTCCGCGACGACAGACGCCTGGTCGTTTTGCAAACCGAAGGTGACTCAGCAACCTACTTCTCGCCCCTCGGTCCGCTCAGCCGGGAAGAACTCGAATTGCTCGATACTCAGGGTGCCGGCGTGCTGCCAGAACTACTGCTGCCGGGTAAGGAAATGAAGGTGGGCGAAACCTGGAACCTGACCGACGCCGCCGTCATTCGCCTGTTGAGCCTGGACGCCGTTCACAAGCAGGATGTCGTTGGCAAGTTCGACGAAATCCGCGAGGGCATCGCGATCCTCTCGCTCGAAGGCAAAGCTTCAGGTGCGGTTGGCGGAGTGGCCTCCGAACTTGCCTTGCGTGCAAAGATCAACGTCGATCCCAAGCAGCAACTTCTCACCTGGCTGGCAATCTCGATCAACGAGAACCGCGCTATCGGCCACGCTCAGCCCGGCTACGACGTTACCTCTCGCATTCGCATGCTCACCGCCTTTGCTGACAGCGCCCCCGAGATCAGCGATGAGTCCATCAGCAAGCTGCCGCTCGTCGCGAAAGCGGGCGAAACGCTCCTCGCCTTTCGCAGTGAAAAAGGTGGCTTCGAACTCGTCCACGATCGCCGCTGGCGGGTGATGAACGAACGATACGATAGTGCCATTCTGCGAATGATCGACCGCGGCGAACTCGTGGCCCAGTGCAACATCGCCAAGCTCAAGAACTTTGGCAAAGACGAGAAACTGACGCTCGACACCTTTCAGGGAGACGTCAAAACGGCTCTCGAAAAGCAGAAGGCTCAAATCATCGAAGCCAGCGAAAGCATCAACGAGGCGGGCATCAAAGTGCAACGCCTGATGGTCGCCGGTTTCGCCTCGGAACTGCCGATTCAGTGGACCTACTATCACCTGTCCGATTCCGAGGGTCGGCGAGCTTCGGTGGTCTTCACCATCGATCAAAAGCTGGTCGAGAAGTACGCCCACATCGATCAGGAAATCATCGCCGGCTGCCGCTTCTTCGAACCGGTTCGTGACGAATCGAGCGAACCCACTCCCGCCGCAGACAAGCCGAAAAACGAGACTGCGCAGAAGCCGGCGAGCAAAGAAGCTCGCTAATTCTCACTGCGAACCGAGCCACGAAAAAGCCCCGGCCAGATCAAGCGATCCAACCGGGGCTCATTTTCTTTCGCAGGCCGTTAAAGGCAATCGACGCTACCGGGTAGCAGCCACTTTGTCCTTGCCGAGCGAGCGGAGATAGTCGAGCGTAATGCCAATGCATTCGTTGAAGTAGAAGTCTTTATCAACGACCTGGTCGCTCCCCTTCGATTGGTTCTCGAAGGTCTTCTCTTCTTCCTTCTCCGAATCGAGTTCCGCGCGGCGGGCCAGGAACTTCTTCTCGTTCAAGGGAACTTCCTTCTTGGTCTTCTGGTCGACGTACTTGTCGATGTCACGCAGCAGCTTCTTGAACTCTTCCGACTTCTCGCGGCGGGCCGCCGAGGATTCCTTCAGGCGATTCACCTGAGCCGGGGTTACCTGGTCGAAAGTGCCGAACTTCGAGGTCGGAATCTTGTCGAACGCCAGGGCGTGATCGAGATCCGCTTCGCTGACGTCCATGTGATCGGTGATCGAAGGCAGCACCACATCGGCCAGCACACCGCGACGCTGGGTGCTTTCACCGTTCGGGCGATAGAACTGTTGCATCGTCAGCTTCAAGGCGCCCATGTTCGGTGGGTTACCCACCGGGAACATCGTTTCGCCCAAGTCGAGCAGGCTTTGCACCGTTCCCTTACCGTGCGTAGTGCTATCCCCCACGATCAGACCGCGGTGATAGTCCTGAATCGCACCGGCGAGAATCTCGCTGGCCGAAGCGCTGAATTTGCTGGTCAGCACCACCAGTGGTCCCTTCCAGTACATGCCGCTATCCAGGTCATCGTACTGTTGTACGCGGCCGTTCGGATCCTTCACTTGCACCACCGGCCCGGCGTCAATGAACAGGCCGGTCAGATTGATGGCTTCCGTCAAGCTGCCACCGCCGTTGCGACGCAGATCGAGCATGATCACGTCGACGTTCTTCGCTTTGAAGTCGTCGATGAGCCGCTTCACGTCGCGGGTCGAGCTCTTATAGTCGCTGGCATTTTCGCGAGCGGCTTCCATGTCCATATAGAAGCTCGGTAGATCGATCACGCCGACCTTGAACGGCGAGCCGTCTTGCTTCTTCCCTTCTTCGAAGATCACGCCCCGAGCTTCGCTATCTTTCAGCTCGATCTTCGCACGGGTGATCTTGACGATCTTCGATTCACCACCGGCAGCAGGCACCACGCCCAAGCGGACGATCGTGCCGGCCTTACCGCGAATCTTGTCGACCACGTCGTTGAGCTTCATGTCGACGACGTCGACCATTTCGCCCGCTTCGCCTTGGCCAACACTGATAATCCGATCTTCCACCTTCAACTGGCCCGACTTTTCCGCGGCACCGCCGGGAATCAGTTTGTTCAGCACGGTGTAACCATCAATCATCTGCAGTTGGGCACCGATGCCGTCGAGATTCAGCCCCATCAGAATGCGGAAGTTCTCAAGCGAACTCTTCGACATGAAGGTGGTGTGCGGGTCGTACGACATGGTGATGCTGGTCAGGTACATTTCCAGCAGTTCGTCGCTGTCGGTTTGATGCATCCGCTTCGCGAAACTGTTGTAGCGGCGTTTCAGACGCACTTTCGGGTCTTCACCCTTGAGCGACTTGTCACCCTTCAGCACGAGCAAGTCGTACTTCAGCCGCTTCCGCCAGCGATCTTTCGATTCGGCCGGGGTCTTGGCATAAGTCAGCTTGAGCGGGTCCGTAACCAGCACTTCGTCCACGGTGTAGTCAAAGTCTTCCTTCAGCAGCTCGTCGATCAGCACCAGCTTTTCGTCGATCCGCTTCAGCAAGGTGTCGTAAACGATCTTGGCAAACGAAACGTCGTTCGACTTGAGCATGTCGTCCAAGTCGTTGCGGCGTTTGTTGAATTCGTCGATATCGGATTGATAGAAGTACAGCTTCATTCCGTCCAGCGACTTCAGAAACTGCTCCATGCCCCGCTGCGAGATTTCGTCATCGAGGGCATGCTTCGAAAGGTGTTGCCGCCCTACGAGGCTCGTCACGGCTCTGGTAACCTGACGATCTGCGGGACGGGGAAAATCGGTCACGGAATCGGCGCCGCAAGCCGTCGAACTGAGCATGGCCAACGAGACCAGGCCAGCACTCAGAGCTCCAGTCAGTCCCAGCTTGTGAATCCATTCAGACGCTACATTCGCAGACGTCGCACTTGAAAGCGGTCGCATTCGAGAATCCTCGCCCCTCAAACCCGCCCTTGGCTCACTACCCTCGAACAACGAAGAATGTGAGATAAAGCGGGTCAGGTAAACCAGATAAAAAAGGATCGGTTGCGCGAATTCTCTCGCGCGCGGCAACTCGGGACAACACGAATCGTGCGAAACCTAACAGCCATCATTACTTGGAGTTGACAAGAATCCTCGTGGAAGAAACCTCCCCCGCCATTTCGTCGCCCTCGATCTCTCCTTCGCTTCAGGCGCAGATCGAAGTAGCCGCTGCGGCCCTCCGCGCCGGTCAACTCGTCGCCTTTCCGACCGAAACCGTCTATGGCCTCGGAGCCAACGCCGAGGACGAAGCGGCAGTCCGCCAAATTTTTGCCGCCAAGGGTCGCCCAGCCGATCATCCCGTAATTGTCCACCTCGCACAGGCTCAGCAAATCGATGATTGGGCCGTCGAGATCCCCGCCACCGCCTGGCAATTGGCCGAAGCCTTTTGGCCGGGGCCATTGACGTTGATCCTGAAACGCAGCGGCAAAGCCTTGGACGTCGTTACCGGCGGGCAAAACACCGTCGGTCTCCGCGTCCCCAGTCATCCGGTCGCCCACGAACTGCTGAAGCAATTTGGCGGCGGCATCGCTGCCCCATCCGCCAATCGCTTTGGTCGCATCAGCCCGACACTCGCCGCGCACGTCCGTCAGGAATTGGGCGACACGGTCAACTTGATTCTCGATGGCGGACCGTCCGAAGTGGGCTTGGAGTCCACCATCGTCGATCTTACCGGTCCCCAGGCTGTCATTCTGCGTCCTGGCGGCATCACCGCCGAGCAAGTCTCCGCCGTCCTCAACCAACCGCTCGGAGACTCCACGGAGAATGCCACACGAGCCTCGGGCCGGTTGCAAAGCCATTATGCCCCGCGAGCGGAGGTCGTGATCATCGAGCCGATGTCTCTGCCTGCCACCGTTCGGGCCTCAGAAGCCGCCAAGGAGCGGATTGCGGTTATTTGTGACGAGATGTATGTCCGCCCGGCCAATCTCAACCGGGCCCACTGGTTCAAGCTCCCCGCCGATCCCGTTACCCGGGCGCAACGGCTCTACATCGCCTTGCGGGCAGCCGATGACGCCGGCTATCAAAAACTAGTCGTCGTCCACGAGCGCGACAGCCAGCAACAAGACGCCGCCATCTGGGACCGCCTGCAAAAGGCCGCTGCTCCGCGAAGTTAAGCGCCATACGCAGCCAGCTGCGATCCTGAAATTAACCTGTTTGTTGATAAATTCCCGCCATTGTTGGACACCCCTCTTTTGCGGTCTCTGCGAGCAAGCGATTATCTCGCAACGACTTGCGAGATAATTTCAAAACCACAAATCAACCAACTTGTCCAACAATCGATCGAGTTTATCAACACCCCCCTGTTGCGGTCATGCCGTTGAGAGCTTGCTATCGAAGCGCCATCCGAGCTTGCCGCCGCCTACCAAGATGTCAAAGACCTTCGCACGTCGAATTGTACAAATGTCCGTGACTAGTTAGGTCACAAGTCGAAAAGTTTTTCAGATTTCATTGTGCCGCTCCCAGTTGAGTTGCATCTCCTGCGTGGGATAGGCTTCCAGCCTGTCATGTATTTCTATTCCCCATAAAAGAGACGGGCTGGAAGCCTATCCCACGAAGAGCATTCATTGCACGCGAGTGAGGGTTGCCAGGCGATAGTTGCCGCCGTGGGCCTGCTCGTCACGGGTAAGCACGAACCGCCCGTCCTGGTATTCCCAGATGTAGTCGTCGATTCGCTCGTGGCGAGGTTTCACCAGCCGAAGTTCGCTGCCGATGCAGGCGAAGTCACCGAGCAAGAGCAGAGCGCCATGCGTACTGGTGAGTTCCAGCAGGCCATTGTCACACTGGTTCAGTTTGACGTCGTACTCAAAGCCAGCTGGCAATTTCATTTTCCAAGTGCCGGCGAACTCCGAAGCATTTCCCTTCTCGTTGTGCTTGATGCGAGTCTTGCGCAGATCCTCCAGGCGAGCAGCTTCGGCCGGTTGTGGTTTCTCGGTTGGGGGAAGTTCGAAGCGGATCGTGCCGAGGTCTGTCCTGCCAGCCTCGATCTTTTGCGTGAATGGCCCGTTGGGCCATTCCTTGGTCTTCAGGTAGCCAAACTTCTCGTGCCAGGCCCGAAACTCCCAGTCGCCGAGCGGCAAGCGATCGATATGGAATTTCCCATCGGCATGCGTGACCGCGAAGTAAGGATGGGCGACCGGAAAGAGCCAAGCCTGCGCCCACGGGTAGATGTCGCTGCGAACTCGCGTCGGGAGCGCTTGTGCCTGCAGTTGAAACTGCCGGCTCGCTTTGACTTCCAGCAGATCATTAAAGCCCTCGTCGCCGAGTGACAACCAATGGGTGTTGGTGGCGTACTTGTCGGCGTTGACAATCTCGAGCGTTCGCCACGCCTCAAACGCCAGCATCCGAGGCTGAAACAGGCCGTTCTCAAACTTGAGCGATGCCGGCGCCGGCAACCGCCGCACGGGCGGCGTCGGTGGAATGGGCACCTTCTTATCGCTGATCCAGACGACCACATTCTTCAGGCCGCCGTCGGGAGAGACCAGCAGCGACTCGTCCTTCAGCCCCAAGCTTCGGTAGTGTTCGAAGCTGTCGAGTTTGTACTCGTTATCATCAAGATCCTTTTGCGTGGCCGGAATCGCGAGTCGTTCCTGCTCCGGCCGTTCTCCGGCAATCACGATGCGACCAGTGAGCGAGCCAAAGGCCGTTGGTGTCGCCGACTTTTTCCGGCCACCTTCTGTTTCTTCAGCATGACTCACGGACGTGAAGCCAACTAACGCGACCAACAACCACAACGAAACCGGAACGCGCTTTGTCATCGTCGATGCTCCGAGAGAGGAGTTACCGCACTGATAACGCTGATTGTAGCCAACCGTTTCAGCAAAATCGCCGTAACGAGCGCGTAACCAGTTCCTACGAAGCCCGACGCGTTAGGCTGCCCGCAAGCGCCTACAGCACACCGTACTTTTGAAACGCGGCGGTGGCAGTCATGCCGTCGGCAATGGCCTGGCGAACGACGTTTTCGTCGTGGACCTTGTTCCAGGCAAAGCGAACGACCTGCTCTTCGACCGCGCGGGGCACGACCACAACGCCGTCGATATCAGCGACGACGAGATCGCCGGGCGAAAACAGGACGCCATCGATTTCGACAGGCACGTCGACGTCGATCACGCGGTTCCGGTCCTTGCTGTCGTACAGGCAAGTTCCCAGAGCCCATATCGGGAAGCCCATCGTGGTCATCTTGCTCACGTCGCGGACCGCCCCGTCGACGATCGCTCCCACACAGCCACTGCGGCGAGCTGCGGTCGAGAGCAACTCGCCCCACAGTCCCGAGCGCGTCGTACCGCCGGCAGCAGCAATCAACACATCGTCAGCCTGGCAACTGTCGACGGCTTTCAGCTCCAACTCGTACGGCTGAGGATCGCGATGCGCCATATCGGCCCAGAGCGTCGTCTTGCAACGGCCAATCAGCACGCCGCTCGTCGTCAGCGGCTTCAGCTGAATGCGCGGCGACTGGTGGGGATAGCCCAGTGCATCAAGCGCGTCGCACACCACCGCCGAGTAAAACACCTGCCGCATCAAGTCGAGTGTAATAGGCTGATCGTTCGCGGCTGGCATATTTCAAGACTCCGAGGCAGGAAGTGTTTGCAGGTGGGCTCGACACAAGAGTAAGGTGCCACGAGGTGAGAATCAATATTGGTAATTCGGTTTGCGTCTTCCTTGTCACTTCCAGGCTGCGGTGGCTATCGTAGGAGGGCAATCATTTCCAACGAGACCACAATGAAGTTCAACTCCTTCAGCGACGTACGCGACCATTTCAAGAAAGAGGCGCGAGACTGGTATCTTGAATACCAACAACGGCACGCTGGGGAATCCATTTATGGAGTTACCTTTCATACCGACGATGACGCGAACTCACCGAGTTATCTAGCCTTCACAAACGAAGCTTTTGCCGCCACAACGCAGCCTTCAGGGGACGGTCTGTTCGCCATGTGGTTTACAATTCCTTGGCGCTGGGACGTGGTGGAATGGAACGATCCTCGGCCAGAGTTTAGAGTGCCAAACAGAGAGGTCTCGCCCGAAGAGATACAGGCTTTGACGGACGAGATGGCAGAAAGAGATCGCTTCCGCGAAGAGTGGTGCGCGAGGCCCGGCAACTCGTTTGAGCTGTATCGCAAGGAGAGTTTGAAAGCGATGGCTGAGGCGCTCGCCGCGCTCGATGCGGAGGGACTTTTTGGAGTCGGTCGCGAGCGAGATCAAATCACCCTCTTTATTTCCATGAGTGATAGCCCTCTCGCAGGCCTGATCGATCGAGAGTCGGCAGCCAGGCTGAACCCGTGGCGGTCCGCACGGCGACTCACGTTCGGTGGCCCGCTGGCGCTCAATTGCTTGATGGCGACGTACTACATATTTCGGTATTTGGTGCGGGGCCGCATCATTCCCAGGTAGGGCGAATGCAAATGCCAGTTCGCTGTGCCAAGTAGTGCATAAGCCAATAAACCACCGCCGCAGGGGCGGTAGCGGGAAGTGCCTATTCAGTTGGTGGGAAGACCGTGGAAAGCGGTGCTACTTCCCGTCTTTGCGCCAGCGGTCTTGCCAGACGCAGCCTGCCCACGACCAGCCCACGCCGAAACCGATGAGCATGTTGCGCATGTTCCGGTTGAGTTTCCCCTTTTGCCGCAACGAGTCGATCAGAATGGGTAACGTCGAAGAGACGGTGTTGCCGCATTGCTCGAGGGCCATCGGCAGGCGCTCTTCGGCAATATTCAGCCTCTCGCGCAGTTGGTCGAGCATCTTGCGCGTCGCCTGGTGAAACAAATACAGATCGATGGCCGGCTCTTTGAGATTCGCCGCTTGCAGAATGTCGTCGACCAATTGCGGCACGGCACTAACCGTGAAATTGATCAGACTCGGGCCATCCATGTAGAGCGCGCTCTCCCACCGCTGGCGATGGCGAGGCTTGATGCAGTCGGTCTCTGGGCGATTGCCGCCGCGGGTGACGAGCAGCGTATCGGCGCCCGTCCCATCGGTGCCGAACTGAAACGCCGTGAGCGAAGGTTCGCTGGCGGCTTCGACGAGAGTCGCTGCGGCCGCATCACCGAAAATGGTGCGCAGGCTCCGATCTCCTTCGTGAATGTACTTGCTGTAGGTCTCGGCAGTGATGAGCAGCACCCGCTTGATGGAGCCGCTCCGAATCAGCCCATCGGCGAGCGACAGGCCATACACAAACCCGGAGCACCCGAGATTGAAATCGAGCGCGCCGATGTTCGTCCGCAGGCCGAGACGATCTTGCAGCAAGCAGGCGGTGGTCGGCAACGGATAATCGGGCGTTTGCGTGCAGAGGAGCAAGAAGTCGATGCTCTGGGGATCGATATCGTGCTCGGCGAACAGCTTCTTGGCGGCCTTCACCGCCAGGTCGGACGCACACTCACCGGGTGCGGCGATGTGCCGGGCAGCTATGCCGGTCTTCTCGAAGATCGTGTCCATATCCCAGCCGGGATAGGCCGCCTTCAGTTGAGCATTCGTCTCCACCCGTTCCGGCAGATGGATGGCGATAGGACCTACCGCTGCGTACTTCACGTTCTCAGGTTTCCTTCACCGATGGTCCACCGCCCGCCTGTTCCGCCGTCAGTTTGCCAGCTGCTGTTGCGATGTTTTCGCGGGCAGGCCAATCGCTCAACCTTAACGGCGATAGCGAGTTGGGTCAATTGGAGGAGCCCTTTTACGAAATGCGTAGATAGCAACCCGATGATGGCAAATGGTCGTCGAGGCCCATGCTATCCCAGCAATTTCGCCCCGTGCATTTCCTGGCAACTCGTCACAATCCGTTGGATGATGCCATCGGCCTCTTCACCGGTCAGCGTTCGTTCGGGGGAACGCAACTGCACGGAAAAGAGAAGTCGCTTCTTGCCAGCGCCGTCTCTTTCAGCATCGCGATAGGTATCGAGGTACGAAATGCCTTGAAGACGTTCACCTGCGGCCGCCCGTACCGTCGTCGCTAGCTGGGCCCAGCGGAGCGGTTCATCGACAACCAGGTTCAAATCGCGGGCAATCGCCGGAAAGCTGATTTGCGGCTGATACTGCGGCGTAAGAACTGCCAGCGGTACGAGCGAGGCCAGATCGAACTCGACGATCGTGGCATCGCGTCGCAAGCCAAATTGTTTCAGGCCGGCCGGCGAGAGCTTGCCAAGGTAGCCGAATCGCTGCCCGCCAACCCGCAACTCGCAGGCTTGATCGGGGAGCAGAATGGGATGGCGATAATCGACCACCTCCAGGTGCAAAGCGGGATTCACCCGCGCGAGCACACTTTCGACGACGCCCTTCAGGGCCAGAAAGTCCTG
>Ga0138256_10005991_pt1 | contig 12877 bp, 10 predicted proteins | sample KNB2016incub_MG_FD_105486 | JGI IMG/M metagenome (GOLD analysis project Ga0138256, IMG submission 105486) | Active sludge microbial communities from wastewater in Klosterneuburg, Austria - KNB2014incub_MG | ecosystem: Engineered > WWTP > Activated sludge > Unclassified | place: Austria... | reverse complement strand
TCGCTCCTACATTAAATCGGTCGGATTCTTTCTCAAGCAGCTTCCGGCCGATCTCTATCGAATCGGCCCGCTGTTGTTCGGCTATCCAATGACGAATTCGGTTCCGGGCCTTGGACGTTACTACATGGTTCAGCCAGTCTCGTGAAGGCTTTGAATTTGAAGTGGTCAATATCTCGAGGACATCGCCGTTCTGAAGCTCGGTCTTTAGCGGAACTATGCGTCCGTTTATCTTTGCTCCGGTACAAGTGTCGCCAACCTCGGAGTGTATCGCGTATGCAAAATCGATCGGCGTCGAACCGCGCGGAAGTTGAATGACCTTCCCCATCGGCGTAAAGGCATATACGTCCTTTGGAAAAAGATCAAGCTTTAACGACTCGATAAAATCTTCGGAATCCTCGTCTGCCTGATTATCTTCGACCAACGGCAGCAGCAGTTTTTCAACCGTCTTTCTTAATTCGTCAAGACTTTCGTCATCCTCGCGGGCGCCGAGCTTTTTCTCCTTATACTTCCAATGCGCGGCAACGCCTTCTTCCGCAACATGATGCATTTCCTCGGTTCTGATCTGTACTTCAAAAGACTGTCCTGTGTCGCCAATGACCGATGTATGAAGCGACCGGTACAGGTTGTCGCGCGGTATCGCTATCCAATCCTTGAACCGCTCGGGAACGGGCGTCCAAATATCGTGAACGACACTGAGGGTGAGATAGCAATACTTTCGATCGTTTGGCGTAATGATACGGGCCGCGATCAGGTCGTAAACCTGATCGATAGTTACTTTCTGACGCTTGAGTTTCTTCCACAGCGAGTAAAGACGCTTTACACGGCCCTGGATCTCAACAAACGGAACATCGTTCTCGCTGAGTTTGGCGGCTATCGTCCGTTTGATCTTGTCAAGATTTGCCTCGAGTTCGGGCCGGCGGGCATCGACATCCCTTGCCAACCGACGGTATTCGTCCGGATATAGATTTTGGAATGCAAGATCTTCAAGCTCGCTGCGCATCTTTCCCATACCGAGCCGGTGCGCGATAGGTGCATAAATATCCAGCGTCTCTTGTGAAATGCGGGCGCGCTTCTCAGGCTTGAGAAACTGCATTGTCCGCATGTTGTGCAGCCGGTCGGCAAGTTTGATGAGAACGACCCGAACGTCAGTGACCATCGCCAGCACCATCTTGCGAACGTTTTCCGCCTGTTGCTTTTCTTTGGAAAGATTGCTGATGTGGGCGATCTTCGTAAGCCCGTCAACGAGGTGCGTTATCTCGTCGCCAAAGTAAGAGCGGATGGTCTCAAGATCGACAAGCGTATCTTCAACAACATCGTGCAATAGGCCGGTCGAAACGCTGACCTCATCGAGCCGCATGTCGGCAAGGATCTCGGCGACCTCGAGCGGATGGACAAGATATGGTTCACCAGACGCACGCTTTTGGCCGCGATGATGAAGCGCGGAAAAAAGATATGCCCGGCGGATAAGATCGATGTCCGGGTCCGGCCTGTTGGCCTCTACCTTTTCGATGACGTCTTCAATGCGTATCATCTGATACCCACACAAACCGCACGGCAACGGCCGCTTAGATCAAGATATGCACGGTCGGTAAAATTTAGATGCAAAAAGGTGATGCTCGAATTTGGACAAAACTGAGCACCACCTTTCAGAATTAGGTCGCCTGACTATTTTTTGGCGTTCGCTGCCTTGTTGGCGTTCTCGGCCTCTTCGGCGGCTGCCTTGCGTGCGTCGATCTCCGCTTGAAGGTTCCTGGTCGCCTCCGACAGTGCGCTAAATTCCTCTTTCGCTTTGTCAGCCTCATCTTTAAGACGGTCGCGATCCTCGTTACGGCCTTCCATTTCAGCAAGACGCGAAGACTGTATGATCAAGCTCGCACGATAAGAACGGGCGGATTCAAAAGGCTTAAGCAGATCAAGAGTGGACTTTAACTGCTCATCCGTCATTGATTTAGGATTCAGGCTCCCGGCCGACTTAACGGCATCAGGCTCAAGGTCCACTGCCTGCTGGATCAGCCTCCTTCCTTCCTCAATACATACTTTCATCCGATCGAAATCGGCTGTATTGGCCGGTTTGACGAATTGATATGCATCCTTGCCGTCTTTTTTGATCGTCTTTTTCGTCTCGGGCGTATCCGAAACCTCGTTGGCGCACGTATTCTGTTTAGCCGCCAGTGACGTAAGAGCCTCCGCTCGATATTCCGGCTTAATATCTGCCGCCGCGGCCCTTTCCGTTACCCACTTTTTCCATTCGTCATTCTTTTGCAGGTTTTCGAAAAGGCTTGCGACAGCTTTATAAGAACTCTGGTCATTTTTATTGACCGAAAGTGCCTTTTGATATTCACGGATCGCGTGCTCGGCAAGCTGTGGGTTGCCTCGGTTCCCGATATAACGGGAGTGAAGTGTACGTGCAAGAAAAACTTGTGCGATCTTACCTTCTTCAGTCGCTCCCTGCGGGTCGCGGGCGGCTGCACGCCTGAAAAGGTCCTCGGCCACTTCGAACTTGCGTTCTTTGTAGGCCATTGAGCCGTCAACCAAATTTTTACGGGACATTATGCGGTTGTAATACCCGCAATTAGTGGTTAGAAATACTGTAAGTAGTATTAAAACAAAGATACCTAAACGAGAAGATCTCATTTTTCGACTCCAATTCAAACCCATATTAGGACGTGATTGGCGAAGCCGCTAACCGTAGCGGCCCCGCGATCAATAAGAAAGTATTTATTCAGTTAGGTCGTCGATCTGGAGGCCGATCGGCGAAGCCTTAGCTAACTTTGCAGCGTCGATCACCTTTACAACATCACCATACCTGACTGACGTCGGCGATTTGATAAAGATAGTTCGTTCAACTTCGTTGGTCCCTTCGCGGAACACGCCGTTGTTTTCACGTGCCTTAAAGATCTCTTCCAGCTTTCCCGTCAATGCGGAGGCATCGCTGACATCGCCGGCCGCTTCATTATTAAGCGTGACCTGTTTGGTCTCTCGATTGATGGCAACCACAAGCGTCAACGGATTAGGCTTGACGTCAAGGTTTTGCTGCTCCTTAGGTTCAGCCGGCACCTTTGCCTCAAAACGGCTCGGCTTTACCGGCGTGATCACCATAAAAATGATCAACAAAACGAGTAGAACGTCGATCAACGGTGTCACATTAATACGCGGTACTGCTTCACCTGAAGCTCCGCCACCTGACATTCCCATAAGTCTTTACTCCTGAAAAACTATGTAATTGCCGCGAAGATGAAGCCCGGCCTATTGCTGGGCCTCTCCGCCGCTTTTCTTTTTATCCGCGACAAGGCCGATCTTGTCGATATCCTGTTTACGGATGACATCGATCGCCTCGACAACGGTACCGTAGTTCACGTCAACACCGCTTTTGATGTAAACGATGCGCTTGTCCGGCGCCTTGTCTTTCATCATGCCCTGGATCTTTTCTCCAAGTGCCGTGATCGGATACGGTTCCTTTCCGATATAAAAGTTGTTATTGTCGGGTATCGAAATAACGACCGATGTATCTTTCGTGATCTCCGCATCCTCTTCGGGCGTATTCATGTCCTTTGGAAGGTTGACCGATACTCCCTGTTGAAGCAATGGCGTGACGATCATGAAGATGATCAGCAGCACGAGCATTACGTCAACCATCGGAGTTACATTGATCTCCGAATTATATTCATCGGTTCCGCCGATTTGTGCTCCCATGGCAGAAAATTCTCCTTACTATTGATACCGCGGCATGCAGTGCGTTGCTTCATGCCTGATCCCGCAGAAGCCGGGACCATTAGCCCTTAAGAGCCTTTGTACGTTGTTTGATGAAGTAATCCACAAGTTCGGATGCCGAGTTTTCCATCTCGACGCCAAAGCTGGTGACCTTGTTCGTAAAATAGTTGAACAGCCACACGGCCGGCACGGCCACAGCAATACCGAATGCGGTCGCGACGAGAGCTTCGGCGATAGCTGCGCCGACGGCGCCGATACCTGCGTTCTCGGCCTGTGCCAAAGCGACGAAGGCTCCGATGATGCCGACGACGGTCCCGAAAAGCCCAACGAACGGAGCCGTCGAACCAACGGTTGCAAGGCCGGCGAGTCCGCGTTTCAGTTCAGCTGTCTTCACGGCAATAGCACGTTCAAGGGCACGCTTGGACGCTTCCATTTCATCGGCCGAGATCTCAGTGTTGCCCTGATGCGCGGCAAACTCCTTAAGGCCGGACGAAACAACCATCGCGAGATGCGAATCCTTATGGCGGTCGCTGATAGTGATCGCTTCATCGATATTGCTGTTCTTAAGCGCCATCGCGACCTTGGGTGCATACTGGCGGGACTGAGCTTTCGCCTTATTATAGGTCAAATAACGCTCGATGCCGACGGCGATCATATAGACCGACTGGATAAGCAGAACACCGATAACGATCCAGCCCGGAATCGTTAAACTCTTGGCAATATCGTAAATACCGAAAGATATTTTCGTGCCGCCCTCAGCCAGCAACAGAAATGCGCCAAAGAGATCAGATCCCAAAAGGCTTGCTACAAAAGTCATTGTTTTTCCTCCAAAGACGTAAAAAGATTCTTATTATTGCGTTTTCTTTGCGGGCTGCAGGACTTGATCCCGCAGCCCATTGATGGTTCAAACTATGGAACGAAATTGTATGTGATCACTCCCGAAACCTTGACCGGCTGCCCGGAAAGGAGCGTCGGGCTAAAACGTGCCCCGCGGGCCGCGGAAACTGCCGCCGGCCTGAGCAACGGATGGCCGCTGACGGCATTTGCCGATATTACGCTTCCCGTTTCACTTATCAATACCTGAACGCTGACGGCACCGGATGCACGCACGGCCCTTGCCGCCGGCGGATAAGGTGGTTTAGGCAAGTTGGTCGCCTTACCGTTCAGCACGCCGCCCGAGATCGTCTTGGGCGGTTCCTTCTTTGGCGGCGGAGGTGGTGGCGGAGGAGCCGCCTCCTTATCACTATCACCGCCGCCGCCGGTTACCCCGGCGTCACTGCCCGTTCCGGTTGTGTTTACCGGCCCTTTATAATCGGGGGGCGGAGCATTCGCGGCGCTGTAGTTGGTATCGCCTTTGACAGTAAATTTATTTGGATCGCGCGGCGGTATTGTATTCTTGACCACGCTTGGCTTATCAGGGATCGCCGGCGGCGGCTCGTCCATTGTGGCAATGATCTCCTTACGGATATCAACGTTGGGGTCCTTTTGCTTTTCCGGCTGTTTTTCAGGCTCGGGTTCCGGGGCCTCTTCGATGACCGGCGGAGCAACTAGGGTCTCAAGCGAAAGTTCGTCGCCACCCATTCCATAATCCTTGGCAAACAGGCTATAGAGCCAGGAGCTCATCAGCACAGTCACCATGATCACGAAGACGGTAAGCAGAAAACTGCTTCGTTTTGCGTCCTCGGATGCGTGGCTTTTCGATTCGACTAACTGATCTAACATCGTTAATTCCTCCCTTACTTTCGGTGCCAAACTAGGTCAAGGGTCACGAAACCTTTTGTGATTTGATGAAAAATTCAATATCCCACGTTGTAGCCGTTCGCATAAGAGCGGTAAGGATACAATCGTATTTGCCTAAAGCTTTTCCTGAATGAGAACTATTGAATCAGTCTGGCGCGGAACAAATAAAAACCATGCCGGCAACGGATACAAAAGTTCTACAAACTACGCACGAGTGCTATACAATTCATGCGAAAAGCAGAGACCGAATATTTAATTGACCAGCAACGATATGCAGTCTAATTATTTAGAAGACGAAAGTCAAGAATAAACAGGCCCGATCTGCCGGAAATATTAATTTTTCAGTCAAATCGGGCACTATGTTTTATAGACGCTCCGGGACGCGGGCATTTAGAGGCCGGAGCAGTTCACAATTACCTCGTCACGGGGCGGCGCGTAACCGAGCGGCGCGATGCAGACGCCATTCTCTCAGGGCCCGATTGTACGACAGATTCCTGTACCTTTCCGAGGCCGAGCTTGCTTTGCCACCAGATCGCTATCGGGCTGGCGATCGCGATCGTCGAATAAGTACCGGCGATCGACCCGACAAACAATGCAAGCGAGAATCCGCGAAGCACTTCACCGCCAAAGAGTACCAGCGCGAGCACCGCAAGGAACACGAGACCGTTTGTAACGATCGTGCGCGACATGGTTTGGTTTATCGAATCATTGGTCAACTGATACAGCGACTTGTCGCGGTGAAGCGTCATATTTTCACGAATGCGGTCAAATATGACTATCGAGTCGTTAACCGAAAATCCGACCAGGGTCAGAAAGGCTGCAAGTACCGTCAGACTTACTTCCCATTGAAAGATCGAGAAAAATGCCAGTGTGATAAGCACATCATGAAATACCGCGATCACGGCTCCGGCGGCATAGGTCCAGTCATAGCGAAACGCGATGAAAAGCAGAATACCGACCATGCCCAGCAGCGTAGCCTGAATTGCCTGTGTGCGAAGCTGGGCCCCGGCGACCGGCCCGACCGAATCAGTACCAACGATCTTGTATGCGGCAGCCTGATCGTCTGCAAGCGACAGCGTGGGATCGGCCTCTTTTCCAAAAGTGTCGAGAGCCGTTTTTACGTTTGCCCGGCCGGCTTCGACCTGCGTGGCGGTCGCGACACCGGCATCGCCTTCCTGCTCAACGCCCTGGATGAGAGGCACCTTGATCAGCACCTCATCCTGTTTATCGATCGATTCCTGAATTATCGGCTCTTCGATCCCTGCCGTATCCAACGCCGTCCGAATTTCGTCGGTAGACGGCTTTTGTTTGAATTTGGCCGTTATCACCGTTCCGCCCTGGAAATCAACACCGAGGTTGAACGCGTCGGTCCCGCCGGGCGAGACCTGGCGGCCGATAGCCGAAACAAGCCCGGCAATAAGGATAACGATCGAAACAGCGATGAGCGGTTTGCGCCAACCCATCCAATCCACGTTTATGTTCGGTAAAATTTGAAACATTGAAAAAATCCTGGTCTGCGAGTTCCGAGTTCAAAGTTTCGAGTCGAAGCCCAAAACAACGAACTCGTCCGTCGCAGCTAATTTCTAGATACTTAAGGTCTTCATCTCCGGATTTCTCTGGAGCAGCCAATTAAAGATCGTCCTCGAAACGAAAACGGCAGAAAACAGGTTGATAAGCAGGCCGAGTACGAGAGTGACCGCAAATCCGCGGATCGGCCCCGAACCATAAAGGTACAGTATTGCCGCCGATATTATTGTCGTGACGTGCGTATCGATGATGGTGATAAACGCCTTGTCGAATCCGACTGATACGGCGTTTGCCACCTTGTGTCCGGCACGAAGCTCTTCACGCATACGTTCAAAGATAAGCACGTTCGAGTCAACAGCCATACCGATGCCGAGAATTAGCCCGGCAATACCCGGCAGCGTGAGCGTCGAATCAAGCATGATCAGGGCCGCCAGCGTCAGCATCATGTTCAATATCAGCGCAATAACAGCGTTCACGCCGGCACCGCGGTAATAGAACAGCATGAAGAGGACAATAAAGATCAGTCCAGCGACTGAGGCTGTAACGCCGGCCCGTATGGAATCAGCCCCGAGGCTCGGCCCGACCGTTCTTTCTTCCTGATATTCGATCTTTGCCGGCAATGCTCCCGACCGAAGCGTAAGTGCCAGATCTTCTGCCGCTACTTTTGTAAATTTGCCCGATATCTCACCCTGGTCGTCGATCCTTGAGCGAATAAAGGCAACCGACTTAACCTGGTCATTCAGCACGACACCCATGTAATTATTAATGTTCTTGCTTGTCCAGTCGCCAAATTTTGCGGCCCCGCCCGGCTTGAGAGCGAATGAGATTTGATAATCGCTGTTATTCCCTGTTCTCGAAACAGCATCGGCACTGCGTAGCTCGCTGCCGTCAACAACTGCCGGAGTTTCGACGACAACATACTGTTTCGGCTGTTCCGGTGCGGGTTTCGCCGGATCGGTTGTCGCCGGTTTGTCGCGGTCCGTATATTCGTAGATCTTCCTATTCGGCGGCAAACTTCCGCCAAGCGATTGGAGAGCGGCCTGCTCGCTCGGGTACGTTTGGACCGGCGAAGGATTAGGAGCACTCACTACCTTCATAAGCTGAAGGTTCGAATCGGCGTTCAAAAGTTTTTTGACACGCTCAGGGTCGTCAACACCAGGCATTTGAAGTAGTATCTGGCCCGATGATTCGGCACCGTGACGCTGAAGGGTAGGCTCTTTCACACCAAAAGCGTTGATTCGACTGTCAATGATCTTCAGCGCCTGTTCAACAGCTTGATTCTTCAGTGTTGTTTGTACGTTTGAGGGCAGCGACCAGGTTACCGTGCCGCCGCTAGTCGATTCGGTCCAGTTCACGAAGTCAACCTTTTTCTTGACCTCTTCGGAAAGCACCTGGGCCTGGGCCGCGTCGTTTGCCGTGATCGAGACCGTGAATGTCCCGTTTTCTGCGACGACATTGCTGCCGCTTACACCAATGTTTGCCTCCTGAAGGGCCCCAAGAGCAGCCTGAGCGTTATTCTCGGTCAGTGTCTTTAGGTAATCGTCGGTCTTGACCTTCATCACAAGGTGCGAACCGCCCTTCAGGTCAAGGCCGAGGCTGATATTCTGCTCAAGATTTTGCTTGATGCCGGTCCAGGTAAAGTCCTGTTTCGTAAGCCCGCGTCGAGGCCCGATGACGAGATAAAGGCCGACAAGCGTAACCACCAGGATAATGATCGCTCTGATCTTGAGACTATTGTTCTTCATAAAACTCGTGAATCGTTATTTGAGATTCGTTTGCTCGTAAATCCGGGTCCGGAAAATCGTAATTCGTGAATTCGACAATCGCTCGATGCGGCCGCGGCCGATTTACCGATTAATCATTCTCGATCAAGAATTCAAAAGACCAGATCCACGTCGATTGCTATTCTGCTTTCTTGCCGACGACCGCGCTCTTTCCTATTTCGATAAAAGACTTCTCCGCGCTTTGGATGATGAAACTCGTTTCCTTGATCTCTTTGATCTTTCCTATAACGCCGCCGTTGGTCACGATCTCGTCATTTATCTTTAGCTGAGTGATCATTTCCTGAAGCTGTGTCTTTTGTTTCTTCTGAGGCAAAATGACTAGAAAATAGAAAATTCCAAAAATAAACACGAAAGGCAGCAGTGACCAGATCAAACTGGTCCCGCCGGCGTCCTGAAAGAGAAGCAGAAATATGTTCATTGTGTATGCCGGAAAACAAAACTCAATAATATACGCTCAAATCGTGTATATCAACCGCCAGAATCTTCGTTTTCCCGTAATTTGCTTAGAAAATCAACTCGGAATTGGGCGAAAGTGCCGGATTTGATAGATTGCCTAACCCTTCGCATAGTGTCAAGGTAAAAAGCTAGATTATGATGCGATATCATTGTCGCGGCATTCATTTCGCCCGCCTGATAGAGATGGCGAATATAGCCGCGCGAGTAACGATTGCAAACTGAACAACTGCAATCCGGGTCGATCGGCGAACTATCGCCTATGTATTTCGCATTCCGAATGTTCACCCTCCCGCGGGACGTAAATGCCCCTCCCGTCCGCCCGTTACGGGTCGGTATTACGCAATCGAACATGTCAACGCCGCGGTTAACAGCTTCGATAAGATCTTCCGGCGTTCCGACGCCCATAAGATATCGCGGCCGGTCAGCCGGCATTATTGGAGAAATAAACTCCAGAACGTCGTACATCACCTGTTTTTCCTCGCCCACGCTAAGGCCGCCGATCGCATATCCGTCAAATCCGATCTCGACCGTCCGTTCGAGGCTCTCTTTCCTAAGGTCCAAATGTCCCGCGCCCTGCACGATCCCAAACAATGCCTGTCGGCCGACTATGCCTGCTTCGGGTATTGATAACTCTGACAAAAAGCCCGAATCGGCCCCTTCTTCCTGCAATTCGTCAAATCGGGTCTTCGACCGGGCCGCCCAGCGGGCGGTCAACTCAAGGCTTTTTCGGGTCGCGTCGAAACCCGCATCCCCAGGCGGGCATTCGTCAAAGACCATAATGATGTCCGATCCAAGAGCGGCCTGCACTTCCATTGACACTTCGGGGGAAAGAAATTGCTTGCTTCCGTCGAGATGTGAGCGAAATTCAACGCCGTCTTCAGTCAATTTTCGTAGTTCAGAAAGCGAAAAAACCTGGAATCCGCCCGAATCCGTCAAGAGCGACCGTTCCCATGTCGAAAATTTATGGAGGCCGCCAAATTCCTTGATAACATCCGGCCCGGGACGGAGAAAAAGATGGTATGTGTTTGCAAGAATGATCCTCGCATCCATTTCACCTTCGAGCCATTCGAACCTAACGCCTTTCATCGCTCCCTGGGTGCCGACAGGCATAAAAACCGGGGTTTCGATCACAGAACGCCGGGTAGTGATCACGCCCGAACGTGCCCCGCCATCAGAGGCCAATATCTTCCAATCAATTGCGTTACTCATTTAAAACAAACAGCGGCAGGCGTAAATTCAACTAGCGGCTTCTTAGTCAAGGCATTCTAATTTCTCATTTCTAAGCATCGTTCCACTATCAATTGTCCATTGTGCATTATCCCGTTTCCTTCGATCCTCTTCCACCGATCAGTGACCAGATATTTCTCGAACCGATAGCGGCCTCGGTAACGATAATTCCGTTCTCGTTTATCAGCACAGCCGAGGGCACACCGCGCATACCAAACCCGGCCGCCGTTTGATATTCCTTATCGATTATCATTGGGGCCATAATTCCGGCTTTTTGTTCTTCGACCTCGTCGCCGTCGGTGAAAATAATGATCGACGGATCGTTCGTGCCCTTATTCTTTTCCCACTCTCGAATTTCTTTCATCAATTCCAAACAGTGGCCGCAGGTAGGGCTGGTGAAAGCCACGAGAGTTTGCTTGCCCGCAAGATCTCTTTCGGTTATCTCACGGCCATTGATATCCAGCACAGAAAACTCTGGTACCTTCTGCCCTATATTCGGCCGCCGGGCACCGTTCATCCCGAGAAAGTAAACGAATTCATCGCTCAGTTCGCGTGTCTTGATCTGTTCTGCCAGTCGTCTAATTGCAACATCGCCGGCCGCAATATGGCTTGCAATATTCCCGTCCGCACCGACAAAAATGGCGGTCGGAGTCCATTTGGCATTCACCGCGTTGGCAAGACCGCGTTCCTTTTCAACCAGCACCTTTCGATCCGTTCCAAACTTTTTTCTATTTGCGTCCACACTGCCGTGTGATACAAAGACAATGTCCAACTTCCCGGCAAACTGCGATTCCCATTCGCGAATATCCGGGAGTAAAAGTTCGCAAGGAGCGCATTCCGGGCCAACGAAAAGAAGAAGATGCGGCCTCTTGTCCGCGAGCATCTGCAACGGAGTAAAGATCCTCCCGTTAATGTCAGGAATCGCAAAATCAGGGATCGGTGCCCCGATCGGCAACCCGTCTGAAGGGTCACCGGCATCATTTCGTACGACCGGCTTGAGATCGCCGGACGCTAACTCAAGTACGCCGATCCGGCGGATGATCTCATTCTGCTGGGCCGTCAATTTTACAAGATAACCGAGTAGGACGACCGCGATCGTTACAAGCAGAAGGATCAGCACCATTTGAAGCATTCCAGACGCTGTCGCTGAAAGCTCGGCCCCCTGGCCGTCGCGGCCCTGAAAAAACAAGATCGCCGCCAGAAGAGCAAATATCAGATTTCTGATAATGCTCTTTGTCCCAACCGGCTCGCTGTGTATCTGGCCAAAACAATGACAGTCAGGCGCTCGGCCGAGTCTCATCTGCCATATCATTCCGCCGGTAAAGGTGGCGAGCAGCAACAAGGCACCGGCGGAGCCGACCCATGACATTGAGACAAAAAGGAAACAGGCCGCAAAGACAAGTTCCGCAAACGGAAGAGCGACCGAAAAAAACCGCGAAAATTCATTTGGCGTGCCAAATTCGCGCATCGCCTTGGCGGTGCCTTCAGGATCCAGGACCTTTGAGATCCCGGAAACGGCAAAAACCCCGAAAAGTACCAACCGTATTATTAGAAGGACGATCTCCATCTTTTATATTCTGATCTTTAACAGCCGATTACCCGTCAAAAGATTGTCACTTTTTCAGGCCTTTGGTCTTGTGACGCTCTTTCAGCCTGATCGGCGTAGCAAAAAAACCGAAGGATTCACGCAATCGATTTTCAATATACCGCAGGTAAGAAAAATGAAGCCCGGCCTTGCTTCCACCCGATGTAAAGAGCACAAATAACGGCGGCCGAAGCCCGCCCTGCGTAATATATTGAACCTTTAGCCGCGAAACACCGCCTTTCACAGGTGCCGGCGCTGTCCCGCCTCTAGGTTGAGAAATACTTTCTTCGAAAAACTTGTTCAATTGTGCGGTCGGCACCCTGAAGTTTCGGGCAGCGTTCGCTTCCACGGCCATGGGCAAGATTCTTGCAACTCTCTGTCCGGTAAGTGCCGAGATCGTAACAAGCGGCGCCCAGTCAAGAAATTTCATCTGGCGTCTCAGCTCTCGTTCAAACTCATACACTGTATTTGTCCCTTTTTCTTCTACAGCATCCCATTTGTTGACAACAATTATCACCGAACAGCCCGAATCGACCGCGTATCCTGCGATATTCGCGTCAAGGTTGGCGACGCCCTCGACTGCGTCAATAACAAGTACCGCGACATCGGCCCGTTCCAGCGCCTTTCGGGCCATTACAACCGACAGTTTTTCAGCCATTTCTGTCGTTTTTCCTTTTCGCCTTATTCCGGCGGTATCGATCAAAAGAAATTTCCGGCCATCGGATTCAAGCTCGGTGTCGATAGCGTCGCGGGTCGTGCCGGCGATCGGTGAAACTATTACACGCTCCTCACCCAAAATGTTGTTGAGAAGCGATGATTTGCCGACATTCGGCCGGCCGATGATCGC
>Ga0138256_10005990_pt1 | contig 12880 bp, 1 predicted proteins | sample KNB2016incub_MG_FD_105486 | JGI IMG/M metagenome (GOLD analysis project Ga0138256, IMG submission 105486) | Active sludge microbial communities from wastewater in Klosterneuburg, Austria - KNB2014incub_MG | ecosystem: Engineered > WWTP > Activated sludge > Unclassified | place: Austria... | reverse complement strand
TCGCGACCAACGAGCAGGGGAGATTCCGCTTCGAGGGGATTCCGCCGGATCCCGACTACGGTTTCGCGATCCGCGCCCATGGTGAGACCGGGATGACCTATCGCGATGCGGAGATTCGCGCTACTGCGGCGCGCCACGGCGAGACTCTGGAAGTTTCGCTGACGCTGCCGATCCAGGGCGCCATTGCGGGCCGGGTGGAGACGGGGCCGGGTTCGCCCGTCGCTGGAGCCACGGTGCGCCTGCGCGGCGGGCAGTATCCCTTCCAGAACATGGCAGCGCAGACCGATGCCGCGGGCGAGTTCGCTTTCCAGAACGTGCTGGCCGGAGATGTCTCGATCTCCGCGCTCAGCCTGAACGGACTCGGCGGACGGACGACGGTGACCATTGTCGCCGAGGGCGAGGAGCGGTCGGTGCTCATCCGTCTGCAGCCGGTGGGAACGATCACCGGCCGGATCCTCTCCCCGATCGACGGCGCACCGGTCGCGAGCGCCCAGGTCCGGCTCTTCAACGGCTCGGCGTTCTTCGATGCGGTCACGACCGACGGGCAGGGTCGCTTCCTCTTCGACGCGCTGCCGATCGGCTACTACACGGTGAGGGCGCTGGATCTCGGCACCGGCCGCTCGGGGCAGGTGGCGGGCATCCATCTCTACTATGAGGAGCAAGTGATCACCAGCGACGTGGTGCTCGAAGCGCGTGGGACGGTGCGTGGCCATCTCGTCGATCCTGGCGGATCGGTTCCGGTTCCGGGGGCGACGATCGTGCTGGAGAGCCGAGGGCTGGTGGCGTTCCTCACCTACGCCTCCACGGACGGCGACGGGCTCTTCGAATTTCAGGGCATCCCGCAGGGCAGCTTCACCCTGCGTTGCACCGAGCCCGGCGGGATTCGCCAGGCCTCGGGTAGCGGCTTGATCGTGCACGAAGACGAAGTCGTCACCGTCGATCTCGTACTGCAAGAGAGCGGCGCGGTGACGGGTTCGCTCTTTGAGCCGGTCGCCGGCTCGACGGTCCTCTTTCCGGGGCTGACGAGTGTCGGCGTCTATCAGAGCCTCCGACTGGTCGGCGGCAGCGTCGCCAATCCCTATGCCGTGAGCGGGGTGCTCGCCGACCGGAGCTTCCAGGTCTATGCCTACGAGAACGGCGGCACGCATCGCGGCTTCGGCGAAGGGATCGTCCACGACGAGGGCGAGGAGGCCCGGGTGGACATCCGCTTCTGGCCCATCGGCTCGGTGCGGGTGGTGGTGCTCGACGCCGCGGATCAGCCGGTCGGGGGCGCCGCGGTGAAGCTCACGGCCTGGGGTCCCTATGGGACGCAGCGCTTCAACGCCAACACCGCCGCGGACGGGAGCGCGACGATCCTGCAGGTGGGTAGCGGGAGCCTGAGCGCCTCGGCCAGCGATCCGCTGACGCAGCTTCGGGGCTCGGCGACCGGCACCCTCACTTTCGATGGCGCCGAAGCGCTGCTCGAGGTCCGGCTCGAGCCTTCGGCGGAGCTGCGCGGCACGGTGCTCCTCGCCGATGGCGTCACCCCCGCGGTCGCCGCCCAAGCGGTGGTGCGAATCGCCGGTCGAACCTATTACTCGATCACCGACGACGACGGGCTCTTCGTCTTCGATTCGCTGCCGCTCGGCAGCTTCACCTACGACCTGCTCGAGCATCTCGGCCCGGGCGAGTGGCACGGCAGCGGGTCGCTCGCTCCGGCCGGGACCATTCTCGACCTCGGGACCGTCGTGCTCGATGCCGCCGCTCCGCAGGTCGTGGCGCTCGCGCCCGGCGACGGCGCCCTCGGTGTGGCACTCGGCTCCACCGTGAGAATCGACTTCTCGGAGCCGATCTCGACCGGCTATCAATCGAACGGGGTGGAGCTCCGACGGCTCAGCGGCTCGCTGGTCGCGGCCAGCTCGACCTGGAGCGCCGATCGCCGAACGCTGACCCTCACCCCGGCTCTCCCGTTCGCGAGCTTCACCTCATATCAGGTCAAGGTCACGACCTGGGTGATGGACTTGGCGCAACGCCACCTCGCGAGCCTGGTCCAGGGCACCTTCACGACCCTCGACGCCATCCCACCGCAGGTCTCGAGCACACTGCCGGTTCAGAACGCGAAGAACGTCCCGGTCGACGTGCAGTTTCGTGTCGTGTTTTCGGAGGCGGTGACGCTCGAATCGCTCTCGGGCGTAGCGCTGCAGCTCTTCGACGTCGATGACCAGGCCGGCATCACGACGACGTTCACCCTGCAGCCGCAGGAGCGCGAAGTCCTGATCACTCCGGTGGCCAACCTCGTACCCGACCATGTGCATCGCCTGACGATCCAGGGCGTGCGCGACCCGGTCGGCAATGTCATGGCGCAGCCGTTCGTGCTCAGTCTTGAAACCGCGGACATCACGCCGCCGGTAGTGGTCTCGATCTTGCCGGTGGCGGGCGCGAGCGTCACCTCGGGCCAGGCGCTCGAGATCGCCGCTGTGGTCACCGACAATCAGGCCCCGGGAACGGTGACCCTCCGCCTCCTCGGACGGAGCGTCACGCTCGCTCCGCTGGCGAGCGGCGCGATCTACCGCTGGAGCCTCACCGTGCCGCCGGTCGCATCCCCGACCGCCGCTGCGATCGAAGTGGAAGCCCGCGACGCAGCCGGGAACGTCACCTTCGCGAGCTCCGCGCTCGAGGTCCTGCCGCTGCTCGATCCCGATGCACCGTTCGTCGCCATCGCCTGTCCGTCGCCAGGTGCGATTCTGGCGCCGGGAACGGCGCTCTGGGTCACGGCACAGGCGACGGACAACCAGGGGCTGCTCGCCGTCGAGTTCTTCCTCGGCGACTCCCCGGTGCCGGTGGCGACTTTCGATACTCCGCCCTTCCCACCTTTCAGATATCGCCTGACCGCGCCGAGCACCGCGCACGAGGGCGAAGTGCTGCGACTGCGCGTCGTCGCCACCGACTACGGCCTGAAGTCGACCGAAGCGGGAATCGAGGTCGGGGTCGTGGAGGGTGACGTCATCCCCGGCAGCCGCACGATCGCGGCGGGGGACCTTGACTTCGAGGGCCGGTCGGTGATCGTGGCCGCCGGGACGGTGACTATCGACGGCCCGCACTCCTTCCGCGACCTGGTGGTGCTCGACGCCGCGATCGTCAACCATCGCGAAGCGACGCCGGGCGCGCAGTACGTCCTCGACGTCGAGCTCACGCGCGACCTTTTCGTCGCCTGCGACGGCGCCGTCAACGTCAGCGGCCAAGGCTACCTTGGCGGCAATCGGAGCTCAGGTCGCGCCTACGGCTACGGCAACAGTCAGGCTGAAGGGGCCAACTACCTTACGGGAGCGAGCCACGGCGGCCGTGGCGGCCTGTTCGACGGCTCGAGCCTGCCGTATGGGAGCCTGTTCGATCCGCGAGAGCCCGGTGGCGGCGCCGGCGGCAGCTCGGCGAGCGCCGGCAGCGACGGCGGCGGTGGGATTCGCATCGCGGCGGGACGGCACGCGGTGGTCGACGGTGCTCTGCGCGCGAACGGCAACTCGAACCTGGCGGCGGGGGCGGCGGGCGGCTCGGTGCGGCTGGCCGCGGCGGACATCCTCGGGGCTGGAGTCATCGAAGCGAACGGCGGTCCGGGCGGCGGCGGTGGCCGCATCGCGCTGGTCGCGGACGCCCTCGCGGACGGCCTGGTCTCCCGCACCCGCGCCTGGGGCGGTCAACGCACCGGTTCGGGAATCAACTCATCGCATCAGGGAGCCGCCGGCACCGTCTTTCTCAAGCGCTCCACCGACCTCAACGGCGAGCTGGTGATCGACAACCACGGTCTCGTCTCGGCGCACTGGACCGAGCTGCCAAGCGTGGGCGAAGGGGTCGTGGACGCGCTCGCGGCTGACAGCATCACCGACCTCGAGGCCGACTTCCGCGCCTCGCTGGTCGGCGTCGAGGTCTACTTCAACGGCGACGATGGCGCGACCTGGCCGATCGTTGCCCACGCCCATCATGGTTCGACGCTGACGCTCGACGTTGCAGGCCTGCCGCTCGCCGCCAGTGTCGGCGACAGCTACGCCGGGCGCTACGTTTTCGACCGCGTCGACATCCGCGGTGCGGCGAAGGCGCGCGCGGTCGATGCTGTGACGCTCGCCGAGCCGGCCGCGGTCGAGCCCGGCTCGGTATGGGTCGCCGCCTACGAGCCGCCCGTGCTGTCGATTCCGGATCTGGAGATTCTCGAAGGAACCCGGGAGGAGACGCTCATCCGCCTGACGGCGACGCTGTCTCGACCGGCGGAGGAGAACGCCACCTTCACCTGGACGGCGGTCGGCGAAACTGCAACGGTCGGCGAGGATTTCATCGCCGCGACCGGAACTCTCACCATCCCATATGGCGGCAGCACGGCGTCTCTCGCGCTGCGAGTGGTCTCCGATGCGCTGTCCGAGCCCGACGAGACCCTGCGCGTCGAGATTTCAACGCCGATCGGGATCTCGCCCGCTGAGCCGCCGATGCGCCTCACCCTGCGTGACGACGACGGTGGCGCCCACTGCGCCGGACCCGAGTTGCTGCAGAACGGCGACGCCGAAGAGCCGTTGATCGGCGGACTGATTCCGGGATGGGTGAGCGAAGGCTTGCCGCGATGGTTGGCTCCGGCCGAGTCCGCGCACACCGGGACGCACTATTTCGAGCCCTGGGCTTCCGCCTGTCCGCGGGGTTTGCACCAGGATGTGGACGTCACCGGGTTCGCGGCGGCGATCGACGGCGGAAGCCTGAGGTTCGCCTTGAGCGGCTACGTCCGGAGTCTCGCCGGCTCGCCGTCCGACACGACGGAGATCGCGGTCGAGTACCGCGACGGCGCGAACAGCGTGGCGCTCGGCAGCGCGACGACCGGTGCGATCGCGAATCTCGGGCCTTGGTCGCGTCTGGCGGCGCTGCTTCAGCCGCCGACCGGAACCCGTTTCCTGCGCGTGCGCCTGGTTGCCAACGGAGTGAGCTGCGTTTCCCGTGCCATGCGGGGCTACTTCGACTCGCTGTCGCTTGCCCCGTTCGACTTCCCATCGCTCGCGGTAGGAGACGTCGCGACCATCGAAGGGACGGGCGGGCTCTCGACGCTCTCCTTCCCGGTCGACCTGGCTTGTGCGCCCGGTTTGCCCGTGACGGTGCACGCCGCGACGACGCCGGGCAGCGCCACGGCGCCGGCCGACTTCGCCGCGGTCGATGCCGATCTCACCTTCGCCGTGGGCGAGACGCAGAAACTGGTCGCGGTCGATGTCCAGACCGACGCCATCGACGAGAGCGACGAGACGTTCACGCTGCACCTGTCGTCGGCGGTCGGCGCATTCGCCCGCCGCGCGACGGCGGTCGGAACCGTCCAGGACGACGATGCGGCGATGCTCGCTGTCGGTGACGTGACCCTCGCCGAGGGCACCGGCGGTACGACGACCGCGCAAGTGCAAGTCACGCTCTCGACGCCGAGCGCTCAGGCGGTGACGGTCGAGGCGGCGACCGCCGCGGGCAGCGCGGTTGCGCCGGCAGATTTCACGACGATGAGCTCGACGCTGACCTTCAGTCCTGGCGAGACCGTAAAGAACCTGCCGGTCGCGATCGTTCCCGATGCGGTCGACGAGAACGACGAGACGCTCTACGTCCGGTTGTCGGTTGCAAGCGGCGCCGCGATAGCCGACAGCGAGGCGACGATCACGATCGCCGATGACGACGACAACCACCTGACGATCGCCGACGTCGCGCTCGCCGAGGGGACGGACACACCGGCGCAGATGGTCTTTACCGTGCAGCTCTCGTCGCCGGTCCTCGAGTCGACGGAGGTGCAGTTCCACACCGAGGACATCACCGCTGCCGCTGGCGCCGACTACCAGGCGACCGCCAGTACCCTGACGATTCCGCCGGGCGCTTCGAGCGCGACTGTGGCGGTGGACCTCCTCCCCGACCCGGAAGTCGAGCCGCCGGAGAGCTTCCGCCTGGTGGTCACCCAGGCGACCGGCGTGACCCTCGACGATCCGGAAGCCATCGGCACCCTTGTCGATGACGACCTGACGGTTGCGATCGCCGACCTCGCAGAGCCTGAAGGGAACTCGGGATGGCTGCCCTGGATCTTCCCGGTCACCCTGAACGCGCCAGCGCCCATCGCCGTTTCGCTCGCCTACACGACCGCCGAGCTGCCGAACGGATCGCCCGGCCGGGCCATCGCGCCGGGCGACTTCACCGCCACCTCCGGGACGATCGCTTTCGCGCCCGGAGAAACGCAGTCCGCGATCGTGGTCGAAGTCCGCGGGGAGCTCGTCGACGAACCGCTCGAACGATTCCTCGTGCGCCTGTCGCTGCCGGTCAACGTGCACATCGTCGATGGCGAAGCCGAGGGCGCGATCGTCGACAACGAGCCGCCGACGATGACCGGTTTCTCCTCGCCGACGCCGCCGTTGAGGTTCTACGACAGCGGGGCGCCGCTCGACATCCGGGCGTCGGCATCCGACGCCGCCGGCATCGCGAGCGTCACCTTCGAGCTCGACGGCGTGCAGTTCATCGACGTCCAATCGCCCTATCAGTGGGCGACCACCGCACCGGTGCCGGCGGCGCTCACCACCTACACGATCCGGGCGACGGCGCTCGACACCCTCGGCAACTCGAAGTCGATTTAGACGACCATCCGGGTACGAGCGTTGCAGATCCCGCCCACCCTCCATCCGGAGCTGGTGACGATCGGTTACGACTTCTTTGGGCTCTCCGCCATCGGCCAGCCCGGTGCCGTAACCGACCCAGCCGATCCGCCGTTCACGGTCGAGGTGCGAAACCTCAGGTCCAACGAGGTCCGCCACATCTACGCCGGAAGCGATGGCAGCTTCTCAGTGCTGCTCGAGGGTTTGGCCGGAGACAACTTCGAGCTCATCGTCTACGACCAGATCGGCCTGTCGAGTTCGGCGCTGACGGTCGGCCCTCTGGTCGGCGATGAAGGCCGCGTGGCGGACCTCGGCTTCGGAGGCAACTTCGTGGCGGCTCGAGGATCAGCGCTTTCCGTCTGCCTATGTTCTTACGACGACGGTTTGAATCAGCAATTGGCCGCTGCTTCAGCACGAGGTGACGAGGGATCCGCTCCAAGGGGATTGGATGCGCCTGTCGTCGTGCACTTCGCTGAGTCCGGTTCGATCGACCTCAGACTGTTCGACGTCGGCTCGCCGCTCGCTCCGGCTCTGGAGGGTCAGTTGCAGCTCGGTTTGAGCTCGGGATGGCAGGATCCCTGTCCCGCGGGCGCCCAGGTCTGTTCGGACACTTGCGCCACCGCAACCGGCTATCAGCCCTGCTACAACGACTGTATCAACGCCTGTCCCAGCGGCGACACCGCCTGCTGCGACGCCTGCGCACCGAGCTGCGGTGGAGTTCCGTACGGCGCCTGCAACACCCATTGCGACGCGGGCGCTGCCCTGTGCGGTCCTTACGAAGCGTGCGCATCGGCAGCGGCAGCTTGCGCGGATTCCTGCACCGCGGCGGGCGGCGGCACCGACTGCGTCAATGCCTGTGCCGCGTTTTCGAACGCTTGCACCGCCGCACCGCCGGCGCCTGGATGCCTCACCGGCCCGGCGGCCTGCACCGACTACTGCTACGCGCTGGTCGAAGTTGAGCCTTGCTACAGCGATTGTGCGGCAACTTGCGCGCCCGAGGACAATGACTGTTACAACGGCTGCTACCTGGGCTGCGGCGGCGCCCGGATGGACAGCTGTGCCGATCCCTGCGATGCGGGGTGGAGCTCCGAGGAGACGGACCTCTGCCTGTCGGGTGTCTCCTGCGCGGACGCCGCGTCGGCCTGCACCTCGGCCTGCCAGGCCGCCGGCGGCGATCCCGACTGCAGCAACGCTTGCTCCCTTTTCGCGGACGCGTGCTCCTCCGGGGGACCGACGCCACCGAGGTTCTATCGCTATCCCTTCACCGGCTTCGATTTCGCCGACGGCGCGGCGGCGATGACTCAGGGGCCAGTCCTGCGTATTGTCGACCTGCGGAATCCGGCGAATCCGGTTCTCGTCGACGCCAACCAGAGCCTGACTCTCCTTCCCGGCACGCTGCCGGCAGGAGATGTCCTCGTCGGGGTCCACCTGGAAGGAGGCTATGCCTACTCCCTCGAGAGCCTCCCGCCCAACCGGTTCTTCGTCATCGACGTTCACGATCCCGCTCACCCGCGGCTTCTCGCGACGAGTAGCTTGAGCTTGGGTACGGTCGACGGCTTCGAGGTCGAGGGCGGCAATCTCCACCTCACGGCACGATCGGGCGCGAGCCTCACTTACCGCCTGTACACGCTCGGAGAGCCGGGGGAGGTCCTCGCCGTCACCCACTCCGGAGCTGTGACGTTGTCCGACTCGACGATATCCGGCCTGGCAGTGAGCGACGACGTCGCCACCTTCTTGCGCTCCCACTGGAGCGCGGAAACCGAGCTCGACTCGTTCCACGGCCAAGAGTCATCGGGTGCGCCACTCCAGTCGACGGCCCTACCGAACACCGACTGCTCTCAGGGGTCCACAGCCGAGGTCGGCGATCTCTTCGCCATCGCTTGCGTGGATTCCGGGATCGCGACCGGGTGGCTCGACACCTCCCTCGCCTGCCATGGCTTCACGCTGGACCGCTGGCGCGCCCATCTGACTCCGCTGAGCTATGGCGAGCTCCCCCGACTCCTCGTCGCCGCCGGCCGCCTCTGGACCTTCCCGAGCGCGCGCGGCTATGCGAGCTCGGCGCTCTGGCCTTGGCTGGAGGAGTCTTTGCTGACGGTAGAGGTGACGGCAGGCGGAGCGACGGCCACCGGCGCCCCGGGGAGCGCCGCGGAGGCGACTCTCGTCCGGGCAGGGCTTGAAAGCGGCGGCACTCTTGAAGTCCCAGTCGCTCCGGACGGCTCCTTCGCCCTCGCGCTTTCCGGCGAGCTCCGCGGTGAGAAGGTCACCCTGCAGGCGGTCTTCGAGACCGACGCTACCGGCAACAAGGTCCGGTTGCGGATTCCGCTCGGCAATCCGGACGGGTCGCTCGACCTGTCGGCAAGCGGCGGGGCGCGGCGGGTTGCGCGCGACGGCGATCTCGTGGCGGTCGTGCCGGCGGAAGTCGATGGCAGCGGCTTCGCCCATCTCGCGATCGCCTCGACCGCCGCCGGGCTCAGCGCGCTCGCCGAAGTCGTCGTCGAGGGCCCGGTGACCGACGCGGTGCTGCTGGACGGTGTGCTCTACGTCGGCGGCGCTAGGCTCGCGGTCTTCGATCTCGCCGACCCGGCGAATCCGCTGGCGCAGGCGGAGGTCGATCTCTTCGCCGGGTCGCCGGTCGAAGCGCTGATTCGCGAAGGCGGCCGGCTCTGGGCGCTGGGGGCCGAGGGTGGCAGCCAACGTCTGCTGGCGATCGATCTCGCAAGCCCGCTCGCCCCGGTCGCGATTCCTGCCGAGTCGCTGCTGGTCGCAAGTGTTGCGGAGTCGCGCCTCTTCGCGCACGACGGCGACCTCTACCGCCTCGGTACGGCGCGCGTCGAGCGCTACGACCTGCCTTCGGCTGCGCCGCCCGTGCTGACCGCCTCCGGGTCGCCCGCCGGAGTGACGCTGGTCGATCTCGAAAGCGCCGCAGGTCTCCTCTTCGTCGCTGCCCGCGGGCAAGGGGAGCGCGAGCTCGTCGAGGCCGCTGGGGTGTTCACGCTCGGCGCCACGCCGTCGCCGGCACACCCCGCAGCTGGTCTCTTTGCGATTCCGGAAGCCGGCGGCGAACGCCTCTGGCGGGCCGCTGGACTTGCCGGCGCGGCCGAGAACGCATCCAAGAAGCGCGCCCTAGCGAGCTGTCTGCTGCGCGACGTCGTGGTGTCGGCGACCGACGTTCTTCTGGTGACCGGATGTGGACTCGAACGCGAGGTGCTGCCGTGAAGCTCGAATCGCCGCCCACGGCAGGCTGCCGCAAGGCCGCTTGGGTCTCGAGGCCAGGACTCGCGACGGGGATCGCCATCCTTGCCCTCCTCGCGTCGCTTGCCGCATCCGCCACGGCACCCGCAGATTTCCTCGGGACGCCGATCTTCGCCGGCGACTTCGAGTCCGGGACGATCTGTGCCTGGAGCGCCACGGTGGGCTGGACCGGCGCGCCGTGCGTGGGCCTGCAGATCACGGTCACCGAGGGCGGCGCGCCGCTCGCCGACGGCGCCATGTTCAATCGTGACGTCGTGCCGGTCCTGGGAACGACCGGCGGCACCGCGCCGATCACTCTCGATGCCACCCTCGACGGCGCCCCGTTCACCTCCGGATCGACGGTCACCGGGGACGCGCCTTACCTGCTCGAGGTCAGTGCCGAGGACGCCGATGGCTTCCTCGTGCAGCGCACCGTGCACTTCACGATCGACACCGTGGGCCCTGTCTTCCTCGGCCTCGCGCCGCCTGAAGGATTCGTCACCGCGGCGTCGTCGGTCGTGCTCTCGGGGGAGGTCTCGGGCGCGGCGACCCTGACCGTGAGCGGCGCATCCCTGGCGCTCACCAACGGTCTGTTCGCTTCCGCTCCGCTGGCGCTCGCGGAGGGATCCCAGAGCTTCCTCGTGGTCGCGACCGATTTGGCCGGGAACCCGACCGCGCTCGCGCGCCAGATCGTGCGCGACTCGCTTTCGCCGGGGGTGACGATCGCCCAGCCGGCGCCAGGAGTCGTGGAAGCCTCGCCGATCGGCGTCGCGGGTACCGCTACGGACCCGCATCTCGCCCAGGTGCTCGTCAACGGCCAGACGGCGGCGGTCGCCGGTGCCAGCTTCAGCCTGACCAGCCTCGCGCTGGTCGAAGGGGCGAACGAGATCGTGGTCGAGGCGTTCGACACCGTGGGCAATGCCCCCGGAAAGGCGAGCGTCACGGTGACTCTCGACAGCCAGGCACCCGTGCTCGCCTTCCGCGAGAGCGGATTGCCTCTCGCCGACGGCGCGCTGTTCAACCGTGCGGTGTCGCCGGTCGTCGTCGCGACCGACGCGACCCAGGTGATCCTGAGCGTGACCCTCAATGGGACGCCGTTCACGTCGGGGACGCCGGTCGCCGATGAGGGCAGCTACACTCTCGCGGCGACGGCGGTCGACGAGGGCGGCAACACCGCCAACCTCGCGGCGAGCTTCGTTATCGACACGACGGCGCCGAACTTTGTCACCGTCCTCCCGCCGGACAACACGCTGATCGCGACGTCCGAGATCGCGCTGAGCGGCGAGGTCGCAGGCGCGCAGGCGGTGACGGTCGATGGCCTCCCCTGCACGCTTGCCAGCGATCTGTTCGTCTGCCCGTCGTTCCCGTTGGGCGACGGCGAGCGGATCTTCACGCTGGTGGCGCGCGACGCGGCCGGGAACGGGACACCGCGACAGCACCGCATCCGCCGGGACGGAACCGGACCCGCCGTGGCGATCGCGATCCCAGCCGAAGGCGCCTACCTCGCGAGCGCCGACGTGGCGGTGAGCGGCACGGCGGTCGATCCGCATCTCGCGGAGGTACGCGTCAACGGCATCCTGGCGAACCTCGTCGGCGACGCCTGGAGCGCCGGTCCGATCTCGTTCGCCGAGGGCGCCGCGACGATCGAAGTGACCGCCCGCGACACGGTCGACAACGCGACCGTCGTCTCGCGTGGGGTCACGATCGACACTCTCGCTCCCGAGGTCGAGCTGCTCGAGTCGGGCGTCCCGCTCGCCGCCGACGCGCTCTTCAACCGCGCGATCACGCCGGTGATCGTGGTCACCGATGCCTCGCCCTGGACGCTGGTCGCGACGCTCGACGGTGCGCCGTTCGTCTCGGCAACGCCGGTCGCCAGCGAAGGACTGCACGTTCTCCAGGCGACGGCGACCGACTCCGCCGGCAATCCGGCCACCCGGCAGGTGAGCTTCCGCGTCGACGGCAGCCCGCCGGCGCTGGTCGCGATCTCCCCCGCGGACGGCTTCGTCACGGCGGCGGCCGAGGTGCATCTCCAGGGGCAGATCCTCGGCGCCGAGACGCTGACGATCGATGGCGTCGACGTCCCCCTGCTCGGCGATCAGTTCGTTGCAGGGCCCTTCGCGCTGGCGGAAGGGGAGCGCATTTTCGCGCTCGTGGCGCGTGACGCCGCGGGCAACGAGGTGAGCCGCGCGCATCACGTGGTCCGCGACGTCACGGCGCCGACCGTTTCGATCCTGCAGCCCGCCGCGAGCGCGCTCGTCGGCGCGAACGCGGCGCAGGTCACCGGCCAAGCCGCGGATCCGCATCTCGCTTCGGTCGCGGTCAACGGCGTGGCGGCCGCGCTGTCGGGATCGGGCGTTTGGACCTGGGTCGCGCCCCAGGTGGCGCTCGTCGAAGGGGAGACGACGCTGGTCGCGACCGCGGTCGACCGCGCCGGCAACTCGGCCACGGTAAGCCGCGTCGTCGTCCGCGACTCGCAGGCGCCGACGCTCACCATCACCGACCCGGCGGCGGGGAGTGTCGTGCCGGAGGCGTCGGTGGTGGTGTCGGGAGCCGCCGGCGACCCGAATCTCGACCGCGTCATCGTGCAAGGGATCGCCGCGGCGGTTGCGGGCGGGAGCTTCTCGGCCACTGTCGCGCTCGTCGAGGGCGACAACACACTGCTGGTACGGGCGACCGATCGGTTGGGCCATGCAGCCGAAGCGACGCGCCTCGTGGTCCGCGACTCGACCGCGCCGGGGCTCGAGATCGCGGCGCCGGAAGAGGGCAGCCGCATCGCCGCTGTGGGCGTTGCGGTCTCGGGGACGGTCGAGGCGTCCGCCGGGGTCACCCTGACCGTGAACGGCGTCGCGGCAGCCATTGCCGGTGGCAGCTTCACGGCCGCCGCGGTGCCGCTCATCGAAGGCGAGAATCGTCTCATCGCCCGGGCCCGCGACGCGAACGGCAACGAAGGGGTGCGCACTCGCACCGTCGTCCGCGACACGGTCGCTCCGACGCTGCTCGGCACGGAGCCGCCGGCGGGGGCGCTCGCGATA
>Ga0138256_10005989_pt1 | contig 12880 bp, 6 predicted proteins | sample KNB2016incub_MG_FD_105486 | JGI IMG/M metagenome (GOLD analysis project Ga0138256, IMG submission 105486) | Active sludge microbial communities from wastewater in Klosterneuburg, Austria - KNB2014incub_MG | ecosystem: Engineered > WWTP > Activated sludge > Unclassified | place: Austria... | reverse complement strand
CTGGGCCACACCGCGGGTGACCATGCGCTGAAGTCGCTGGCGGCCTCGGTGCGCGAGCGGCTGCGCCCGGGCGACCACCTGGCGCGGTTCGGCGGCGAGGAATTCGTGGTGCTGCTGCCGCGCACCGAGCCGGCCGAGGCGCAGCAGACGCTGACGCGACTGCAGCGCGGCCTGACCGAGGCGCTGTTCCTGTACGAAGGCCGCGAGGTCTTCGTCACCTTCTCTGCCGGCGTCACCGGCTGGCGGCCGGGCGAGGCGCTGGAGGCGGCGCTGGAGCGCGCCGACGAGGCCTTGTACGAGGCCAAGCGCACGGGCAAGAACCGCACCTGCGCGGCCTAGTCGCCTGGGCGGGTTGTCGTCTTTGGTCACAAACCGGCCTCAAGCGCCGGTTCCCAGGTGCCGATGACGTGACCATGGGCCGGCGGTGCCGGCCCCCTTTTCCCGGACACGGTTCCATGCGCCCACTTTTCAAAGTCATCGGACTGTTGCGGCATGCGGCAGCGGCCTTCTTCCGGCACGACCTGGCCTTGCGCCGGGGCGAGGACGGCGTGCACATCGTGCTGGCGGAGCGGCCGCCGGCGGGCGACCGGAAACGCGCGCCGAGTCGTGCCGAACTGGCGCTGAAGAAGGACAGCGCCGAACTGGCGCTGATGCTGCAACAACTGCGCGCCCTGCTGGCCGAGTTGCCACAGGCCCGGCAGACCCTGCGCCATCTCGTGTTCGTGGAGCAGGCGCTGGCAAAGAAGGGGCTGCGCGCACTGCACAAGCTTCCCCTGGAGGTGCTGCAACGTGCGCTGGAGCAGCTGGAGGGCCTGGTCACCAACTGGTCGCCGACGGGCCTGGCCAGTTTGCGCTCGAAGATGGCGGTGGCCATCATCGATCGCGAACATATGGACCCCGACGCCGAGGCCGACGCCTACCGCACGGTGGCGGTGCTGGATGCGGAGCCATTGCAGGAACCGCTGCCCCAGGTGGAGTCGTGCACCGACGACGACGCGCTGGCCGCGGCCTATGCCGCGTTGGGCAGCCTGGCGCCGGAGACGGCCGCCGTCGAGCTTCACAGCGAACTGGGGTCTCCCTCGGCCCGCGCCGTGGCGCCGCCGCCGGCTCGGGCGGGCGATGGGGTGGAAATCAGGCTGCGCGAGCTGCAGGACTGATCTGCCCTGCCGCGAAGGCGGCGCTGCGGCTGCCGTCACAATCCGGCCCCAACGCCCGGGCTCTGCACCGGAGCCCTTCGGAGACGTCGTGCCCCTGAGCGATATCGAGATCGCGCGCCGGACCCCGCTGCGCCGCATCGCCGAGCTGGCGCGTGAGCGCCTGGGCATCGCCGACGAGCACCTGGTGCCCTACGGCCACTACAAGGCCAAGCTGTCGCTGGACCACATCGCCACGCTGCAGGGCCGGCCCGACGGCAAGCTGGTGCTGGTTACGGCGATCAGCCCCACGCCGGCCGGCGAGGGCAAGACCACCACCAGTGTGGGCCTGGGGGACGCGCTCGGCCACATCGGCAAGAAGGCCATGATCGCCTTGCGCGAGCCGTCGCTGGGCCCGGTCTTCGGCATGAAGGGCGGTGCCACCGGCGGCGGCCTGGCGCAGGTGGTGCCCATGGACGACATCAACCTGCACTTCACCGGCGACTTCAATGCCGTGGCGCTGGCCAACAACCTGCTGGCGGCGGTCATCGACAGCCACATCCACCACGGCAATGCGCTGGGTATCGACCTGCGCCGCATCGGCTGGCGACGCGTGGTGGACATGAACGACCGCGCACTGCGCGACATCACCGTGGCGCTGGGCGGGCCGGCCAATGGCTACCCGCGGCAGGACGGTTTCGACATCGTGGTGGCGTCTGAGGTGATGGCCATCCTGTGCCTGGCGCAATCGCTGCCGGACCTGAAGGCCCGCCTGGGCCGCATCGTGGTCGCCGAGACGCGCGACCGCCGGCCGGTGCGCGCCTGCGACCTGCGCGTGCACGGCGCCATGACGGTGCTGCTGAAGGACGCGCTGGCGCCCAACCTGGTGCAGACGCTGGAGCACACGCCGGCGCTGCTGCACGGCGGGCCGTTCGCGAATATCGCGCACGGCTGCAATTCGCTCATCGCCACCCGGACCGCATTGAAGCTGGCCGACTACGTGGTCACCGAGGCCGGTTTCGGTGCCGACCTGGGGGCCGAGAAATTCATCGACATCAAATGCCGCATCTCCGGCCTTCGTCCGGCCTGCGCGGTGCTGGTGGCCACCGTGCGCGCGCTCAAGTTCCACGGCGGCGTGGCGCTCGCCGACCTGCAAGCCGAGGACCTGCCGGCGCTGCGGCGCGGGCTGGTCAACCTGGAGCGCCACCTGCACAACCTGCGCGACGTCTTCGGCCTGCCTTGCGTGGTGGCGGTGAACCACTTCGGCGGCGATACCGAGGCCGAGCACGCGCTGCTGCGCGATGAGCTGGCGCGGCTGGGCGCGGCGGTGATCACGGCGCGGCACTGGGCCGAGGGCGGCCGCGGCGCGATGGAACTGGCGCGTGAGGTGGTGCGGCTGTGCGAGCTGCCCGACACGCTGCGCTTCGCCTACGAAGACGCCACCCCGCTGTGGGACAAGATGCAGGCCGTGGCCAGGCGCATCTACGGCGCCGCCGACGTGAGTGCGCCGGCCACCGTGCGCGCGCAGGTCGATCGCCTGCAGGCTTCGGGCTACGGCCATCTGCCGGTGTGCGTGGCCAAGACGCAGTACAGCTTTGCCACCGACCCCACGCTGCGCGGCGCCCCGGCGGGCCACACGGTGAGCGTGCGCGAGGTGCGGCTGGCCGCCGGTGCCGAATTCGTGGTCATGATCTGCGGCGACGTGATGACGATGCCGGGGCTGCCCAAGGTGCCGTCGGCCGAACATATCGACATCGACGAGGCCGGCCGCATCGTCGGCCTGAGCTGACGACCCGCCGGCTCGGCAGCGTTCGAAGGAGCCACGCGATTGGCCAACAATACCGCGCGCCTGTGCCGCATCGAGACGCTGATCCGCGCCCGTGGCCATGTCAGCTTCGCCATGCTGCTGGCGGAACTGGAAGTCTCGCCGGCGACGCTGAAGCGCGACCTGGAATTCCTGCGCAGCCGCCTGGGCGCACCGATCGAATACGACCGCGACCTCAACGGTTACCGCTTCGGCGCCGCCTGTGCGGGTGGCCGCCACGAGCTGCCGGGGCTGTGGTTCGACGAGGCCGAGCTGTATTCGCTGCTCACCGCGCAGCAGTTGCTGAGCAGCCTGGACAGCGACGGCCTGCTCAGCCGCCACTTGCAGCCGCTGCTGGACCGGATCCACCAGCTGCTGGGCAGCGGCGAGTCGGCGGCCGCGGAAACGCTGATGCAGCGCGTGAAGATCGTCACTGCGCTGCGGCGGCCGGTGCCCAGCCAGTTCTTCGAACGCGTGAGCGCGGCGCTGATGTCGCGGCGCCGGCTGCACCTGCGCTACCTCACGCGCGGCCGCAGCGAGATGGGTGAACGCGACGTCTCGCCGCAGCGGCTGGTGCACTACCGCAATACCTGGTACCTGGACGCCTGGTGCCACCGCGTGCAGGCGCTGCGCCGGTTTGCCCTGGACGCCATGGAAGCGGCCAGCTTGCTGGACGAGGCGACACTGGACATACCCCTGACCGAAGTGCAGGCGAAGATGGACGCCGGCTACGGCATCTATGCCGGCGGCCGGCGGCGCTGGGCCGTGCTGGAATTCGACGCCCGGGCCGCGCTGTGGGCCAGCCGGGAGGAATGGCACCCCGAACAGAAGGGGCGCTGGCTGGCCGACGGGCGCTACGAGCTGCGGCTGCCCTACGTGGACGGCACCGAGCTGGTGATGGACATCCTGCGCCAGGGCGAGCAGGTGAGGGTGCTGGCGCCGGCAGCGCTGGTGGCGGCGGTGCGGCAGCGCCTGGTGGCGGCGGCGGCGCTTTATTGCGAGTAGCGGACCCTGGTTGGCCACTGGCAGTGCCAACGCGTCACCGATGACGCGTGCAGGGGTCGGTCGCTCGACCGGCCGGCCGCGTCCAGTGTCAAGCCGCGTCGAATCGGATGGTCGCCTCCAATGCCTGCACGCTCTGTCGCGCAAAACTCCGGTCGGGGCAGTCCTGCCAGCCCTGTTCGGTGAGCACGCGCAGCCGCGTCGCCGGCCCGCGGCGGTAACGGCAGGGGATGCGCGCCCAGGTGAAAACCAGTTCGCCGTCCTCGGCGATCTCGCTCGCGTCGAGCAGCACGGGATTGAAATGCACGCGGCCGGCCCTTACGCGCAAGCCGAGTTCGCCCCAGCGCGTGAGGATCTCTTCCTTCACCTGCCCGGTCATGCCCGGCTGCTGGGCCCCGCCCTGGCCCGGCGTGTGGCTGTAGGGGTCCGCCGGGAAGGCGCCGTAGGCCGCAGCGTCCTTGCGGTAGCCCAGGCCGTCGCGCACGCGGCGGTAGAAGTCCTTCAGCGCCGGCAGCTCGGGCGCCTTGGCGTCGGCCGCCTCGAACACACGTTCCTGCACCGCCAGCAGCAGCTTGGCCACCATGTGCCAGTAGATGCAACCCAGGCCTTCGTAGCCGAACATGGTGCCCGAGCGGCCGGTGAAGGCGTGGTGGTTCAGCACGCGGTCGTAGGCCTCGGCCAGCGGCTGCAGCGCTACGCCGAGGTCGGCGCCCGCCGCTTCCAGGTCGCCGCGGTTGGCCAGCGCCGGGGCGAAGCGCACGGTGCCGTCGCTCTGCCGCTGCAGCAGGTCGCTGCGGCAGGCGGCCAGCAGTGCCTGCGTGACCGGCAGCGCCAGGGCTTCGGCGTCGAGCCGGTTGCGCTCCAGGAAACCGGGCAGTTGCCGGTCGGGGTAGAGCAGGAAACTGTGGCGGTCGGCCGTATACAGTGGGCCGGCGAACAGCGCTTCCAGCAGAGCCACCGACTCGACCAGCGAAAGAAAGCCGCACGATAGCAGCGCCACCTGGCCTTCGAGCATGGGGTACAGGTGCGCCACCTCGGCCGCGCCGCTGCCGAAATCGACCAGGTTGTAGCTGTGGAACAGGCCGTCGCCGCGCCGATTGGCGTGCAGGCTGGCGTCGACCAGCGGCAGCAGGTCGCGCGCCAGCGCCACCAGCAGGCCGGCCGGCGCGGTGGCGGGCTCGCGCCCGGCGCTGCCGCGGTAGGCTTCGGTGCGCCAGGGGTCGAGCAGGGCACCGGCGCCGTCGACGAAACTGCGCCGCGCCGCGGCGTCGTGCACGGCGTGCGGCGGCGTGCTGCGTACCAGGTCGCCGAGGCGGTGCAGCGCGCGCAGCGTGGCGGCGGAGACGGCGAACGGCTGCTGCGCCGCGGGCAGGCTGGCCAGGAAGACCAGGAAGCGGTGCAGGTAGGCCAGCGTCACCACCGACAGCCCATTGCCCGCCAGCGCATTGTTGGCGTCGTTCCACTCCGGGCGCTGCGTGTGCAGCCACAGGCCGCCGCCTGGCACCAGGCTGCCGGTCTTGGCGAGCAGGATGATGGCCAGCTTCTCGCCCAGCGTGGCCAGCAAGGGCAGGCCGTCTTCGCCGCACACGCGCAGCCCGTCGCTGCCCAGCCTTGACGCGCGCGCATGGGCGCGCTCGTGCGCCGCTTGGTCGAAGATGATGGTGTCCTTGGGGTGCTGCACCTGTTCCAGGTGCGGCTTCAGCCGGTAGGGCACGTCGGCAAAGCTGAACAGTGTGCGGTCCCACGCGCCGGCCAGCGTCGCCGGGTCGTGCGCCTGCGCCGCCTCCAGCAGGCGCAGCAGGTAGATGATCTGGTGGTCGCCCCAGTAGCCGATGTGGCTCCAGGGGTTGTGCGGCTCAGGCACCTCCCAGTCGATGCCGGCGCGGCTGATGCGGTAGGGGTTGTAGCCGTCGGGCGTCATGGCGCCCAGGAACGTGGCGATCATCGAACCCAGGTAGGCGGGCTCGCTGGTGGCCAGCGCTTCCCAGTTCTGGAAGATGTCGCGCCAGTTGCCCTGGTAGTCCACCACGCGCCGGCCGGCCTTGTCGCGCACGTGAATGGCAAATTTGTTCCAGGGCCGGCTCGGGTCACCGTGGCGGCGGCTGAAGGTGAGCGGCAGATATTCCAGCACCAGCCGTTCCGCCTGCGCACCCAGCCGGCGTGCCGCGGCCAGCACGGTGTCGCGCGGCACCTGTTCCGGCCAGCCAGCCGCGGCCACCGCGAGTTGGTCGCCCACGACGCGGTGGCGCTGGCGCACGAAGGCCAGCAGGTCGCTGCGGTCGAACGTGGTGCCGTTCAGGAACACGCCGCCGCGCATGATGTTGAACAGCACATTGGCGCGGTGGTGCGCTGCGGCCATGGGATCGTTGGACGTCTGCAGCCCGTCGGCGCGCGCCAGCAGTTCGTCCACGCCGGCGGTGTTGCGCGCCACCGCCTGGCGGATCTGCGCCGGCCTGCCGCCGCCGGCTTGCAGACGCTGTGCCAGTTCGAAGGCCTCGACCTGCGAGCGCGGGCCGTCGACGACCAGGTGCCATTCCATGGCGCCGGCCTGCGGTGAAAGCGTGGCGCTGAAATTCACCAGCCAGGCACCGCGCTGGCCGCGCGTGAGCGTCTCGGCCTGCACCTGCCCGGTACGGCAGAAGGCGCCCACCTGCAGTGCCGAAAGCAGCGAGCGCGTGCCCGCGGGCAGCCCGGCATGCCAGGCGGTGAGCGCCTGGAACGACTCCTTGGGTTCGGCGCGGTCCCAGATCTGCGCATACAGCGTGAACAGGCCCATGCGCCCGCCGGCGGCGGCTTCGTTCCATTTGTAGGCGTCGGCCAGGCTGCTCATGGTGCTGGCGTGTTCGAAGCTCACGCCGGGCGGCACCAGGTTGAGCAGGCCGTCGAGCACTCGCACCGAGACCAGGCCCTGCAGCGCTTCCAGCCGCGCCGTGCGGATGAGGCCCAGGCTGGCCTCGCTGGACCATTCATACTGGAACGCCAACCGGCCCGAGGGATGGACTTCCCGAAAACGCAGCCGCGTGCCCGAGAGGTTCTTCCACACCGAGCGGCGGCCGGCGGTGCCGTCCAGGCGCGGCGCGAAGGGTTCCCACAGCACCGCGCCGCTGCCTTCCTCGACCAGGATCCAGCTGCGCGGCCCGGTGTGTTCCCAGCGCCGGTGCAGCTTGTCCACCGTTTCGTAGGGAAAGAAGGCGCCGTCGGGATCGCGCCGACCGGCCGTCAGCGAGCCGGCGGTGGAGGCGAAGACCCACAGGTCGCTGTCGCCGGCGAGGGCCACGAAGAAGGGGGGCGTCGACTCGATACCGTCGATGCGGTACCAGGTGTCGCCGCCGTCTTCGACGAAGCCGCCGCTCAGGCCGGGCACTCGGTCGCGATCACTGGGCAATGTGGACCCTTGCGCAGGTCGGGTCATGGGCGTCGCCTGCCGGAAACAGAGGTTCGGCGTTCGCCGGCCGCGTCACCGCGTCTTCGACCGCCTGACCCCCGAAGGCAGGCGGTCAAGCTCACTGGAACTTGATCGGGCCGATATTCAGGCCGTTGGCGTAGTCGGGGCCGGCGCCGACGCTGTACTGCACGTTGTTCCCGAGAACCTGGATATGAATCTCCTTGACCCCGGCGGCCAGTGCCGCGGCGGCCGACGCGTAGGCGCAAGCCGTCTGCAGCGTGAAGCCGCTCAGCGGCAGGGTATAGGTCTGCACACCATTGGCCTTGACGGCGATGTTGCCCTTCAGCTCGGAAGTGCAGCCTGCGACTTCCGGTCCCTTCAGTATGACGGTGAAGTTCGGCTTCGTGCCGACGAGTTCGTCGTTGCCCCAGACCGCGATCTGCACGCTGTTGTAGCCCGCAACGTTGGCTACGCCATTGCCCGGTGCGCTGACGTAGCCGCCGAAGCCCCAGGGCTTGGCGCCGCTGTTGATGCCGTACCCGAAGTAAAAGCTCGGCGTCGCGTCGTTCGCGGCCAGCCCGCTCCACCAGTCCTGCGTCGCAACGCTGGTGTCGATATAGCGCCCGGCGTTGCCGCCCTCGACGCTCTTCCACGGCGTCGGTGTCTCTGCGTAATTGCTTGCATAGACGCCGCCGACAAGGTTGATCAACCCGGACGGCGGGGTGCCGCCACCACCACCGGCTGCTGCCGGCACGAAGGTCAGGTCGTCGAAGAAGTAGGTGCTGTCGGCGCCGATCTGGGCGCCGGTCTTGCCGAAATTGGGGAAGACCGACGACTTGTTGTAGGTGAATGCGAGGTTGAGCGCGGCCGTGCCGGGAACCGGATTGGCGAAGTCGAAGGTCAGGGTCTGCCACCCGGTGGCCGTCGTCATCGCCTCGGTCTCGACCGTGTGCGTGTTGTCGGCCGCGTCCTCCAGCTTGAGCCGGATCGGCAGGCCTGCCGCCGGCGCATGAACGCGCATCGTCATCGTCTTGGCGGCATCGGTGAACGGTACCGTGGCGATGGAGTCATTGGCGCCGGTCGACATCGTCGTACCGGCCCAAAGCTCGGCGGCGACGGTCTTGACGACCTGCGCCACCTTGCCGGTGCCGCCGGCGGGGTCGGTGACGACGCTGGACGTGGTGCCGCCGAAGTCGGTCAGCTTGTAGGTCAGCGCCGGATCGTCGAAGGTCACCAGCGCGGTGCCGCCGCCGCCACTGCCGCCCGGGCAGGCGACGGCGAAGTTGGAGCCGACGAAGCTGAGGTCGTCCATGTAATAGGTCTTGGCGGTACCGACCTGAGCCCCGGTCTTGCCGAAGTTGAAGAAGATCGACGACTTGTTGTAGGTGTTGGCCAGATTCAGTGCCGGCGTGCCCGCGACCGGATTGGCGAAGTTGAAGGTCAGGGTCTGCCAGGCGCCCGCCGCCGTGGTCATGGACTCGGTCTCCACCGTCTTCGTGTTGTCGGCTGCGTCCTCGACCTTCAGCCGCACGGGGATGCCCGCGTCGGGCGACCAGACGCGGGCCGACATGGTCTTGTTGGCGTCGCTGAACGGCAACTTGACGATGGCGTCGCCGGGGCAGATCGATACCGTGGCACCGGCCCACGACTCGGCATTGGCCGCCTTGACGATCTTGCCCACCTTGTTGGCGGCATTCGTCGGGTCGACCACCACGGTGGCGTCCTCGGAGCCACCGAAGCCGGTGAGCACGGGCGGAGTGGCCTCGTCGAAGCTGACGATCGTGGTCTTGGCCACTGCGACAGCCGTGTTGTAGGCCTGCTGGGCGGTTGCCGCCAGCGTGTTGGCGGTGCCGCCGGCATCGGCCACGGCGCCCGCGGGCACCGTGATATCGATACTGCCGGTGGCATTGGCCAGCGGCGACACCACCAGCGTCGCGCTGGTGCCGCTGGCGACGGTGAACATGCCGGCCGTGCCTCCCGCCACCGTGACGTCGCTGGCGGTGAACGTACCGCCGATGTCCTTGCTGAAGGCAAAGGTGAACGTGACGTCGCCGGTGGCAGTGCTGCCCGCCGCACTGCTGGCGATGGTCACCGTGGGCGGCAGGGTGTCGAAGGCTTGCGTCCTGGACGTTCCTGCGCCGGTGTTTCCCACCAGGTCCGAATAGGCGCCGTCGGCGATGCCGACGGCCAGGGTGCCCGCTGCGTTCGCGGCCGGGTTCACGACCAGCGTGTACTGAAGGGCGTCGAGCTTGGTGAAGCTGCCCGGGGTGCCGTTGCTCACCGTCACGTCGGAGGCGGTGAAAGAGCTGCCCACGTCTTCGCTGAAGGTGAAAGTGAACGTGACGGCACCGACGGCCGTTCCAAGCACGTTGCTGGCGATGTTGATCGTCGGCGCCTGCGTCTCGGGGGGTGGGGTGGCGTCACCGCCACCGCAGGCCGCCACGACCAGGGCGGTGGCCATCGACAAGGCAGAGAGTTGCAGGGGCTTGCGGACGGACGTCATGGTGTCGGTTCCAGGTAGGTGCCGGCGGGCACGGTGGAGTGGGCGTGGCAACGGACTGCAGCTCTGAAAGCGCTTTCATTCAAGCATAGGCCCGCAAGACGGCCCTGGCAAGATGTGAAAACCTGTCGCTTTCCCTGATGCGGCGCAAGCGCTGGCGCGGCGTCGCGTCATTGCGCCCGCCCCAGCGTGCCCGGTGCCACTTCGAGCACCTTGCCGTCGCTGAAGCGCACGCTGAACGGCGCCTTGCCGGCGTTGTAGGCCAGGTAGGTCTTCCTGCCGTCGGCGCGCTTGAACACCGAATACAGCGCGGTGTCGGCCGTCACCGTGAGGTCGGGCGGGCCCATCTCGTTCAGCGCCAGCAGCCAGTGCAGCGTGTGCGTGCGGGTGTCGCCGCTTTCCACGCTGCCCCAGCGGTCCCACTGCGCCAGCCCCGCGGCCGGGTCGGCCAGGGCCAGGTACTTGGCGAAGATGTCCTGCCAGATATCCTTGGGCACCTGGCGCTCGCCGCTGCCGTAGCCCTTGCCGGCGCGCGACAGCCACAGTTCGGTCTCTGCAGGCAGCGTGCGCAGGCTGCGCTGGATGAAGGCCTTGTCGCGGCCCATGTAGGTGGACGCGGCGGTCATGGGCAGCAGGTTGATGCCCTTGATCTGCCGCGGCTCGTCGGTCCACCAGGTGTTGTGCGCATATTTGCCGCCGAAGAGCATGCTGACCTCGGCGCTCTTGGCCTTGTATTCGGGTGCGAACACGAGGCCATGCAGGTCGAACCAGTAGTGTTCGATGGCCTGGATCTCGCTGGTGTACAGCCACACACCCAGGTCGCGCAGCGCGCGGTCGCCCGTCGCCTCGCCCCACAGGATGAGGCCGGCCCAGGCATTGATGGCCTCGGACGAGCTTTCCTGGTTGTTGCCCCAGGCGCCCAGGCCCACGCCCGAAGCCCAGGAGTGGCTCTCGTAGACGTCGAAGTTGCGCAGGAAGGGGAAGTCGCTGCCGCCGCGCTGGCTGTTGGCGATGTCCTTCACCAGCAGGTCGACCATGCCGCCCCAGCGTTCCTTGGTGGCCCAGGCCGGGTCGCGCAGCGCAATCTCGGCCGCGGCGCGGATCCAGTAGCCGTAGTGGAAATGGTGGTCGTTCATCTGCTCGACGGCAAAGAACTCATCGGGGTAGGTCACCATGGTGCCCAGCCCCTGGTCGTAGTGGAAATAGTTGCGGCTGCCAACGCCGGAGAACCAGAACTCCATGCGCTCCTTCACCATCGCCAGCAGCTGATTGCGTGCGCCCAGGTCACCCTGCTGCTCGGCCACCGCCGCCAATTGGGTCAGGCGCGTCAGGCCCTTGCCCTGCCAGTAGGCGCTGGTGCGCCAGTTGTCGCGGTTTTCCTTGTCGGGCATCAGGGCGCGGCGCTGGCGCACGTCGGTCTTCAGCAGGTCGGCCAACTCCTTGGCGCGCGGGCTCTCGCTCACGCCGGGCCAGTGGGGCAGGAAACCCGGATAGCTGCGCTCGATCTTGAACTCGGGAGCGGCCAGCAGCCGGATCTTGCCGCGCACGCTGTCGTAGGCCGGGCCCAGCTTGCCGGCCACCGTGGGGTTGTCGTGCCACTGGTGCGGGTACAGGCCGAGCAGCGGGCCATGGTCGGCGCCTTCCATGACGCGGGACTGGACCTTGAACACCGTCTCGACCTTGCCTTGCGCCTGGTCGAAACGCCATTCGGCCCGCGTGTCCTGGATGAAGGCGTAGGCGTGGCGGGCCAGCAGTTGCAGCGTGGCCGGCTCGGTGTCGGGCAGGGCGGAGACGGCGAAATAGCCCTTGCCGGCCGGCAGCCGGCCCAGCCATTCGGTGTCGGAAACTCGCTCCCAAGCCACGCCGGTGGGGCCGAAGGCCGCAAAACGCTGCGCGCCCACCTGCAGCACCAGCGTGCGCGGGTCGGCACCGCCTTCGATGCGCGTGCCGGCGGCGGGCAGCTTCAGCCGCACGTCGCCGCGGCTGATCCGCAAGCTGGCGTAAGGGCTGCCATGGGCCACGGTGATGCGCATGTCGTCGCTGCCGCGGGCCATGGAGATGTCGATGGCCCAGTCGCTGGCGCGCGCCAGCTTGGCGGGGCCGGGTTCGAACGCCGTCGGCGAGACAACGATGGGGTTCTTGTGCGCATAGTGGATCTCCACGTCGCGCCGCTCGGTGGGGATCACTTCCTTGGCCGGCAGCGCCACTTCGAAGCCGGCCGCCGTGGGGCGGACGGTCAGCGGGTGGGCAAAGATGGGTTCGGGCTGGGCGTTGAAGAGCAGCGTGGAGTACCACTGGTTGGTCTGCGCCGCCGTCTTGAGCATGTCCTCGGTGCGCATGGGCGCCTGCGGCGGTCGGGCTTCGCCGCCCTTGGGCGCCAGGAAATACGTGCCCGCGCCCGCCTTCGCCGGCTGTGCCAGGGCGCCGGGCCCGGCGAACGCCGCGGCCAGCAGGAGCAGGACCATGCGTTGGATACGGTTCATCTCGTTCGATCCCGGAATTGCTCGAAGGCCGATCTTAGTGAAAGCGCTTTCAGCGCACAATCCGGAGGTTTACCCGCGGTTCGTGCGCATGGCGATCGTGCCACCGCGGGAAAACACCCGTGCGCCAGGGTTGACTGAGCCGGTGGCGGTGACCTATGCTGTTGAAAGCGCTTTCACATCCATTCGGTGTGGTCATTCATCCATGCCATGCGGCCAAGCCATGCTGACTTCGACGGGCACTCTCACCATGCACAACGATCCTCCGGCCCGCGCTACGCGCCACACCGACATTGCAGCTAAGCCGCACGCCGCCCAAAGGCCGCACCGGCCCGCACTGAGCGGCATCTGCCTGGCTGCCGGGCTGCTGTGCAGCGCCGGCGCGCAGGCGCTGGAGTACGGGCCCTTCAGCCTGACCGGTTTCGCCAAGGCCGAGATCGTGCGCGTGAGCGACTACTGCGAGGAGTGCGCTCTCGAACCCTTCGAGAACAAGCAGCGCCAGTGGGCGGATGCGCTCGTCTATGGCCGTGAATACGGTGCCGACAACGTGACCCTGACGTTGTTCCAGCCCTACCT
>Ga0138256_10005988_pt1 | contig 12881 bp, 10 predicted proteins | sample KNB2016incub_MG_FD_105486 | JGI IMG/M metagenome (GOLD analysis project Ga0138256, IMG submission 105486) | Active sludge microbial communities from wastewater in Klosterneuburg, Austria - KNB2014incub_MG | ecosystem: Engineered > WWTP > Activated sludge > Unclassified | place: Austria... | reverse complement strand
GTGGCGCGAAGGTGGCACGATCACCGGGAATGCGGGCCGGACCCCGTATCTTCGGCGTCCAACACCGCGCCCATGAGCACCTCCATCGTCGATCCCGATCTGCGCACGGGATCCAACTTCAAGGTCGGCCACTTCAGCATCATCGGCAAAGGCTGCGTGTTCGGCAACAACGTCACCATCGGCAGCCACACGATCATCGGTGATGACGTGCACTTGGGCGACGGCGCCGTGGTGGGCAACCATTGCGAGATCGGCAAAGGGCTGCGGGCCGGGGCGGGCGTGGTGCTCCAAGGCCGCATCCGCACGGCGGAGGGCTGCGTGATCGAGGACGGCGCCACCCTGAAGTACGGCACCATCCTCACCAGCAAGGTGCTCATCAAGCAGAAGGCCTTCCTGGGCCCCAACGTGATCACCCTGGGCAGCACGCACCTGCACGAGACCAAGCACGGCACGGTGATCGGCGAGCGTTGCTACATCGGTGCCGGCAGCAAGATCGCCGCCAGCGTGCGGATCGCGGACGATGTGACCATCGGGGCCATGGGCTTCGTGAACAAGAACATCGAGGAGAGCGGCATCTACGTCGGTGTGCCGGTGAAGCCCCTTCGCCAGAAGGACTACTGGAAGAGCAAGGACTTCGTGGAGGGCGGTTTCGAGCAGTGAATCACTCCCCGCCCCGGGCCGTGTAGCGCCGGGGCACCCCGCTGCTCTTCTCCTTGTCGGCCATCCGTTTGGCGGGCACACCGGCCACGGTCGTGTCCGGTTCGGTGATGTCGCGTGTGACCACCGCACCGCTGCCCACGATCGTGCCGGGAGCCACCTTGGCGTGCGGACGCACGGCACAGGCCGACCCCAGGAAACAGCGCTCACCGATCTGCGACCAGCCGGCCAGCGTGACGTTGTTGGCCAGATGGCAGATGCGCCCGATGCGCACGCCGTGGCCCACCTTGCTGCCGGGCGCGATCCTGGTGCCTTCCCCGATCGTCGTGTCCTCATTGAACATGCCGCGCACCACGCCCACATCGGCGCCCAGAAAGCAGTCGTCACCGATGGTGACCCCGCCCAGCAGGGGCATGATCACGCGCTTGCCCTCGGCATCCCACACCCAGGCCAGGCCCATGGCCCCGATGCACACATGGGGTTCCAACGCGACGCGCGCCCCGATGGTGCAGCCATCCCCGATCACCACATGCGACTCCAACCGCGACCCGTCGCCGATGGTGCTCCGGCCCACGACGCAGTAAGGCCCGATGCTCACGTCGGTCCCGATGCGGGCCTCGGGATGCACGATGGCCGTCGGGTGGATCCCCGAGGGCGGCTTGCTTGCGAACAGCGCATTGCAGATGCGATAAATGATGAGCTGCGGATCCTCGTTCACCACGATGGCCGAATTGCCATGCAGTTCGCCAAGCGCCTCCGCCCGACAGATCACGACGCTCTCCTTCACCGTGGTGAACACCGACGCATCACTTCCCGAGTGGTAGTAGAGACCGTTCGGTTCCTTGAGGAAGAGGCTGCACACCTTGCGGATGTCCCGCATGCCGCCCTCCAGTCGATGTTCGATCCCCAGACGCTCCAGCACGTCCAGGACCTTGCGCAGGTCGATCGGATGATCGGGGCTCATCGCGGGGTCGCGTATGGGGGATGAAGGTCCGGTTCAGCGCAGCGTGCGCGAGACGATGTCCACCACCTCATCGATGATGGCATCGGACAGACCATGGTACAAAGGCAGACAAAGGACCCTGTGGGCCACCGATTCGGCGATCGGGCATTCACCGGTGCGTCCGATGAAGGGAAGCTCGGTGACGGCCGGGCTGAAGTACCGCCGGGGATGGATGTCCACCGCGTTCAGCGCGGCCCTCACCCGCAGCAGGGCTTCCTCGGTGGGCAGGACCGCGGGGAAGTACGAGTGGTTGTACTCGGTGTCGGCGGGGATCCGCGCCAGATGCACCGGAGCGGAGGCGAGCCCGGTCGCATAGCGCTCCCACTGGTGCCGCCGCTGGGCCAGGATCTCGTCGAGGAACGGCAGATTGGCCACACCCATGGCCGCATGCAGCTCGCTGTTCTTGGCGTTGAGCCCCACGGCATGGAAGCCCTCGCCCACCTGACCCATCGTGCGCAGCAGCCGCAGCCGTGTGTACAGGGCCTCGCTGCGGGTGTGCACGCTGCCCCCTTCCACGGTGTGGAACACCTTGGTGGCATGGAAGCTCGTGGAGCTCACATCGCCGTAGTTCAACAGGCTTTCACCCTTGTAGCGTGTGCCGAACGCGTGGGCCCCGTCGTAGATGACCTTCAGCCCGTGGCGTAGCGCGATGGCCTCGATGGCCTCCACATCGCAGGGCAGGCCGTACACGTGGGTGGCCAGGATGGCGGTGGTGGCCGGCGTGATGCGCTCCTCGATGGCCGTAGGGTCGACGCAGAAGGTGTCCGGGTCGATGTCCACGAACACCGGGGTGCAACCCTCCCAGAGGATGCTGGTGGTGGTGACCGGATGCGAGAACGCCGTGGTGATGATCTCGCCCTTCAGCTCCAGTGCCCGGATGATCAGGTTGAGCGCGATGGTGCCGTTCACCAGGAAGAGCGGGTGGGCGATCCCGATCTGCTCGGCCAGCGCGCGCTCGAACTGCTGCACGAGCGGGCCGTTGTTGGTGAGCTGTCCGCGGTCCCACACACCGCGCATCAGCTCGGTGAAGGTCTCGAAAGGAGGCAGGAAGGCGCGGGTGACGTAGACGGGGCCGCGTTCGCCCGCAGGGGTCTCCGGAACACCGGACGTGGAGCCCTTTTCCTGGGTGCCGATCATGCGCTGGGTGTGGCCCGCGAAGATACGGAAGCCCTGGGCATGAGACCCGCGCCGATCAACGCTCCTCCCGCAGGTCGAGGTGCACACCCAGCACTTCATCCAAGTGCTGCATGTGCGGTGCGTAGTACGCCCTGAGCCGCTCCTCGAGCGCCGTGTCCACCGGCTCGCTGTAGGCCCGCACGTTGGCCTTCACCTCGCGCAGCCGGTCCGGAAAGAGCGCCACATCCAGCCCGGCCGCCGCGGCGATCCGTTCCAACACGCTCTCCGGCGAGGCCTTCAGCTGCGGATAGCCGAACACGAGCACCCGCTCGCGACCGAAGTGCTGGAAGTAACGCTCCACCTGCGGACCGTAGTGGCCCCGGGCCAGGTAGCCGAACGGCGGCGGGTCCGCCAGCTCGGCGGCCATGGCCTCGGCGAAGGTCCGCGGGTCGTACAAATGGGCGTAACGCGGGTGCCCCTTGAACTGGTGGAACATGTTCCAGTCCGACCGTGCCCGCTTCACCGGATCGCGCAGCACGGCCACGATCACCGCATCGGGCAGGTGGCGGTGGATGCGTTCGGCCGCCGCGGGGCGGTAGAGGTAGTTCGGCGTGGCGTCCAGGGTGGTCCATCCCGTGCCGCGCAGCGGTCGCACCGGCAGCATCCGCCGGTAGTGCCCCATGCCCAGCGCATAGGTGTTGTCGTTGCCGAAGAAGGTGAGCTCCTTCTCCACCGGGGCGATCACCTTGGGGTGGCGCACCAGCATGCTGTAGAGCGCCGAGGTGCCCGCCTTCTGCGCGCCCACGATCACGATGGAGGGCATCAGCCGGGGCCGCAGCGGCTCCACGAGCCGTTTCACGTGGTGCAACAGGCCGCTCATCCCGGGTGGTCCATTGCGTGCGTGCGCCACGACAGGCGGGGCCGGATCAGCCCGGCCTGCTTGCCGAACCAGGCCCCGCGACGCTCGCCGGCATGCACCGTGAAGCTCAGGACCCGCTCGGTCATGAAATGCAGCTTCGCCCCGCGGAACGCCGTGACCACCACGTGGTAGCTGCCCTCGTTCATCAGGTCGCCGGGGATGAGGCAGTCCACCTCGAAACGCCCCTGTGGCACCGGCGGCCGGTCCGTGCCGCTGTCGGCCTGCGTGCTGGCGAAGAGCACCAGATCGTGGTCGTTCACCACCCGGATGCCGATGTTGAGGTCGTCGTCGTGCACCCTGCGGTTCTCCAGACCGATGCGGATGGTGAAGGGGCTGCGCATGGTGAGGGGAGCCCCCGCTTCCTGCGGCAGCACCGCGGCGTGGGTGAGGCGCACCAGATCGGTGCCGGGACCCTCGCCGGGCGCCCAGGCCACCTCGTCGCCTCCCTGCGCATAGGAACCGAGGTACGTGGCCACCACCTCCTCCGGCGGACCATCGGCGGCCACGCGCCCACCGTCGATCCACACCACCCGCGTGCACAGGCTCAGCACCGCCGTCATGTTGTGGCTCACGAACAGGATGGTGCGGCCACTGGTGCTCACGTCCTTCATCTTGCCCAGGCACTTGCGCTGGAACTCCGCATCGCCCACGGCGAGCACCTCGTCCACGATGAGGATCTCCGGTTCCAGGTGCGCGGCCACCGCGAAGCCCAGCCGCACCTTCATGCCCGAGCTGTAGCGCTTCACCGGGGTGTCGATGTGGTGCTCGATGCCGCTGAAGGCGATGATCTCCCCGAGCTTGGCGTCGATCTCGCGCCGGTGCATGCCCAGGATGGCCCCGTTGAGGTAGATGTTCTCCCGGCCGGTGAGGTCCGGATGGAAGCCCGTACCCACCTCCAGCAGGCTGGCCACACGGCCCTTCATGCGGATGAAGCCCTCGCTCGGGGCGGTGATGCGCGACAGCAGCTTCAGCAGCGTGCTCTTGCCGGCGCCGTTGCGGCCGATGATGCCGAGCACCTCGCCCTCGCGCAGCCGGAACGACACATCGCTCAAGGCGTGGAACACCTTTCCCTGCGCCCTGCCCGGTGAGGCGGTGTCCACGGGCGCATCCGGGTCGGGGCGGCCGCGCAACCGGGCCCAGCCCCGGCGCAGCTCATCGGCGATGGTGCCGCTGCCGATGCTGCCCAGCCGGTAGCTCTTGCCCAGGCCCTCCACCTCGATCACCACCGGGCCCATGCTCACACGATGTCGGCGAAGGAGCGCTCCACCTTGTTGAAGGTCATCACACCCACCAGCAGCATCACGACGGCCACCGTGGCGGAGTACAGCAGGCCGTCCCAGGGCACCGCACCGCCGAACAGCATGGCGCGGAACGCCTCGATCACCGCGGTCATCGGGTTCAGCTCGAACACGCGCAGCAGCGCGGGGAACTTCTGCAGGCGGCTGAGGGGCAGGATCACCGGGCTGGCGTACATGAGGAGCTGCACACCGAAGCCCACCAGAAAGCTCAGGTCGCGGTACTTGGTGGTGGCGGCGGAGATGAGGATGCCCGTGCCCAGGCCGAGCGTGCCCATGATCAGCGCCAGCATCGGTAGGCCCAGCAGCTGGGTGCCGGCCGACCAGGTGAACGGCCCCGTCCAGGCGTAGACCGCGATCATCACGCTGAGCGCCGCGAACTGGATGAGGAAGGTGAAGCCGTTGCTCAGCGTCATGCTGATGGGCATCACCAACCGGGGGAAGTAGACCTTGGTCATCACATGCGCGCCGCCCACCAGCGTGCGCGAGGTCTTGGTGATCTGCCCGCTGAAGAAGGCCCAGGGCACGAGCCCCGACATGTAGAAGAGCGGACCGGGCAGCTCGGGCGGCGCGAGGCCGGCGGCCTTGCCGAAGATGAGCGCGAAGGTGAAGGTGGTGATCAGCGGCTGCAGCACCACCCACAGCGGGCCGAGCACCGTTTGCGCATAGACCGTGACGATGTCTCGCCGCGTGAAGAGCAGCACCAGGTCACGATAGTGCCAGAGCTCCCGAAGGTCGATCGCCAGCAGCGGTCGCCGCGGGCCGATCACCGTGGTGAAGGGTGCGGGAGGAGCCGGGTGCGGGGAGGAACGGGCGTTCATCGGCCGGGATCAGGCCTCGGTGTCGGCACCGCCCTTGGCGTCCTTGCCACGCTTGCGGCGGCCGTAACCATAGCCGTAGCCATAGCCGCTGCCGTATCCGTAGGCATAGCGGTAGCCATAGCCGTAGTTGGTGTTGTAGTAGTACTTGCTCTTCTTCATCCGCACACCGTTCAGGATGAACCCGAAGTTGCGCACCGGGTTGCTGTGGATCACCTCCATGGCGCTGGTGAGGTGATCCTTGTTCGCGAAGCGCGTGTTCACCACGAACAGGGTGGCGTCCACATGCTTCATCATCACCAAGGCGTCGGTGATGAGGCCCACCGGCGGTGTGTCGATGATCACATAGTCGTAGTGCTGACGTCCGTAGCGGAACAACTCCTCCAGGTGCCGGCTCAGCACCAGCTCCGACGCGTTCGGCGGGGTGGGGCCGCTGAGGATCACGTGGAAGTTCTCGATCTGCGTGGGCTGCACCACCGCCGCGGGCTCCACATGGCCCACCAACAGGTTGCTCAGGCCCTGGGCGCTGGTCATGTTCAACCCCTTGCCCACCTTGGGTTTGTGCAGGTCGAGCTCGAGCAGCATCACGCGCTTGCCCGCCTTGGCCAGGATGGCGCTGAGATTCACGCTGCAGAAGGTCTTGCCCTCGTTCGGACGGTAGCTGGTGACCAGCACCACGCGGCCCGTCCCCTGCGGCCCCGGCAGGTACTCGAGGTTCGTGCGCACCGTGCGGAAGCTCTCGGTGATGGCGCTCTTGGGGTCGCTGTCCACCACCACGTAGTTCTCCTCGGCCTTGTCGCTGGCGATGATCTCGCCGAAGACCGGCATGTGGACCAGGGCCTTCAGCTGATCGGCGTTCTCTATCCTGTCGTAGAACATCACCCGGATGAACACGATCACGAGCGAGATCACGATGCCGCCGACCATGAAGGCGTACAGGATCTTCACCTTGTCCGGCCGCACCACACCGATCGAGCGGGCCAGTTCGATCACCTTGGTCTGCGGCACGATGCCCGCCCGCGCGATCACCGTATTGGCCCGCTTCTCCAGCAGGAACAGGTAGAGCTTCTCGTTCACCTGCAGGCGCCGTTCGATGTTCAGGATGTCGCGCTGGCTCAGGGGCACCGTGCGGATCAGCCGTTCGTAATCGGCCATCTGCTCCTGCACATCGCGGATCTTCGCCTCGATGGCCTTGCGGGTGTTCTTCACGTACACCAGCAGGTTGCCCCGGTTGAGCATGATCGTGCTGTCCAGTCGGTTCACGCTCAGGTTCTCCGGTGTGGCGTCGAACAGCATGCTGTTGCGGTTCATCTGCATGGTGTACAGTTCGCTCAGCGTGTTGCGCAGGAACACATCATCCTCCAGGATGTAGAACGAGGGCGGCAGCAGCTTCTCATCGCCCAGGTTCACCACGTAATCCTCCAGGTCGTTCAGCGACTGGATCATCAGCTCCAACCTCCTTCGCTCGTTGTCGAAGCGCACCAGCTCGTTGAAGTAGCGGTCCTCCTCGCGGCTCAGGTCGAGGATGTTGCGGCTCTCCTTGTAGCGCTGCATCTCGTCCTCGAACTGGTTCAGGATCACCGTCACCTCATCGAGCTGCTTGTCGATGTAGTTGAGCGTGTTCTGGTTGATGTCGAACTCGCTCTGCAGCGTGTAGGTGATGTACTCGCGGCTCAGCGTATCCAGGAACATCTTGGCCCGCGCGGGGATCTCGTCCTCCACGGTGACCTGCAGGATCGTGGTGTAGTCCAGGTTCTCCACCACCATGCCGCTCTTGTACTTGTTCACCAGCCAGGGCCGGCTGTGCCGCACGAACTGGTAGTCGCTCGCCGTCACCTTCTCGAAACTCCCCGCCGCCAGCTGTTCGCTCTTGTCCACACGCAGCAGGAAGTCGTTCTCCATGACGTCCTGCCCGAAGGCATACACCTTCGACACGATGCCCGCGCCCCCATCGTAGCTCAGCTCGTAGTGGTCCGGGTCCACCACCCGCAGGTCGAACGGCCGCTGGTAGTACTTGGGGTTCAGCAGGTCGATCTTCACGGTGAAGGGAAGCGACCCGTACACCTGGGACACCTTGAACCGACCGATGATGTAGTAGGAGATGTCGAAATCGAGCTTGCTCAGCGCCTTGTCCACCAGGTCGTACGAGGTGAGCACCCGCTTCTGGTTCACGATATCGCTGTACGCCGCGACATAGCCGATGTTCTGATAGACCTGCGTCTGGTAGTTGTACACCTCGCGGTCCTTCAACAGGATCTGCGCACTGGCGCCATGCACCTCGGGGATCTTGTAGGAGTACAGGTAGCTCAACGCGGCGGAGAGCACCACGGCCACCACCACGAAGTACCAGTTCTTGGAGAAGATCCGGACGAAATACCGGAGGTCGTTGACGTCGATGATGCCGCCTTTCGCCTGACTTCCCGGGGTGGCCATCGCTTGCAACGGGCTCCGGCTCGGACCGCACCACTGTGCGGACCCGGTCCCGGAGCAAGGGCGCCAAAGATACACGGCCCGCTGGATGCTGTTGCACGCCCTGAGGTCCGGCGATCGCACCCACCGGTTTGCCGATCGTTCATAAATGTTCATCTTCGCGCTCTGGACCCGAGCAGCTCGGGAACCGTACCTTCGCCAACCCTACCGAACGCCTTGTCGAGGAAGCTCTCCCACCGTATCGCAGCGGTCCTTGTCCTGGTCCTGCTGCCTTTGGCCGGCGGCCTTTGGGCGCAGCCTCCAGTGGGAGGTCCGCCCCCCTGCTGGCCTCCGCCCTGCATCCCCATCGACGGCGGCATCGGCCTGCTCATCGCTGCCGGCGCCATCGTCGGCGGGCGCTCCGCGATCTCCCTGCGCCGGACCCGCCCCGGCAAGTGACCCATGGACGGGGCCCCGGCACCGGCCTCACTCCCCTTGCGCGACCCGCTCGTCCGCTTCCTCGCCACCGCAGGCGCTCTGTTCCTGGGCTGGTATCTTCTGTATGAGCTCGTCATCCACCCGTGGGGTGTGCTCGACCGCGCGGTGATCGACAACCTCATCGGCCTCAGCGGAGCCCTGCTCACTGCTCTGGGGTACACCCTGCTGCCCGAGCCCGCCAACGCCGAGATGATCCGGACCGTGGGTGTCCAGGGCGGTCACCTGCTATGGATCGGCGATCCCTGCAACGGGGTGAGCCTCTTCGCCGTCTTCGCGCTCTTCCTCCTCACCTACCCCGGGCCCTGGCGCCACAAGGCCTGGTTCATCCCGATCGGCCTGCTCACCATCCACTTCATCAACGTGGTCCGCATCGCCGCCCTTTGCATCGTGGTCACCATCGACTACGAACTGCTCAACTTCAACCACGACTACACCTTCTATGTGGTCGTGTACGGCTGGGTCTTCCTCCTGTGGTTCCTGTGGGTGAAGCGGTTCGCGCGGACCGGTGCCACCGCGCCGGGGCCATGAAACGCCGGCTCATCGCCGCCGCCATCGTCGCCATCGGCGTGCTGCTCGGCGCCGTGCGCGAGTTCCTCTTCCTCAACCTCAACTACCAGATCGACCACCTGCAGCGGGGGACCCCATACTCTTACGCCCACTCGCAGTTCCAGCGATGGGCCGCCGGCGCCGACCTGGGCGGCCTGACCCTGCTGAAATGGCTCCTCGCCGCCGCCTACGTGACCGTCATGCTCCTGCTGGCCGTGCTGCTGGCACGCGTCCTCACCGGCCACCATGGCCACCGCCGCACCCTGATCGCCGGCACCCTCATCGCCGCCGCCCTTGCCCTGCTGCTGCACCTCAGCGCCCGTGCGCTTCCGCCGCTGGAGGCCGTGGCCGTGAAGCTTCTGCACGCCCTGCAGTACCCCGTGCTCCTGCTGATCCTGGTGTTGGTGCTGCCGCTCGCCCGGCGTTCCCGCACCTGAACGGGTGGCGCCCCCGGCTATCTTCGCCGCTCACCCTCTTCCACCATGGAGCGCGATCAGCAGGTCTTCGGCATCATCGACAAGGAGAAATGGCGCCAGACCAAGGGCCTGGAGCTGATCGCCAGCGAGAACTACGTGAGCGACCAGGTGATGGAGGCCATGGGCTCGGTGCTCACCAACAAGTATGCTGAAGGCCTTCCGGGCAAGCGCTACTACGGCGGTTGCGAGCATGTGGACGAGGTGGAGCAGCTGGCCATCGACCGCGCCAAACGCCTCTTCGGCGCCGCTTGGGCCAACGTACAACCCCACAGCGGGGCCCAGGCCAACGCTGCGGTGATGCTCGCCGCGCTCAAACCGGGCGACACCATCCTGGGCTTCGACCTGAGCCATGGCGGCCACCTCACCCACGGCAGCCCGGTCAACTTCAGCGGCAAGCTCTACCGCGCCACCTTCTACGGGGTGGACAAGGCCACCGGACGGGTCGACATGAACGTGGTGCGCGAGATCGCGCAGCGCGAGCGACCGAAGCTGATCATCTGCGGGGCGAGCGCCTACAGCCGCGACTGGGACTATGCCACCTTCCGCGCCATCGCCGACGAGGTGGGTGCTGCGCTGATGGCCGACGTGAGCCACCCTGCCGGTCTCATCGCCGCCCGGCTCCTCAACGACCCCCTGCCGCACTGCCACGTGGTGACCACCACCACCCACAAGACCCTGCGCGGACCGCGGGGAGGGCTGATCATGGTCGGCCGCGATGCCGACAACCCCTGGGGCGCGAAGACCCCCAAGGGCGAGGTGCGCAGCCTGGGCAGCGTGCTGGACGGCGCCGTGTTCCCCGGCACCCAGGGCGGCCCGCTCGAGCATGTCATCGCCGCCAAGGCCATCGCTTTCGGCGAGGCGCTCGCGCCGAGCTTCGTCGACTACGGCCGGCAAGTGATCGCCAACGCCCGCACCATGGCCGAAGGCTTGGTGGAAATGGGCTACGATGTGGTGAGCGGCGGCACCGACAACCACTGCATGCTGATCGACCTGCGCAACAAGGGCGTCACCGGCAAGGAGGCCGAACAGGCACTTGGCCGCGTGGACATCACGGTGAACAAGAACATGGTGCCCTTCGACACGCAGAGCCCCTTCGTCACCAGCGGCATCCGCATCGGTGCGCCGGCCATCACCACGCGCGGGCTCAAGGAGGCCGAATGCAGACAGATCGTGCACCTCATCGACGCGGCCCTCACCCACCGCAACGACGACGCCGAACTGGACCGCATCCGGTTCCAGGTGAACGGCATGATGCGCCTTCGGCCCCTGTTCAGCTGACGGAGCCATGAGCAGCCGACGCCGCCGTTCCCGCCGCGACCGTCGCTCCCCCTGGCGCGCCACCCTGCTCGTGCTGCTGCTCTGCCTGGCCGCCGCCGAGGCCAGTCCCTGGCTGCTCGGCTGGCTCATCGCCCAACCCTACGACCGCGCCGCCACCCTTGAGGCCCTCGGTACCACCATCCCTGTGGACTCCACACAGGCCGATCGTCCCGCCGAGGAATACCTGGGCGACCACTACCTGCATCCCTACCTCGGCTATGTCAGCGTACCCCTCAACGACCGCAACCGCTTCGGCCTGCCCGGCGCGGATCCGCTGCATCCCGGCGCGCCCGACACCGTGAACGTGGTGCTGCTGGGCGGATCGGTGGCCATGGGCCTGCACACCTTCGCCGAGGAACGCCTGCTCCGCGGCCTGCAGCGCGTGCCTGCCTTCCGCGGCAAGGCCTTCCGCGTGGCGGTGCTCGCCCTGGGCGGCTACAAGCAGCCGCAGCCGCTCCAGGCCCTCAGCTGGTTCCTGGCCCAGGGCGCCCACATGGACCTGGTGCTCGCGCTCGACGGCTTCAACGACATCGTGCTGCCGATGTGCGACAACCTGCCCTTCGGCATCCACTCCAACTACCCCCGGCACTGGAACATGTACGCCCGCAAGCGGCTCGACCCCAAGGTGCAGCGCATTCTGGCCCAAAGGCTGGCCATCAGCGAGCACCGTGATGAACGCCGACATCGCCTGGCCGCCTCGCAATTACGCCACAGCAACATCGCCCTCCTCCTCTGGCGTACCCGCGACCAACGCGATGCCGCCGAGCTCACCGAGCTGGAGCAGCGGCTGCGCACCACCATGGAGAACGCGGGCGCGGATCTGCAGGTGACCGGTCCGGTGCGCACCGTCACCGACACCGCCGCCTACCGCGCCGAGCAGGCCGACCTGTGGATGCGCAGCTCCATGCAGGTGAACGCACTGGCCCGGGCGAACGGCGCCGCGTACTTCCACTTCCTGCAGCCCAACCAGTACGTACCGGGTTCCAAACCCATCGGTCCCAAGGAGGCCGCCGTGGCCCTGGCCGAAGGTCCCTTCTGCTACCGTGATGCGGTGGAGCAAGGCTATCCGTTGCTCATCGAACGGGGCGCGCGCCTCAAGGTCGCCGGGGTGGACTTCCACGACCTCACCGGGCTTTTCCGCACCGAGCCGCGCGCCATGTACAGCGACCAGTGCTGCCACTTCACCACACCAGGCTACCTCCGGATCGCTGAAGCCATGGCCGAGGTGGTGGTGGAAGGGTTGAAGAGCGCGCCGGCAGACTAGTCCATCAGCTCCACCCGGTCGCCGTTCCGCGCCGCATCCGCGCGAGCACGGTCCCAATCGAGGTTGTTGCCGCTGGTGCCCAGGAAGCGCTTGAAGAAATTCTCCCGCTCCGGCAGGGACACGAACTCCTGCACATAGGCCGGCGTGGGGTCGATGGCGGGCGTGGACAGGCTCGCACTGAAGAGGTCCTTGAACACCACCGGCAGCATGTCGATGTCCGCGCCCAGCTGGCGCTCCATCCGCTTGGCCAGGCCGCGCAACATCCAGGACTGGAAGGGATCGGAGGCCAGCGCGATGCGCTTCATGCCGCGGTCGCGGGCCATCATGTAGCTGTTGAACAGGTTCTCGGTGCTGTGCTCGGCCCGGGTCTCCAAGAGGATGTGCTCGCGCGGAACGCCCAGTTGCTCCGCATACAGCCCCATGATGGTGGCCTCCACGTACGGCGTGTACACGGCCGAACCCGAGAAGATGATGTTCCTGGTCAGGCCCCGCTCATACAGCTTCACCGCCCAGTGCACGCGCATCTTCATGATGTCCTGCCATTGGCCGCCCTCGAACGGCAC
>Ga0138256_10005986_pt1 | contig 12881 bp, 11 predicted proteins | sample KNB2016incub_MG_FD_105486 | JGI IMG/M metagenome (GOLD analysis project Ga0138256, IMG submission 105486) | Active sludge microbial communities from wastewater in Klosterneuburg, Austria - KNB2014incub_MG | ecosystem: Engineered > WWTP > Activated sludge > Unclassified | place: Austria... | reverse complement strand
TGCGGACTTCATGCTCATCAGCGGCGATGATGCACTCACGCTTCCCATCATCGCCATGGGTGGTGTTGGTGTGATCAGCGTGGCGGGCAATGCGCTGCCGCAGGAATGCAGCATGTTGGTGGACGCGGCCTTGAAGAGTGATCTGACCACTGCGCGCAAGGAACACCTGCGGTTGATCGAGGTGATCAACCTCCTCTTCGTGGAAGGAAACCCCGGCGGTATCAAGGAAGTGTTGAAAGTGTTGGGCGTTTGCGGCGATACCATGCGTTTACCGCTGGTGAACATCAGTGAAGGCACGGCGAAGAAGCTCTACCACGCGCTGGCCGACGCGGATGTGGTCCGGTTGTAACGTCCATCCTGAACGTGGATTTCCTCGCCCTCGACTTCGAGACCGCCACCACTGCTGCGGACAGTCCGTGTGAACTGGGCATTGCCATCGTGCGCGGCGGCGTGGTGCGCGAAGTGCGGAACTGGTTGGTGAAGCCGCCGCAGTGGCCGTATTTCAGTCCATGGAACATTGCGGTACATGGGATCCGCCCGGAGGATGTGGCCGACGCTCCGCGCTGGACGGAGATCTGGGAAGAGGTGCATGCCATCCTGTTGGGTGCGACGGTGGTCGCCCACAATGCCGCCTTCGATATTGGAGTATTGCGCGCCACCTTGGCCGCTCACGGTCTGGTGCATCCCAGCTTTCAATACTTCTGTAGCGTGACCATGGCGCGCAAGGTGTGGCCCGGCCACGCAACGTATGGCTTGAAGGCCTTGTGCGATCGGCACGGCATTCCGCTGAAACACCACCGCGCTGGCAATGATGCCGAAGCCACGGCAGAGATCGTTCTTCGCGCCCTTGTCGATGGCGATACCATCGATTCGTTCCAACGGCGTTCACGCTTCAACCTCGGCGCGTTCTATCCGGGTGGTCATCGAACGCCGGGAGGGAAGGTCACGATGATCGGATCATGACCGCGGATCACGGGTAGCGCCTAATTTCAACCCGTGGACCTCGACAGCCTTCATTTGATCGGACGCTTGGGAAAGCCTTGGGGGCACCAAGGCGAGCTCACCGTACACCTGGATTCCGTGGATCTGGAGGATATCATACACGCCGGTTCGCTCTTCGTGGATATCGAGGGTCAGAAGGTGCCATTCTTCTTCAGTCGCTTGCATGACAAGGGGCGCGACATCTTGGTGAAGTTCGATGACTTCGATGATCCGCAGAGCGCATCGGTGCTGGTGGGTCGGGATATCTACGCGCCGCCGGGTCTGCTCGCCGACGGCAGTGATGAGAGCTGGGATCCGGAAGAGTTCATCGGGATGTTGGTGCGTGATGAGGAACACGGCGAACTCGGCGAGGTGACCGGCATTGATGGCACGGACAAGAACCCGGTGCTCGTGGTCCTCGGTGGTGGCCGGGAGATCATGATCCCGGTTGCGGATGAAATGATCCTGAACATGGATCCGGAGGAGAACGTCCTGCTCGTCCGCACGCCACCCGGACTCATCGACCTCTATCGGGCGGATTGAGGGAATGCCCGAGCAGCGGTTCCGGTTCAAGCAATTCTCCATCGAGCAGGATCGGTGCGCCATGAAAGTGGGCACGGATGGGGTGACCCTAGGGGCATGGACGGAAACCCATGGTGCAAAGAGGATCCTGGACATCGGAACAGGTACAGGTCTGCTGGCGCTGATGATGGCGCAGCGCGTTCCGGAGGCGCAGATCGATGCCGTGGAGATCGATGAGGCCGCAGCAGAGCAGGCGTCAGTGAATATCACGGCGAGTCCATGGGCCGAACGCATCCGCGTGCATTGGATGGATGCGCGGCGCTTGCACACCAAGGAGCCCTACGATCTGATCATCTGCAACCCGCCTTACTACATGGGTGAGATGGCCGCACCGGATCCCCGCTTGACCGTTGCCAAGCACGGAGCGGAATTGACCTTCGATCAGCTCGTCGATGTGGTTGATAAGCTGCTGGCCGACCGCGGCCGGTTCGCGGTGATCGTGCCTTCGGATGGCGAACACCGCTTGCGGTTGGCTGGGGAACGCGTGGGTCTATCCGTGTTCCGGCGTGGCCCACTGTGGTATCTGGAAGGACGGCCGTTCAAACGCGTGCTGCTTGAACTCTGGCGTGGCGCACCACAGGATCCGCATGATCCGGTGATCGTGGAACGCGCGCCCGGTGAATACACCGAAGCGTACAAACAATTGCTCGCTCCCTTCCTTCTGAAATTCTGAGGCGCTCAGACCTCGACGTCCTCCTCGACGAAGGAAATACCCAAGCGATCCAATTCGTCCAGGATCGGATCATACAATACGGGTGTGATGGGCAACAGAACCCCGCGTTCATGGATCTTGCCGTTCAGCACCAGCTTACACGCCATAGCGATCGGCAGTCCCACTGTTCGGGCCATGGCAGTGTGTTTCTGATCCTGCCCGATCACTGTCAACGAAGCATTGATCTCCTTGTGCATGCCCTCACTTGCGTATCGGAACCGGTGCCACATCACCACCATGTCCTTGTCATCGGGCATCAACTTCCACTTGTCCTCCAGCAGACGCTGCAGTGTTGCCGCCGGCGAAAGGCCGGCTACCCCGATCGTCCGGTCGCCGAAGAGTGCCAGCCAATCCATCTTGCGCATGGCCTCACCTTGGGGATCAAGGCCCAATGTCACGGCCATGGCAGCGCGTGTATCGCCATTCGCCACATGCGGAAGGAACGCATCGATGTAATCCTTGAACGTGGCATCGGCGCCTAGCTCCATGGCGAATGAATCGTCCGTGCAACCGAGCGCGACAAAGGCATCCCACGCCTCGCAATAACCAGCCTTGCGTAGTGTCCCGCGCAAGAGCGTCGGGATCCCATCCAACCCATAGGTCTTGCGGTACTTCAACGAGTCGCGGTTCGCGTAGCCATCGAAACCACCCACACCGGCCACATCGATCCGCACTGTTTCCTTGAACAGCCGGTGGTAGGGGATGTACTTCACCTTGCCATCACGGATGTAGCGCGCCGCTCCGCCTTGTCCGGCCAGCAACACGTTCCGCGGATTCCAGCTGAACTTGTAGCCCCACGGATTGTCATCGCTTTCCGGGGCCACCAGACCACCAGTGTAGGACTCGAATGCTTCCATGCGGCCTCCTTCGCGACGTATCCGATCCAGGATCCGCATCGCGCTCATGTGATCGATCCCGGGGTCGAGCCCCATTTCATTCAGGACGATCAGGCCTGCTGATGCGAACTCAGGGGACATCTTCCACAACTCGTCCGGCACATAGCTCGGTGTGATCACATGTTTCTTCAGCCGCAGGCAATCCCTCAGGACATCCATGTGCATGAACGCTGGCAGCATGCTGATCACCAGGTCGTGCTCTGCGATGAGCTTTGCCCGGGCCTCGGCCTCCGCGGCGTCAAGGGCCACCCCTTTGGCCACTTCGGGTCCTTCTCGCACCATGGAGTGCGCATGCGTCGCATCCTTATCCGCAACCGTTATCCGCCATTCCTGTTGGTCCGCGTGCTGGATCAGGTAATGGATCAAGGATGCCGCACTGCGGCCCGCACCAAGTATGAGGATCTTTCGCATCCGATGATATTCTATCCGGGTTCGATCGGTCCGCGAAGATGCGATTCACATGCCGGAGGTGCTGATCCGTCGGAGCATCACGGCGATTCCTTTGGCACATGCCTTGCCTCCGGAGGACGCGATCTACATTCGCGAACCCACACCACAACCCATGAAAAAGTTCTCCGCTTCCGTTCTTCTTGTCCTCTGTTCGATCGCCCCGGCTGCGGCACAAACGAACGACCTTGTATTCTTCTCGGATGATGGCAGCAAGTTCACCCTCATAATAGACGGCGATGTGAAGAACGCCGAACCGGCCACACGCGTGGTGGCGACCGGGATCCGGAACGAATCGACCATGGTCATGGTCCGGTTCGAGGATGCGACGATCCCGCAACTCAAGAAGCCGGTCTACATGCCGCTGGGCAAGGAATACACTATTATGATCACCACGAACAAAAAGGGCGAACGCGTGTTGCGCCCGACAGGTGAAGCCGCGCTCGGAACCGCTGCGAAAGAGGAACCGGCCAAACCCCGTCCATCGACTTTCGTGGATGATCCGTCCCCGAGAACGAACACGCAGGAGACCACGGTCGTGCAAACGGAGCCTACCGAGGAACTCCAGCAGGTCACGACGATCACGGTGGTGGATGAGGGATCAGGTGGTGGCACTACCGATGGTGTGAACATGAGCATCGGGGTGAACGGTGTCGGGATCAACATGAATGTGGGCGTCACTGAAGGGACGGGCGGCACCAACACCACCACGCGTACTACACAGACCGTTACCACCACCACCACCACTACCGGTTCAGCTAGCGTTAAACCTGCATCGAAGCCGACCGCTGTTGTTGCTGCAAAGCCCCTTGAGGAACCGTACCGCATGCCCGGCTACACCGGTGCCATCGGTTGTGCCATGCCGCTGGGCGGTGGTGAATTCGAGGATCTGAAGAAGAGCCTGAGCACAAAATCCTTCGAGGAGACCAAACTGAACATGGCCAAACAAGTGGTCGCGGATCGATGCCTGAGCGTCGAGCAGGTGAAAGGGATCATGGGACTCTTCAGCTTCGAGGCTTCGAAACTCGAGTTCGCCAAGCTGGCTTATGACCATACCCATGACATCGGCAACTATTACAAAGTGAATGATGCCTTCACCTTCGAGAGTTCCATCGAGGAGTTGAACGAATACATCCGCTCACGCTAACGAACGATCGATCAGACGACCAATACCACATCCATGTACCGCCTTGCACATAGCGCGCTTTGCCTTCTCGCCGCCACCCTCGTCGGTTGCAGCGGCTCCAAGTCGTTCTCCAAGAAGGGAACGAAGTTGGACGAAGCCGGGCTGTACGCCGAGGCAGCGGTGATGTTCGAGCAGTCTGCACAGCGCAGCGCGAAGAACGTGGATGCCAAGATCGGCCTGAAGAAGACCGGCCAAATGGTGCTGAACGACAAGCTTTCCTCGTTCTTCAAATCCGTCGCGATGGGCTCGGCCAAAGGGGACGCGGTGTCCACGTATTTGGAAGCGCGTGCCTACCAGGATCGCGTCCAACGATTGGGTGTGGTGTTGGAGATCCCCGACCACTACAAGGAGGACTTCGAGCGGGTGAAGGATGAATACCTCGTTGAGTTGTACAACGAGGGGCAGGGCTTGATGGAAAAGCAGGAGTTCAAGGCCGCGGAAGTGGTCTTCGCCAAGATCGCCCGTCTCGAACCGAACTATAAGGATGCGAGCAGCTTGCGATCCATCGCCTTCCTGGAGCCGCTGTATCGTGCCGGCAAGGCGGATCTCACTGCCGGTGCATACCGCAAGGCCTATGGTTCATTGGATCAAGTGGTGAGCAAGGACGCCGGCTACAAGGACGCATCCGCCCTGAGACAGGAGTGCCTTACCAAAGGGCAATACACCATTGCGGTCATGCCGTTCACGGGGAGTGTGAAGCGAACGGACATTCCGCAGAAGGCACAAGCGCAGGCCATCACTGCACTCACCGAGATGCGTGATCCCTTCTTGCGCGTGGTGGATCGTGAGAACATGGAGCGCATCCTGCAGGAACAGCGCCTGAGCCTGAGCGGTGTGGTGGATGACCAGACCGCCGTCCGTGTGGGGAACCTGATCGGTGCGCAGGCCATCCTGCTCGGCACGGTGGCTGATTACCGTGAAGAGCCCGGGGAATTGAGGCGTAGCACGAAGGATGGTTTCGAGGCTTACCGCGTGGAGCAGATCAACAAGGAAACGGGGGAGAAGTCCTTCATCACCAAGTACCGACCTGTGCGCTACAGCGAGTACTTCCAGGAGAACAAGGCCATCATCTCCTTGAATTTCCGACTGGTCTCTTTGGAAACCGGGGAGGTGCTGGCCAGCAAGATGGTGGACCGTGAAGTGAAGGACCATATGTACTACGCCACGTACGACGGGAATCGTGATCAGCTCTTCCCGGCACAGAATGGTGTTGTGCATCAGAGCAACGCCGCGCGGAATGAATTGCGTGGGCTCTTGAACGCCCCGAAGGAGGTGAAGTCCTCTGCCACCTTGGGAGGCGAACTGGTGCGCACGGCCACGGCGCAGGTCGCATCGGTGGTGCAAGCTGAACTGAACTCCAAGTTGCCATGAAGCGCTTGCTTCCCTTGATCGTCCTGGTCGCCATAGTAGCGTGCAAGGGCCGGCAACGAACGCCGACCGGTCCGGTGCCTGTTGAAAGCACCGAGGCACCACGACCGGAGTGGGTGCGGTCGCGGCCGGTGAGCAGCGCGTACTACATCGGTATCGGCTTGGCCAGCAAGGCACGCCCAGATGTGATGGAGACCGCCAAGAAGAACGCGCTGAATGATCTGGCCAGTGAGATCAGCGTGACGGTCGAAGGCAATAGCCTGCTCTACACCTTGGACCGCAAGACCCGGTTCGATGAGTCCTTTACGAGCACTATCCGGACACGGACCAGTGAGCAGATCGAGGGATTCGAGTTGATGGATACCTGGGAGAACGGCACGGAGTACTGGACCTACTACCGGTTGTCCCGCTCTGAGCATGCACGCCTGAAAGCCGAACGGAAACAACGGGCCATCGCCAATGCCACCGATCTGTTCACTCGTGCGCGAACGAGCATCGGCGGAGGGGACCTCCGATCCGCTATGGATAGTGATCTGCGGGCACTCATCGCCATGAAGTCCTATTGGGGCGAGAACGATGTGGTGGAGATCGATGGCAAACAAGTTCCATTGGTCAATGAGGTGTATGGTCACCTTCAGCAGATCACCTCTTCCGTACGCATCGCAGTACTTCCGGAGCGTTGTGTCCTGGAATACGGGAACCACTTCCGCCGTGAAATGCTCATCACCGCAACCCACGTCATGGACGGTCGGACGCGCGAGCTCCCCCAATTGCCCTTACGCATTGCATACCCGGGTAGCACGGGTCCTGTGAAGGAAATGAAGAGCACCGACACGGAAGGGCGAACACGATCCACCGTACAACGCGTGGAGTTCGGTAAGGCGGGTATGGAGATGATCGTCGAGCCCGATCCGGCGGCCCTGGTCAGTTCCGAATTGGACAAGGACCTTGTGAAGCTCCTGCTCGCAGGACTCACGATCCCGGCAACGCGGACCCCGATCGATGTGCGCATGCCGCGCGTGTCCATGAAAAGCCAGGAGAACAACTTGGGCCAACCGGTTGGCGATGCAGGTCTTTCCGCAGTGCTTCGTGAGGAACTGACCGGTCGTGGATTCCGGTTCGTGGAAAAGGATGCGGATGCCGATGTGATGCTCACGCTCAATTGCAGCACGCGCGCCGGTGGGGAATCGAGCGGATTCTACACGACCTATTTGGATGTGACCTATGTGTTCCGTGACCGCAAGACCCAGGAGGTGGTCCATGAAGGCACACGGCAAGGCGTAAAGGGTGTGCAATTGAATTTCGAGAAGGCAGGCCTGGATGCATACAAGAAAGCCGCGCAGGACTTGAGGAAGGACCTCGTTCCGGCCATACTTGATGCCATGCAATGATGGCGGCAAGCGATCACCGGTTAAGTTTGGCACGCGATCGGCAAATCCACCTGCAACAGGGAACAACCCTGTGAATGAAACAAACGCCAACGCCTGGCTAAGGCGCAACACATGAAAACCTTGATGACCCCCCGTTCACTTTCGATCCTGATGACCGCTGCGATGCTCGCGGTAGCAGTGACCGGTTGCAAGAGCAAGAAAAAGGCTGCTGAAGCCGCCCCTCCTCCTTCCGGTGAGGTCGAGGTGAAAGTCGAATGTTCCGGCCCGGAGTTCTTCACGGACAACAAAGTCTTCCGTGCCAACGCCTTGGGCGAAAGCATGGACCAAGCCACGGCCAAGAAGAAAGCGATGAGCAACGCCCGTGCTGATCTGGCCGCTGCGATCAACACCCGTGTCAAAGCGGTGGTCGATAACTATGTGAACAGCCGCGAGATGCAGAACCGGGAGGAAGTGGGCGAGCGTTATGAGTCCTTGGCCCGCGAAGTGGTGGACCAACAGCTCACCGGTGTGAAGACCATCTGCGAGAAGACCATGCGTGTTAGCGCGACCGGCAACTACAAAACCTACGTGGCCATCGAACTCAGCGCTCAGGAATTGCTCTCGGCATACAATGAGCGCCTGAGCAGCGACGAACGCCTCCGCGTCGATTACGACTACGAGAAGTTCAAGGAGACCTTCGAGAAGGAAATGGAGCAGATGAAGAAGTAAGGTCCACACGGGATCCGAATGAAGCCCTCGGCGCAAGCTGGGGGCTTCACGTTCCACGGCACACCTTTGCACCCATGAAGGATCGTTCATTGGTCATCGGATCGGGTGCCTTGCTCACGGCTGTGGTCCTGGGCGCATTCGGGGCACATGCACTGAAGAGCCGCCTTGATGCGAATGATCTGGCGGTCTGGCGCACTGGGGTGGAGTACCAGTTCTATCACGGGATCGGCCTCCTGCTGATCGGCGGGCTGCGAGAGCGCATCGGGGCCTCTGCTGTCCGGTGGGCAGGACGGTGCTTCTTGTTCGGGATCGTGCTGTTCAGCGGCTCACTCTATTTATTGAGTACCAAGGATTTGATGGGGAACACGGAGTGGATCCGATGGATAGGGCCGATCACACCATTGGGCGGAGCGTTGTTCATTGCCGGATGGGCGATCGTTCTTCGATCAGCACTGCGTCGTTGATGATCGACAGGTTCCTTCTTGACCGAAGACCCTACTTTTGGCGTCCAATTCCAATCCACAGGAACATGAAAGAGTTCGGTAACAAACCGAAGAAGGCGGACCTTTCCAGCATCGGACTGGGCCGTGTAGGAGACATCTACTGGAACCTTGAACCAGCCGAGCTGGTGGAGCACACCATCGTGAACGGCCAAGGTGCGCTCGCCGATTCAGGTGCGCTCGCCATCGAGACCGGTGAGTTCACTGGCAGGAGCCCCAAGGACAAGTTCACGGTGAAGGATGCCAAGACGGAGAACACCGTGTGGTGGGGTGATGTGAACTTCCCGATCGGTGCGGCAGAGTTCGATCGACTGCATGAATTGATGGCCGCGTACTTGATCGGTCGAGAGGTCTATGTGAAGGATGCGTACGCGTGCGCCGACCCCGTTTACCGGATGAACATCCGCGTGGTGGCCGAGTTCCCGTACAGCGCGATGTTCGCCGGGAACATGTTCCTGCGCCCGACCTCAGCGGAACTCGATGAGTTCACGCCGGAGTGGACGATCATCTGTGCGCCGGACTTCATGGCCAACGGAAAGAAGGATGGCGTGCGCCAGCACAATTTCGCGGCGATCGACTTCAGCAGGAAGATGATCCTGATCGGTGGCACCGGATATACCGGGGAGATCAAGAAGGGCATCTTCACCGTACTGAACTACGTACTGCCACAGGAGCGGGGAGTGTTGAGCATGCACTGTAGCGCTAACATCGGAGAAGGCGGTGACACGGCTGTATTCTTCGGGCTGAGCGGCACAGGGAAGACCACACTGAGTGCTGATCCGGACCGTCGCCTCATCGGTGACGATGAACACGGCTGGAGTGATATGGGGGTATTCAACTTCGAAGGAGGATGCTATGCGAAGTGCATCGACCTGAGTGCCGAGAAGGAGCCCCAGATCTGGCAAGCCATCAAGTTCGGCGCGATCCTGGAGAATATCGTCTTCAAAGGAGAAACCTCCGAGGTGGATTTCACGGACAGCAGCAAGACGGAGAACACGCGAGTGAGCTACCCCATCGACTACATCGATAACATCGCCGTGCCCAGCACAGGCGGGCACCCGAAGAACATCTTCTTCCTCACCTGCGATGCGTATGGTGTGCTTCCGCCGATCAGCAAGCTCACGCCGGGCCAGGCGATGTATCATTTCATCAGTGGTTACACAGCCAAGGTGGCCGGTACGGAGGCTGGTGTGACGGAGCCGCAAAGCACGTTCTCCGCATGTTTCGGCAAAGCCTTTCTTGCCTTGCATCCCGCCAAGTACGCGGACATGCTCGGCGAGCGGATGAGAAAGCACAACGTGCGCGTGTGGTTGGTGAATACCGGCTGGAGCGGCGGTGCGTACGGAACCGGTGAGCGGATGAAGTTGAAGTTCACGCGTGCCATGATCGGTGCGGCCCTGCGCGGCGAACTTGACAAGGTGGAGTACATGGAGCATCCGGTGTTCGGGGTGAGCTACCCGGCCTCGTGCCCGGAAGTGCCGAACGGGATCCTGGATCCGCGCAGCACATGGACGGACAAGAACGCATACGACGCGACCGCGGACAAGCTGGCGAAACAATTCAACGACAATTTCGCCAAGTATGCGGAAGGTTGCAGCGCTGAAACACTTGCTGCCGCGCCTCGTTCCGCGGTGAAAGCTTGATCGGAAGGGATCATATGTACATGACAAGCCCTCTCCGAACTTGGAGGGGGCTTGCTCTTTGCATTGTTCGCGGATGATGGGTCATCGAATGAAAAGCAGCAGGTTCTCTTCGATCGGTGCATTGCTGTGCGGCGTCTTGTTCGCCACTGTCACTTTTGGACAGTACGGGCAAGGTTCGGCATTGATCTATCCGGAACGATTGCGTGCCGATGTGGAATACTTCCGCAAGGTCATCCATGGGACGCACCCGGATCCGTACAGGTATTGTACGAAAGAGGAGTTGGATCAAGTCTTCATGGCCGTCATGGATTCCGTTTCGCGGCCGATGACGCGAGAGCAATTCCTGTTCACGCTCCTGCCCGTCTTCCATCGGATCGGTGATGCGCGCTCGGCCCCTCGCTTGGATGAGGCTACGGAGGATCTGCTGAAACGGCATGTATCCCTTCTTCCGTTGCGTGTCAGGGTACTTGATGAGGGCCTATATCTGGACGAGGAATTGAAGGGGTTCCAAAGTTTCAGTCCCGGCAGCCGGATCCTTTCCGTGAACGGGATCGAAGCGGAACAGATGCTAGCTGACCTCGGTCGCTGGGTCGTGACGGATGGAGCCAATGAGAGCCTCCGGACACGACTCGTGGAACGGGATTTCCACGTGCTGTTCGCAATGACGTATGGAGCTTCTGAGAGCTATGTGGTGGAGGTGATGACACCGGATCGGGAACGAGCGAAGGTCACGATCACAGGGCTGACCGGAGAGGAGATCGAGCGCTCGCGGAAACCTGTCGGACCCGAATTGCAGCCCTGGCGATCGAAATGGGAGAATGACAATTCCACGTTGTGGTTTGTCATGCGCTCCTTGACGCGAGCCGATCTCGGCCGCTCGAAACGGTCCGTGTCAAAGGCCATCGACCGTATGCTGGCTGAATTGGAACAGGAAGGTGCCAAGACCCTGGTGATCGACCTCCGCGGAACACAAGGTGGGGACCCGGAAGTGGCCTCGCAGGTCTTCGCCGCCATCGCCATGGCCCCGTTCAAGTTGTTCCAAGCAATGACAACGAGGCACGTCACGGCTACCAATGGGGAGTTCGCCATTGTCGCACCCGACGATCATTATGCCTCCGTGAAGGACTTCGAGTTCCCGAGATCCGAGGACGTAGCAGCGCTTCGTCCTGGTGATGACCGGCTTCGGTTGGTCCAACCTCATGCAAAGGCTTTTCAGGGCAAGGTCTATGTGGTCTGTGATGGCGCCACACGGGATGTCGCGGCGGCCTTCGTGATGCTCGGTCGCCGGCAGGGACGTGTGCGTGTGGTGGGAGAGGAGACGGGGAGCAATGCCGCGAGTTTCACGAGCGGTGAGGAATTGCATGTGGTCGCCGCCAATTCAGGGCTTCGGTTGGACATTCCCTTGGTCCGGTCGGTTCCAGCGGGAGAACCGTCGGGACCATCGGACAGGGGTGAGATGCCACATCACAGGGCTACCGAGCGACCGTGGGGGATCGCCAAGGGGAAGGACACGATACGATCGGCCCTTCTTGAGATGATCCGTGAGTTGCAATGAGGACATTTGCTGTGCTGATCGTATCGGCATGCATCGGTGCGTGTACCGAGCGGCCAGTGATCACTGCGGAGAAGTGGGCCGCAACCGATAATGATCACGCCGAACATTTCGCGATCCTTCGTCGCGGCGATGAAAGGATGTTGCTGGTCTTCGGCCCGGGTGGTCGCCAGGATACCATCGGGCGCTATCATCTGCGAGGGCATGACAAGCCAACTGACGATGCGACGTTCACAGCATTACCGGATCCGGATCGGATCGCAGTAATGAGTTCGACGCACTTGGTCTACATCAGGGCGCTTGATCTTGTGAATAGGATTGTCGGTGTGAGCGGAACCGATCGTGTGCGCGATCCTGTGGTTCGCGGCTTCATCCGGGAAGGATCGATCCGCGAGGTCGGCTCTGCGGATGGCGTGGATCGTGAGAAGCTGTTGGCTGTTCATGCGCAAGTCGTCCTCGACCATCCTTTCGGACGCGCTTCGCGCAGCGCGGCCATGGAAGGGATCGTACACATCGAGATCACGGAATACTTGGAGGAACACCCACTCGGACGCGCGGAATGGATCCGCTTCTTCGGTGTGTTATTCGATCGGGAGCGGACGGCGGACAGCCTTTACGAAGCCATTGCAACGCGATACGTGAATGCGTTGATCATCGACACCGGTGCGCCGCGTCCGAGGGTCTTCTTCGGCAGTCATTGGCAGGGGCAATGGTATGTGCCACCGGGGAACAGCTACATGGCCCGACTGATCGAAGACGCGGGAGGGATCTATGCCTTCGCGGACAGGAAGGAGGCGGGGAACATTGCTGTGGATGTGGAGACCGTGATCACCGAAGGGCGCAAAGCGGATCGCTTCGGCGTGATCATCGGCAACGGTGGGAAGCCCACAGCGGACTTGATCGCCGGTGGCGACC
>Ga0138256_10005985_pt1 | contig 12882 bp, 6 predicted proteins | sample KNB2016incub_MG_FD_105486 | JGI IMG/M metagenome (GOLD analysis project Ga0138256, IMG submission 105486) | Active sludge microbial communities from wastewater in Klosterneuburg, Austria - KNB2014incub_MG | ecosystem: Engineered > WWTP > Activated sludge > Unclassified | place: Austria... | reverse complement strand
CGGCGATGACGCGCATGCGCGCCAGTTCGCGCGGCGTGATGAAGCCGTCGCGGGTGTTGTAGTTGGAGACGCAGCAGGCGCCGTACTTGACCATGTTCTTGGTCTTGAACTTGCCGAACTGGCCGGGCTGGAAGAGATGCTTGAGCTTGAGTTCACCGGGGCGTGTCATATCAATTCTCCTAAGTCTCGGGCGCCTCTCCTACGACCGAATCTTAACGATGGATACTGTATACATCGCCACCAATCGAGTCAATGTTTATGTGCGGAAACAGGCTGGATTTTCTCTTGGACGGATTATCCATTCGCTTATCTTGGTTTTTCATGCTCATTGCCGGACAATTGCATGAAAATCAACGAAAACAAGCCAGTGATATCCGACTACCACACTAAGTATTTCGCCTATGAACTGACCCGCCGCTGTCCGCCGGACAGCGCGGAAAAACTCGCCGGCGCGGTGGCCAGCGCCCAGGTTGACCTCAATCCGCATCAGGTCGATGCGGCCCTGTTCGCCTTCAAGTCGCCGCTCTCCAAGGGCGCTTTGCTGGCCGACGAAGTGGGCCTCGGCAAGACCATCGAGGCCGGCCTGGTTCTTTCGCAGAAGTGGGCCGAGCGCAAACGGCGCATTCTGGTCATTACGCCGTCCAACCTGCGCAAGCAGTGGTATCAGGAACTGACCGAAAAGTTCTTCCTGCCTTGCCGCCTGCTGGAATCCAAGTCCTACAACGCTGCCATCAGGCAGGGGCAGTTTCGGCCCTTCGAGGTGCCCGAGATCGTCATCTGCTCCTACCAGTTCGCCAAGAGCAAGGCGGGCGACGTTCATGCGTTGCCATGGGACCTGGTGGTCATCGACGAAGCGCACCGGCTGCGCAATGTCTACAAGCCGTCGAACGTCATCGCCAACACGCTCAAGCTGGCGCTGGCCGGCAAGGACAAGCTGCTGCTCACGGCAACGCCACTGCAAAACTCCTTGCTGGAGCTGTTCGGCCTGGTGAGCTTCATCGACGAGCACACCTTCGGCGATCTGAAAAGTTTCCGCGAGCAATTTGCCAACCTGAATCAGGATCAGGTATTCGAGACGCTCAAGGCGCGGCTCAAGCCCGTCTGCCACCGCACGTTGCGCCGGCAGGTCACCGCGTACATCCCCTACACCAAGCGCCTGCCGCTCGTGGAGGAATTTACGCCTGAAGAGAGCGAAGACCGGCTCTACCACCTCGTCTCTGAATACCTGCAGCGGGAGAACCTGCAAGCCCTTCCCGCCAGCCAGCGCTCCCTCATGACGCTTGTGCTGCGCAAGCTGCTGGCATCGAGCACCTTCGCCATCGCCGGCGCGCTGACCTCCATTTCCAACCGGCTCAAGGCCAAGCTCCGCAAGCAGGAGCCGGCCGAATCGCTCGAAGACGAACTGGACCGGGACTATGAAGCCCTCGATGAGACGGCCGAGGAATGGACGGAAGACGAACCGGCCGAAATGCTCACGGAGGCCGACCGCAAGGCGCTCGAACAGGAAATCGCCGACCTCGATGGCTTTGCCCAGCTCGCCACCTCCATCGACCACAATGCCAAGGGCAAGGCCCTGCTCAAGGCGCTGGGCATCGCCTTTGGCAAGGCCAGGGAAATCGGCGCAGCGCAGAAGGCCATCATCTTCACCGAATCGCGCCGCACTCAGAGCTACCTGCTTCGCCTGCTGGCGGACAGCCCTTTTGCCGAAGGCGTCGTGCTCTTCAACGGCTCCAATACAGACGACCGTTCCAGGCTGATCTACAGCCAATGGCTCGAACGCCACCAGGGCACCGATCATGTAACCGGCTCGCGCAGCGCCGACATGCGCTCGGCCCTCGTAGATTTCTTCCGCGAGCAGGGCCGCATCATGATCGCCACCGAGGCCGGGGCCGAGGGCATCAACCTCCAGTTCTGCTCGCTGGTGGTGAATTACGACCTGCCCTGGAACCCGCAGCGCATCGAGCAGCGCATTGGCCGCTGCCACCGCTACGGCCAGAAGCACGACGTGGTCGTGGTGAACTTCCTCAATCGCAAGAACGCGGCCGACCAGCGCGTATTCGAACTGCTGTCCGAGAAATTCCATCTCTTCGAGGGCGTTTTCGGCGCCAGCGATGAAGTGCTTGGCGCCATCGAGTCCGGCGTGGACTTCGAAAAGCGCATCGCCGCCATCTACCAGCGCTGCCGCAAGCTCGACGAAATCCAGACCGCCTTTGACCAGCTCCAGCTCGAACTGAGCCTGGAGATCAACGAATCCATGACGCGCACGCGCCAGCAACTGCTGGAGCACTTCGACGACGAGGTGCGCGAAATGCTCAAGGTACGCGACGAAACCTCCAAGGCCTACCTCAACCGTTACGAACGCCTGCTCATGCAGCTCACGCGGCACGAACTGAACGGCCAAGCCGAGTTTCTGGGCGACGCCTCGTTTCGACTGAATGCACTGCCCTTCGCCCAGCCGACCCCAGCGATCCCGCTGGGCCTGTACGAACTGCCACGCCGTTCCGGCGAAGCGCATCTGTACCGCCTTAACCATCCACTTGCCGAAGCCTTGGTGGCCCAAGCCAAAGCGCGCGACCTGCCCGCCGCCGAAATTCAGTTCGATTACGGCCGGCACGACGGCAAGGTCACGCTGCTGGAGCCGCTCGTCGGCAAGTCCGGCTGGCTCACCCTCTCGCTCTTCAGCGTCGAATCCCTCGACCAGGCCGAAGACCACCTGATCTTCTCGGCCATCACCGACGACGGCCAAGCGATGGACGAAGAAGCCGCCGCACGCCTTCTTACGCTGCCCGCAGCATCCTCCCCTCTCCAGCTAGCGGGAGAGGGGTCGGGGGAGAGGGCGGATGCTCTCGAAGCCCAAACCCAGCAACGCCAGGCCGCCATCCAGCGCACCATTTCCGAGCGCAACGCCCGCTTCTTCGAGGCCGAAGCCGTCAAGCTCGACGGCTGGGCCGATGACCTCAAGGTGGGCCTGGAGCGCGAGATCAAGGAACTCGACCGCCAGATCAAGGAAGCCCGCCGCAGCGCAACCACCGCCCTGACGCTGGAAGACAAACTGGCCGGGCAGAAGCAGATCAAGGCGCTCGAAGCACAGCGCAACCAAAAGCGACGTTCCCTGTTCGACGCCCAGGACCAGGTGGACAGGCAACGGGGGGTGTTGATTGCGATCATCGAAGGCAAGCTGAACCAGACCACAACCGTGCAGCCCTTGTTCATGCTGCGCTGGGTTCTTTCCTGATGGCTCGCCAGGTGAGCCTCGCCGCGAGTACACTGGCGATGCCATATGGAAATCGCACCGCAGTGTGCGGAGGGGAGCAGCAAGAATGAGAAGCCGTGTTATCTCCGTGCAGGGAACCGAGGTCACCGTCGCTACCCGCCATGAACAGGACTACATCTCCCTGACCGACATGGTCAGGAACTTCGACGGCGCCAGCGCCCTGATCGAGCAATGGCTCAAGAACAAGGATACGGTACTGTTCCTGGGCGTATGGGAGCAGCTCAACAACCCGGGTTTTAATTCCCTCGAATTCGAGGGAATTAGAAACGAAGCCGGGCGCAACAGCTTCTTCCTGTCAGCCAAGAAGTGGATAGATGCCACCGGCGCAATCGGCCTGCACGCCAAGGCCGGACGTTACGGCGGCACCTACGCCCACCGCGACATCGCCTTCGAGTTCGGCTCCTGGCTCAGTCCCGAGTTCAAGCTCTACCTCATCAAGGAATTCCAGCGCCTCAAGGACGAAGAGGCGCGCTCCACGGCCCTGGAATGGAACTTCCAGCGCACCCTTGCCAAGGTCAACTACAAAATCCACACCGACGCCATCAAGGAACGCCTGATCCCGCCGCGCCTGACCAAAGCGCAGACCAGCGTGGTGTACGCAAGCGAAGCGGACTTGCTCAATGTCGCCCTCTTCGGCGTCACCGCCGCCCAATGGCGGCAAGCCAACCCGGACCAGCCTGGCAACATGCGCGACGCCGCCACGCTGGAGCAACTGGTGGTGCTGTCGAATCTGGAAAGCATCAACGCCGTGCTCATCCACCAAGGGCTGGCCGCGCCCGATCGCCTCGCACAGTTGAACGTCATCGCCATTACGCAAATGCGCTCCTTGGTTGGCATGGGTGCATTAAAGCGGCTGGGAGGACAAAATTCACCGAAGGCAATCGACTCATGACCGAACCCACCATCACCTGCCCCAACTGCAAGACGGAGATCAAGCTCACCGAGTCGCTGGCTGCGCCGCTGATCGAGTCCACCCGCAAGCAGTTCGAGCAGCAACTGGCGCAGAAAGACAGCGAGATCGCCAGGCGCGAGCAAGCCACGCGCGACAAGGAGAAGCAACTGGCCGAAGCCCGGAACAAGCTCGATGAGCAGATCGCCGACCAGGTAGCGGAACAACTGAAATCAGATCGCGCCAGGATTGCGGCGGAAGAAGCCAAAAAGGCGAAGCAGGCGGCCTCGGCCGATCTGGAGCAGAAAGCGCGGGAACTTGTCGATCTGCAGGAAGTGTTGAAGCAGCGCAATGAAAAGCTGGCCGAAGCGCAACAATCGCAAGCCGAGCTCATCAAGAAGCAGCGCGAACTGGACGACGCCAAGCGCGAACTGGAGCTGACCGTTCAGAAGCGCATCCAGGAAGGCCTTGCCGCCACCCGGCAAGAAGCCAGGAAAGAAGCGGAAGACGAGCTGAACCTCAAAGTGAAGGAAAAGGATCTGACCATCGCCTCGATGCAGCAGAAAATCGAGGAACTCAAGCGCCGGGCCGAACAAGGCTCGCAGCAGTTGCAGGGCGAAGTGCAGGAGCTGGAACTCGAAAACCTGCTGCGGGCGAAATTCCCCTTCGATGCCATCGAGCCCGTGCCCAAGGGCGAACATGGCGGGGATGTGCTCCAGCGCGTAGCCGGCGCGGGCGGCCAGCCCAGCGGCACCATTCTGTGGGAATCCAAGCGCACCAAAGCCTGGAGCGACGCCTGGCTGGCCAAGCTGCGGGACGACCAGCGCACCGCGAAAGCCGAAATCGCCGTCATCGTCAGCCAGGTGTTGCCGAAAGGCGTCGAGACATTCGAAATGGTGGAGGGCATCTGGGTCACGCATCCCCGCGCCGCGCTGCCGGTGGCCGCCATCCTGCGTCAAACCCTGCTGGAAATCGCCGCGGCGCGGCAGGCCACCGAGGGCCAGCAAACCAAGACGGAAATGATCTACCAGTACCTCACCGGCCCGCGCTTCCGCCACCGCGTGGAAGCCATCGTCGAAGCGTTTTCCACCATGCAGGAAGACCTCGACAGGGAAAGAAAAGCCATCATGAAGCAGTGGGCCAAGCGCGAAGAACAGATCGAGCGGGTGATGGGGGCCACGGTGGGGATGTACGGCGACTTGCAGGGGATTGCGGGGAAGTCGTTGCAGGAGATTGAGGGGCTGGACTTGAAGGCTCTGAGTTTTGAGCAGGAGAGGTCCACTGATTGACGAATCGGCCGAGACCACTGTCTTCGGCGCAACGTCAATTCAGCACGACCAGGGGGAGCAAAGATGCTGGAGCGTATCGCGGAAATTCAAGGGATAGGACTACTACATCAGGCCAATGGCAAGCCTTACACCTGCCAAAAAGCCACGCTTGTCTATGCCGATAACGGTCGAGGGAAGTCCACTCTGGCGACAATTCTTAGATCGGCATCAACACGGAATGCCACATTTATTACTGCCTGGAAGACTGTCGACGGCACACTGGCACCCAAAGTTATTCTGCAATTCGAGAACGGCCACAAGGTTTCATTCGAAAACGGCGCATGGTCCGAACAGCGGCCCGAGCTCTTGGTATTCGACGCGGAATTTGTCGGACGAAATGTACATTCCGGCGGCGCGGTCAGTACTGACCACCGCAAGAATCTTCTTGAGTTCGCGCTTGGCGAAGCAGCGGTCACAGCACGTGCGGCAGTCGATAAGGCGACGAGCGAATCGAAGGCTGCGACGGAAAAGGCCCAGAGTTTTGTAGGGCAGATCTCCGGGCATCATCCGGGCCTAAGTCTCGCGCAGTTTGAACAACTGCCTCAAGTTTCTGACATTGATGCCAAGATCGCTGACCTACAACAGCGACTTGGAGCCGCTGGCAACGTTGCAGCTATCCAAGCGAGGCCGGTGCCAAAGGTACTCATTGAGCCGACATTTAATATAGACGGTTTATTCGCGGGATTCGGACTATCTCTAAAAGACGTTCACGCAGACGCTGAGAAACTCGTCAAGCAGCACATTGCAAAATTGGGTGGAAAGGATGCCGAGAGTTGGTTAAGTCAGGGCCGACAGTTCGGCAACGGTGACGCATGTCCCTTTTGCGATCAAGACATTTCCAGCAATGATCTGGTACGTGCCTATCAGACGCATTTCAACGCCGCATACGGGGACCTGAAGACCAAGGTGGCTGCGCTGCAGAATACGGTCACGACTGGCACTGCCACAAATATCGTTGATGCCTTTGCCCAGAGCGTCGGGGTGGCAGTAGCACAAGCCGGCGCATGGGCAGAGCACGTGCCAACGCAAGCAATTTCATTCGACGAGGATACTGCTCATACTGCATTAGCAGCTTTTCGCGAGTTCGTTGCCGATCTGGCTAGACGGAAAGCCGCAACGCCTGCAGAGCCCCTCGGCACCGCAGATGAAAAAGCCAAGGCCTTAAGCCTATGGCAACAGATACTAATTCCATTTCGCTCCGCGAATGCTGAGATCAAAGCAGCCGAAGGACTTATCAACGGATACAAAGCCAAGCTCAGCAGCGACAGCGTTGTGCAGTTACAGCAGCAAGTGCAGCGACTCCAAGCGACCAAACGACGCTATGACTCCAAGGTATTGGAGTTGTTGGGACACCTTGCCGCTGCACGCAAGGACGCCGAATTAGCGGACAAGGCCAAGAAAACTGCGCGCGACAACCTAGATAGCTTGATGACGACGACGCTGACTAAATATCAAAAGTCGATTAACGCACTCCTCAAGGATTTCGGAGCATCGTTCAGCATCAAAGGCATGAGTGCCAACTTTAGAGGAAATGCTCCACGCAGCGAGTACGGTTTGTCACTTCGCGGAAAGGATGTTGATTTAGAAGGCGGGCCGCCGTCTTTTGCCACTGCTCTGAGCGAGGGCGATAAGCGCACTTTAGCCTTTGCGTTCTTCATAGCCAGTACACTCGAAGATTCGAAGCTGGCAAGTAGAACGGTAGTTATCGACGACCCGATGTGCAGTTTGGACTTGAACCGCAAGCATCATACTAGGGCAGTCCTCAAGAAGATTTACGCGAAGGCCGAGCAACTGATCGTACTTGCCCATGATCCGTATTTCATTCGGGACCTTAGAGACGTCTTACGCAAGGAAGACAACACGGCGCCAATTGCCTTATTCCAGCTCGCACTTGCTCCGGGAGAATATTCGGATTTCGCTTCTTTCGACGTTGACAAGGAATGTGAATCGCCCTATTTCCAGCATCACCGTCTGCTGAACGACTTTTCAGCAGGCAAGGGAGGGGACACCAGAACGGTGGCAAAAGCCATCCGGCCGATGCTTGAAGGCTATCTTCATCGGAGATTTCCTGGTCTTATTCCCAAGTCGTTGATGTTTGGTCAAGTGATTGATCTTATCCGAAAGGCTGTAGCTCCCAGCCCTCTTTGTCACGCTGCGGGCCTGGTGGGCGTTCTTACCGAGATCAATGATTATGCTGGGCAATTTCAACACGACACGAATCCTGGCGGCGCGGATACAGTCGTCATCACGGCTTCAGAATTGAAAACCTTTGTTGACAGGGCGTTGGCCGCCGCTCACAAAGGGGCATAGAGCATCAATATGAGCAGAAAACAAAAACTCGAACTCACCTGGATCGGCAAGGAGAACCGGCCGAAGCTGGAGCCGCGCATTCTGCTGGAAGATCCGGCGAAGTCGTATCACGCGAAACACCGTGTCACGGAGACTGACTCTTTCGACAACCGGCTGATCTTCGGTGATAACCTGCTCGCGCTGAAGGCGCTGGAGGCGGAGTTTTCCGGCAAGGTGAAGTGCGTGTTCATCGACCCGCCCTACAACACCGGCAGCGCATTCACCCACTACGACGACGGCGTCGAGCATTCGATCTGGCTGTCACTGATGCGCGACCGGCTGGAGATCATCCGGCGGTTGCTGTCCGACGACGGATCGCTGTGGATCACCATCGACGACAACGAAGCGCATTACTTGAAGGTGTTGTGCGATGAGGTGTTTGGGCGGGCGAATTTTGCTGCAAATTGTTTGTGGCAAAAAGTTTATAGCGAGCGAATGGATGCCCGCGGATTCAGTGTGTCGCATGACCATGTAATGGTCTGTCGGAAGAGCGATAAGTTCCAGCCACGCCAATTGCCGAAGGATCAGAATGCGGCGCAATTTGGATTCTTTGATGCGGCTGCAAATAAGTACTACCGCAGGCGGTCTCTACGGAAGGAGGGTTCGGAGTCTCTCAGGCAGGATAGGCCGTCAATGTGGTATCCGATTGAGGTACCAGATGGTACGGAGATATGGCCAATCAAGCCAGACGGAACCGAAGGCCGCTGGCGTTGGAAAAAGGAAAATGTTCCTCAGAATCATGGCCAGTTGGAATTTGTCGAAAAGGATGGGCGCTGGGAAATCTACGTGAAGCAGTACTTGGAAGAAAGTCCGACACGCCCTCCTGCAACCTTTTGGCCGAGCGAGGAGGTTGGACACAATCACGAAGCCAAATTGGAGGTACGTGCATTCAATTCGGAAAACGTCTTTGACACTCCTAAGCCCGAGCGTCTAATTCAGCGCGTCCTCGAAATCGCCACTAACCCCGGCGACCTCGTCCTCGACTCCTTCGCCGGTTCCGGCACCACCGGTGCCGTCGCCCACAAGATGGGCCGGCGCTGGATCATGGTGGAACTGGGCGAGCACTGCCACACGCACATCATCCCGCGCCTGCAGAAGGTCATCGACGGTGAGGACCCCGGCGGCATCACCGAGGCCGTGTCGTGGCGCGGCGGTGGCGGCTTCCGCTATTACCGCCTTGCGCCCTCGCTGCTGGAAAAAGACAAGTGGGGCAACTGGGTCATTAACACCGACTACAACGCCGCAATGCTGGCCGAGGCGGTCGCCAAGCTGGAGGGCTTCACCTATGCGCCCTCGGATTCGGTGTATTGGCAGCACGGCCATTCGACCGAACGGGATTTCATCTACGTCACCACCGCGAACCTGACCCACGAGCAGCTTCAGCAGCTCTCCGACGAGGTAGGGCCGGAGCGCACGCTGCTGGTGCTGTGTACCGCCTTCCGTGGCAGGGGCGAGTATCCGAATCTCACCGTGAAGAAGATTCCGAAACAGGTGCTCTCGCGTTGCGAGTGGGGGCATGACGACTACAGCCTGCGGGTGGAGAACCTGCCCGAGGCGCCGCCAACGCCTGGTCAGCAGGCGCTGTTCGGTGAGGAGAAGGGGCAATGAACCGCCACGTCAACGCCATCGCCGGCCGCCTGTCGCTGCGGGCACCCCAGCGCCGCTCACTGGAGATTCTCGACCGCATCACGGAGATCGCGCCGCCGGGGAAGGGCGCGGACGTGGCGGCTGCGCTAGAAGCCATCCGCAGCGAGTTTCCGACCGTCACGGATTTCGAGCGCGAATTCCCTTCCCTGTGCTTCGCGCTGGCCACGGGCGTGGGCAAGACGCGGCTGATGGGTGCTTTCGTCAGCTATCTGCACCTGGCACACGGCATCAACAATTTCTTCGTGCTGGCGCCGAACCTGACGATCTACAACAAGCTGATCGGGGACTTCACGCCGAATACACCGAAATACGTCTTCAAGGGCATCGATGCCTTCGCCACCAACGCGCCGGCCATCATCACCGGCGACAACTACGACCAGCGCGACCCGGCCAGCGGCGTGTTGTTCGACAGCGTGCGCATCAATATTTTCAACATTTCCAAGATCAACGCTGAAGTGCGCGGAGGCAAGGCACCGCGCACCAAGCGGCTGATCGAGATTCTGGGCGAGAGTTATTTCGATTACCTGGCCGGACTGTCTGACCTGGTGCTGCTGATGGACGAGTCGCACCGCTACCGGGCCAGCGCCGGCGTGCGCGTGATCAACGAGCTGAAGCCGATTCTCGGCCTGGAACTGACGGCGACGCCTTTCGTGGAAACGGCCAAGGGGGCGCTGCCGTTCAAGAACGTGATCGTCGACTACCCCCTCGGCCGCGCCATGGCGGATGGCTTCGTCAAGGAGCCGGCGGTGGTGACGCGCAAGAACTTCAATCCGGCGGGCATGTCGCCGGAGGAGATCGAGCGGCTCAAGTTGGAAGACGGGGTACGCCTGCACGAAAGCGTGAAGGTGGAGCTGGAAACCTATGCACGGGAGACCGCCCAGGCCATCGTCAAGCCCTTCCTGCTGGTGATCGCCCGCGACACCACGCACGCGGCGGCGCTCACGCAGACCGTCCAGTCCGACGGCTTCTTCGAGGGGCGCTACAAGGACAAGGTCATCCAGGTGGATTCCAGCAAGACGGGGGCCGAGGAGGAGGCGATGATCGAGCGCCTGCTCAAGGTGGAACTTACCGAGGAGCCGACCGAGATCGTCATCCACGTCAACATGCTGAAAGAAGGCTGGGACGTGACCAACCTCTACACCATCGTCCCGCTGCGGGCGGCGAATGCGCGCATCCTCATCGAGCAGTCCATCGGTCGCGGCCTGCGGCTGCCCTACGGCCGCCGCACGGGGGTCACGGCCGTGGACCGGCTCAACATCGTCGCCCACGACAAGTTCCAGGAGATCATCGACGAGGCCAACAAGCCGGATTCGGCCATCCACCTGCAGGCGGTGGTGCTGGATGACGAAATCCTCACGAAGAGGACGACCACCGTCGTGTCCCAAACGCAACTGGCGACCCGGCTGGGACTGCACCCCGCACAAGTGACCGGCAATACCACCGTGGTCGGACAGGATGCCGCCCCGGTCTTTGCCAAGCCGGAAGAGCAGAAGCTCGGGCGGCTCACCTACGAGGTGATCCGCCAGCTGGAAAACCAGCCGCAGCGCCTGCCGACGGTGGAGCATCTTAAGAAGCCGGAAATCCAGGCGGCCATCGTCAAGGCCGTGGAAGAGCAATATCAGCCCGCACAACTGGAGCTGGAGGGTGTCGGCGAAAAACCGGACATCGCCGCCGTGGTGGCGAAGACGGTGGAACTGGTCGCACAGCAGACCCTCTCCATCCCGCGCATCCTGGTGGTGCCGAAGGGCGAGGTGAAATCGGGCTTCAAGTCATTCAAGCTGAAACTTGAAACGCTCAAATACCCGGCCGTATCCGATGATCTCTGGATTCAGCACCTGCGCACCAACCAGCTCGACGTGGTTTCACTTGGGCGCGGCGGCATCGAGGAGTCGCGGCTGGAGGACTACGTGGTGGGAGGGCTGGTGGATTTCGACGACATTTCCTATGACGACCACGCCGACCTGCTCTACGACCTGGCGGCGCAGACGGTCGCGCATTTCCGCGGCTATCTCTCGGAAGAGGATGCCCGCAAGGTTCTGCGCTGCTACCAGCGCGACATCGCGCGCTTTATTCATGTGCAAATGCAGGAGCATTACTGGGAGGATGCGGCCGGCTACGAAGTGAAGATCACCAAGGGCTTCACTGAACTGAAGCCGAGCGCCTATACGCTCACCGCCGAGCAGCCGCTGGCGGACTACCGCGTGGCGCCCGCCGACAAGAGCAACATGGCCCGCTATCTGTTCGACGGATTCGAGCGCTGCCTCTATCCGGTGCAGAAGTTCGACTCGGATGCCGAGCGCAAGCTGGCGGTCATTCTGGAACGGGATGCCCTGCGCTGGTTCAAACCGGCGCGCGGGCAGTTCCAGATCATCTACCGCAACGGTGCGGACCACCTCGAATACCAGCCGGACTTCGTCGCCGAGGCCGGCGACACGATCTACATGCTGGAACCCAAGATGCGCAAAGAACTTGACGATCCCGTCGTGCTGACGAAGAAGGAGGCCGCGATAGAGTGGTGCCGCAATGCGTCAGAGCATGCTGCCAGCTACAGCGGCAAACCATGGCGGTATGTCCTCATTCCGCACGACGCGATTGCGGAGAACCTCACACTGGATGGCCTGGCGGAGCGTTTCGGCTGTTGAGATCGAAGACAAGAAAAGTCAGCCGCTGTGATACGGCGATAACGCCGTGCTGGCGGGACTGACTTTCCCCATCTCCCCCGGCCCCTCTCCCCGAGGGGAGAGGGAGTCGAGTGTCAGCCCTTCGGCTTGGCCAGCACCTGCTCGGCGAACTTCTCGTCGAACACGGCGCCTTCGGCCACCAGCTGGCGATACTTGATGAAGTCGATGACGTCCTTGCCGGTGACCTTCTTCGCGTCGAAGGCATTGAAGCCCAGCCAGGCCTCGTGGTTCATGTTGGCGGCCAGCCAGTGGCGGTTCGGCAGCTTGGCCTGGTCCCAGAAGAACTTCTTCTTGGCGCGAATGCCCTCGATCGACTTGATCAGGCAATGCGGGAAGAGGTTGCTGAATTTCCAGACGATGTCGTTCACCGCCTTGTCCAGCAGTTCGAAATCGGTGGTGCACTGGGCCATCAGTTCCTTCGCCTTGGCGGCCTGTTCCTTCGACACCGGTTCGCCGTAGACAATCTCGCCGTCGTCGACGTAGGTGTCGGTGCGGACCAGCGGGTTGCGCACCCACTGGCCGTCCTTCTTCAGCACCGGCACGACCTTGGTCAGCAGGTTCTTGGCCTTCATCTTGTAGGCGCTCCAGGTTTCGCAGGAGACGCAGTTGTACATGGCGTCCTCCATGTTGAGGAACCAGGGCAGGAAGTCGGTCGAGCCGCCGTCCGGCGCCGAGCCGTGCTTCGGGCCGGCCTGGCCGTAGATGGCGAGGTCG